>ERZ777305.1940-NODE-1940-length-20312-cov-93.706817_pt1 | contig 20312 bp, 19 predicted proteins | sample MGYA00374965_ERZ777305 | MGnify/ENA primary metagenome ERZ777305 (study PRJEB29328, sample SAMD00013331) | mouse gut metagenome | study: EMG produced TPA metagenomics assembly of the Metagenome analysis of fecal microbiota from mouse which was promoted... | reverse complement strand
GAATTTCAATTATTTCAAAGAACTTTTATGATTTTTTAGTGGACACTAATGAATTTGAAATCATATTGCCGTCACGTTTATCTCGAATTATATGGTCATGAAAGCGCTTCTGCCATCCGAAGTCAAAATTGTTTCTTCTCGCATAAATTGTCACTGATTGCTTGAAACATCCGACAACAACACTGAGCGCCGTACGCATAGTAGGGATGCACTCTGGTGCATCCGCCGGTTCAAATATGCTTATAATCGCATGGATATGATTTGGCATGACAACAAACAACGGTACTTTGACATATTTATGATGATTGTGAAGTTCCCGAAGTTGTTTGTCGGCAAACGCACCTAAGTCGCTAAACTCAATTTCTCCGTTTTGGATTTCGCCAAAGTAATGTTTCTTGTCCCGGGTGCAGATTGTGATAAAATAATCACCACCGGAATAGTCATGGAATTCTGCTCGGATGTTTTTTCTAACGGGGCAATCATTGGGCATAGCGTATGAAGGATTATTTATAATAAGTAATTGGTGGATAATTTTGTTCCTCGGAGAGGGGTTGCGGATGCACCGGGGGTGCATCCCTACGATGTAGAAGGGACGCAAAGAAATATTGCGCCCCTTTATAATCATGATGGCTATTCAGTTTTTTCAACATCAATCCGATGACGGACTCCGGGTTAGCCGCCGAAGTTGTCGTAGTGGATTGATGTGGGATCTACACCGAGGTCATCGAGCATCTTGTTAACGGCGGCACTCATCGGACCGGGACCGCACATGTAGTATTCGATATCCTCAGGTTCAGGATGATTTTTGAGATATGTCTCATAAATGACCTGATGAACGAAACCGGCAGTATACTTAACACCGGCTGCATCAGCGGCAGGGTCGGGACGGTCAAGTGCAAGATGGAACTTGAAGTTGGGGAAATCCTTTTCAAGCTGCATGAAATCGTCCAAGTAGAACACCTCATTCAGGGCACGGGCTCCATAGAAGTAGTTCATCACACGGTCGCGGGTCTGGAGAGCCTTTGTCATCCACATGATCTGCGCACGGAGAGGAGCCATACCGGCACCACCACCTATCCACATCATCTCAGCCTTGGAATCTACTATCGGGTGGAAGTCGCCATAAGGTCCGCTCATGCGCACCTTGTCGCCGGGTTTGAGAGTGAATATGTAGCTTGACGCAATACCGGGCATCACATCCATGAAACCGACCTGAGGTTTCGGCTTAAACGGAGGTGTGGCAATGCGGACTGTAAGCATGATGCGATCACCCTCCTCGGGATAGTTTGCCATAGAGTATGCACGGACAGTGGTCTCGGTGTTCTTACACTTCAAGCCGAAAAGACCGAACTTCTCCCATGAGGGAAGATACTCATCGCCGATTGAAGCCTTGTCGATATCCTTGTCATAGTCCATTTCGTAGGTAGGTATCTTAATCTGCGCATACGAACCGGGGATAAAATCCATGTGTGCGCCCGGAGGAAGAGCCACGATGAACTCCTTGATGAATGTAGCCACATTCTTGTTAGAGATAACCTCGCACTCCCATTCCTTGACGTCAAGCGCAGAAGCAGGAATACCCACATTGATATCCTCCTTTATTTTCACCTGACAACCGAGACGCCAGTGAGCCTGCTGCTCCTTGCGTGAAAAATGCACCTTCTCGGTAGGTAGTATGTCGCCACCGCCGGAATATACCTGACATTTACACTGCGCACAGCTTCCCTTACCGCCACATGCCGACGGCAGGAATATGTTATGGTCGGCAAGAGTGGAAAGCAATGACTTGCCTGAATCAGCCTCGACCACATTGTCATTATTGATTGTTATCTTGACTTTCCCGGAATGTACAAGATATTTTTTGGCGACAAGCAGAATCGCTACCAATACCAAAGTAATGATAAGGAAGATGCAAACGCCTGTAAGTATGGTTAACATTGTATATAATAGTCTTTATTATAGTGAGTTATTAGTTTCCATTCACTAAACGATGTCATCGGGGGTTAAATCTTTATTCCCAAGAAGCTCATAAAGGCTATACCCATGAGAGCTGTGAGAATAAATGTGATACCGACACCACGGAGAGGCTTGGGAATGTTGGAATAAACAGCCAGACGCTCACGAATGGCAGCAATAGCCGTGATGGCAAGGAGCCATCCGAGTCCCCAACCGCCACCTGCGCATATAGCAGTCCAGACACTCGGGAAATCTCTCTGCTGCATGAAGAGCGAACCGCCGAGAATGGCACAGTTGACAGCGATGAGCGGGAGGAAAATACCAAGCGACGAATACAATGCAGGACTATACTTCTCCACGGTCATTTCCACTAACTGTGTCATAGAAGCAATCACAGCAATGAACATGATCAGTGAAAGGAAGCTCAAATCTATGTCAGCATATTCCGGACCGAGCCAGCTCAAAGCACCTGCGCTCAGGACGTAGGTCTGCAAGAGGTAATTGACAGGCAGAGTCACCACAAGCATGAAAGTGACAGCGATGCCGAGTCCGAAAGCGGTCTTGACATTTTTAGAGACAGCGATGAAAGAGCACATACCGAGGAAGTATGCGAAAATCATGTTATCGACAAAAATCGACCTGATGAAAATATTAAGATTCTCCATAAATTAGTCCTCCTGCAACTCTTTGTTAATACTTCTCTGAACCCATATAATACAAGCCACAACGATGAGAGCCATCGGAGGGAGAATCATGAGTCCGTTGTTGACATAACCTGCCTCATAGAAACTTTCGGGGATCACCTGATAGCCAAGCAGAGTGCCACTGCCGAAGAGTTCACGGAAAAATCCGACAATGATAAGTATCACCGCATATCCGGCACCATTGCCAACACCGTCGAGGAACGAGGGCCAAGGCTTATTGCCCATGGCGAACGCCTCAAGACGCCCCATGAGTATACAGTTGGTAATGATAAGTCCGATGAACACCGACAACTGCTTGGAGGCATCGTAGGCGTATGCTTTCAGCACCTGATCAACGATAACCACAAGCCCGGCGACAACCACAAGCTGCACGATGATACGGATATTGGTGGGGATAGTGTTGCGTAGCAACGAAATTATAACATTGGCAAAAGCCAGCACTGCGATAACCGAGATGCCCATGACGATGGCAGGTTCAAGCTTGGCTGTAACGGCGAGCACCGAACAGATACCGAGCACTTGCACCACCACCGGATTGTTTTTGGACAGCGGGTTAAAGAGCACATCTATATTTTTAACTTTATCAGCCATGACGGATGAAAATATTTAGATTGTAGTGAGTATATTTATTCCTGCACGCCTTCACCAAGGCTCTGAAGATACTTCTTATAGGGTGTAAGGCAGTTATCGAGCATCGAACCGACACCTTTTGAGGTGATGGTGCCACCCGAAATACCGTTGACGTAATCTTCGCCGTCAAGCGGGAGCTGACCAGCCTTCACAACGGCTATCGGATGGAAGCGACCATCCTTAAACACCTTCTTCCCTTCGAACTGAGAACTGAACTGAGGTTTTTCGATTTCAGCACCGAGACCGGGAGTCTCGCCCTGATGAGCGAAATAGGCACCATATATGGTAGAGCCGTCGGCATCGAATGCCACATAACCCCAGATAGGTCCCCAAAGACCTGCACCATAGACAGGGAGTATATACTTCTTGGCGCCGTCAGGTGTCACACATATAAACACGGGGAGCTCACGGCGGTCAGCGGCAAGCTTGCTTTGCTCAGCCACATTCACGTCAAAGGCTTTCACTCCGTCAACAGTCTCACCCTTGGAATTGACCACAATCTGCTCGGTGACATATTTTCCGAAGTCAGCCACCACATTGTCCTTTTGGGGAGTGATAAGGGCAGCGGCAAGAATCTGACTCATCTTGTCGGCGTTGATGTTTTCCTGCTGCCTTCCACGGAGAGCAAGCGAGGTGGCAGCGAGAGCCGTGCCTACCAACACCACGAGCACTATTATATATATTATTGTATATGTATTGCTTTGCTTATTCATAATCCTTATTAATAAGTCATGTTTCAAATCAGGCTCTCGCTTTAAGGCGACGCATACGGCGTGACACATTAGCCTGCACCACGCAATAGTCAATCAACGGCGCAAGCGCATTTGCCAAAAGCACGGCAAGCATAGCACCTTCGGGATAACCATTATTATATGTGCGGATGAGCACAGCCACAACTCCCACAAGCAGACCGTAGATATACTTACCGGCACCGGTGCGGGCAGCGGTAACAGGATCGGTCGCCATGAAGACAGCGGCGAAAGCGAAACCGCCAAACAGCAGCTGGTCAACGGGGCTAAGGAATGAAGCGGGGTAAGTGGGTGTCTGGAACACATTGGCAATCCAGCCCATGAGAAGTCCGCCCGCAATCACACTGAGCATTATGCGCCATGAAGCCATGCCGGTGATCAGCAATATGGCTGCGCCTATGAGTATGCATAGTGTGGAGGTCTCACCGAACGAACCCGGAATCAGACCAAGGAACGCATCCCAAGTGCTGATGGGGTTGCCCTGAATGTTAAGCAATTCGAGCTTACCGCCGGCAAAAGTAGCAATCTGACCAAGAGGTGTGGCACCTGTAAACGCATCGGGGAGATCGTAACCGAGACCGCAGATGGAGTTTGTGGACACAAACACCTTGTCACCGCTCATTTGAGCCGGATATGCAAAGAAGAGGAACGCACGTGTGACCAATGCCACATTAAACACATTGTAACCTGTGCCACCGAAAACCTCCTTAACAAAGATCACAGAGAAAGCTGTAGCCACGGCGAGCATCCATAACGGTGTCTCAATGGGGCATATAAGAGGGATGAGAATACCAGTTACAAGGAAACCTTCCTGAATCTCCTCGTGACGCCATTGAGCAACGACAAACTCGATGCCGAGACCGACAACGTAAGTGACCACGATGCGTGGAAGCACGGCAAGGAAACCGTAGAGCATGAGTTGCCAGAACGGGAACTCAGTGGCACCGGCAGCAAGCCAGTTCTGATAACCGGTATTATACATACCGAAGAGCAGACACGGCATCAATGCGAGCACCACCATGATCATGACACGCTTCGAATCGAGGCTGTCATGAATATGCACCCCTGATTTAGATGTAGTATTGGGGGTGTAAAGAAACGTTTCAAACCCATCGAACACGCTCTGGAAAGCTTGCAACTTTCCGCCCGGCTCAAAATTGGGCTTTATACGATTCAGATAATTTCTTAATGCTTTCATTGCTATAAAATTTCGCGTATTAGAGAGATTATACTTCACCACGGAGGTAATCGAGTCCCTCACGCACTATTTTCTGTAGTTCAAGTTTGGAAGGATCCACATACTCGGCAAGAGCAAAATCCTCCGGAGCCACTTCATATATGCCAAGCGCTTCCATCTGATCGATATCCTTTGATATGATAGCTTTCAGAAGATATTCGGGAAGAATATCCATAGGGAATACCTTATCATATTCGCCTGACATTATCATGGCACGCTTTCCGCCGTTAAGACGGGCATCAGGGTTGAACGCGCGATGGAGGAAATGACCAAGGAACGAACGGTTGACACTCATCTTAGAAGGACTCATAGAAGCCCAGCCCATGAATTCATCGGCATCGTCACCTTCGGGAATCACAGTAATCTGGCGATATGGGAAATGGAGGTAGCCATCAGGCTTCTCAGCCACACCGGTGAGCACATTGCCGGCTATAATGCGATGATGACGGCCGTCATCCTTAATCTCAGTCTTCAATAGGGAATCAAGGTCGGCTCCAATCAGGCTTTTGACAAGACGGGGCTGTTTCAGCTCGCTGCCGGTCTCGGCTATGACGGTAGAGCAATCAATCTTGCCTGTAGTCACAAGCTCACCTATGCGGGCGAGGGTAACAATGTCGAGAGTCCACACCACTTCGCCTTTATTGACCGGAGCTATGTTGGCAATCTGCACACCGACATTACCGGCGGGATGGAGGTGAGGAAATTCCACTATCTCGACACCCGACACATCGGGGAAAGAAGCGCCCTGCTCTACACCTATATATATATGACCTGCGGTAAGCGACGCAAGCACCTTGACACCTGCGGTGACAGCCGACATATTGTCCTTCACCATATCGTACAGCGACGAGGCGAGCGGAGCGGTGTCCATAGCGGTCACGAATATGTCACGGGGATTATCATCCGGCATCGGGATGATGTCGTAGGGGCGTCGGCGCATCATAGCCCATAGCCCCGACACTTTAAGCAACTTCCTGAGAGCCTCAGGAGAAGAACCCTTGGCAACGTCAACAGTCACGCTGTCATTGCCGCTCACTTTAACCACAACTCGCTCTATCTTTCGCCTTGCACCTCTCACGACCGCTTCGACAGTCCCTGAGGATGGCGACACGAGCTTAATGTCTTCGTCATTTTTGTCATGCAGCAGAGGCTGACCGGCTCTGACAGTATCGCCCTCCTTGACATCGACTTTCGGAAGGAAGCCCGGAAAATCGTCAGGAATGATAGCGACTCTATCCGGCATAAGCTCCACGACAGACACATTGTCAGGGAGCGCGCCCTCAAGATTAAGATTCAAGCCTTTCCTTAGATTAATTGTACGTCTCATCAAATAGTAACATATGAGTTTGAAAAGTGCAAAGATAATAAATATAATCGAATGTTTATTAATTTCTATTAACTGAAATACATGGTATTTTAGATAATTTAGAAAACATGGTTCTTTAATAATAAAAATTAGCAAGCACAACTAAAAAAAAAGATGAAAAACGTTTGCAAACACGGAATTTTCCTTATAATTTTGCATATCGTTTCTTAAACACGCAAGACGCGTGATTAATAATCGATACCATGAAGTACTATTTTTAACTCAAAAAGCAAACAAAAGTCAGAAAAAACAAATCTAAAATAGTGCGTAGATGAGCGCACACACAATTTTAGACAAATAAGCCAAATCATCAAAACTAATAAACAATAAACCAAAACTTAAAAAAATTAGTAATTCAAATCATGGAAGCTCAAAAGCCTAATCAGCCCGCAAAGGCTCAGTCTCAAAAAAGTGGCAGCAACGTAGCCGGTATCAAGAACGCCTTCTTGGTAATCCTCGCCTGCTTTGTAGTGGCAGTTTGCCTCTTTATCTTCTGGTTCGGTCACGAATCACACTTCGAAGAAGGTCACCCCATCGACCTTTGGGGAACTATCTACAAGGGTGGTTTCATCGTGCCTATTCTCCAGACTCTCTTCCTTACCGTTATCGTTCTTTCTGTTGAACGTTGGATTGCTATCTCTTCAGCTAAGGGTAAAGGCAGCATCGAAAAATTCGTTGCTAACGTTAAGAAATGCCTCGCAGCTAACGACATTCAGGGTGCAAAGAAACTTTGCCAGGCTCAGAAGGGTTCAGTTGCAGCTGTTGTAGCAGCAACTCTCGTAAGCTACGAAGAAATGGACAAGAACACAGTTCTTACCAAGGAACAGAAGATTGCTAACGTACAGAAGTCAGTTGAAGAAGCTACCGCTCTTGAAATGCCGGCACTTCAGCAGAACCTCCCCATCGTTGCAACACTCACTACTCTCGGTACACTCGTCGGACTTCTCGGTACTGTGATGGGTATGATCAAATCATTCCAGGCTCTTGCAGCATCAGGTGCTCCTGACTCAACCGAACTTTCAACCGGTATCTCTGAGGCGCTTATCAACACTGCCTTCGGTATCGCAACCGGTGCATTCGCTGTTATCTCTTACAACTTCTACACCAACAAGATCGACAACCTGACCTACGCTATCGACGAGATCGGTTATTCAATCGTGCAGACATTTGCAGCTACTCACTAATCCCTGTTACTGATATCAGACTTTCAAGGTTTAAACCAATTAATTTAACCTCTAATAATAGATTATCGTAATATGGGAAAAGTAAAAATGAAGAGAAAAAGCACCCTCATCGACATGACCGCGATGAGTGACGTGACTGTGCTCTTGCTTACTTTCTTCATGTTGACATCTACCTTCCTTCAGAAGGAGCCCGTCACTGTGTTGACACCTTCTTCTGTATCGGAGCAAAAAGTACCTACCGCCAACTTGGCATCGGTACTCGTAAGCCCCGAGGGGAAAATCTTCATCTCCATCGCCGGTGACGCTGACAAAGACACCAAAGACACATGGGGATCAGAGGCTCTCCGCAAGACGATTCTCGACGAAGCAGTAACGCTTTACAATAAGCAGCATCCCTCAAATCCGGTGCAGCTTACTGTAGCACAACGCGATGCATTCTCTAAAATCAATATGTTTGGCGTTCCTTTCAAGGTACTTCCACAGTTCCTTTCAATGTCACAGACTGATCAGGACAAGTTCATCACCAACATGGCAAATGAAGGCGTTGGAATTCCTATCAATGACAATAAAGATATGGATCGTCTCAACGAGTTCCAAATCTGGATGCGCGCCATCTACAATTCAGGCAACGACAACCTTCAGAAAGCCATGAAAAAAGGTGAAGGTATCGCCGTTAAGGCTGACAAGGACACCCCCTACACCACCGTGCATGATGTGCTTGACAACCTCCAGACATTGAAGATGAACCGTTTCAGTATCATGACTGCGTTAAAAACTGAGCAAGAATAATCATTATGGCACAAATAGAACAATCAGACAAGGGCAAAAAGAAAAAAGGCGCCCAGAAAAAAATGTCTATCCACGTGGACTTTACTCCGATGGTGGATATGAACATGCTTCTGATTACTTTCTTCATGCTTTGTACCACTATGATTAAGTCTCAGACCCTCACCATTTCACTCCCCTCGAATGAAAAGGTTGAGCAAAGTCAGATGAACAAAGCAAAAGAATCTGAAGCAATCACTTTGATATTGACCACTGACCGCAATGCCAACGGTGACGTTAAGAAAGACGACACCGGCCGCCCGATGAATACCGTATATTACTATGAAGGTATGCCCGAAATCACCGACGCAAACGGTGACGGACTTATTGACAACAATAAGCTCAAGGCTGAAAAATTCATCGGTAATGACGGTAAGCTTCAGAAAGGCATTCGCAAGATCCTCCACGATCGTAACAAACAGGTGCTTGAAAAGATTGACAAAGAAAAAGCACGTTGGCGCGCTAAAGAGTTCTCACCCAACTCAGCAGTCAATGACTCAATCTATCAGGCAAGAGCCCGTGAAATCCGTAACGACTCTACCCTCACCCGTCCTGTTGTTATTATCAAGGCTGCTCCCGAAGCTTCATGGGAAAGCTTGATTAGCGCTCTCGATGAAATGCAGATTAATCAGATTTCACGTTATCAGATCGACAACATCAATAAGACTGACTCCGTGCTTATCCTTGATTACCTCGCAAAGAATCCCAAGAAGTAATCCGTTGATGACAGATATATATTAACCCTGAAAAATCTTAAATGAAATATGGCAAAAGATGTAGATCTTTCATCATCAGAATGGATTGACCTAATATTTGAAGGTAAAAATAAAGATTTCGGAGCATACGAACTCCGTAAGGCTTCAGCCAAGCGCCACAACCGCGCAATGCTTGTAATCCTTATCGTGCTTCTCGCAGTAGCTCTTCTCGGTCTTCTCGCCAACACAGTGCTTCAGTCAGCTGAAGCTCGTCCGGAGGATCAGATCGAACAGGCTATCATCGACTACTCAGCCGATGAACAGGAGGAGGAAGAAGAGGAAGAAGTGCAGGAGCGTGTTGAAGAGCAGCAGCCCGAAGCTCTTCCTGAAGAAATCCTCAACACTGTGAAAGCAACTGAGCTTCAGATCACAAAAGACGAAGAAGTGGTTGAAGAAATCAAATCACAGGATGAACTCAAGGAAACTGACACAGCTGTGGGTACCACTGACTTTGACAAGGGTACTGACGACTTGAACGTTGTTCGCGTGCACAAAGAGGAAATCATCGTAGAAGATAAGAAGCCAGAACCTGTAGATGACGACAAAGTGTTTGAAGTTGTGGAACAGAAACCTCAGTTCCCCGGCGGTGAAGCAGCACTTCTTAAATGGGTATCAGAGCATATACGCTATCCGGCTATGGCTCAGGAAAACAACATCCAAGGTCGTGTTATCGTGCAGTTCGTCGTTACCAAGACCGGTGACGTAGGCGAAGTTAAGGTGGTTCGCGGTAAGGACCCCGACCTCGACAAAGAAGCTATGCGCGTGGTTAAATCACTTCCTAAGTTTGTGCCCGGTAAGATGAACGGTCACTCAGTGAACGTTTGGTACACACTGCCTATCTCATTCAAACTCCAAGGCATCTAATTAAGTACGCATCAATTATTGATACTTGATAACAAGAGTGTCATCCCATCAAGGGGTGACACTCTTTTTTCATGACATAACGTCAGTCATGACATGATTATATGCGGTGATTGCCATGGTGCACACGGCTCATTTTCAATTATTGACAAAAAGGTCAACCAATTGGCATGATTTTTGTTTATTAAATATAAGAAACAAAATTAAATGAAAAAACTCACACCTCAACATATAACATGAACTTCAATAATTTCACAATCAAGTCTCAGGAAGCAATTCAGAAAGCGATAGAAATTACCCGTGGTGCGGGTAATCAAGCTATCGAACCTGTGCATTTGCTCAAAGGAGTGATGACTGAAGGGGAATCTCTCATCAACTTCATTTTTTCCAAAGTCGGCGCAAGCGCAGCGACTTTGATGCGACAAGTTGATGCGAAAATCGCAGCCGAGCCTAAGGTTTCAGGCGGCGAGCCTTATCTCAGCCGTACCTCCAACGATGTTTTGCAAAAAGCTCTTGACATCGCCAAGAAGCAAGGTGATGAATATGTCACTCTCGAAGCCCTATTGATGGCGATATTCACGGTCAACTCTCCTGCCTCAACCATCCTTAAGGACGCAGGATTGAGCCAGCGTGAACTACAGTCGGCTATCGACGAGCTTCGCAAAGGTAAAAAGGCTACCGATCAGAGCGCCGAGGACACTTATCAGGCTCTCTCGAAGTATGCCATCAACCTTAACGAGCGTGCACGAGAAGGAAAGCTTGACCCTGTGATAGGAAGAGATGACGAAATTCGTCGTGTGCTTCAAATTCTTTCACGACGCACCAAAAACAACCCCATGCTTATTGGCGAACCCGGTACCGGTAAGACTGCCATAGCTGAAGGACTCGCACAGCGTATCGTAAGAGGCGATGTGCCCGAAAACCTCCGCACAAAGCAGATTTACTCGCTTGACATGGGTGCCCTTGTGGCAGGTGCCAAGTACAAAGGTGAATTTGAAGAGCGTCTAAAGGCTATTGTTAATGAAGTCACAGGCGCTGACGGCGAAATCATCCTATTCATTGATGAAATCCACACCCTTGTCGGCGCCGGCAAAGGTGAGGGCGCAATGGATGCCGCCAACATTTTGAAACCGGCACTCGCACGTGGTGAATTGCGTTCAATCGGTGCCACAACCCTTGACGAATACCAGAAGTATTTTGAAAAGGATAAGGCTCTTGAACGTCGTTTCCAAAAAGTGATGGTAAACGAGCCTGACGAGGCAGCAGCCATCGCTATCCTCCGCGGACTGAAAGAACGCTATGAAAACCACCACAAAGTACGTATCCGTGACGAGGCTATTATCGCCGCGGTGACACTTTCGGAACGCTACATTACCGACCGATTCCTCCCCGACAAAGCTATCGACCTTGTGGACGAAGCTGCGTCAAAACTACGTCTTGAAATCGACTCCGTGCCTCAGGCACTTGATGAAATCACACGTCTGATAGCCCAAAAGGAGATTGAACGTGAAGCCATCAAGCGTGAAGGGGACAAGGAGAAGGTCAAGGAGATCGAGAAAGACCTCGCCGACCTGCGTGACCAAGAGAAGGAGTATACTGCCAAATGGAAAGCTGAGAAAGATCTTATCAACAAGATTCAGCAGAACAAAATCGACATCGAGCAGCTTAATTTCGACGCTGAGCGAGCCGAACGTGAAGGCGATTATGCCAAAGTGGCAGAAATCCGTTACTCAAAGGTTCAGCAGAAGGAACAGGAGAACGCTCAGATTCAGGAGCAGCTCAAGTTGATGCAGGGCGAAAAAGCCTTCATCAAGGAGGAGGTTGACTCGGAAGATATCGCCGACGTCGTGTCACGCTGGACAGGCATACCTGTCAACAAGATGGTCCAGAGCGAAAAAGAGAAACTGCTTCATCTTGAAGATGAGCTACACAATCGTGTGGTTGGTCAGAACGATGCCATCCGTGCCATTGCCGACGCAGTGCGCCGTAGCCGTGCCGGACTTAACGACCCGCGACGCCCGATAGGTTCATTCATATTCCTCGGCACCACCGGTGTAGGTAAGACCGAGCTTGCAAAAGCTTTGGCTGAATACCTCTTTGACGATGAGAATATGATGACTCGTATCGACATGAGCGAATATCAGGAGAAGCACTCTGTGTCACGACTTGTCGGAGCGCCTCCGGGATATGTGGGATACGATGAAGGCGGTCAGCTTACCGAAGCGGTAAGACGTAAACCTTACTCTGTGGTGCTGTTCGATGAGATTGAAAAGGCTCATCCCGATGTGTTCAACATATTGTTGCAGGTTCTCGACGACGGACACCTTACCGACAATAAAGGTCGTCTCGTGAACTTCAAGAACACCATCATAATCATGACCTCCAACATGGGTTCACATCTCATCCGTGACAATTTTGCCAAGATGACAGATGACAACCGTGATGAAGTGATTGACACCACAAAGAATGAAGTGCTTGAACTCCTCAAGCAGACTATTCGTCCGGAGTTCCTTAACCGTATTGACGAAATAATCATGTTCACCCCGCTTAACGAGGCTGAAATTGAGGAAATCGTGGGATTGCAGATCAAGTCAATCCAAAAGATGCTCGCCAAGAACGGTATAACTCTCGAAGTCACACCAAAAGCTCTTAAATTCCTCGCTGAGGAAGGGTATGATCCGGAATTCGGAGCCCGTCCGGTGAAACGTGTAATACATAGACTTGTACTTAATCAGTTGTCGAAGGATATCCTCGCACAGAAAGTTGACCGTGAACATCCGATAATCATCGATGTGGAAAACGACGAGGTTATTTTCAAAAACTGATTCCTATCATCACCCTCTCTCCTCCAAATATCCATTTTTTTTAATATTTTAAACTATTTATTATCCAAAATTATGAAACGATTTCTCTATCTGTTATTAGCTCTACCTTTGCTTGGCTTCATTGCTACTTCATGTAGCGATGATGACGATCTACCCGATGTGACACTCTCTATGGACTATAGCGGCGCTACCTTGACTGACGGTGTGTTTACAGTGGAACAAGGTGACACTCTCAAGATAAACGCTCTTAAAGTTATCCCTGCTGAAGGCACCAAACCCGCCACTCTCGGACCGGTGTCATACTTCATTGACGGTTTCTATCAGTTTACCTCTTACGAAGTGCCATTCTCATGCTTTATCCCTACTGAAAATCTGAAAGTCGGCAAGTACCTCCTTCAGGCAAAAGCTACCATTTTGCAGATTGACAAAACTATGGCATTCGGTGTCTTCTCCTACCCTATCAACGTTGTTGAGAAAGAGAATCCCGATGAAGGCAATAGCGGCGAAAGTGGAACTGACATTCCAAATGTACGTGTCACAGATCATGAATAGCATTATAGTTAGACAATAACTCCCTTTATTATAAGTGACCGCAGGCATTAACAGTCTTGCGGTCATTTTTATTTTGCCATTCCAAGTTTTTGTAGTAACTTTGCACCGTTAAAATAATAGTGGACAAATTTGGCTGCTTGCAACCACTTCAAAAAATGCTAAAACCGCACCGGTAATAACCGTTTTAGACTTTTGAGATTCATGGGTACCTTTCCGGTACCGAATGAAATGTTGAAGCAGGCTATTTTAACACTATGGTAACAGCCTCTTCGACATTTTTTATTTTATATACATCTATATGAAAACTTATCTATTCACATCCGAATCCGTATCCGAAGGACATCCCGACAAAGTTGCCGACCAGATCTCAGATGCAATACTTGATGAATTTCTTGCCCGTGACCCGTCGTCGAAAGTAGCGTGCGAAACACTCGTGACCACCGGACAAGTTATTATAGCAGGGGAAGTAAAGAGCCAAGCCTATATCGACCTCATGGATGTAACACGTGAAGTCATCAAAAGCATAGGCTATGACCGTAGCGAACTGAAATTCGACGGTGAAGCCTGTGGCGTTTTCTCTGCCCTGCATGAACAGAGCGCAGATATAAATCGAGGCGTGGAACGTGAAGAACTCGAAGCGCAGGGCGCAGGCGATCAGGGCATGATGTTTGGCTATGCGTGTGACGAGACACCTTCCTATATGCCGCTTACAGTCGATCTGTCGCACCTGTTGCTTCGTGAGCTTGCAGCTATACGACGTGAGGGGAAAGATATGACCTACGATTTTGAAGGACATGTGCGCACTTATCTGCGTCCTGATTCAAAAAGTCAGGTGACTGTGGAATATGACGAACACGATAAGCCTTTGCGTGTGGATACTATCGTTATCTCCACTCAGCATGACGAATTCATACTTCCTGCCGACAATACTCCTGAAGCGCAAGCCGCAGCCGACAAAGCCATGCAAGAGCGCATCTACAACGATATTAAAACCGTCCTTATACCGAGAGTGAAAGCACAACTCCCTGCCGAAGTGGCAGCACTGATAGGTGATGATGTCAGACTGCTTGTGAATCCTACCGGTAAGTTTGTGATAGGTGGTCCTCACGGTGACACAGGTCTAACAGGACGTAAAATAATAGTTGATACTTACGGAGGTCGTGGCGCACATGGCGGTGGCGCATTCTCAGGCAAAGACCCGTCCAAAGTTGACCGCTCAGCAGCCTACGCCGCACGTCATATAGCAAAAAATCTCGTGGCTGCCGGTGTGGCATCACAGGCACTCGTGCAAGTGGCATACGCAATCGGCGAGGCTCAGCCTGTAAGTCTCTGCATCGACACCCGTGGCACAGCCAAAGTCCCGATGACCGACTCGGAAATAGCTGAGGTGGTGAAGGGGATGAAATGTTTCGACATGACACCTTACGCTATCGAGAAACGATTCGGACTCCGCAACCCTATCTACCGTGAGACCGCAAGTTACGGGCATCTCGGACGTACTCCCATGACTGTAACCAAGGTGTTCAAATCAAAATATGAACCGGAGTTTAAAAAGACAGTAGAACTTTTCACTTGGGAAAAGCTTGATGCAGTGCCTGCCGTAAAGAAGGCTTTTAACATCGCATAAATAGGTATTCTTATCATATAAAAAATTAACCGGCACCGAATTCGGTGCCGGTTAATTTTTTATACAACTACTTCAGACGCAGAATTTTGCGTCTGAGTTTTCATATCATAGTTATTCTTTGACTCCGTATGCAAGGTCGCCGGCATCTCCAAGACCCGGGACTATGTAGGAATGGGAGTTGATATGCTCATCAATAGCGCCAACCCAAACAGTGGTCTTGTCACCCGGGAAGGTAGCACGGATATAATCAATAGCCACCTGCGACGCTATGATAGAAGCGACATGAATATGCGCCGGCTCACCTTTTGTAAGCAGCGCACGATAGCTCAGTTCCATGGATGAGCCGGTGGCAAGCATCGGATCAGCAATGACCAAGGTCTTCCCGTCGATTTTTGGAGAAGCTATGTACTCAATGAACACGTCGAAGTTCTCTTTTTCACGATATTTGCGATAAGCTGACACAAAAGCATTTTGCGCATGGTCGAAATAGTCCAGAAATCCTTTGTGGAAAGGTATACCGGCCCTGAAAATAGTGGCGAGGACCACTTCTTCGTCAAGGACATCGCATTTTGCAGTATCCAATGGGGTGGGAATATCCTCTACCCTGTAACGCATCCGTTTTGAAATCTCGTATGCCATTATCTCCCCTATCCTTTCAAGGTTACGGCGAAAACGCAACATATCTTTTTGCAATTCAACGCTGCGGAGTTCGGACATATATTGGCTCACAAGCGAAGGGGTTTCAGCGAAATTGATTATTTCCATGATATTTTATTTGTTTTGTGTTATATATTTCAGAGAAATCAGTCCTTTGCCAATTTATTATTCAACAATTGCGTAAACTGATAGTTCTTAAGATTCCATCTCGGATATATCAGCAGTTCAGGCGGTGATTGTGACACGAAGCGCTCGATAGCAATATCCTTGCGCAACCGTTTTACTATCTTCACGCAGATTGAAGCGTATTCTTCGGCAGTGAACCGTGGTATATCATAAAGCCCGGACTCGACATCCTTAGCCATCTTCGTGCCTTTAACCAGCTGCAACTGATGGACTTTCACGGTATCGACCGGGAGAGTATTCACTTTGTCGATAGTCTCCATCATCATCGCTTCTGTCTCACCCGGCAATCCCATTATGAGATGCAATCCGCACGGTATACCCATATTATGGGTACGCATGACGGCATTAACGGTTTCTTCCCATGTGTGACATCTGTTGACAAGTTCCAAAGTAGCGTTATGCGATGTTTCGGCTCCATATTCCACCATTACCCAAGGCAACTCTTTAAGCCTTGACAGCAGACTATCGGGCATACAGTCAGGTCGGGTACCTATTATCAAGCCGTCCACACCGTCAACTCTCACAGCCTCATTGTAAAGAGACATCAGGCGGTCGATATCGTCATCGTGGGTGTTTGTGTATGCCTGAAAATATGCAAGATAGCGCATATCGGGATACTTACGGCGGAAAAAATTCTTACCTCTCTCCAACTGCTCCGTCACACTCAACCCCATGGAACAATATTCGGGATTAAATGACTGGTTATTGCAATAAGTGCAACCGCCATATCCCTTAGTGCCGTCACGATTGGGGCAGCTGAATCCGGCATTCACAGTGAGTTTCTGCATCTTGCACCGGAAATGGTCATTGAGGAAGTCGGAAAAATCCCGGTAAGGTTTCATCGCGTAAAGTTGCATCAGATATGAGCCGCCCTATTGAGCAACACAGCGTCAAGAAGTATTATGGCTGCCATAGCTTCAACTATAGGCACCGCACGAGGCACCACACACGGGTCATGACGACCTTTTGCTTTCAACACCATAGCGTTACCGTCGGCATCGATAGTGTCAACATCCTGCATCAATGTGGCAACCGGCTTGAATGCGACACGGAAATATATATCTTCTCCGTTTGAGATGCCGCCTTGGATGCCACCGGAATTATTTGAGAGGGTATGTATCTTACCATTCTCATTAACGAATTTGTCAATAACTTGGCTGCCACGCTGTTCCACACCACGGAATCCCATGCCATATTCAAAGCCCTTGGTGGCGTTTATGCTCATCATTGCTTCAGCCAAACGTGCGTTCAGACGCCCGAACACAGGTTCACCCAGACCGACCGGTGCCCCTTTTATAACGCATGTCACCACTCCACCTATGGTGTCGCCGTCAGCTTTGACTTCACGTATAAGCTGTTCCATCTCAGCTGCCTTCTCGGGGTCGGGACACCGCACCGGATTAGATTCGATATTCGCGAAATCAAATTCCGAATAGTTGGCGGACACGCTTATAGTTCCGACCTGTGAGGTGTAGGCATTTATGGTTATGCCAAGCTGTTCGAGAGCTTGTTTGGCGAAGGCTCCGGCAACGACTCTCGTAGCTGTCTCACGGGCACTCGACCGTCCGCCGCCACGATGATCTCTTATACCATATTTCGTCGTGTAGGTATAGTCGGCATGTGAGGGACGGAATGCGTTCTTGAGCTGGTCATAATCGGAGGAGTGCTGGTTTTCATTGCGAATTATGAAACCGATTGATGTGCCGGTGGTCACTCCGTCAAGCAATCCTGACAGTATTTCCACTGTATCGCTCTCCTTTCGGGAGGTGGTTATGGCTGACTGCCCGGGACGCCTGCGGTCAAGTTCATGCTGGATCCGCTCGGTGTCTATCTTTACACCGGCAGGCATACCGTCGATGACGCCGCCTATCGCCACGCCATGTGACTCGCCAAAACCGGTGAAAGTAAATATCTTACCTATAGTGTTCATAATTCTTAATTAGCTGTTGGTTAATGTAATATTTATTCTTTAGCTACGGCTACATCTGCCACTGTGGCACGGCAATAGGATATGAGATCCGAGGGCGAGATTTTGAATTGCAATCCTCGTTGACCGGCTGACACATATATGATGTCGAAGTCAAGGACTGTCTTGTGGAAAAATGTCGGGAATGGTTTCTTCATACCTACCGGGGAGCAGCCTCCACGGATATAGCCTGTGAGCGGAAGCAGTTCCTTCATGGGTATCATCTCTGCTTTCTTGGCTCCCGCGGCTTTGGCGGCTTTCTTCAAATCTACCTCCATGTTGCCGGGAATGACACACACGAAATACCCAACTTTTTCACCATGAAGCACAAGAGTCTTAAACACACTGTTGATATCCTCCCCAAGCTCCTCAGCCACATGCTCTGCGGCAAGATTATCGGGATCCACAGCGTAAGGCACAAGCTCATACGCAACCTTTGCCCTGTCAAGCAGCCTCGCCGCATTCGTCTTAGACACCTTATCCATCTCGCTTATTAATTGATCAATAATTAACTTATAATAGCGTTATAATGGAGTTATAATACTGTCATAACTATTACAATGCAGTTATTATCCTTTCATAACTATTACAACGCAGTTATTATCCTTTCATAATACGTTATAATGCAGCTATAATTATAATACAACTATAATCAGTTATAATAATTATAATACAGTTATAATGCCATTATAATACCGTTATTCAAAAGAACTATTCTGCAAATATAGACAAAAATCTCGAAACTATCGCCCATACCTGCAATTGAAACAAAGAATTTTATAATCGCTAATTTAGACATGCCTACAGCATCGTATTTGCAACACATTTTCAAGACTAACACATCAGCCTACCATACTCACTTAGAAGAAAGATTTTACCCTACCGCATTTTGCCGTACCCAGCAGTAAAGTTGCCGTACCCAGCAGAAGTAAAGCCACAACTATACAACAATAGCCCCACCACATGCGTCGCAATGACGCAATAGCTGGGACTATTATACCTCAGCTAACTAATTCAAAGATCGTCAGCGACTGATGTTTCACAAATCCTTAGATACATGGTAGCAACTCCACCATATATCTCCATTGCTATTTCTCCATCATCAAAATATAAGTAATCTGGTGATGACTCTGTTATCGCTTTTTTATATTTCTCTTTATAGATATTAGAAACACGCTCTAAATAATGTTTGGCTTTAGTTTCTGAATCGCACACCATTGCAAAAGCTATGCCTACAAGCCTATTTTCTTTAAAATATAAATCTAATTCATCCCAAGAAATACCATTCCATATATATTTTTTCACACAAGCATACATTCTGACGTCGTTGCCAAGATAATAATCTATAATCTTGAATCCATTTCTTCTCATTCTTTTGATTGTTGAAGAATATGTTGAATTTCCTATGGATAAATCATAATAAGTCCTTGATATTTTTGGTTTTGACAAATGGAAATCTATTGATTGCGAAGACTCATTCTCCGTTGGTCGTTCAATACATAAAATGAATGGAACGCTATCTTTTGCTATGCTATTTACAATTGACAATGGATCTTTTGAATCGACACTTTTGAGTTTTAGGGTCGTCGTTTCTACTAAATCCAAAAAGTATTTAGTATTCAAGTTTTTATCGAGGAAGAAAATTGTGTTGTTCCCAAAATTTCTATAGCTTTTAAGGTTGCACCTCTCGTCGAAATAAAATACCCATGAAAAGTCAGAACGATTCATATATTCCCAATCATTAAGAAGAGCGGTTACACATTGTCCTTGTCTGTTTTGGAAAGAACCAACATAAGCTGACAAAGATTGATAAGCAGTCGCAAATTTCCTCAGTTTCTGTAGGAGTTTTTTGTATGCCACTAAGGCATCTGGAGTTAAGGACGATATCACAATTTCATGTTTACCGAGATTCGTATTAACCTGATTTTCAAATTCGTTTCTTGCTGTTAGAAATTCTTCAAATTGCTTATATGTGGAGTCAGACAAATCAAGTGCTGTAGAATCTTGTTTGATAGAAGCAATATTTGGATGGTGAGTAAATTCACTAAGAGCAGCAAATGGTACTCCTAAATTGCTCATATAATTTTCTATCTCTCGTTTTCGCTTCTCTTTGGCGTATTCCTCCGAATTGCATCCAATCAAACTTATAACTAATGTCAGAATAATAAAAAATCGCATTTTTTAGTAGATGACAAAAATTGAATTTTGTCGGTTATATTGTTGATTTTTAAT
>ERZ777305.1937-NODE-1937-length-20351-cov-3.103666_pt1 | contig 20351 bp, 20 predicted proteins | sample MGYA00374965_ERZ777305 | MGnify/ENA primary metagenome ERZ777305 (study PRJEB29328, sample SAMD00013331) | mouse gut metagenome | study: EMG produced TPA metagenomics assembly of the Metagenome analysis of fecal microbiota from mouse which was promoted... | reverse complement strand
GTGGAAGCGCTCCGGGAATATGAGTATGAAAAGCAGCCGCGGGAAATGTTTTACTCCTGGGTGTTTGCGAATGAATTGCGTTAATAAGGATATTGTGAATATTACATAAATAAGACGACAAAAAGATTTATCAATCGCGATTTTGTTCATGTCAAAAGGGCGGCTCGGAATTTCGGTATTTATTTGGGGCGGGATACACCGTATTGCTGTAAGCGGAAAGGGGGACTTCGCATTGGGCTGCAAATTACTTTTATTTGATCTGGACGGGACACTGCTGCGCAGCGACAAGACTATTTCGGAGAGGACGCTTGCGGCGCTTTTTCAGTGCAGGAAACAGGGAATCCGGATTGGCGTTTCCACTTCGAGAGGACGACAGAATGTATTGTCTTTTCTGGGTGCATTGAAGCCGGATGTGCTGATTACAAGCGGCGGGGCTTTGGCGGAGTTTGGCAGCCGATACATATTTCAGGCCGGATTTTCGAGGGAGGAAACGAAGCAGGTGATCGCGGCAATCCGGGAGGTCTGCGGCGCAGGCTGCGAGATCACGGCGGATACGGCGGATTCCCATTACTGGAATTATAAAACAGATCCGAAGAAGCAGAATCCGAGGTGGGGGGACAGCATCTATACGGATTTCCTGGATTTTGGGCAGGAGTCGCTGAAGCTGTGTGCGGAAATCTTTGATGAAGCTCAGGCAAAACGGCTTCAGGCACTGCTGCCGGATTGTGACTGTATCCGTTTTTCCGATGGATACTGGTACAAGTTTACAAAAAAAGGAATCACCAAGGAACGGGCGATCATGGAGGTATGTGCCGCGTGCGGAATTGGACCGGAGGATATTTTCGCATTTGGCGATGATTATGCGGATATCGGGATGCTGAGGCTTTGCGGGAAGGGCATAGCGATGGGAAACGCGATCGACGAGGTGAAGAGGGAGGCCGATCTGGTGATTGGCAGCAGCGACGAGGACGGAATTGCGGAGTATCTGGAGCAGTATGCACCGTGGAAAGAATAAGCGTTTCTTTGCGGCGGATGAGGATGGACAGAAGGGAGGCACGGTAATGGAAGAGAATACAAACTGGGGACAGTCGGTAACGGGAATCGTGATCCGGCAGGGCAGGGTATTGCTGGCGCGGCATACCTACGGTGCCGGGAAAGGGATGCTGATTGTTCCGGGCGGCTATGTGAAGACAGGGGAATCGCCGCAGGACGCGCTGAAGCGGGAGTTTCTTGAAGAAACTGGGATTGTGGTTGAGCCGCGGGAAATTATTGCGCTGCGGTTTAATTCGCATGACTGGTATATCGCGTTTTCTGCGGATTTTGTTTCCGGGGAGGCGGTTTCCGATCAGGATGAGAACGACGAAGTTTTGTGGCTGGAAACAGAGGAGGCGCTTTTGCGGGAGGATGTTCCGGATCTGACCAAGAAGCTGATCCGGTGTGCGCTGTCGGGGAGCGAGGGGCTTGTGCCGCTGCCGTATCAGGGGAACCCGAAACATGGAAAGGGGTATCTGTACGGGGTTAAGGGATTGGAAAGCAAGGCGGATTGAGCAGTTCGGTATGTGCAGTACGACCGGATGGGAATTGCGGCCATAGAGGGGTTGAGAACAGGGGGGTTCGGCGATGGAGGATTTACGGGTAAAGGGAATTCTTTCGCGGGTGGAGCAGGACTGCACCCGGGTTTTCGGCAGCAATCTGGTTGGGGTATATGTGCATGGATCGGTTGCATTCGGCTGTTTTTGCTGGGAAAACAGTGATATTGACCTGCTTGTGGTGACAAAAGAGGAACCGGGGCTTTCGGAGAAGGAAGCGTTCCTCTGTGCTCTTTTACAGATGGATGCACAGTGTCCGGAAAAAGGGCTGGAATTCAGTGTGGTATTGGAAAAATATTGCCGCGATTTTGTTTATCCGACCCCGTTTGAGCTGCATTTTTCGAATGCGCATAAGGCGGGGCTGCTCGCGGGAGTTAAGGATGGTGCGGAAGTCCGGAGTGCGCCGTATTTGCAGGCGGCGGGCGGGGAGCGTCGGATCTGTGCGGATGCGGTCAGGGAGTATTGCCGTGGCATGCGCGGAACGGATAAGGATCTGGCGGCGCATTTTACGGTGCTGCGTTCGGCCGGGGTGGTGCTCTGCGGAAAAGAGATCGCGGAGGTGTTCGGTGAAGTGCCGCGGGAGGCTTATCTGGACAGTATCTGGGAGGATGTTGCAGGAGCCGGGGACGAGATTGCGGAAAATCCGGTTTATGTCGTGCTGAATCTCTGCCGCGTGCTGGCGTTTTTGAAGGAAGGGCTGGTGTGCTCGAAGGCGCAGGGCGGGGAGTGGGCGCTGGAAAATCTGCCGGGGAATTTTTCCGGGCGCAGGGTAGTGGAACGGGCAGCAGAGTGTTACCGGACCGGGGAGAAGTTTTTTGCAGGAAACCGACTGGTGGCTGGCAGGACAAACTGCCGGCCACCGGCGGAGCAGCTTTCTGCGGAAACAGAAATTGCGGAAACGGAAATAAGCACTGACGAATTAAGGGTCTTTGCCGAAGCTATGCTGACACAGATCTGCCGGGCGCGGGAATGCGGGAAGCAGGTTGTTTGTCAGGATGCATAACCGCCGGGTGCCGCACTGCATAAAAAATTAGGCTGTATGGTTTTTTGTGAGGAGAAGACGGAAGGGTTTCCATCGCAGCAATATGCTGTGTATGCCGGATGCCGCAGAACAGGAGGTAAAATGGTAGTACAGGTTTTTGACAGCGAAGAAAAAAGGCGGATTGCGGAAGCGGTATTACGGCAGCTTCCGGACTGGTTCGGCCTGCCGGAAAGTACAAAACGCTATATCGAAGAGAGTGCGGGGATGCCGTTTTGGGCATGGCGCGGAGGCGGAGAAAATCTGCCGGATACGGGCGCGGCCCAGGAAGGTATCAAAACTTCCGGCGGGGAAACGCAAGGCAGCGGGAATGGTAAGGCTTCCGGTTTTCTATCCCTCAAGGAAACAAGCCCACACACGGCGGAAATTTTCGTAATGGGTGTTTTGCCGGGCGAGCACCGGCGCGGCATCGGCTTACCGTGCAATGGGATTTCAGGAGCTGGAGTGCCTGCCGGTGCTGTGGGATGCAGCAAATCCGTGCCAGATTTATGTAAAATATATCGGTAGGAGGGAACCATAAGAAAAGCTGTCCGCGAACCGGCGGATAGACGTGCCGGGGGAAAATGTTTTTTTAAGTAAAGGGGGATTCTATGTTTGAAATCTGTCCGAAATGTGGAAATTGCGAGTGGAATAAGCTGGTGTCTGTGGATAAATGGTCGGCGAGCTGCCCGAAATGCGGCGCTTCATGGGAGAACCGCGCATTTCCGCTTCTGATACTGACCGGCTGCAGCGGCATCGGAAAAACGACCACTGCAAGAAGGCTGATGGAGCGGCAGAAAGATTTTGTTGTGCTTGACGGCGATCTTCTGTTCACTGACAACGAGGGGGAGTACATGGACTGGGTCGAGCGCATTGAGGGGCTGACGCGCGATATTATGCAGTGCGGAAAGCCGGTGCTCTGGACGATGGCGGGGAATCTGGACAAGCTGAAAAAGGCATGGAACCAGAGATTTTTCCCTGAAATTTACTGCCTTGCGCTTGTGTGCGGGGAGGAAGAACTGCGCCGAAGGATGACGGAGGGCAGGGGGATTTCGGATGCGGGGTGGATCAGCAGTTCGGTTCAATACAACCGCTACTTTCTGGAGCATGACAGGCTGAACGATATAGTGTTTGAACGCCTGGATATCACCGTACTTGACCCGGGACAAGCAGCGGAGCGGGTGGAGCTCTGGATCCGGTCAAAGCTTGCCCTGTGGAGGAAAACTGGCAGAGAGGCGGCGAAGCCGGCGGGAAATATGTCCGGAGCGAAGCCGGAAGGCATCATCGGAATGGCAGGAGGCATGCTTGGGGCCGGCGCAGGGCGGCAGCACGAAAAACGTGCCGGAGAAAGGAGCGGCGCGCTGTGGCTCTCGGAAAAGAGCGGACGAAAAGAAGCGGGCTTTCAGCCGGAGAAAATGCCGGGAGCCGGGATAGCCCCGTGGGACGATACGGCTGCGGCCGGAGCAGGGCAGCGGACGGGGAAACGGGAGGTGTTCGGTAACAGCGCTGCATGGCTTGCAGAAAAAAACGCACCGGCCGGAAGCGCTGCGCCGTGGCCGACGGAGAAAAAAGCAGAAGCTCTCCGCCGGCCGGAAAAAGCGACCGCGGCCAAAGCGGCATGGATGGCCGGACAGTCTGCTGCGCCCGGCACCGAGCAGAAGCCGTTTCGGACATCGGCAGAGGCAGATGGAACGATGCGGATGTCAAATCTGGCTTTTCCGGAAACCATGACGATGACGAAGACAACGTCAGGCACTGCGGAGGTACAAAAAAACGATACCGCGGCTGCGGCTGTGCCGGAGCCGGAGAAGAGTGCCGAATGGATCTGGTATTACGGCGATTTCGAGCTGTATCACAGTTTAAAGCTCCACGCGAGACGCGACGAATTCGGCCATAATTTCCCGCCGTTCTGGCGGCTTTCTGACTGCCGGCACAATGTGAGATTCCGGCGGGAGGTGGAGCTGAAAGCACCGGAGAAGATCACGGTCTATGCCCGCGGAGCAGGGAACGTGGAGATTGACGGAAAGCGCCGTGCATTCGGGACACCAATTGATCTGACCGGCGGAAAGCATACGATCCTGATTTCTGTTCTGAACCCGGAAGGCCTTCCGTGCGTGTATGTCGAGGGCGAAACCGTTGTGAGCGGCGGGGACTGGCTGGTAAACGATTACGGCAGGGAATGGGTCCGGGCGGGCAGCAGCGCTGCCTATGCAGGGAAGCTTGATGACCCGCAGGTGTTCAAATTCTGCTATGAGAAGCTTGCTCCGTCCGGGGAAAGGAAAGTGGACGGCGGGGTTCTCTACGATTTCGGAAAGGAGACCTTTGCCAGGCTGCGCATTTATATGAGCGCGGGAGAGGCTGACATATTTTATGGTGAGACGGAGGAGGAAGCGCTGGATACGGAACATTCCTATCTGCGCGCGCATGTCCGGGCGCAGACAGCTCCGTCCGGATTGCAGAAGTTTCCGGCTCACCCGCAGGAAATCCCGGCGAGGGCGTTCCGCTATCTGTACATCCGTGCGGCATCGGAGGAGGCATACCGGCTGGAGGTGTATTATGAATATCTGCCGCTTGCCGTGCGGGGCAGTTTTCACTGTTCGGACGAACTGTTCGGGCGGATCTGGGATACTGCGGCGTACACCTTCCATCTGAACAGCCGGGAGTTTTTCCTCGACGGCATTAAACGGGATCGCTGGGTCTGGTCAGGCGACGCGTACCAGAGCTATCTGGTAAACCGTTATCTCTTTTTTGACCGGGATATCTGCAAACGGACAATTCTGGCTCTGCGGGGACTGGATCCGGTTGAAAAACATATCAACACGATTATGGATTATTCCTTCTTCTGGCTGATCAGTGTTTATGACTATTACGAGATGTCGGGGGACAGGGAATTTGTGCAGCGTATTTTCCCGAAAATAAGATCGCTCATGGATTTCTGTCTGTCCAGGCTGGATGCGGACGGGTTTGCCGCGCAGGTGGAGGATGACTGGATCTTTATTGACTGGGCGGATATGGATAAGACCGGGGCGGTCTGTGCCGAACAGCTGCTGCTGGCCAGAAGTCTGGAGGCGGCTGCGGAGTGCGGGCGGGTGATCGGCGAGGAATGCGCTGTCTGGCAGAATGCCTTTGAAGGCCTTCGGGAGCGGATCAACCGCTTTTTCTGGGATGAGGAAAAAGGGGCGTTTATCGACAGCTTTTCATCCGGGAAGCGAAATGTCACGCGGCATGCCAATATATTTGCGCTGCTGTTCGGCTACGCGGACGGGCTTCAGCGGCAGAAGATCATCGACAATGTGCTGTTGAACGACGCGGTTCTGCAGATCCGGACGCCGTATTTCAAGCTTTACGAGCTGGAGGCTCTGTGCCGGGCCGGCAGGCTTGAGACCGTGACGGAGAAAATCCGGACATACTGGGGGGCGATGCTTGAGGCCGGGGCGACAAGCTTCTGGGAGGAGTATACGCCGGATCTGCCGAGGGATGAACAGCTCGGAATGTACGGCGATAAGTACGGAAAGAGCCTGTGTCATGCATGGGGCGCAAGTCCGGTTTATCTGGCGGGAAGATATTACCTTGGCGTGCGCCCGACAGCGCCGGGCTACCGGACCTTTGAAGTGGCTCCGAATCCCGGCGGGCTGGACTGGTTTGAGGGAACGGTTCCGGTCGGGGAGGGAAACGTATCCGTCCGTCTGAAAGACGGTTTCCTGGAGGTCTGTGCCGATGCGGACGGCGGGGTTCTGCTATGGAAAAACGTGAGGTACCGTCTTGAGAGAGGTACGGTGAAGCGGCTGCCAGCCTGACCGTAATCCGGCCCGCGTCCTTCGCTTTACAAGGCCGGGAGAAATGTGGTAAAATTCTGATAGAGTTTCGGAACAAAAACACTGCGGACACAGAGTTATGCGGATGTCGAAATTCAACGAAGACTGGAACACGGAAAAGGAGGGGATTACGATGGTAAATAAGGTATTGATGGATTTCCTGTGCAGGGAAACGGAATGGGAGGAGCTGGGAAACGAAAAGCTTCTTCACCAGCTCCCGGAATTCGGCCAGGAGGTCGGCGCGGCCATTAACGAGGGCAGGCTGATTGAATTCACCGGAGAACTGAGCAGCCTGCTGGAAAAGATGGATCTGTATAAGGCAAGTCTGCTGTCCACTTTTATCGGCTTTGCCTGTGAAAAGGAGGAGGATACCTCTGCGGGGGAGGGAATCGTCAAATTGTTTTCCCGTTCCTGTAAACAGGTCTATGAGATGTTTCAAAGTCTTGGGGAGGACGGGGAATGCGGACTGCCGGAGGATATGAGCGAAATATACAGAATAAACGGGGACTGGGCGAGGGCATATTTCGGTTTTAATATTCTATGTGTTTCGGTTATGGCATTTCTAACAAGAGATGTTTCGTTGAGGAAAATTATGGAAGAACCGGAAATAGCGGAGCAGGTAGAATATCTGACCGAGGAGACCCCGGAGAGTCCGTATCTTAAATCTGTGTACTATGTGGATTTGATGCGGAATACCTGCGGAAAACGAAAGCTGCTGGTGCTGTATCCGGCGAAAAAATCAGGTTTTCTGGCCGAGGCAAACGACATGAACAATTGCTTCCACCTGCTTTTTCTGCTGGAGGAACAGATTCATCAGAAGCTCGGTGAGAAATACGGCATGCATGAATTCCGTGCGGCAAAGTCCCTGATTCGTCTGGCATACGGAGAGTTTCCGGACGACTGCTGGAACAATTCTTACAGCATGCAATTTATGGAATGCAATTACGGCGCTGCCGGTCATAATACCTTGGAGCAGGATGACACGATGCGGCTGATCTGGGGCGAGATGCCGCCGGAGGCCATCCCGGAGATTGACGGCCGCGGGGTGATCATACTTTTCGAGACTGGAATCAACCGCAGCTTTTCTGCGAATTTCCTTGCCGTTCCTCATCCGGCGCTGAAACCGTCAGTAGAGATCGAGCGGGAACTTACGGAGGCGGAATATGACGCCTGGGTTCGAAAAATAGAGGAAAATCTGCCGCAGGCAGAATGAAAATTCAGGAGGTGTATTTTATGGGTAAGAAGAAAAAAGAACATGCTGCATTTGATCTGATGGCATCAAAGAAAAACGGTATCCCGTCTGGAAAAATGAACGCCAAATATTCCGCGCAGGCGGCACCGAAAAAGATGGTGCAGCAGCGCAGGATGGGCGCGAAGTAAGGAAGCGGGCTGCGCGCGGGCGGGACGGAACAGAGACAATGTACAGCCGGTGAATGACCGGGAGGGAGAAAGGCATGAAAGAACCGAAAATGCTCCTTTTTGATTATGGACAGACCTTGGTGGCTGAAGAGAAGTTTGACGGCGTGCGGGGTACACGGGCGGTGATGGAATATGCCGTTGAGAATAAATACGGACGGACAGCGGAAGAAATCCAGGCAGCGGCCGATGAGATGAACCGGGAGCTCGGGCGTTTTGATCCGGCCAGAAGACATCTGTTTCAGGTGGAAATACCGAATCATATGTTCAGTGGCTATCTGTATGAATCACAGGGGATAAAACTTTCCATTTCCGGTGCAGAATTTGACCGGGTATTCTGGAATGCCGCTTCTCCGGGAAAACCGACCGCGGGAATTGAGGCCTTTCTTCGATTTTTGAAAGAGAGGGGCATCCGAACCGGGGTGATCAGCAATATTACCTATAGCGGCGAGGCGGTGAGCGAGCGGATTCATCGCCTGCTTCCGGAGAATGAATTTGAGTTTATTATCGCGACCAGCGAGTTTCTTTACCGCAAGCCGAACCGGAGGATTTTTGAGCTGGCGCTGGAGAAGGCAGAGCTTTCACCGGAGGAGGTCTGGTATACCGGAGATCAGTATGAGTGTGATATTGTCGGAGCGGGGGGAGCAGGTCTTACGCCGCTGTGGTATATCGGCGCGATGGATCTTCCGTATGAGGAGCGGGATGATGTGCTTACGGTGAAATGCTGGGAGGAGGCACAAAAGCTGCTTGAAACGGTCTGAAGATGCTTTAGAAACAAGCGGAGGAGGACGGTGCGGGCGGCCTTTTCTCCCAAAGGATATGCGCTGGGCCTCCCGGTTGTGCCGCCGGGAAAATGCCCTGAGACTGCGGTTTGATTTAAAGAGGGAAATTATGAAGGTAAATATGAAATTAAATATAAAACCCTCAGAAATAATGCAAATTTGGAAAGAGGAATAAACATGAAAGTTAAACGAAGCGAATATTTAAAACAGATCAAGCCGGTGCTTGAGAAATTGCGGGATCGGCTGCTGACGGAATTTCCGTATGCGTCTCTGCTGGCGCAGGATTCCACTGCGAAAAATTACAGCGTGTCGAAGACGAGCAAAGGAATCTATATGGACGGCATGCTGTCCGGCCGGGGATTTGTGGCAAAGGTTTATGACGGAACAAGATACGCAGAGTACTCGTTCAATGAGCTGTCGGAAGATAAAATTGAGGAGATTGCAGCGGAAATTAAGAGCAAGCTCATGCCGATGTCCGATCAGCTGCCGGAGGGTGTGAAAAAAAGCTGCTATGCAATGCTGGCGGATGATCCGCTTGTGTTTGCGGACAGCACGGAGTATGAGCTTGATCCGGAGGAGTACGGTGACGAAAAAATCATTGCGCAGCTGACACAGGTCAGCGAGGCCGGGCTCGCCTTCAGCGATAAGGTGCTTGACTGCCGTGCGTTTGCAAGCTACCAGAAATGCAGCAAGCTGTTTTTGTCGAAAAACCGCGATATGGAGCAGAATGTGCTCTGGACATGCGGCGGCGTGGTTGTGATGGCCTCGCGCGGCGAGGAGGTCAAGGACAACTACCGCGGGTTTTCCGTGCTGGGCGGGGCGGAACTGCTGGACGAGATCGGAAAAAATGTCGGGAGCGTGGCGCAGAATGCGCTTGATCTGCTTGCCAGCGAACCGATCCCGCCGGGAGAATATGAGTGCGTGTGCAGGCCGGACGTTACCGGCATGATTGTGCATGAGGCATTCGGACACGGCGTGGAGATGGATATGTTTGTGAAGAATCGCGCGCTGGCTAAGCAGTATGTCGGAAAACAGGTTGCCTCGGAGCTTGTGAACATGCACGACGGAGCGGCCGCAGCGAAGGAAGTGGCATCCTATTTCTTCGACGATGAGGGCGTTCCGGCGCAGGATACGCTGATCATCGACCGCGGGATTCTGAAGGAGGGCATCAGCGACGCACAGTCCGCCATGCATCTTGGAACGAAACCGACCGGAAACGGGCGGCGGGAGAATTATGCAAGGAAGGCATACACCCGGATGACAAATACATATTTCGAAGCAGGCAGCGACAAGGTGGAGGATATGATTGCGTCCATTTCCTACGGCTTTTTGCTCGAGGGTGCGGCGAGCGGCATGGAAGATCCGAAAAACTGGGGGATTCAGTGCATGGTTGATATCGCGCGGGAAATCAGGGACGGGAAGCTGACGGGGAAGGTTTATTCGCCGATCGTGCTGACCGGCTATGTACCGGATCTGTTAAAATCCATCAGTATGATTTCGGATACTTCCGTACTCTGCGGCAGCGGCTTCTGCGGCAAGGGATACAAGGAGTGGGTGAAGGTTTCGGACGGCGGCCCGCATATTAAGGCAAGGATCAGACTTGGATAACGGCAGCGGGACTCAATACAGGAAAGGAAGAATTGTTTCATGACAGACCGGATTTTGTCCGCGCTGAAAAAGTGCGGAATTGAAGATTTTCAGATAACTTTGACAGAGGAGGAATCTGCGGAGCTGTTTTTTATCAAAAAGGAGCTTGACATGCAGCGCAGCAAAAAGGTGCGGACGGCCAATGTCTCGGTTTACCGCGTGTTTGAGGAGGACGGAGAGCGCTTCCGCGGGGTGGCATCCGTGCGCGTACAGGACAGCCGGACGCCGCAGGAACTGGAGAAGCTTTTTGCGGATGCGTATTATGCGGCAGGATTCTTGAAAAACAAATATTATGATCTGTATGCCGGCGCAAAAGAAGAGCTGGTGGAGGTGCAAAGCACCCTTGCGGGGAAGACGCTTTCCGAGATGGTACAGGGCTTTGCACAGGCGCTGTTTGCCGAGGATGTGCATGAGGAAGTGTTCCTGAATTCGGCAGAAATTTTTGCAAACTGCAGCACCACCCATATTATAAATTCGTGCGGTGTGGATGTCGCGTATCGGAAAAACAGTGTGTGGGGCGAATTTGTTGTGCAGTGCGTGGACGGGCAGGATGTGGAGACCTATCAGGATTTTGCATATAATGACTGGAGCACGGATGCCCTCCGGGAGAAGGTGCGCAATACCATGGAGCTGACCCGCGCGCGGGCAAGAGCAGAAAGCGCTCCGGCAGCGGGTGAGTACCGCATCATTTTAACAGGAAGTTATGTAAAGGAGCTTATGCGGTACTATGTCAGCCGGGCAGAATCTTCCAATATTTACCAGAAATATTCGTCGTTTTCCGTCGGCTGCGATGTACAGGGCGAAGAGGTTTTAAAAGATCGTGTCAACATGACCATGAAAGCCGTCGTTCCGTTTTCCGGTGAGGGAATTCCGATGAAGGATCGCGAGATGATAAAGGATGGACGGCTGCTGATGATCCACGGCGGCAACCGCTTTGCCCAGTATCTCGGGATTGAGCCGACCGGCGATTTCGGCGGCTTCCGGGTTCCGGCAGGACAGGTTTCCCTTGCCGAGATGAAGGCGCAGCCTTATCTGGAGATCGTCAATTTCTCGGATTTTCAGATGAATGATTATACCGGGCATTTTGGAGGCGAGATCCGCTTAGCCTTCTTCTATGACGGCGAGAAGGTTGTGCCGGTGACGGGCGGTTCCGTAAACGGAAATATTTTTGAAGCGCAGAAAACGCTGGTATTCTCCAGAGAGATGCAGGTAGAAAAGAATTTCGAGGGCCCGAAGGCCGTGTGCATGGACAAGGTAAGCGTGGCAGGGAAGTAAAAAGAAGTATGCAGTGACAGAGGAATACGAAGGAATATGCTGTAGCATCCTCGGCCGCCGGCGCCCTGTGTGCCGCCGGCGCTGGCGGATGCCTGTTCGTTCCGGCAGATGCGCACGATTCACAGAAGATTCACAAAAGAAACTTTCCGCCGGTCAGGCGCGGAGCGGGGTTGGCATAACATCTGCGGTATACCATGAAAGGCACAGATTTTCCATGCAGTATCGGAATGAGCGCGGACTGTAAGCTTTTAGTGCGCAGATGCCGATATAAAAACAGGAGCATCGGAACCCCGCTGCCCGGAACAAAATACAGCTAAGGACGGCGCTGTGATTTCCAGGATGGAGGATTGGAAATTGCGGCGTTTTTTGCGTGCTGACCGGGGGAGGATTCCGCGGCTTCCAGGAACAGAGAGACTTGATAATTACCGCTTGGACCTTTTGAGGGAAGCGGTGCGGCCCCGAACGACAGAAGGGCTGCAGAAGGGAGAAACATGACACTAACGGAAGTAAGAGCCGGATACCATGCATGTCCGTATCCGGAGAAAACAAAGGCGGCCGCGGAGGACGGTGCGGAAAAAGAAAATTATGCGGAATTCCTGCACAGCAAGATCGAGGAGCTTTCCGAACGGTTTCGAAAGGGAGAAACGAAACCTTCCTACCGGATTGGAGCGCAGTCCTTTACGGAGAAAGAATGGGATCAGATGCTGGAAAAATTTGATGCGCTGCAGGAAACAATCCGAACGCAGATGAGGGAGGAGCATGAAAAGCGCGAGCTGATGCAGGCAAAACAGGCAGAACAGACAGAGAAATATGCCGCGAAAAAAGCAGCCGAGCGGGAGACGGCCCGCCTTCTGACCGGCGCGTTTACCTCCTGTACTTACCCGCAGGCAGACGGCACCGAGGAGGAGATCCATTATATTACCTGCTATACCTCCGAGGGGATATTCTGCCGGCGGGAGGGACAGTCAAAGGAATACGAATGGTCCATCCGCTTTGACAGCCAGGAGCAGTATCAGAAGGTGATGCATCTTATCGAACAGCTGCCGCCGGACGGGAATCTCCGCTTTACCTCCAGCAGGGCTTTCTGGGAGGATTTTCTGAACGATTCGATTGACAGGAACGGATTAATGAAACTTCTGTCCGGGACAGATCAGTGCCGGATTTTAGAATAACGAAAAGAGCTTCCGCATTGATCGGCCAGAATAAATTCAGCGGGCGAAATACATGAACCGGGCTATCGGAACATGCTATACGGCACAGGAGCCGGAGGAGCTTTGGCCGGGTATATCCTGAGGAGATGCCTCCTGGCCGATATACCGGAGAAGCGGCTCCAGATATTTTTCGTCCGTCCAGTCGGCCTTCTGCCCGGCCGCACACAGCAGCGCTTCCATCCAGGGCTCTCTTGTATCCGGCTCTGATTTGGCGACGGCCTTCTGCAGCAGCCGGCATAACGTGCGATCCTTAAAGCTCATCGACTGCTCGTCCCATGCGCCCCTCCCGTAAAACACCGGGATATCCTTCAAATCGGTTTTCAGATTACGGACTTTCAGTTCCTCAAAAGCTTTCTGGTCGTACGGGGAGGCGCCGACGCAGAAGACAGCGAGTTTTTTGCCGCTCAGCTGCCGGATGTTTCTGCGCAGAAAGGAAAGCCCGGCAATGCCGGAGGCGTAAATGCCGCCGCACAGCACGACGGTGCGGTAAGGCGCAAGCGCCTCCGGTTTTGCTTTTGCTGTCTCGATGCAGTCAAAGCCTGTCTTTTCGGCGAGCCAGCCGGCATATTTTCTGGATGAGCCATATTTGGAACGGTAGATAACAATTCCGCTTTTCATAAAATAATCCTCCATTACAAGCCGCTGGTGTTCAGTGCGGCGGGTTGACAATCATCATCATAAGCCGCAGCAGGAAACGGCTATCCGGAGAAATCGCTCCGGTTCTATTTTTTTCCATCGGAAGCAATCGAGCAAAATGCCTCGAAAGCCGTTTCCTGCTGTGCGAAAATTTCCTCTGCGGGGATACCCGGCTCCGTTACGGAGAAAACAGTGCCCAGCCCGATCGTATATATCAGCATATTCAGATGTAGCTGCCGGGCCTGTACAGCATCCATATTCAGCTGGGCGGCGATAAAATCCGCAACGCGCGGATCGGTTTCCTGCAGGTACAGATCCTTAAGGGAAGATATTCCTCTTCTGCGGTGCAGGATAAATATCTTAAAAAGTTCCGGCTCCTCCTTCGCAAGCTGAAGATATGCCTGCCCCATGCTGCGGAACAGATCCTGCGGCCGGATATGCGCCGCGGCGTATTCCCGGATAAACTGCCCGGTCCGTTCTGCTGCGGCCTGCCGCAGGCCGTCCATGCTTTCGCAGTAGCTGTAGATCGGCTGCACCGAACAGCCGAGCCGCTGTGCAACGCTCCCAACCGTAACCTGTTCCATACCGCCGGCCCGGGCGATCTCAAACGCGGCCTCTACCACCATCTCTTTTGTAATCCTCTGCTTTGGCATGTGTTCCCCTTCCTTTCTTAAAGTGTTGTTTTGACGCGGGGTGCTCCGTGATTCTTCTGGAGAATATTCCGGCAGCCGCATTGTGTGATCTGTTTCGTCATCTTATTATATAATGCTATTATGTAAGTGTGTTATATAATGTGTTTATATAACGTGATTATATATTGAAATACGCAGTTTGTCAAGCCGGCAAACCTTCAAAGAATGATATCTTGTACCGGGCGGCATACCTGTGATAGAATCGGGGTAAAACCGGAACCGGGCAGAATTCTGACAAAACAGTGCAAGCCGGAACAGGATTTTTTCGCGGCGGGCAGCTATAATAACATGTACAGGGAGGAAGGAATAACGTGTCGATTCAGCTTATTCAGCAGGCGATCTTCTACATGGAGAAGCATATCCTTGAGGATATAACTTATACGGAGGTTGCGAAAAGCGTGTATATGTCCAGCTATAATTTTCACCGGATTTTCAGCTTTATTACAGGGATGACAGCCGGCGAGTATCTCAGAAAACGGCGTCTTACTCTGGCAGCTCAGGAATTACAGAAAACAGATATTTCTGTAATTGAAGCGGCATATAAGTATGGTTATGAAACTCCGGAAAGCTTTTCGAAGGCCTTTGCTAGGTTTCACGGCTCTACGCCGAAGCAGGCAAGACAAAAGGGTGCGAAGCTTCACTTATTCAGTCCACTTGTAATAAAAATTATAATGGAAGGCGGCAGGATTATGGATTACAGAATGGAACGCAGGGAGAGTCAGCGTTTTCTCACACTGGTGCGGGCTTTTCCGAATGAAATCATCAATGATGATGCGGATCACAGTATTTCGGACTTCTGGGAGGAATGCTTCGGCAAAAATCTGATTGAGCCGATGAAGCAGCTTCGCATCCCTGGAAAAAGGGATTTATACGGGCTGTGCAGTCCGGTAAAAGACAGCGAAAGCCATTTTAATTACGGGATCGGAATTGTGCTGGACGAGGATACTGATACGGCAAAGGCAGAGCAGTTTATGGAAAACGGTTATTCGATCTGGGAAACGGAGCCGGCAGACTACGCCGTATTTAAATGCTTCGGCCCGGACGGCGGCTGCCTGAGCGAAACCTGGAGCAGATTTTTCAGGGAGTTTTCTCCGCAGACAGGCTACGAGCAGGCAGAAGCTTCCGATTATGAGGTATACTATGAAAACGGCGAAAGCGGGCTGTTCTGCGAGCTGTGGATCCCTGTAAAGTGCAATTGAGGCCGGACTGCAGGCAACTGCACGCAGAACATGGGAACGGGCTGTTACTTTCTGTTGCCGGCATAATTTTGAAGCCGTTCCAGCAGCATGTTTTTCATCATATCCGAGTTGCACTTCTCAATAAGATTTCGGAAGTCCTCTATTGCTTCAGGCGTAAAAACACTTTCTATACAATGCAGAAATGTCCATTCAACCCCTGACATATGTTCTGTAGGGCAGCAGCGGATAAGGATTTCAGCTTCTTCCCAAGTTACGGGTCTTTTTATGGAATCAACCGCTTCAACCCACTCATCCCATATTTGAAGGGTGTCCTCATCCGGAAATTCCTCATCGCCGGGAAATGCATCACCTTCAAAGCCCTCCGGCGGAACCCCTAATTTCTGTACTTTCAATACAGCCTCCTGCATACCGGTTTCCTCCTAAACTGATTTTTCTATGGTTTTATTGTAGCACAGCAGTTTTTTAAAGTCCATGAAAATATATTTATACTTGGACAATTATGGGGAAGAAAATCCTCCTGTTTCAAGGAGCCGTAAATGCAGAACGGACCGGCTGCAGAGGTTATCCATTCCTGCATGGGTATTTTGCTTCATCTCCGTATTGAGATGGGAGAAGGGCTACCTGTTGCTATCCAGTAATCCGCGGATATGGTTATATGCCCGTTCATCGTGAGCCTTCATCCGCTCAATCTGTCCGGCGAACAGGCGGCGGTTCTCTGCCCTGGCCAGCTGGCGCATCTGAGCTTCGCCCCGCTCCCAGCCGCCCAGGACGGGAATCATTTCATTCCATATAATTTCCGGTATCCCTTCCAGTTCCCCGGCGGCGGCATTCAGGCCGGAGGCCATTGCAGGGTGCTGCTCTGCCAGTCTGCGCAGGTACTTTGCCCCGTGGCTGCGCCCGTCGGAGAGGCAGTCCATGGCATCGCCGTGACACATCATGCGTTCCACCAGCAGGGGAAGGACGGCATCAGCCGGAAAGTCCCGGTCGCACAACAGGGCGTTCTTCCAGGCATCATAGGCCAGGATGCCTTTGGCATAGGTTCCGCACATGCGGCCTTCCAGGGCCTCCGCAGCATTCCGGAGCGCTTCTATGGAAGTGAGAGGGGGAACGCTTTCCGTACCGGTGGCGATCAGGGCGGTTGTGTCGGGATTCTCCCACCAGTCCCCGGTGAGAAAATAGCCGTTTTCCTCGAACCGGGTACTTGCCTGGTATTCCGGATATTCCTGGAACACATTCCAGCCCATCAGCATTTTGCCGCCGTCCCGGTAGCCGGTTATCACGCAGGCTTCCGGCGGGCCTATGATGCCAAGGGCGATGACCGGGTATCCCGCTTCGATCTCCCCGCAGATAAAGTCCATGAAATCCTCTTTTTTCGTCTCCGGCGTGCGGCGAAAGAGCTTGAACTCCCGCTCCATGGCACGCATACCGCAGCGGAATGTCTTTTCCGGATCGTCAAAAGTGAAGACAGCATCCACATTGCCGCCGTCCCAGCAGGCGGTGTTCCAGGCAAGCCGGAAAGCTGCGCCGCTCTCGGCAATGGCCCGGGTGTAGTCAACGCGCAGCCCCAGATACTTTGCGCAGGAGTGGATGCACATGGGAAAGGGGGTACATCCGTCCTGACCATATGCTACTTTTGGTACACCGTATAAAATTGCATTGTTTTGTTTTTCCACCTGATTTCCTCAGCTTTCTTTTTTCGGTTTATTTGTTTATGCAGTGCAGCTGTCACTTCCATCCTCCCATCTCCTCGGAAGCGCTGTACCGTATACCCCTGCGCAGAGCCGAACCCGGGCAAGCACTGGGGCCTCGGCGCGGAACTGGGAGGGTGTATAGTCGGTATACCGTCGGAAAGCCCGGGAGAATACGGTTCTGCCGGAGAATCCGTATTGTACGGCAATGTCAAGAATTGTTCTGTCTGTGTCCAGAAGCTCCCGGGCAGCATTGGCAATCCTGCGCTCCTGCACATACCGGGACAGCGGCTTTCCGGTATACTTTCGAAATACATCTCTGATATGTGCCAGAGAAAACCCGGTCTGACGCACAAGCTCTTCCATGGGAATTTCCTCCCGCACATGGCTTTCCACAAAGGTACACACAGACCAGATCAGAATATAGTAATTCATAATGGTTTGCCGTTCACCTCCTGTCAGTATTGCTTCGAAGCAGCTTCAGTATAACACAGCCCCGGATTTTCTGCGCGACGATTTTGAGGAATTCATTCATCCATTCATAGTACCGGGAGCATGTCCGGTTCCTTCCGCCGTCTGCTGTCAGGAGCCGTTTCACGATCTGTGCGTCGTTTCTTGCAGACTGACCGAAGGAAAATTTGAAAAATCAGCGGATGAATTCAGCCGGATTATGCGGCGGTAAATGTAAATCATATGCGTTGCAGCGGGGGATGGAACAGAAGGAGGTACTCTGTCTGATTTTTTGCTTATTGCCGTAAACTGCTTATTTTCATGTTTCCGGATTTGTGATAGAATGAGGGGAGCAGAAGGCGCGGAAGCTTGGAAAGAGAGCGGCGGAGGGCAGTAAGTTGATGCTGATCTGCCATGCTGCCGTTCCGGAAGAAAGCACGGCTGCGGCCTTAGGGAATAGAAGACGTATAAAAAAGAGGAGACTATGGATCTATGCTGGAAAAACATCTGATTGCGGCAGCCGCACCGGTTGCGGACAAGCACAATATGGTGATATGCGGGAAGCGCCGGATTACGGTACTGGCGCCGGAGCTGTTCCGCATCGAGGAGGATGAAACGGGTACATTCTGCGACGATGCGACGCAGGCGGTGTGGTTCCGGAATGCAGAGCCGGTAGATTATACAGTTGAGGAAGCGGGTAACGAATCCGGCAGAAAGAGAAGCTGCAAGGCCGAAAGTTTTGTCCCGGAAATTCCGCATTCCGGGATTTCCGCCATGGACAGTCCGCTGACCATAACCACCGCAAAGGTTAAGCTGGTCTTAAAACAGGATCTGGAAAAAAGCGAGATACACTTTCCAAACGGCGCGAAGATGCCGGTTTTCAACGGGGGAAATCTGGGAGGAACTTACCGCACGCTGGACTGCTGCGATGGGGACCAGTGGATCTCCTGGCAGCCGGAAAAGGAGAAAAGCCATCCGATCCGGCTCGGCGACGGCGTGGTTTCGGAAAGCGGCGTGGCAGTGTACGATGACAGCGCCTCCCTTTTGCTGAACGAGCAGGGGATGGTGGAGCCGCGGAGGCATGCGGAGAGGGATATCTATGTGTTTGCCTTTGGCCATGATTACCGCAGCGCGGTGAAAGCGCTGTATTCGCTCTGCGGCGCTCCGGCGCGTGTGCCGCGCTGGGCGCTCGGGAACTGGTGGAGCCGCTACCACGCATATTCGCAGGAGGAATATCTGGAGCTGATGGAGGCGTTTGAGGAGGACGGGCTTCCGTTTACCGTGGCGACCGTGGACATGGACTGGCATCCGAGCGAGAACCTTCCGGAAGGGGTGGACGGCTGGACGGGTTACAGCTGGAACCGGGAGCTTTTCCCGGATTATAAAGAATTTCTGAAAAACCTGCACGGGAAGAATCTTCATGTGACGTTAAATCTCCATCCGGCCTCCGGCGTGCAGTATACCGAGGAGCAGTATGCCGCGATGGCAGAGCGCATGGGGGTTGACCCGGCAGCGAAGAAAGCAGTAGAGTTTGATTTTACGGACAGCGGGTTTATCAACGCGTATTTTGAGCTGCTCCACAAACCTTACGAGCGGGACGGCGTGGATTTCTGGTGGATCGACTGGCAGCAGGGCACGGGCAGCAGGCTTCCCGGCTACGACCCGCTCTGGGGGCTGAACCATTTCCATTTCCTCGACATTTCAAAGGATCGCGAGGGGATGATCCTCTCCCGCTATTCCGGCGTGGGCGCACACCGCTATCCGGTCGGTTTTTCCGGGGATACGATCGTGACCTGGAAGACATTGAGGTTTCTGCCGTATTTTACGGCGACCGCGAGCAATGCAGGCTATACCTGGTGGAGCCACGATATCGGCGGGCACATGGGCGGGAGCAAGGACGACGAGCTCTATGTCCGCTTTTTGCAGTTCGGCGTCTTCAGCCCCATCAACCGCCTCCACTCCACCAACTCCCCCACCTTCACCAAGGAGCCCTGGGCCTTCATGGGGGGCACGGGGCTGGTGGCGGAGGAGTTTCTGCGCCTGCGCCACCGGATGATCCCCTTTCTGTATTCCGCCTCCCGGGAGACTGCGGAGCGGGGCCGCGCCCTGGTAGAGCCGCTGTACTACGGTTGGCCCATGGCGGAGGCGGCCTACCGCTATCCCAACGAGTACCTCTTCGGCGGGCAGCTGCTGGTGGCCCCGGTGACGGAGCGGAGCGGGGCGCAGGGCCTTGCCCGGGTGCGGGTATGGCTTCCGGCGGGCCGGTGGACCGACTTCTTCACCGGAGACGAGTATGAGGGGGGCCGGGAGCTGACGCTGTCCCGGTGGCTGGAGGAGATGCCGGTCCTGCTGAAGGAGGGGGGCTTCTTCGTCCTGGACGGCAGGGGCTTCACCAACGATACGGAGGTCCCCGACCGGCTTGTCATATACATAACGAACGGGGGCGGCGCTTACACCCTCCACGAGGACCAGGACGGGGAGCGCTATGCCACCACCTTCGCCTCCCAGGAGGGGGAGGGGGTCCAGTTTGTGACCATCTGCCCCCAGGGGCGGGGTGTGCGGCATCTGGACCTGCGCTTTTGCAACATCCCCACCGGCGAGGTGGAGGTCCTTGTGGACGGGGCGTCCTGCCCCGCCGCAGTGAGCGATAACGGGCGTCTGCGGGTGGAGCTGGACGTTTTGCCCCGGACCCTCTGCGAGATTGCCGTGTACTTTCAGGACCAGGCGGAGGAGAAGCGGCTGGAGAGCCTCCGCCGGACCATCACCCGGCTTCAGATGGACAGCGGAGAGAAGAACGCGCTGTATGAGGACCTCCGTGTGCGCTCCGGCGCGGCGTACCGCGAGGCCGTGCAAAACGCGGAGCTTCCGGAGGCGGTACAGGCCCGGCTTCTGGAGTGCACCCCGGCGTCAGAGAGCTGAGAACAGGCAAAACC
>ERZ777305.1935-NODE-1935-length-20360-cov-2.932036_pt1 | contig 20360 bp, 16 predicted proteins | sample MGYA00374965_ERZ777305 | MGnify/ENA primary metagenome ERZ777305 (study PRJEB29328, sample SAMD00013331) | mouse gut metagenome | study: EMG produced TPA metagenomics assembly of the Metagenome analysis of fecal microbiota from mouse which was promoted... | reverse complement strand
GATCGCATAGGCAGGCCGGCGGCTGAGTTTCCGGACTTGAAACCATGATTCCTTACAGGACTCCGGGAATAAAATTTCAATAATAAGATCTGGAAATTAGATTTAAGGAAATTTTTACAAAACAAGGCTTATGATTTTTACGCTTCCCTTCGATATATATTATAGAAACAAGGTACGGTCACTGTTGAAATATGTATCCAGGGAGGGATTACCGCAGCAAATGGATTTTCAGGCAGTTATTTCAAGGTGGTTCCGGTACAGGTTGTTTCCGGCGTCTCCCGGCTGAGACGCGAGGCCGGCCGCTCTGCATCCCAGAATTCCTCTTCTGGCGGCAGGGAGGAGAAAACGTTTGATCATGTCCTTAAGCAGAAGCTCTCCGGAAATGAGACATTCGACGGCTGCATTGTCACCTACGGGAAAGACCGTCAGCTGCGGACCTGCTATTATCAGCCGAAGCGCGAATACACCTATTGACCGGAAACAGGCGCCGCTCAGCGGAGGGGATTTTTTCTCTGCTGAGCGGCGCCTGTCTGATATGTGTGCGAATATCCGGCCAGCAGCCGGCGCATTTTTATGCCGTCATTTTACATATAAGTATTTTTCGGCTGGGTAAGCTTTGGCTGATAACCTTTCTCCTCCAGCATTTTTACAATGCGCTCCTTGTGCTCATGGCCGAACGCCTCCATCGTAATCACAAGCTCCACCGCCGTATTCCGGTTGATGCTGACAAACTGGTTGTGCTCGAGCTTAATGATATTGCCCTGCTCTCCTGCAATCAGCGTGGAAACATTGGCAAGCTCACCCGGCTTGTCCGGAAGCAGCACGGAAACGGTAAAAATGCGCCCGCGCTCAATCAGGCCGTGCTGCACAATGGAAGCCATGGTAATCACGTCCATATTCCCGCCGCTGAGGATGGACACGACCTTCTTTCCGCGGCAGTCAATATGCTTCAGCGCGGCCACCGTCAGCAGCCCGGAATTCTCCACCACCATCTTGTGATTTTCCACCATGTCAAGAAAGCTGACAATCAGCTCGCGATCCTCCACGGTAACGATCTCATCCACATTTTTCTGAATATAAGGAAAAATATGCTCTCCCGGCGTTTTTACGGCGGTGCCGTCCGCGATGGTGTCCACGCCGGAAAGCGTCACGACATGCCCCTCCTTGAGCGATGCCTGCATGCAGCTTGCGCCCGCCGGCTCCACACCGATCACCCGGATATTCGGATTCAGCAGCTTCGCGAGCGTCGATACGCCGGCAGCCAGCCCGCCTCCCCCGATCGGAGCCAGAATAATATCCACGGTCGGCAGCTCCTTGATAATTTCCATCGCAATGCTTCCCTGGCCGGTTGCCACCGTTTCATCATCAAACGGGTGGATAAAGGTATAGCCGTTCTCCTCCGCCAGCTTCAGCGCGTGGGCGCATGCCTCGTCGTATACATTGCCGTACAGTACGACCTCCGCGCCGTAGCTCTTCGTGCGGTTGACCTTGATCAGCGGAGTCGTGGTGGGCATAACGATAACGGCTCTGGCCCCGTATATTTTTGCCGCGTAAGCCACTCCCTGTGCGTGGTTGCCGGCCGAGGCGGTAATCAGGCCACGGCCCCTCTCCTCGTCCGTCAGCGTGCTGATCTTGTAATATGCGCCGCGCACCTTGTACGCGCCCGTGAACTGCATGTTCTCCGGCTTTAGATACACCCGGCCCCCGGTCATCTCCGAAAAATAATCACTGTATATAAGCTTCGTGCGGTTTGTCACCTTGATGACGGCCTCGCTCGCCTCCTCAAATTTCTCCAGTGTCATCATCGCTTTTCCCCTCTTTCTCTTCCTGCGCTCATTGGCCCTGCCCCGTGCCGCTTTTCCGGTTCCTGTTTTTCGTTTTCCTTCTGGCCGTCTGATCTGCATCTGCGGATCTGCAGCAACCGGCAGCTGCTCCGGATTGTTTCCGGCTCCGGGCTTCCTTTCTCCCGTTTTTTACTCCGCTTTCACATCAAACAGCGCGTCCACAAAAGCGTCCGAATCAAAACGCTGCAGATCGTCGATTTTCTCCCCTACGCCGATATATTTTACCGGAATGTTCAGCTCGGACTGGATCGCAATCGCAATGCCGCCCTTGGCCGTCCCGTCAAGCTTTGTCAGGATAATGCCCGAAATTTCCGCTACCTCGTTGAACTGGCGTGCCTGAGCCAGCGCATTCTGACCGGTCGTGCCGTCCAGAACAACCAGCGTCTCCCGGTTTGCTTCCGGGTATTCCCGGCTGATTACCCGGTCGATCTTTTTCAGCTCCTCCATAAGATTTTTCTTGTTGTGAAGCCTTCCCGCCGTATCGCAGATCAGGATGTCCGCATTTTTCGACTTGGCCGAGCTGACCGCGTCAAAAATAACCGCGGCCGGATCCGAGCCCTCCTTCTGTGCGATAATATCGACCTGTGCGCGGTGCGCCCATTCCGTCAGCTGCTCGATCGCCGCCGCGCGGAAGGTATCCGCCGCTGCGACGACAACCCTTTTTCCTCTGTCCTTATACTGGCCGGCCAGCTTGCCTACGGAGGTCGTCTTTCCCACACCATTGACGCCGATCACCAGCAGAACCGTCTTTTTTTCCTCAAAATCGTATGCGCCCTCCGGCGGGTTCATCTGCTCCTTGATGCTTGTAATCAGCAGCTCCCTGCACTGCGCGGGCTCCTTGATTTTGTTTTCCTTTACCTTTGCCCGCAGATTTTCGATGATCGAGCTTGTCGCATTCACACCGATATCCGCCATAATAAGAATTTCCTCCAACTCCTCATAGAAATCCTCGTCGATGCTTCCGGAACCGGAAAAAATGGCCTCAATCCCGGAAACAATGCTGTTCCTCGTTTTGGCAAGCCCCTCCGCAAGCCTTCCGAAAAAACCCTTCTTCTCTCCCATGCGCCCTCCCCGCCTTTCCTGATTTCCTCTACTATAGTGCTTTCCTGACTACTTGTCAAGCTCGCCTTCGATCAGACTGACCGACACCAGCGTCGAAACCCCCTTCTCCTGCATGGTGATCCCGTAGAGCACATCGGCCGCCGCCATGGTGCCGCGCCGGTGCGTGATTACGATAAACTGCGTATCCCTGGTCAGCCGGTGCAGATACCTGGCAAAGCGCTTGACATTGGAATCGTCGAGCGCTGCCTCAATCTCGTCCAGAAGACAGAACGGGGACGGCTTGAGATTCTGGATCGCAAAAAGCAGCGAAATTGCCGTCAGCGCCTTCTCTCCGCCCGAGAGCTGCATCATGTTCTGCAGCTTTTTTCCCGGCGGCTGCGCGATAATGCGGATGCCGGCCTCGAGGATATCCCCGTCCTCCTGCAGCTCAAGCGACGCCTTTCCGCCGCCGAACAGTTCCCGGAACACAACCTCAAACTGCCTGGTAATCTCGGCAAATTTTTCCGCAAACTGCCGCCGCATCTCCTCGTCGAGCTCTGCGATAATGCCGAGCAGCGCCTGCTCCGAATTTTTCAGATCGTCCCGCTGACCGGTCAGAAATTCATAGCGTTCCGACACCTGCCTGTAATCCTCGATCGCGTTGACATTAACATCCCCGAGTCCCCGGATGCTGTTCTTCAGCGCGGCGATCTGCTTTTTGTTGGCCGCCTGGTCTAAAAAACGCTCATCCCTCTGCTCGGCGGCGGCGGACGGCGTCAGCTCATATTCCTCCCAGAGATAATTGATCCGGGCTTCGGCAGCCTCTGCAAGCTTTTCCAGCTGTCCGGCCAGCCGAAACGCTTCCCTGTCAAGCAGGGCAATCCGCCCGGAAAGCTCCTCCCGCCGCGCAAAAAATCCCTTGTGCAGCCGGGTCTTTTCCTCCCGTCCGGCGGAGAGCTCCTCGATCCGCCCGGACAGCTCTTTGGCTTTTTCTTCGTTCTCTGTGCGGCTCTGCAGACAGCGCTCCAGCTCTTCCTGCTTCTCTTTCAGCGAACTCTCGAAATTTCCGGCACTCTCGTTCAGCCGTGTCCGCTCCTCCTCCAGATGAGCCAGTTCCGCCCGGACACGCCGGATGTTTTCCAGCAGGTTGCCGCTGTTCTGTTCCAGCGCAGAAAACCTCGATTTCAGCCCGGAAAGCTCCTCCGATTGTTTCTGCTCCTCCTGCTGTTTTTCCTTCCGCAGTGCGGTGCATTCATCGATCCGCTGTTCCTTCTGTGCGCGCAGCTCCGCATTTTTCTCAAATTCGCTGTTGAGATTTCCAATATTTTCCATTAGCGCAGCTGTCTGGCCTTCCATCGCGTGCAGCTCGTCCGAAAAGCTTCCGAATTCCTCCTCGAGTGCTCTCAGTTTTGCTTCCGCCTGCTCCATGCCGATCTTTGCCGTATTCTGCAGGACATAGAGTTCCCTGAGCTTTTCCTTCGCCTGCTCGGCCTTCTCCCGCAGTCCGTTCCGGCGCGTGCGCGCCTCCTCCCGGCCGGCCGCCAGCTGCTCCGCTACAGCCCTCTCCTCTGGAAGTCTCTGCTCCAGTTCCTCCATCTCCCGGCGCCGGGAAAGCAGGCTGCCGGAACTTTTGTACGCGCCGCCCGAAATCGATCCGCCCGGATTCAGCTGTTCCCCCTCGACCGTAACGATGCGCAGCGTATAGCTGTATTTTTTTGCCAGCGCAAGCGCATGGTCAATCGTGTCCACAACAAATATTCTTCCGAGCAGGAACTGCACCAGCGCGCCGTACCTTTTATCCGCCTGGACAAGGGAAGACGCCAGCCCGATAACGCCCGGCTCGCGCAGCGCCGATTCATTGCTGTTGCGCGCCGGCGTTATGCTGGTGAGCGGCAGGAAGGTCGCGCGCCCGGCCTTTGTCTTTTTCAGAAATTCGATCAGCTTCTTGGCTGTCTGCTCGCTGTCCGTGACAACATTCTGTATACTGCCCCCGAGTGCGGTCTCCACGGCTGTCTCATAGCTTTTGTCCACTTTGATCAGATCCGCTACAACACCCTCAATTCCCGGGAAGCGCTCTCTCTGCTCCATAATGCGCCGGACGCTGTTTCCGTAGCCCTCATAGCGCTCCGTAATATTCCGCAGGGAATCCAGCCGCGAGCTGTCCGCAAGAAAGCTCCGCTGTTTTTCCTCCAGCTCTCTGCCGAGCCTCTCAATCTCCTGCCGCTCCTTTTCCGCACTCTCCTCCAGTGCCCGGATGGCTCTCCCCTGATTCTGTACCTCCTCCGAGGCCCGGTGCAGCTGTTCCCCGCGTTCCCGGATTGCGTCCTGCGCCTGGGATTCCAGACTTTTGTGCTCGAGAACACGCTTGTTCAGCTCGGCTCTTTTAATCGCGCTCTGCTCCCGCATCGTCTCGTAGCGCTGCAGATTTGCTTTATTGTTTGTATTTTCATTGAGCAGCCGGAAAATTTCGCCGTTGCTCTCCTCAATCTCCCGATCCAGCGATTCGATTTCCCCGCGGATTTCCTGAATACGGCATGCCTTTTCGGTCTGCTCATCGTCGAGCGCGTCAAGCGCTCCGTCCGTCTCCTGCTTCTTTGCAAGGTAGCCGGCCAGTTCCTCCTGCTTTGCCGTGAGATTTCCCTCTACCTGGGACAGCGTATCGGAAAAATGCAGGCTGTTCTGGCGGATCGCATCCATCTGCCCGTGCAGCAGGCGGATATCGCCCTCCGTCTTCTCGAACTCCACCTGGCAGCGGGCTTTTTCCTCTTTTGCCGCATCAATTGCTTCGGCAAACTGTTCAAGCTCCTGTTCCGCCCGCTCATATTCGTTCTTTGTATCATCGTAAGCGGCGCGCGCCTGTGTCAGATCGCCGTCCACAATCCTCTGCTTTTCCGTCAGCTCGGCCTCCTGCACGCTGCTGCTCCCCTGTTCGAGCAGGAACTGGCTGACCTCCGCCCGCCGCAGCTCCTCCTTCAGTTTCAGATATTCCCGCGCCGTGCCGGACTGCTTTTCCAGCGGCCCGAGCTGCTTTTCCAGCTCCGCGATAATATCCTGCACACGCCCGAGATTCAGCTGCTCCTCGGCCAGATTTTTTTCCGTCAGCGCTTTGCGTTTTTTGAATTTCACAATGCCGGCCGCCTCGTCAAGAAGCTCCCTGCGCTCCTCCGGTTTCCCGCTGACAATCCGGTCAATCTGTCCCTGGCCGATAATGGAGTAGCCTTCCTTGCCGATTCCGGTGTCCAGAAAAAGCTCCTGCATATCCTTCAGCCGGCAGCCCGTTCCGTTCAGCAAGTATTCGCTCTCGCCGGAGCGATAAACACGGCGCGCCACAGTTACCTCCTCAAATTCTATCGGCAGTTTGTGATCCGCATTGTCGAAGGTAATGGAAACATAAGCAAAACCCTGCGGTCTGCGCAGCTCCGTCCCCGAAAAAATAACATCCTGCATGCTGTTGCCGCGCAGCTGCTTGGCGCTCTGCTCGCCGAGCACCCAGCGTACGGCGTCCGCGACATTGCTCTTCCCGCTTCCGTTCGGCCCGACAATCCCCGTGATCCCGTTTTTAAACTCAAACAGAATTTTATTTGCAAATGATTTGAATCCCTGCACCTCGATGCTCTTTAAATACATTCTGCTCCCCCGTCCTGGCGCAGTTTCAGAATGGCCCGGTAGGCAGCCTCCTGCTCCGCAGCCTTCTTGGTTTTGCCCGTTCCTCTCGTCGTAAGCCAGTCCTCCACGACGGCTTCGACACAGAACGTTTTATTATGATCCGGACCGGTTTCCGAGACGAGCTCGTACACAACCCTTCCCTTTCCCCTTCCCTGGATGATCTCCTGCAAAATAGTCTTACTATCAAAAAAGAGTTTTTTGTTTTCCAGGTCATTCAGCACATGCATCCGGATAAACTCTTTTGCGCTAGTAAAACCACCGTCCAGATAGATTGCCCCGATCACTGCCTCCAGCGCGTCCGAAAGAATGGAATCCCGATCTGCTCCTCCGGAGGCCTGCTCCCCCTTTCCAAGAAACAGTTCTTCCCCAAGTCCGAGTTCCCGCGCGCAGTACGCCAGCGCCGGCTCACAGACAAGGCTGGCGCGCAGCTTTGACATTTCTCCTTCCTCCATCTCCCCGTGGCTGCTGAAAATAAATTCGCTCGAGACAAGCTCCAGCACGGCATCCCCGAGAAACTCCAGCCGCTCGTTATCCGGCGTTCTGTTCAGCTTCCGCTCATTTGCGTACGAGCTGTGCGTCAGCGCCTGCCGCAGCAGCGCCTTCTGCCGAAAGCAATAGCCGAGTCTTTCCTCCAATTCCATTTTCCCCTCATTTCCCCGTAACCGAACGAACCGTGTGGAAGTCCCGAAGGGTTCCCACACGGTCCGTCCGTCCCGGCCTCTGTTTTCAATTCCATGCAGTATATTGCGGAAAACACAGAAACGATCCGTCCTAGTTCAGCGCGCTCTTGATTTTCTCTACGGCATCGCCTACAGAAACGATCTTCTCCGCCTCCTCGTTGGCGATCTCGATGTCGAACTCCTCCTCGATCCCCATGATAATCTGGAAAATATCAAGGGAATCCGCACCGAGGTCATCCACAAACGTCGTCTCAAGCGTGATCTCCTCGCCGTCCACATTCAACACTTCTCCGATAATCTTCTTCAGCTTTTCAAATTCCATGACAAATCACCTTTCTGTTATATTCTTTCTTGTGCCGCAATGTTGGCGGCAATTTTTTCACTGATTTTCTCCTCTTTGAAAGCAATGCACTGGATGATGGAATTCTTGATTTCATTGCTCTTCGAGCTGCCGTGGCTTTTTACCACAAGCCCGTTGAGCCCCAGCATCGGCGCGCCGCCGTACTGGGAGAGATCAAAACTCTTCATCGTCTTTTTCAGCTGCGGCTTCACCAGCGCCGCTCCGAGCGTGCTGACCGGCGTCGCCGTCATGCTCTGCTTGATTTTTTTAATCAGTGACATGGCGAGCCCTTCGTAAAGCTTCAGGATGACATTGCCGACAAACGCTTCTGTGACGATGACGTCCGCCGCGCCGTTCGGTATCTCTCTCGCTTCAATGCTGCCGATGAAATTGATTTCATTGCAGTTCTTCAGCAGCGGAAAGGTCTCCTTTACGAGCATGTTGCCCTTCTCCTCCTCCACGCCGATATTTACTATCGCGACGCGCGGTCTCTTTACGCCCACAACGTTTTCCATATATATGGAACCCATCTTTGCGAACTGTACGAGATGGGAGGATCTTGCATCCACATTTGCACCGCAGTCAATGAGCAGGGAGATTCCGTCCATAGTCGGGATCAGCGGAGCCAGCGGAGGACGTTCCACGCCCTTGATTCTGCCGACGATCAGCTGCGCCCCCACCAGCACGGCTCCCGTACTGCCGGCGGATACAAACGCATCCGCCTGTCCGCTCTTGACAAGATTCAGAGCGACGACAATGGAGGAATCTTTTTTTCTTCGGATTGCCAGAACCGGAGGTTCTTCATTGGTAATAATCTCACCTGCCGGAACAATGTGCAGCCGATCCTGCGGATAGCTGAAGCGTTCCAGCTCCTTTTTGATTTTCTCCTCCGAACCGGTCAGAAAAATCTCGACCTCCGGGCGCTCTCTCAGCGCTTCAACCGCTCCCTTTACTACCTCGCCCGGGGAATTATCCCCCCCCATGGCATCCACCGCAACTCTGACATTTTCCCGCATCGCTCTGCCCAAATCCGCCGCGGCTGCCCGCGGCCGCACCGGCTCGTAAAGCCGGCGTCCTTTCCTGATAAATTTGTTAAACGCCGTTCAATGCACCGAGTCCCCGGCTTATGCATCGGCGAAGCCTGTCGTGTCACGGTCCTGGCACAGTTCCGCGTGAATCCATTTGTGCATCATGCCGTTCCTCTGTAACACTATACTAAATCATTCTAAAAAAATCAACCGGTAAATTGTAAAAAGTTAAAAAACAATCTGCTGCGCCCTCATGTCCTCTTCTGGTAAAAAAATGACTGATAGGTATGGTAGCCGAGCTTTTCCGGCTGGATAATCTGCTCCGTGCTTCCGACAAACAGGAAGCAGTCCGGTTTCAGGGCGGCATTGAACTTCCGGTAAATGTCGTCCTTGGCTTCTTCCGTAAAATAGATTAATACGTTCCTGCATACGATCAGATCGCACTGCACCGGATATGTATCCTTCAGCAGGTTGTGCTGCTTAAACTCCACACAATTCTTGATATCGTTGCTGATCTGGTAATTTGTGTCGTTCACTTTGGTAAAATATTTGCGCAAAAATTCATCCGGAAGCCCTTTCAGGCTCTTGATGTTGTAAAGTCCCATCCTGGCCTTGTCAAGAACCTGAAGATCAATATCCGTCGCCATGATCCGGATCTTGGACAGCGGCATGAATTTCGAGAGCAGCATCACAAGAGAATACGGCTCGTCTCCGGTCGAGCAGGCCGCGCTCCAGATTTTCAGCGAACTGCTTTTTTTCATAAGCTCCGGAAGTATTTTTTTCTCCAGCGTAACCCACTGCTCCGGATTGCGGTAAAACTCGGATACATTGATCGTGAGATAATTGACAAATTCGTCGAACAGCGCCCTGTCCTTCCGGAGGGCATCGACATACTGCCGGTAGGTCGTATAGTGGTGCTTTCCGATCAGGGAATCAATCCGGCGCTTCATCTGACGCTCCTTGTAGGCATTCAGATCTATTTTTGTCAGCTGCAGCACATCCGCTTTAAATGATTCGTAATTGTCCGTCATGGATAACCTCCTCCGCGTGCAATACATCACAAAATATGGTAAAATCCCGGAAACATTCATGCCTCCGGGATTCGTATTTACTCTTCTGCAGCCGGCTCCTCAGATGCAAGCAGCGCCTTGATGCTAAGGCTGATTTTTCTGTCTTCGCCGTTGAAATCTACAATCTTCGCCGTGATCTGCTGACCGATCTTCAGCACGTCGGACGGCTTCTCAACATGCTCTCTCGCAATCTGCGATACATGCAGCAGCGCGTCGACACCCGGCTCGAGCTCGACAAAAGCTCCGAAATCCGTCATGCGCGCCACGCGCCCGGTCACTTCGTTGCCCTTCGCAAATTTTGTCTCGGCATCTTTCCACGGATTCTGATCCGGGAATTTCATGCTGAGCGCGATCTTCTCGCCCTGGATATCCTTGATAAACGCCTTGACAACGTCGCCCGGCTTGAACACCTTTTTCGGATTTTCCACTCTGCCCCAGGACATCTCCGAAATATGAAGAAGCCCATCCGCTCCGCCGAGATCAATAAACACGCCGAATTCCGTCACGTTCTTCACCGTGCCCTCAACCACATCGCCGATATTGATCCGCGCGAAGAGCGCCTCGGCCATCTCTTTCTTCTTTGCGATAATCAGCTGCTTGCGGTCGCCGATGATCCTTCTTCTCTTCGGATTGAACTCGCTGATAACAAACTCAATCTCCTGATCCTTGTACTTCTCGAGATCTCTCTCGTAAGTATCGGATACAAGGCTTGCCGGGATAAATACCCTGGATTCCTCCACTACAACGCTCAGGCCGCCGCCGAGCACTGCCGCAACCTTTGCGCGGAGAACCTCCTTGTTGTTGAAGGCCTCTTCCAGACGCTTGTTGCCCTTTTCGGCAATCAGCTTCTTGTACGTGAGAAGAACCTGTCCCTCTCCGTCGTTTACCTTCAGAACCTTCGCCGTCATTGTCTCGCCCTCTTTTACAAGAGTTCTGAGATCCACATTCGGAGTGTTGGTGTACTCGCTGCGGGTAATGATACCGTCTGCCTTGTAGCCGATGTTCAGAACAATCTCATCTTCCTTCACACCGATGATCACACCCTCGACAACCTCTCCATTGTGTATTGTCTTTAAAGACTCCTCCAATAATTGTTCGAAATTTTCTTCTGACATGCTCGTTTGAACCTCCTTGATAATATTATATGGGGTGGATGCCCCTGCTGTAATACCTACGCTACGAAAAGATTTCATCTTACCGAAATCCAGGTCACCAAGTGTCTGTATATAGTAAGTATTCTCACATTCCTTTTTTGAAATTTCGAAAAGCTTCCCGGTGTTCGAGCTTTGCTTTCCTCCGATCACAATCATGGCATCCGACTGCCCGGCAAGCCTTGCAGCTTCTGCCTGACGTTCTTGTGTCGCGTTGCATATCGTATTTACAACGAGTATATCATACCTCTTTTTCTCGATAATTTCAACTAAATCTTCAAATTTCTTGTAATTAAATGTCGTCTGTGCCACAATGCATAATTTTTTGCCCTCCGGAAGTACAATTCCTTCTGCTTCCTCTTCGCTTTCCGCCGTCCAGACCGGCGTTTCGCTCCAGCCGGCAATCCCTTCGACCTCCGGATGCGTCCGGTCGCCGATCACAAGAATCTGATATCCCTCCGCGCTTTTTTCCCGCACGATCCGATGTATTTTTTTTACAAAGGGGCAGGTTGCATCAATTATTTTAAATTTCGGCCTTCCGTGCTCGTCCTGCTGGCTCTCTAGGAAGTGCTGCGCCGATTCCGGAATGCCGCACGACCGGATAATCATCGTCCCGCCGGAAAGCTCGCCGGCCTCCTTAAGACTTCCCAGCACCCGAACGCCGCGGCGGCACAGAGATTCGACAACCTCCTCATTGTGTATAATCGGCCCGAACGTGTACACACCGCTTTCCGGATGCAGCTCTGTCTCCCGGAACACAATGTCCACCGCCCGCTCTACGCCGAAACAGTAGCCCGCCGTCTTTGCAACTGTTACTTTCATCCTGCATGTTCCTCCGCACTGAAATTTCTTCGGCTATTTCACGGGGACAGCGCGAAGCTCCTCCGCCGTTCCCCGCCCCGCTCATACCCGGCTCCGATACAGCCGCAGAATCTCGTCCTTTGTCTGTTCGACGGTGAGCTGAGAACCGTCCAGAAGCACGGCGTCGTCCGCCTTTTTCAGCGGGGCCACCGCCCGGCTCATATCCTGCCTGTCCCGCTCGGCGATTTCCCGCTCCAGCTCGTCCCGGTCGCAGGCTTCCCCCCGCTCGACAAGTTCGAGATACCTGCGCTGGGCACGGATGGATACGTCCGCTGTCAGATAGATTTTCAGATCGGCATCCGGAAGCACTACCGTGCCGATATCCCGCCCGTCCATAATGACGTCCGTCTCCCTGGCCAGCTTCTGCTGAAGCTCACGCAGCTTTTCTCTCACCGCCGGGATAGGACTTGTGACGGAGGCCATTTTCCCGACCTCCTCGGTTCGAATCAGGCCGTTTACATTTTCCCCGTTCAGCAGAACGACCTGCTCGCCGTTTTCGTACCGCAGCGTCACCTCCGCCTCCGGGAGCGCTGCCTGGATGCCGGCGGCATCCCCGGGAGCTATGCCCCTTCTCAGGAAAAACAGCGCGAGCGCGCGGTACATCGCCCCCGTATCCACATACACAAAACCGAGCTCCTTTGCCGCCAGCCTTGCAATTGTACTTTTTCCGGCTCCTGCCGGCCCGTCTATCGCAATATTGAATGTTTTCATTTTATAAGCCCTCCTGCGCCGGTTTTGAGCCGTCCGCGTTTATTTTTTTCTGCCGGATCGCCTTTTCAGCGAATCCCGCCTGCCGCCGCATGCGCGCTCGCCCAGGCAATCTGCAGATTAAAGCCCCCCGTCAGGGCGTCCACGTCAAGCACCTCGCCGGCAAAATAGAGGCCCGGAACAAGCTTGGATTCCATGGTCGAAGGATTAACCTCCTTCACTGAGATCCCGCCCTTTGTAATTACAGCCTCGCAATAGTCCCCGAGCGAGGCGATCGGCAGGGAAAAATCCTTGAGCAGGGCCGCCAGCCCTCTGCGTTCTTCCCTGGAAATCGAATTCACCTGCCTGTCCGGAAAAATACCGCTGAGTTTTATTATAACCGGAATCAATTTCTGTGGCAAGAGATGTTCCAGCGCATTTTTATAACGTTTATTTTTTGTTTCGTCAAAATCCCGCAGGATACGCGCATCCAGCTGCTCTTCCGACAGAGCTTCAAATCGATATGGAGGGACAGGCTGTAATCCGCGAGTTTGTCCGCAATATAGCTGCTTGCACTCAGGATCACCGGCCCGCTCACGCCGCGCGCCGTGAAGACCAGCTCACCGAACTCCTCAAAAAGTACTGTGCCCGGCTCGATTTCCTTCCGCTTTTTCTCCCGTTTTCCTCTGTGCTGTGCAGCCCGCTGCTCCCCTTCCGCCTCCTTCCCGGAAGCATTTGTCAGCGCCTGAGCCGCGCCCCCGCTTCCGCCGTCCTCTGCTGTACCCTCGCCCGGCAGCGTTTTGCTGTCCGCCCGCACCCGCACCCGGACATTTTTCAGAGACAGTCCCTCAAGCTCCCCGCAGAACGCGAAAGCCAGGCGCATGCCGACGAGGGACGGAAAAAGCCTTGTCACGGTGTGCCCGAGCCGTCCCGCCATGCGGTAGCCGTCACCGGTCGCTCCGGTCGTCGGGTAGGAAAGCCCGCCGGTTGCCAGAATACCCGCCTGCGCTGCTTTTTTTGTCCCGTCTTCCAGACGGACGCCGGCAAAACATCCGTCCTCCGACAGAAGCTCCGCAACCTTCGTATTGAGATATATTTTCACCCCGAGCCGCTTCAGTTCCCGCTCCAGGGCACGTATGACATCCGAGGAATGATCCGAGACAGGGAAAACCCTTTGACCGCGCTCAATCTTGAGCTTCAGACCAATAGACTCAAAATAAGAAATTGCATCCTGACTGTTGAAGCCGTGAAAAGCGCTGTACAAAAATCTCGGATTGGACACAACACTGCCAAGCAGCTCATCCGTCCCGCAGGCATTCGTCAGATTACATCTGCCCTTTCCCGTAATATACAGTTTTTTCCCCAGCTTCTCATTCTGCTCATACAGCGTGACAGAATGCCCGTTCTGCGCGCAGAATACCGCCGCCATCATTCCGGCCGCTCCGCCGCCGACCACAACCACATTGCTCATAATAAATACAGATATCCTTTGCTTTAATTTCCGAGATACACATAATTCAGCTCAAAGCTTCTGTTTTCCGATTTGTAGGCGCCGCCCTCCAGGCGATAAATCACGCTCGTGCATTCGGAAAAATTTTCCAAAATGCAATCGCGTCGAGAATCTCTTCCTCCAGCTTTTCGCTGCTCCCGCACACCGGAGCCTTGCCGGCAGTAAAGCTCACGATCACCTTTCCATCCTCCAGCGTCACCGAATCAATGCCGACTTCCACCGCGACGTCCTCCATCGTACCCACAACGTAATTCACAAGGTATTCCGGCGTCAGCTCGACACTTTCGGAGAGCACCGCAGTGGTCTCCTCATTTTCAAGACTTTCCGACAGCGTATAATAGGTTATTCTCTTTGTCTGCAGAGGAGTGTAGGAGGCCTCCGGCTCCCTGTGCGTCCCCGCAGAAGGGCTGGCAGACGGGATCAGGGTAAGCTCCAAGTCTTCATTTCTGTCCTTTTTTCCGCACGCAGTGACAGCACACAGCATACATACGGCTGTAAGCATTCGGAATATTTTTCCCGATCTTATCATTGATGCGCCACATCCTTTCTGAAAATAGCCCTGCTGAATTTGTCACGGTGCAATCTCATCTCCGGGAACAGAATACTCTGAAACTTTGTCATTTTTATGGTAGAATCCGCAAACATTTAAGGCTGCCCTGCCGGGACACCACTACTTTGTGCCTTCCGTTATCACCCTGCGGTTGGCATAGATATAGTCCGCCAGCGAAATCACCGTCAGCAGCACTGCAGCATACAGGAAAACCTGCTCCATTGCATTGAAAAATCCCCCGTCAAGATCCACAATGAAAAAGACGCACATAATCATCTGCACAACGGTCTTTATCTTGCCCCAGCTGTTTGCGGCGATGACGACATGATTTCCGGCCGCCACCAGGCGAAAGCCGCTGATGGTAAACTCCCGCGCGATAATCAGGATAACGGCCCAGGCCGGTACGCTCCCCTTCTCCACAAAGCAGATCAGAGCCGAGCACACAAGCAGCTTATCCGCAAGCGGATCCATAAACTTCCCGAAATCCGTCACAAGATTATTTTTCCGCGCAAGATAACCGTCCAGAAAGTCGGACGCAGAAGCGATGATAAAGACCCCCGCCGCGAAGTACTTTGCTCCCGGAATTCCCGGCACCAGCATAAACACAAGAAATACCGGAATCATACAAACTCGAAAAACTGTAATTTTGTTAGGCAGATTCATAGCTGTTCCCTCCTGCCCGCTCCGGCGGGCACCCAATCTTTCCTTAATTTATTATGTATGCGGATAATCCCGTCTGATTTTATCTGTCTGTAAATACCCCTTTATCCCCGGAAGAGCTCAAAACACTCCGCTCCCGGCTTATTGCGGTTTATCCTCTGCTCTTCCGATCAGATCATATCCTCTGGCGTCCGTAATCTCTGCCCGGACGATTTCGCCGGAGATATATTCCCGGCTTGTGCTCAGAAACACATAGCCGTCGATTTTCGGCGCATCCATGCGGGAACGCCCGACATAGATATCCTCCTCCACAAGCCGCCCCTCGATCATAACCTCAATGCTTCTGCCGACCATGCGCTCCGCATTTTCAAACGCAATCTGCTGCTGGATCGCCATCAGCTCCTTTTGTCTTGCCGTTTTCACCCTCTTCGGAACCTGATCCTTCCGCCTGGCCGCCGGCGTCCCCTCCTCCTTCGAATAAGGAAATACGCCGAGCCGCTCAAACCGCATGCTCCGCACAAATTCCTTCAGAAGCTCATGATCCTCCGCCGTCTCCCCCGGAAAACCGGTGATCAGTGTTGTGCGCAGGGCAATATCCGGGATCTCGCGGCGCAGCTCGGCGATCAGTGCCTCCAGCTCCGCACGGCTGGTCCTCCGCCCCATCGCCTGAAGCACGCGGTCCGAGGCATGCTGTACAGGCATGTCTAGATAGTGGCAGAGCTTCGGCTCCTCCTTGATCGTGCGGATCAGTTCCGGCGTAATCTCCTCCGGATAGCAGTAGAGCAGACGAATCCAGCGAATGCCGTCAACGGCGCATAATTTTTTCAGCAGCTCCGGAAGCTTCTTCTTGCCGTAAAGATCTGAGCCGTACAGCGTTGTCTCCTGTGCGACGAGAATCAGCTCCTGCGTGCCGCCCTCCGCCAGAAATTCCGCCTCCTCAACCAGCCGCTCCACGGGCACGCTCCGGTAATCGCCGCGGATACCCGGGATCGCACAGTAGGTGCAGTGCTTGCTGCAGCCCTCTGCGATTTTCAGATAGGAAACATGCGCGCCGGTTGTGTTTACGCGCCTTGTATCCGGAAGCGGCAGGACATTGATATCCCGGAACGCATCGGGATAAACCGCATCCGGCTGCCGCATTTCCGGGCGTTCCTTTTCCGCCTGCATCCCATCTGAAGACGGCGCCTCCGCCCCGCTTGCAGCCAGCACGCGATCCACGACATCCGCCACGGCGTCGATCGCCGTCGTGCCGATTAATGCATCCACCTCCGGGATCTCCCTCCGGATCTCCTCGCGGTAGCGCTGCGCAAGGCAGCCGGCCACGATCAGCGCCTTCAGCCGGCCCGTCTTTTTATATTCCGCCATCTCCAGAATCGTTTCAATACTCTCCTGCTTCGCGTCGTGGATAAAGCAGCAGGTATTGATTATAATCGCGTCCGCTTCCGCTTCGTCATCCGTCAGCGAATAGCCGCGGTCCCGGAGCAGCCCCAGCATCACTTCGCTGTCCACCAGATTTTTATCACAGCCCAGAGAGATAAAACAAATATTCATAGCCAGTCTCCATGCGTCTCAGCGGACGCCCTCCTCCCTCTGCGCAGATTTCAGGCAGTTTACCATAAGCATTGCAATCGTCATCGGTCCGACGCCCCCCGGCACCGGCGTGATCGCGGACGCCACAGGCTCCACCGAAGCAAAATCAACATCTCCGCACAGCTTGTTTTCGGCGTTCCGGTGAATGCCTACATCAATGACAACAGCCCCGTTCTTCACATAATCCGCCGTAATAAATTTCGGTTTTCCGAGCGCCGCCACAAGAATATCCGCACGTCTCGTCAGTTCCGCCAGATTTTTCGTGCGGGAATGGCAGACCGTCACCGTACCGTTCTCGGCCAGAAGCAGCGCCGCCATCGGCTTTCCTACAATATTGCTGCGCCCGACAACAACACACTCCCTGCCCTCGATCGAGATCCCGGATCGCTTCAGCAGCTCAATAATCCCCGCCGGCGTACAGGAAACGAAGCCCGGAGCGCCGACGCTCAGCCGGCCGACGTTCTGCACATGGAAGCCGTCCACATCCTTGTCCGGCGAGATTGCCTGAATCACCTTTGCCTCGCTGATTTTTTCCGGGAGCGGAAGCTGCACGAGAATGCCGTTCACATCTTTCCTGCCGTTGAGCTCACTGATCAGCCGGAGCAGCTCCTCCTCCGATGTCTCTTCCGGCAGCTCGTAAGAGAGAGACCGAAAGCCGACATACTCGCACGCCTTTTTCTTGTTTCCCACATAAACGCTTGAGGCAGGATCGTTTCCGACCTGTACAACCGCCAGCGTCACCGTTCTGCCCTGCTCTGCCAGACGGGCCGCTTCCTGTTTTACCTCCTCCTTAATCTCCGCTGATATTTTCTTTCCGTCGATGATAGCCGCCATTTTGCTCACTCCATTTCCGCGCCATGCGCTGCATTTTTATCGTACAAAGCTTTCCCTGTAAAAAAATATTCAAACAGCTTTTTTGCCATTCCTCTAAAACAGAGGGGCAAACAGCTTCAGAAACGCCTGAAGAATCACCTTCTGAAGCACCGGCTTAAGCATGGCTCTCGTGACCGGAATGCTTCTCGCAATCGTTTCGATGGCATCCTGCTTCACGTCCATAACAGAGCCTGTCCGGTAAAGAAAAACTCCGCACTCAAAATGCAGATAAAGGCTCCGGTAATCCAGATTGATCGTTCCCACTGTAGCCACAATATCATCGCTGACAAAGCATTTCGCATGAATAAAGCCCGGTTCAAATTCAAAGATTTTTACCCCGCCGTCCATCAGCTGCTCATAATAGCTCTGCGTCAGCATAAAGGCATATTTCTTGTCCGGAATGTGGGGCGTCACAATCCGGACGTCCACGCCGCGCTTGGCTGCCAGACAGAGCGAGGAAATTGTCTCGCTGTCGCTGATAAGATACGGCGTAAAAATATAGACATAATCTTTTGCAGAATTGATAATATTCAGGTATACATTTTCCCCGACATTCTCGAAATCCAGCGGGCTGTCGCCGTAGGGCTGCACATAGCCGTCCGTCCCGTACCCTGCTCCCCCGCAGGCCTGCGGGCGGAACCGGTCAAAATCCTTGTCCGTGGGGCTGAGCGCGTTCCAGATATGCAAAAACATCACCGTCAGATTCCACACTGCATCACCCTTCAGCATAATGCCGGCGTCCTTCCAGTAACCGAAGCGCTTCTTTTCGTTGATATATTCGTCCGCCAGGTTGATCCCGCCGGTAAAGCCGGTTTCCCCGTCAATCACAAGAATCTTCCGGTGATCCCGGTTGTTCATCACGGCGGAGACAAACGGTACAAAAGGGTTGAATGCCTCGCATTTGATGCCGAAGCTGCGGATCGTCTCGTAATAGCCGAACGGCAGCAGCCGCAGACAGCCTACATCATCATAGAGCAGGCGCACATCCAGCCCGGCGGCGGCCTTCTCCTTCAGAATATCCAGGATTGAATTCCACATCCTCCCTTCCGCAATGATAAAATATTCCATAAAAATAAATTTTTTTGCTTTTTTAAGTTCTTCGATAATGTATGGGAAATTTTCTTCCCCGCTCTTAAAATATGTGGTCTGTGTATTCTGCCACATCGGCGCATCCGCAAATTTCTTCAGGTACAGGGCCTGTCCGTAGACCGATGCATTTTCCTTCTTCAGTTTTTTAAGAACTTCTTCATTCTCACCGATATGCGGCTTCAGCATTGCCCAGGAATCGTTCAATCTGCCGCGCAGCCTTTTCGTCGGCCTTCTCGTGCCGAAAATTACAAACATCAGCCCGCCGAACACGGGAAACATAAGGATCGGCACTACCCAAGCCAGTTTATAGGACGGATTCTGCCGGCTGTTGATCACGACAAAAATCACAATGATGCTGAGCACCTTTAAAATCATGCTGACAACCGTGGATGTGCTGGACAGCGTCAGCACGGACGAAACAAGCCACCAGGCCTGCAGCACAATCAGAAAGCCAACGATCAGAATCCGGTAAATTGTCATCTTTTTACTTTGCATTCAGTTTTTACCCTTTCCGCTTTTGTCCCATTGTATATTTCATTATAAACAATTTTTCCCTCCGGTTCAATATACCAATCATAAATTTTTAATAAAAAGAAAGGAGCCGTTTCCCCGCCGATACGGCAGGAAAACGGCTTCTAATCAGCGGTAGTAATTGATGAGACAGCCCTTTAAAATAATCTCTCTCTCGTCGTCCGTCAGCTCGCCGAGCCTCAGCACAAACTCCGTGAGGCCGCCGTGCACGACATACGCGCGGATCTCGGCGGACTTTTCCTTCACCGCCTTACGGATACCCGGAAGGAAGATATAATCCCCGTTCTCAAACGGTAAATCGGCGGAAGCCGATTTTTCGGCGGAAGCCGATTTTTCGGCGGAAGCCGATTTTTCGGCGGAAGCCGATTGCCCGGCATCTGCCCTGCCGCCTTCCAGCAGGAACGGCAGCATCCCCCAGTTGATCAGATTCGAGCGGTATCGCTTCGTCGCGTATTCCCCTGCGATATTGGCCAGTCCGCCGAGCACCTTCTGACAGCTGGCGGCCTGCTCCCTCGCGGAGCCGTCGCCCGGTTTTACCGCATAAATTACGCTTCCGACCTGCGTGTGCGCGGCATCCACCGGGTGCAGAGTCCTGATTGCGGCCAGCACACCTGCGAGCTCCGGCACCGCCTTCACCATGCCTTCCTCGCCTTCTCCGGCCGTCCTCGCCTTCTCCGCCAGCTGCACCGCCTTGGCGCGCCCGACATACTCAGGATCCTTCCGGGAAAGCGTAAATTCCGCAAGACCGAGCGGATTGGAACGGAACGAGGAAGTTTCGCCGGAAGGGATCAGCTCGTCCGTCGTGGTCACCGGATCATGGATCACGGACACCACCTTGATAAGCAAATCCTCCGTCAGCTCACTCATTGCCGGCCAGTCCTTGATGCCGGGGCCGAATTTGATCTCTGCGCTTTTATCCGCCCTTCCGACGCCATTGTAAACGCGTTTTTCATAAATACTGCTGTCAAAGAAATACTTCGGCTTGGAGAAATCCGCATCAACATGCTCGGCGGAGGTCAAATAACCGCGGTTCGCCGCAGTTGCCGCAATGGAGCGTGCATCCATCAGCGCCACCGAGGCAATCTGTCCGTTTGTGATCTTCGAGCCCTCACGGTTCGGGAAATTTCTGGTGGAATGACGGATGCTTAAGCCGCCGTTCGCCGGTACATCTCCCGCACCGAAGCATGGC
>ERZ777305.1933-NODE-1933-length-20381-cov-3.599085_pt1 | contig 20381 bp, 34 predicted proteins | sample MGYA00374965_ERZ777305 | MGnify/ENA primary metagenome ERZ777305 (study PRJEB29328, sample SAMD00013331) | mouse gut metagenome | study: EMG produced TPA metagenomics assembly of the Metagenome analysis of fecal microbiota from mouse which was promoted... | reverse complement strand
TGCCATGCCGTCCTCCTTTCTCCGCTACTTCCTTTTGAACACGTCCAGCGCCGAGGGAATGTGCGCCTCCACTTGCTCGATATATGGCGCGCCGGTATCATAGCCGAGGTAAAGAACCCGGCGCAGGTCCTCCAGCAAGTCGCCGCAAATGTCCTCCTTCTTCATCCGGCACGTGACCTCCGCCAAACGAGTCAGGAGCTTATGCCAGGTCGCGGTCATGGCCTCGGTTTCCCGGATATGGAACTCGTCAAGCCATTCTTCCAAAGTCCACGTCTTTCCTTCAACCTGCCCGGCGTTACAGCGATCGGGGTTCAGGAAGTAGTGGAAAGAGTTATCCCGGACGTCAAAGAACCGGCCCAGGGGAAAGAGCGCGCAGACGGCAGGCTTGTCCTGCTGAATCAGGCACCGCCCCTTGCGAAGGAACCGGCAGCTACCGTCCAACCGCTCGGCGAGTACGTACAGGGGAACGTGCGAATCCTCGCCGACGTAGGTCTCAAAGTTTTTCGGCAAGACCTCCTCAACAGAGACGCCCAAGGCCTTCGCAGCGCGGAAAATATCAGCGCCGGTCATAAGAATCGCCTCGCGGCGATTGCGACAGCAGCTACCGCACATAGCACATGCAAATTGGAATGTGTCGCCGGGTTTCAGCTCGTTCTTTTTGAATCGAGCAAAGTCAACTTCGTTATAGGCCATATCGTACTCCTTATTTTAACAAAGCTAATTTAAGCAAATTGCCATTTGCTTTTCACTGTCAATACCGTAAGTATCAGGCAATAGCATATAAATACTATCGTCCCAGCCCGCCGCGCGATCAACTACTCTTACTTCCAAGTTATCATCATAAAGAGCTAACTCTGCTCTAAGTTCGCCAACGGTCATATAGCTTTCCTCCCTTTACTTGGCAAGCACCTCAACGGTAATAGTGACCTCCTGGCCGGGCTCAAAAAGCCCTTGCAATTTTGCTACGATCGTCTCGGGCGAAAAGCCGCCGGAGAAGGTCAGCGAAAGGCGTTCGAGCGCCGTGTTTTTTTTGTCGGCGGCGGGCGCGGTCTCAGCCTCTTCCGCCTTCCCGTAGTCCCGCAAAAAGCGAGCGGTCTCGCTCGGCGTCGTATGGCCGGAGAAGGTAAACCCGAGGCTGCGCAAATGATTCCCGCAGTAGGTCCCGCTGATCCCAAACATACGGGCGATAGCATTGGGGCCAACCTTATACTTTTCGAGAATGCCCTCGACATACTTCTTTTGCAGGGTATCGGGTATAGCCTTAAAGGCCTCCCAGGTCATAGGCTCGCCGGGCGTGATCGTGTGAATAGGCCCGTTCAATTTTTCCCACTCCTTTTTCGTCAAGCGGTCCGAGGAAAAACGGCATTTCCGGCGGCGGGAACTCCCAACTTTATGGGAGCTCCGCGCCGTGACCGCTTTCTCTCGCACATCTTGCTTGAAGAGATACGCCTCGTCGGTCATTTGAGAATATCCTCCGGCCGGCAGCCCAGCGCCTTCGCCAGCTTGACCGCCGTCTTAAGCGCGATATTTTCAGGCTTGCTCTTGCCCGTCTCGATCTTGTGGATTTGCTGGTAGTTGATCCCGGTCTTCGCGGCAAGCTCCATGAGCGTCAGCCCCTTAGCCTGCCGCAGTTCTCTTACTCCCATCAGGTGTCCTCCTTGTTTTACCCGGCCCTTACGGGCCGGGGATATTCAGATAGATAGATTAAACACAGAAGCCGAAGGCCACGCCAGTCGAGCTGCCGGCGCCGCTGCCGCGGGCGTTGCCGCCGCTGTTGACACCGCAGAAGCCGTGGGAGTTGGTCGCAGCAGGAGAACGCTCCCACCAGCCGTACGCAGGACCATCCTTGCCGAGGCCCTTAACACGATTGCCCTTTCTCTTGAAATAGGGCATTTGCACGCCGCGATCGGCGTCCTTCTCAACCCAGTCCTCGTCCCCGAAAATCTCCATTTCGGAGAAGAGCCAAAGTGAATCAAAACCGCTTTGGAGCGCGCGCGGCTTGATAATAGCCCGCAGGTCGTCGGGTAACTGCTCAAAAATCACCGTATTAAGGTACTTCCGCATATCGCTGGCCGCCCAGCCACCTGCGTTGGTACACTCGGTATTCATGCAATGGGTATCTTTGAGACAGTCCTTCAGGCCAAAGATCACGTCGCCGGGCTGGTAAATATCCTTGCCGACGACCACAAAGACGACTTCCTCGCCGGTCTTCAGCGTGTCACTGATCTCGTCGCCGATCTCGAAGTGCTTGGACGCCTCGTGCCGGTCAGACCACTCGCCGACCTGCACCCAAGTAATAGGGCTATGCGTACGAGTAATGAGGTCCAACGGCCGTGGCTCGCTCGGCTCGACAAAAGACTTACCGCAATGGGGACAAAACTTATACATTTTCAGATTCCTCCTTAAAAGCCTCCCAGGAGCTCCACGGTCTCCCGTATCGCGTCCGAAGCCTGGGGCCCTGGTGTTTGTATGCCCGAGACCTCGGACGCGATATGGCGCTCCTGGGGTTAGTTTCCGCTAACGGTGGGGTAAAACTTAATCGGCCCGGCTCATGGGTACCTCGCAGACGCCGCAAATCAGGGAGAGGTCGCCGGTAGTACGGACGGTCTGACCGCAGATGGGGCAAACGTAAGCATGCGCCTTGGCCCGCTCGGCCTTGGCCTTCGTCTTGGGCATGATTCGCGCAAAGCGGACAGTCAGGTCAACGCCGGCCTCGGTCAGCTTGGCCTTGAAAGCCTCGGTCGCGATGGTGTGCGCATAGCCATTGGCGCGGTCGTACTCAACTTCCAAATCGCGAGCCTCGCACTCGGCCTTGAAGACCTTATTGTGGTAGCGGCCCTTCTGGCACGTCTCGGCAATCTCATTCTCGTTGCAGTAGAGGTGGACCATCTCGTGCAGCAGGGTGGTGCAGGTCTGCTCCTTCGGCCGGTTGATGAACTCAGCGCCCAAGTTAATCTCGTACATGCCTTCAGTCTCGCCGGCCCGCCAGACCTTCTTGGTGGAGCAATGGCCGTAGGCTTTCGGCGTAGTCTGGACGGTAATCACGGGCTTAGGCAGCTTACCCTCGAAGTAGATCGCATTGAGCTTGTCGAAGATGTCCTCCAGGGCCGCGATGGTCTCGCTCATCTTCATGGGGTCAGCCGGATCGGTCTCGGCGCTCTTCTTGCCCTTCTTGTCGGGCTTGGGCTCCTCAGCAGGTGGCTCCTCAGCGGGCGTGTTCTCGGGCGCACCAGTCTCATCGTCGTCGCCCAGCAGGTCGTCGGCCTCAGCCTCGGGCTTGTCCTCGGGGGTGGGGACCTCAGGCTCCTCGTAGATCGTCCAGCGGCGGTCGTAGGTGGCCGCGGCCATGATGGTGGGCTCGGCGTCGGGCTGGTCGACAGGGACGGAGAAAATCTTGCGGTTCTCCTCGTCGATCTTGACGACCTGGCGGACCTCCTTGGTCTCCTTGTTGACGATCTTCTTGTTGGCGATGATGGTCATGTCCTTCATTTTGTTTTCCTCCTGATTATGTAGTATGTGGGTGGTGTGTTATCCGGTTGACATTTTGAATTTTACCGTGTTTGGTAGGGTTTGTATGCCGACATAACAGCCGGGGTTTTACCGATTTTGTTAGGCGGTTTTGCCGGTTCACTTATAGAGTAAAATCCCGGAGTCGAGAATCCTTTGTGCATGATCGCACAGCGGGCGCCATACTTCCTCGGGGACCTTTTTAAACTTGGCGAGCCAAGCGATATAGTCGCAGCAGTAGCTAAAGCTGAGCTCGCTGTACCGACCGAGCTCAATAGCGTCCAGGCTTTGCTTGACGCGCTGAACCTTCTTGGCGACGCCGTTGGTCGTTGCAGCCATTTTTTTTTGTGCCTCCTTTACTTGAGGGTGATGATATAGCGCCGAGCGCCGATGTTGCCGGTCTGCCGGCTACTCCTGACGGACAAACCGCTTACGACCTTTCAAGAACTCCGCGAGCGACTTCCAGCCCATCTCCCACAGCGTCGTGCGAAACTCGCCAAAGATGTGCTCGTCATTCTCACCGCATACATTGCGCTGGTGATAATTGCCGTCGCTGTCAACGGTTGTAATATTGCGGTATTCGCCGCGATCCTCAATGCAGATATAGACTTTCGTCATATGATATACCCCTCTCTTTAGTTTACTAAAGCGTCTTGCGCAAACCTAACGCCGAGCGAAAGATCAGCTCTTCGCGTTCGGCGCCAAAAGGCCTGCTATAAACATCTTACATTGCCGGGTCTTATCCAATAGGCTCGAGGCCTGCCCGTGATATACCGGTGCCCATTCCTCTTTGTAGCCGATCCCCGTTTGCGTTGGAAGCTGGGAGTCATAAACCGCAGTATGCGCCCCAGTCCGCTTGTTGTGAAAAATTGTAAACGCGGCCACTATACTGCACCTCCCAAAATTGCCGCTCGGTATTCCCGACGCTCCAGGCAATCTACAAAGTCAGCCAAGGTCTTTGCGCCTGCGGTCAAATCCTCGAATGCTTGAGCGCAAGCATGGCAGTCGGGGAAGTCAAAGCCCGCGCGGAACTGCTCACCGGCCTTCGGCGCGAACGAGCCAGGGATCGACCACTTACTGACCGGGTAGGCCGCGAGCGTGCTGGCCTGGGGGTAAATATCCGGGTAGACCTCGCTCCAGTCCTCAATCTGGATCGCCGTGCCGTCGGGCGTCATACCCTTGCGGCAGACCTTCAACGCGCCATGCTCTTTTGCCATTGTCGCTCCTCCTTCACTACCAAAGCTTGTTGCCCTGACTCTCAATCTCAGCGCGCACGGCTTTCAGCTCCTTGGCCGTGAGGTCATGATGAACGATCGTGCAGTTGCCGTCCCGCTTGATAACATTATAGCGGATTTTGACGCGACCAGGACCACGGCGGCGGTTGTTGATTCGAGCGACCGTCTCGTCAGTATGCGTGACTGCGTACCCGTTCTCGTAGTCGTAGGTCATTGTCGTTTCCTCCTTGCGGCGCTTATCAGCTTCCCGCGACTGCGGAAGTCCGCAGTTTCGGCCGGTCGCTGTCCGGCTCTCATCAGGCGGGGAAATACTTAACCAAGCTTGGCGGCAAGGCTTTTCACGCTGAGGTCAACGTACTGCTTGCGGAGCTTATCGGCTTTATCGAAGTTGCCCTTCGCGATCTCCTTATACATGCTGCGCTGAATGCGGTCCATCTTCTGCGCCATCTGAAAAATAGTCATTGTCATGTCCTCCTGAATTTGATTTAGGTTGTTTGCTCTTGACATTATGAATTTTACCGCATTCGGTAAGATTCGTATGCCGACAGAGCGCCCAAGGTTTTACCGATTTTTCTGGGCGATCTGACGCATTGCCGCCATAAAAGACGCTTTTGGGTCCACAATAAGCTGAAAGGCTTACAGGTGATGATTATACTTGAAGCGGCTGTTGTTCTTGCCGAGCTTGATCTGCGTGACCTCGAAGCAGCTGCCGCTCCGATCGCAATGCTCGGTCCAAGCTCTGCCGCCGAACTCGCGGAGCAGCTTCTTCGCCGTAGTGACCGAGCAGCCGCAGATCAAGGTCTCCGCCTTGTCGCAATGGTAGCGCGGGCACTCGGACCACCCGCCCTCGCAGACGGTACAGTCCCGGCAAGAGGTATGACCACGCTCGCAATGGCCGCCTTTGTTGCTCGCGCCGTTGAGGTATCGGGTATGAGGGTCAACGCCCTCAGGGAACTCGTAATAATTTAGTCGCATGGTAACGCTCCTCTCTTTTCTGACAGCTTGCACGCCCGTTAGGCGAACGCACAGGTCACGACGTAAAAGCCATAGCTCAGGTCGACCAGGCCGCCAGATACCGCAGCGGCCTTCAGGGCCTTCGCCCGGTCCTTGCAAACGTCCACGACCTTGCGATCAGGGTACCGCTCCTCATAGGCCTCTTTGACGCGGGCCGCGTCATAGCTGCACTTATGAGCGGGCGTGTGATAGATACGCTTCCAGTCTTCGCCGCGCTTGCGGCTCGCGTAGGCGATATTGCCGCGATAGATATGGACGTCGTAAGCGCCGCAGCGAAGCAAAGTATCGCCCTCTCGCTTTGCAGCCTTGACCGTCTTATGTACGGTACTCATACCGTCGCACTTCAAAATATACATAGTGCTCCTCACTTTCTGCCCTGCCATCATCAGACCAGGTAGGGCGGTTCCTGGTGACGCCCAAGCGGGCGTTTCGGCTATTACATAAGAACTGTTTTCACATACTTAATTTGCGCCTTGAGGTCTTCAATCTCCTCAGGTTCCAGCACATCTTCATTAGTTAGCAGGTACGCTTCCAGCGTATTAAGAATCTTTTCTACCATTTTGAATAACCTCCTTAAAATGTTTCGGCGTGTTGCTCTTGACATTTTCAATTTTACCGTATTCGGTAAGGTTTGTATGCCGACGAAGCGCCCAGGGTTTCGGCGATTTTGTTGTGCGGTCTCGCCGAAAACAGAAAAAGCGCCGGCCTGGGGGAGCGATCCCCCAAACCGGCGCACAAGTCTATTTCCATTTACCCTCAAAAAGCTCTTCGCGGGTGCCGTCGCGCCAATATACGTTGCGACGGGTCCAGCCGTTATTCTGGAAGGTCACCACGTCGATCCGATCCTTGGCGACAGAGACCATAACCTCTTCCAGATTTTCATTGTCCCCGAAAAAGGGGACCTCGCTGTCTCCGTGCTCGTCCATAATTCGGCGCAAGCCGTCGTAGTCGCTGGGATCAACCATAAAGGTCAAAGGTTTTATTTCTCTTTCCATACTCAAAGCTCCTATTTACTTTTTTCTGATTCTGCGTTATAATAAGCGAAGGCGGCCGGGTGTAAGGTCCCGGCCTACCTTCTTGGTGATAGCTCGCGGTCATTGTTCACGTGGCCCGCGAGCTATTTACTTTTGGTCTTCGGCCCTGAGCTTTTGAATCAGCTCGTCAATGTCTTTGCAGTCGAGAGCCATAAGCAAGATTCTCAACCGCTCGGCCTTCTGAGCTTCTTCCCGAAGAACCTCGGCCATATTCGGCGTTGACATTCACCTCACCTCTTTTCGTACCGGGCTTAGCAGCTCGTCCTTACGTTATCTATTTTACCGCATTCGGTAAGGAATGGGAACCGACGAACCGAACAAGGTTTCAGTGAAAACCTCGGGCAGTTTATCGGCATACAACTATTTACCAATCGTGGTAAAATGGGTATTGTGAGGGGAGAGGCCCCTATAAAAATAGCTCCCGACCGGCGCGATAATACGAGCCACCCTATACAGCCGGAGGCCAGGGCCTTTCAGGTAGCAGTTAGCACTTGCAACAAAGTTTTCTTATATATTTCAAAAAGGCTATATTTCTATTTTTTACCAGTTGCAAATAAGAATTATGAGGTTTTAGTCTATTATAGAAAAGTTTGTTGCAAGTGCTACCAAACCCAAAAAGCCTTGCGGCCCAACGCTCGGGCCCGGTAGCAGTTTAGGTAGCAGGTACCAGGTCAAGTGCTGCCTGCTACCTATTTAGCAAAATTGAGAAAAGGCCGTTTACAAACCGCGGATAGCGCGATATAATAAAAATCGCTCCTCCTGGTGGTGCAGAAGGAGCGGGGAGCTTACTCGCCGTAGGCTTTCAGCATTTCTTTTATTTTCGGCCTCAGGCCGGGGTTATCCTGCGCAAGCAGCGCAAGGATAACTGGAAGGGCGAACCTTGGAGCTATGATCCAGAGGTTCGTCTTTTTATTTTTCTGTTCCATCCGTATTGCCTCCTTTCCGCAGGATATTATACCGCGTTCCGCTTAGTCTGTCTATCTGCGGTATTGGTAAATCAGGATAAAAAGTTGTCGAATTTCGCCGGGTTTATCATGCCTCCATTATAGGCCAAACTCCGACTTTCCTTTATACTATTTACCAACATTGGTAAATAAGAAAGGCGGGTGACGGCATGGCCTACGACGCGCAGCGGGAAGCGACTGCACGATATAATCGGAAAAAGTATGAACGGGTCGAGCTGCGGGTCAAGAAAGGCCAGAGGGAAATAATCAAAAAAGCCGCAGAGGAGCGCGGTAAGAGTCTCAATCGTTTCGTTCTGGATTTAGTTGCAAAGGAGCTGGGCCGGGATGATATATGAGCTGATTTGCCGGTATCTTGACGCCGGAAGAGAACGATCCGAGCCGCCCATACCGGCGCAAAGCCTCTCAGAGTGCGTGGCTCTCACCCGAGCCTTCATTCTAAACAATGACCTCGGAGCGGGAGAATGGATCGCGGGCGAGGTCTACGACGGGAAGGAGCTTGTCGCCAAGTTGGCGTATAACGGCCGAGTTATAGCTTGAAAAGAGGGCCCCAGTACGGAGAGAATCCGCGCTGGGGTTTTATAACCGCTCTGGACAAGCTCCAGGTCTCCCGTATCGCGTTTCTGGCTTGGGGCCCTGGTGTTTATACTCCTGGAACCTCGGACGCGATACGGAGCTCCTGGGACTTGTTTCTGGCTGTTAGACCTTTTTGGCGTAGTCCAGGCTGATCCAGCCCATTCCGCTCTTGAGCTTACCCCACCTGGTCGCGCCCTTTCCGTCAGCCTCTTCCACAATGGTATAGACTCCGGGCTTGATATAGCCGGCGCTGTGGAAGTTGGTACCCGCGCCCTTGCGGATATTCAGGTTTGTGGCGGTGACCCGAACCGTATAGGACTCAAAATCCGTCGCCGTATTAGGCGGCGCAGGGGTCGGCGCAGACGCGCCACCGAGCCGCTTGGTCACCTCTTCTGCAATCGCCGCCTGCCGACTGAAAAGATACTCGCCGGGGCAAGCCTTGGCGGCATACCACCGATGAACCGTCAGCAGCATTTCGTCGGCGGCCGGCTTATAGGCGAGGGTCTTAGCCTTGTCCCCCAGCCACAGGAGCTTGCGCTTGCCGTTGCGCCGGCAAATGTCAGTTACCAGGTCCAGCAGAGCCGCGTAGGCCTTAGCAGTCACGGCATAGGGGTGGGCCGTATCGCTGGCAACCTCGATGGTGACGGCCCGGTTGTCGTTGGCCGCGCTGGAGGTGCACCAGGAGCGGTCTTTCTCTTCTACGCAGAGACCGATCCCGCCGTCCAGTCCAACCACATAATTACAAGAGGCGTTCTTGCTCGTCGGCTGGAAAACCTCGCACCCGCGCTTGGCCGTCACTTGCCCGACGAAACAGTGAATGGTGATAATGTCAAGCGGTTTATTCCGGGGGCTGTTCTTGTTGGGGGAAATCAGCTTGACCGTAGCCAAGGAGCTGTTGGTATATCCCATTACGTCAGCACTTCCTTTCGCAAATTTGTCATAAAAGGCTTGTCCATATCCGGCGCGTTTGTTCTTCACGCTCTGGCTCTGATCTGCGGGCCGCTCGAAGTTCAGCAGTACGCAGTCAGAGGCCTCCTGAACCGACGTCGTAGATTTGAGATCGGCCAGAACACGGGGAAAGCTCCCGGCCAGCTCCGTAATAAGAAAACCGAGCTGCGCCTCCAAGTCGCCGATCGAGCGCCCCATCGTCTTGACGAAGTTGAGGAGTGCCTGCTTGCGGGTCGGATAGGTCCACTGAGCAAGGCCATACCCGGCGCGGTCGGACACAAAGCCGGTATAGGCCCCGCTGTCAACCGCGGCCGTATAGCTGGCGTCGGTGTAGCCCATGCCTCCCGTCTTGGCGGGCGCGTTTTCAAAGCTGTTCTGGAGGTTGGTGGAACTCAGGCCGCTTTCGGCCTGCAAATTTCCAATGAGCCCAGCTGCGCCAAAGTCGGTTAGGCCCTGAGCCTTGAGGTAGTTCCAAATCTTTTCGTCAATCGTTTTTCCGATAAGCGGCATATTGCCTCCTTTCTACCCCGCGCCGTCGAAGTCGTCACGCGGGTCGTTGTTGTCATACTTAGAATCGCCGAACCGGATCAGGCCCAGCACGCCAGCCTCTCCGCCGGCAAAGGCAAAAAAGGCGGTTACTAACGTATCGGGAACCGAGCCCATTTTCAGGAACACGACGATCATGGTTATAGTGAAGGCCGCCACGCTAATAAGCATGGCGGCCACCACCTTCTTTGAAAATTTGACGGGATCGGGTTTGCGCTCGCGCCGGCCAGAGGGGAAAATCATTTCCGGTCACTCCAGTTCATAATTTCCTTGAGCTTGTCGAAGCCGAACATGGCCGCGTAGGCCACCATAAAGCCCGCGACAACCAGGGCTGCGACCATGTACCAGGCCAGCGGGATCGCGTTGATTTGGCAGTAGGCAATGCCGACGCCGATGGTCAGCACCTCGGCGACGATCAGAGCCAGCAGGTTCGTGGGCAGCTTCTCATAGGTGGAGGTCTTGAGGACCTGCACGACGATGTTGGTCAGCGCCACCAGGACGCCGATGATAGTGATAATAACAGACAGTTCCATAGCATACCTTTCCTTTCTGTGTTGCGTTCCCGCCAAGCCTTAGAGGAAGCCCCCCGTTTTCATCAGCTCGTCGAAAACCCGGTTGATGTTCTTGATTGCGTGCACGGCTCGGTTATTCGGATATTCCGGGTGCGCGTCGCAATAGCGTTCGTAGCAGGTGATATTGTGCATGATCTCGTTAAAGTCCTCTTCCGTGTGCTTGAGCCCGCGAATGAGCTCGGTATTGAATCGCAGGATCGCGGCTCGGTGGAGGTCCATGCTGCGCTCGTCGTCCATAGTAACGTGCTCGTCGAGCTTTTTCTTGGTCGCGGCCAGCTCGGTCTCTACGGCGTCCAGCTTATTGAGCACATCGGCGTTGATACACCGGCCGAGCCACTTGACGACCGCTGACCAAGGATTGACCTTGATCTTGGAAAACTCGATAAAGCCGGAAAGAATGAACAACGTGCCGAACCCCCACGGGAGGACTTCTTTCAGCTCAGTCAGCAGGTCTCTCAGGCTCATTCATCAAGGGCCTCCTCCCAGCCGTGCGTTCCGGGTTCCCAAACGTTATCGTCAACGGTGGAGACCCAGTGCTTGTCCGCGTGCGACACCTTTGCGCCGAGCGGGTAGGCGTCGTGGGCGCCGATAGGCTGACTCCAGGCGGGCCATTCCTCTGCGGGATCGGCCACTTGGGCCCACATGCTCTTGGCCTGGTCGGGCGTCCAGTCGTCTTGCGATTTGTGCGCCTGCACGCAGCGATAGAGCGCACCGCCGTAGCGCCGGATGTTGCCGACCGCATAAGAGACGCCAGAGGCCCAGGACGCGAAAAGATCGGGGTGCTCGGCGGCGGTCGCGTCGTCTACCGCCCCCTGCTCCGCGCCGATCACGAAGAGGATCGACTGCACCTCGTTCTGACTGCGGAGCACCTGCCCCGCGTCCGTCTGGACCAGGGAAACGGGGTCCAGGCCGTCCAGCTCGCCTTTACCCTCCAGGGCATAGACCTTGCCCTCCCAGGCGATCCCCTTCGCGATGGACTCGTCGCAAAGCCCATACGAGCCGTTGTCAAGCGGCTCGACATAGGTCGGACGCTCGGTTAATCCAATCGAAATCCCATTTTTCATGATTTGATACATTGCTGGCCCTCCATTTCGTTTTGTCGTCGGGGTGGAACCCGAATAGACGTTTGAAGTAATTGTCGATACGCCGCACAGCTTTCCAAGAGTCGCCGCGGCGCATATGACCGCGGAAACTCTCATAGGCGGCCCGGACGTCCTCTAAAGTGAAGCGGTTCTCTTCGACCCATTTGCGGAACTTGAAGAGTTTCCGCTTCATGGCACGCATAGCGGCCCGGCTCATTTTCCGCAGGACCCGCCCAGTTTCGGTCAAGATGAACTTGGTTTTAAGAAACACGATCCCGCGGGTGATCGGCCGGATTTTGGTCTTGCGTTCGTTGAGCCTGATCCCCAGCTTGGCGCAGACCTCTTTGATCCGAGCGAGGCATTTCTTGAGGTAGCCCATATCCTCGTGGATCAGATAGCCGTCGTCCATATAACGGCCGTACCCCTTGATCCCCAGCTCCTGCTTGATAACGTGGTCAAGCAGGTTTGGAAGCATGAGCGCGGCCTGCTGAGAGATTTGACTGCCAAGCCCATAACCGACCGGGCCAAAGTTCTCAAGGAAGGTATTCGCCAGGTCGCGGGTCCGAAAGTCGTGCACGCGCCGGGCAAGCTCCTCCTGGACGGTCCAGTGCTGGGCGTCGCCGAAGTAGTTGGTGAAGTCGAAGACGAGAATCCCGCCCTTGAGTCCATGCTTGCGGAAATGCCGCTGTAGATGGCAGTTGAGGCGGTCCATTGCAAAGTCGATCCCTTTGCCCTTGATACTCGCCGCGTTGTCGTAGATAAAAGCCGACTGAAAGAGTGGCGAGACTACCTTGTCGCATAGGGTCCGCTGGACCACCCGCTCGCTGATATGCACGCTTCTGATATGCCGCCATTTGCCGCGGTCATAAAGCTCGAACTCGTAGAAGCCGCGGCTCTTGTAAGTGCCGTTAATAAGCGCCCGCCTGGTCTTTGCGGTGTTTCCTACAATGTCCATGCGGTATCGCTGCGTCGAGCATTTCCAGCCTACATTTTTGCAGCAGAGATGGCCCGACTGAAATAAGTTGTCAAAAGAAAAGACCTGCTCGAAGTCGCCGCAGGCTTTACTCCGAGCAAGCCGTTTCTCTTGTCGTTCCCGGACGCGGCGCTGGTATCTCGCCTCGCGCCGTTCTTCGCTTGTCATAAAGAATTGATCCCCTCCGCACAGTATTGTTGTAGGGCGCGCGTTCTAACTGCGTAGCGGCGCCGTCCATGAAACTCGGTAATCGCGCGTTCCCGAGCCATGCAAGCAGCGTCCGGACGGCCGCGTCGAAGTTCGACCCTTTTTCAGGGTTTGGGTGTTTTTGGCCCGACGGCCAGGGTTGCAAGTCCTCCTTCCGTATAAGGTCCTGCGTTCGGCCCTGAAAAGGGCTTACTTGGTCTCACCAGGAAAAGAAACGGAATCCGAAGGCCACGCCATTCGAGTTGTTGGCGTTGTTGTTGTTGGCGTTGCCGTTGCTGTTGACATTGCAGAAGTTGTTGGAGTTGGTCGCATTAGGAGAACGCTCCCACCAGTTGTTCGCAGACAGGGCAACAAAACAGGACTTGACCCACAAGCGTTGAATTAGTCCGGGAGGTCTTTATATCGGGCGCGGTCTGAGCGCCTGATACCGGAAATAAGTTTGGCCTCCTCGTTGATAAGCTCGCCCCAGGTCATGAAGGCGCTCTCAAAACCTTTGAAGTTCTCAGGATTTTTGCGGAGAACTCCCGCAAGGAGACCAAGTTGACGGTCAAGGGATTGCAGCGCCGCGTTAGCGTCGATCAGGTGGTCCCGGCGCGTTTGCGCCTCATGCTGGTTCGTAGGGTAAATGCTGTTGGCGGAAACGACATGATCGTACACGTCGGAGGCCAGGCTCATGACCCTCGTCGTCAGCAGAAAGGTATAGCGCTTGGGGACCTTGAGGCATTGCTCCAGGGTGTGACATTCGATCTTGCGGGCGACCTCGATAAACTGGATCGAGCTCTCGCCGCGTTTAGACTTATAAACTGACATCGCTACTCCCTTGCCCCCGCCCTTTCGGGCGGGGGATATTTGTAGATTTATGGATTAAACACAGAAGCCGAAGGCCACGCCATACGAGTTGTTGGCGCTGCCGTAGCTGGCGGCGCCGGCGCTGTTGACAAAGCAGAAGGCGTTGGAGTTGGCCGCATAAGGAGAACGCTCCCACCAGAGGTGCGCAGAGCCGTTGACCTTCTTGACCTTGCTGTTGCCGGCTTTATACCATGCGTACTGGTCGCCCTCACCTACGGCGGAGTAAGTAGTCGAGCCGAAAATCTCGACCTCAGCCAGCAAAAAGAGCGTGTCGGAATAGCTGCTGATCGTGGAGCTCGTGCTGCCGGCGCTGGCCTTTTTGGTAACGGTCTTGATAATGCTTTGCCATGCAGAGGGGAGCTGGCCCTTGATGGTGTTCTGGAGCGTAGTCCGCAGTGCGCAGTTGCCCCAGCCCCCGGAGTTGGTATTGGAGCTGTTCATCTGATACGTGGTATTGAGACAGTCCTTCATCTGGAGAGAGATACCGGCCTTGCCCGTGGCGGTCGCGCTGCCATAAGCCGTAGCGCTCGCCAAGGTGTCATGGTTAAAGCCGATAATCACAAACGCATAGCTCGTGCCGCCCAGAGAAATATTGACCGTATCGCCGACGCTCAGCTTGAAATGGCTGGCCCCGTCGTCGATATAGACCGACGTCGTGGTTTTGGTGATCCCGCTGTTATTGGAAATGGCCTTGGCGTAAGCGCTGAGCTTGGCCTGCGTGATACTGCCAAGGCCGCTGGTATAACTCACGCCGGAGGCCGCCGACGTACCGGCCAAAGCCTCGAAGGAGACGGACACCGAACACGTTTTATTTGCCGGCGCGTTATGGTTGGTGCCGGCCGCGACCTTAACGGTAATGGTAGCGCTGCCGTTGGCCTTGCCGGTCACAGTCACGGTATTACCGCTGACGGAAACGGTCGCAATGCTGGTATTGCTGGAGCTTGCGCTAATCGCGCCGTCGCCGGTTCTCGTAACGACGATCTGCTTGCTGGGCTCGCGGGAACTCAGCGCCATACTGGATACATTCAGGCTCAATGACCCGGCCGCTTTTCCGATCGACCAGGAGACCGTCTTGGCTGCGCTGGACCCGTCCGGCCATTGGTAGTTGGCCTTGGGCGTAAAGCTGGCGCTGTAGCTGCCCACATTGGTTCCCTTGGTCGTACCGCCGAGCGTCATTTTGGCGCTGTCATAGCCGGTCCAGCCGGGGCTCAGCTCGGCCCCGGTATAGGCCAGACTGCCGCTCTGCGCGGGCACCTGAATCGTGGCCTTAGAAATCGTCCAAGAGACGGTTTTAGCCGTAGTCGTGCCGTCCGACCACTTAAAGCCCTCTTTCGGCGTAAAGGTAGCCTGATAGCTGCCGGCGTTCGTTCCCGTGGTCGTACCGCCGAGAGTCAGCTTTTCCGTGTCGAAGCTGTTCCAGCTTGGCGACTGCGTGGAGCCAGTGTAAAAGAGAATTCCGTTCTGGCTGGGCACGGCGTTGATGGTGCTGGTCAGGTCGGTCAGGCCCTTGGCCGCGGCGTCAGCGGTCGCCTGCGCAGCCGCGGCGGCCGCAACGGCCGCTTCAGATTCAGTCTTTGCGGCCTGCGCCAGATTAAGGGCGTCGGTGGCGGTCTCGCTGGCCCCGGCCGCGGTATTGCCTGCGGCCATAGCGGCCTCAAGCGCGGCGTCAGCCGTAGTCTTTGCGGCACCGGCAGTCGCACTCGCCGCGTTGGCGACCTGCAAAGCCTCGGCGGACTCTTCCTTGGCCTGCTCGGCCAGCTCCCGCATACCCTCGTGGGCCTGCTCGTTTTGGTCGTGCGCCTCGATCAAAACAGTCAGAGCGGCACGGAGCTCAGGGTTAAGCGTGCCCATGACGTAGTTCTTCACGTCCTCGGCGGTCATCCAGGCTTCAGCAGGATGGGCCGAGCCAGGAATTACGCCGCTGGTCACCGCAATACTGACAGGGTAGCGCCGAACGTCGGGGACACTGCCGGGCACGTAGGCCTTGACCTTCTGCTTGGCGTCGCCCAAGGTCCCATAGTAGACCATGATCTCCTCAGGAACCTCGTCCTCCGGGTTATCCTCGCTCAACGGAAGGCCCTCGCTGAACGCAGGGTTACGGACATAGACCGCAAAGCCGCCGATCCAGAAGTCCTCTTTCAGGCCGCCGTTCAGGTCGCTCCGGTATTCCACAATAAAGTTGACGTTGGAATCCACGCACACCGGGACGGTATGGACGCCATTGGGGCCAGGGTCGATAGGTGCAGTCAGTTTGATCGCCTCCTCGGCGCTCTCGCAGGTGCCCTTGTCCATGACCACTCTGGAAATATCCAGGTGATCGCCGGCGACCTGCCGCGCGAGAAGGCGGTTGCCCGCTTCCGTGATTACAAATCCGTAAAACATTCGCTTCCTCCTTTGATTTATTCCGCGGCGGGAAGAGCCGTGGAAGTGTATGTGCTGAACGCGCCGCCCGTAATGAGCACGGCGGTTAAGCCATAGTCTTTTGAGACCTCCGGTAAAGCCGTCTCCGTGTAACCCTTGCCCAGATACGAAGCGGCGGTGACGAAAGCACGGTGGTTATAGTTCTTCGCGATCTCCGGCAAGCCAGTTTGCGAGAAGCCCTTACCCATAAGCGAGGTAAGCAGAACCGGCGCGCGGTGCCCGTAATCCAGCGGGGCCTCCGGCAAGGTAGTCTCCGTATGGCCTTTACCCATGCCCGAAAGAAAACGCAGGTCGGCCGCCTGCATGGTAGAAATGACTTCAACCAAGGCCAGTGCAAGGTGCGCGGGGATACGTGCCAGCAGCAGAGCCCGGCACGCGTCCAGGTCAAAGGTCTCCGTGACCGGATGGCTCACCATGACGGAAATGACGCCGAGCGCAAACTCCACGTCGACCACGCCAGAAGTAAAGGCCCCGGCGATACTCTTGATCTCCGGGGCCCCAATGTGGTCTTGTCCTCGTACATAGGTTGCGACGACCTGCCGGCGCTCCTGGAGCGTCTGCGACGGCGTCGGATGGATATGCAAAAATGCCTCCAGGGAAATGATCGTGCGGAGGTCGGCCGTCATGATATAACCGTTATCGATCAGGGCCTCGACCGTGGCGCGCACGCCGTCCAGCTCTGTCCCCTGGGCCCGCCAGATAGCGTCCATTTCCAGCACGTCTCGATACCATACGGGGTAGAACCGTTTGATCTCTTCGTAAACGTGCGGCCAAGCGTTATCATACAAGCCCATCGAAAGCCACCTCCTTCAGGACGGCGACCGAATCCACGGCAATCGTGATATTTTCCATACCGCCGTTGAGGGCGAGGTCAGAGTAGTCCAGAATCTCGTCCAAGGAATAGAGCATTGCTCCGATACTGGCGACACGGACGACAATGAGCTCGTCCTCAGGAGTCCGCAGCGCCAGGTTTTTGAGATAGGCCGTGATGGCTTTCTTTGCAGAGTCGATCGCGCCCTTCATGGTATGGCCCGAAGCAAGCGCTATGGAGCAGGTTACCGTGAGCTCAACGGGCTTGGCAGCAACTGCCGTAAAGTGCGCGCCAATATTGGCGACGCCCTCGCCGAGGCCCGTTCCGCCGGGGTCGATATACTCCTGAACGCGGGCGACAACAGCCTCAGTGACGGGAAGACCCTCGTTGTCCAGAAGCACGCCTTTGACCGTGTTCTCGCCGGCCCACAAAGGAATGATCCGCGCCCGGCCCACGCCGGAATTGAGCTCGCACCATGTTTTGTAGTGCTGTTTGTTGCCGTTCTGCGCCTGCCCGGCCAGCTTCTCCTGCACTCGCGCCCGATAAGTCTCGTCGTCTTCCTTGTCGGTGCCGGGCTCCACCATGGGGCCAAACTCGGAAATTGCGAGCCCTTGGATCGCGTTGACCGGCGTGGCCGGCGTATGCTCCAGAACAGTGTTGGACTCCTCGCCGGGCGTCTCCGCCACGAGCTGGAGAACGCCGTCCGCGTCCTCAAGGAAAAAGTAAAGGCCGTCGGTAAAAAACCTCGTACCGAGCGCGGGCTTGGTGCCTTCATAAACGTAGCGGTAGCGCGCCGGCGTCGCCAGCCCTCGTACCAGGCCATACTCCTGCCCCTTGCGGTCCAAGTAGTCGCCAGAGGTGGTGCTGATAAATACCAGGTCAAGGACGCACCCGGCGTCAATGTAGAAGTTCGCCAGCTTGAGGGCACACGCGGCCACGGCGTCGTAATAGATCGACCCCTGCCGGGTGTCAATTCCGTCAGGGGCCATAGCGAGCATTTCTGCCAGAATGTTGTCAAAAGTGCGGTCATCAAAAGCCACTAAATCACCTCCTCAATGACCGTCGTCCCGTAGACCGTTTCGGCGGTAAAAGAGATATAGCATTTGTCCTCCTCAAAGGAAAAGTTGAAGCTATGCACCCGCAAAACGCGGGTGTCGGGTTTCAGCGCGTCCTCGACCATGCGAGGAATCTCGGTCTCGATCAGCTCCTGGCTGGCGTCCTTGGCGGTGATCTCGTTCTTGAGCTCGCTGCCGTACTGATTATCGTAGACCAGGCACTTCCAGCGCGGCGTGATAATTGCCTTTCGGATCGCCTGCTCGGTCGCTTTCAGGCCGTCCGCTTTTCCAATGATCCGGCCGCGGTCTAAGTCGAGGGCATAGGTCAAACTGGGCTTTTCACGGGCCGTCTGGAGGCTGGAAATAGGAATGGGAATAAAGGTCGGCATGTCATTCCTCCTTGCGGTCCAGAATAAAATACTTTTTCCCGTCGTTGTAGCGCAGCAGATAGACTATATCGCCAACCTTGAGCGCGTTGTAAACGGTAATGGTGCCCTTATACAGGTTGAACGTCCGCAGGTGGTTAATGTGCGTACCGTCGCCGCCCACATGACCGCCGTGCGGCCCATCGTTGTAGGTCTCGCTGTCCAGCGTTCCCTCGTCGAGCCGGTAGGTCATTTTGGTGGTGTAGTCGGTCAGGTGCCAGGGGACCACAAGGGAACCGGCGTTGAGGATCAGCTTGTCGTCGTTCGTGGCCTGCACTTTGAGCGGGCCGACGCCGATCACCTTAGCCTCAATTACGGACCCATCCTCGCTCATAGTAGCGCCGCGAATGATCGACATAATGCTTTGGGCTTCATTCATTGCTCCGGCCTCCTTTAACCGTCAATATCCGCCGCAGAGACCAAGGAAAGGCTCATGCTATGATACTCGCCCTCGAAACTATGGTCGTCCCGCTCCACGTAATAGGTCTTGGAAAGGTTCAGGTGTGGAATGCGAATAAACACGCCGATACCTGAAATGACGTCGGCCTGCCCGACTGCGGAGACTGACAAGCTCTCCTTTGGCCGGCTTTTCTCGGCCAGCATAGACTTGACCAGGGCGTTGAGCTGGGCCTGGGAGAGAGTGTCGTCAGGCTCGTCGACCTCCTGCCGCATACCGATCTTGCTCTCAAGCCCGGCGTTCGCAGCCTCGGCCAGAACCGTACCCTCTTCGGAGAGGAGGCGGATACGGGTCTTGACGTTCTCGATATTCTTCTCGGCGTCATAGCTGATAAGGTTCGCGCCCGACTCGATTACCCATTGGAGAATGGTGTCCTTGCGCCGCTTGAGCTGCATTTTGCCGCCCCAGCTCATGGGCCAGAAACGTACGCCGGTTGCGTCGTAGGTCAGCGAAAGGGCGTCCGTGATAACGTCCCAGCCCGTCGTCTTGGGTTTCGGCAACTCGTCGATTACGTAGCCCGTATCGTCCACCGCGCCGGTCGGAATACCGAACCGCCCGCACACGTCCGAAAAAATTTGGCTCGCGGTCTTGCCACTGTAGGAGAAGGTGTCTTTGTTGGTGGAGAGGTAAATCCCGTTGTCGTGCGCGGTGATCGTAAGGAGCTTTTTCTGGCTGGTTCGCTGCCGCTCCACGATACCGCGAAACAGCTCAGCATTGTCCCAGTAGAAAATGCAATGGACGCCCTTGCTTACGTCGATCTCCGGGCGGGGACGCCCATAGTTGTCGTCGTCCAGCAAAGTCGCGGTCAGGCTGCGTGAAGAAGACCCCTTGCGGCCTGAGATTTTGACCTTGCTGGTTATGTTGGTCATGTCCCAGGTCGCGCCGGCCTTAATGACCAAAAAACGCATACGGCTCATGGGGACCTCCTTACGACGGCATTTTTAGCACCTGGTTCGGGTAGATAGTGTACGGGGAAGAAATACCGTTCAGCTTGGCGATCTCAGGCCACTTGCTGGCGTCCCCGAGCTGCTTCTTCGCGATATTGTAAAGGCAGTCGCCCTTGACAATGTTGTAGGTGCTCGGGGCAACGGTGTTGTCCGTTCGCTCCTCCGCGTCGTCTACAGTGGCGGTCTCGGTCTTGGGGTCAACTGAAACTTGCCGGATCGTAGGCTGGCGGTACTCTTTCAGCCGAATGGTATAATTGAGGTCGCCGATCGCGCCGCCTTCCTCGTCGCAGTCGAATTGCTCGATCGTGCAATGGAGGTTGATTTTGGTGCCGGTGATAATCAGGTGACACGGTTTCTTGCTCCCCATCCAGGTTTTGATTTTGAACTTGATCTCTTCCGGCCACGTCAGGCTACTTACCTGCATGCCGGGAAAGGGGTTGTTGGGAAAGAAGCTACTCCAGGAGACCTCAGCCTCGGGCTTCTCCTGCATGATGGTGACCTCGCCCAGGCCGACAATATCCACGCTTTGGTTACTGCTGCCCTGCTTGAGGTTGATCTTCTCAGGGTGGACGGGGAATCGCAGCTTTTGCCGTTCCCCGTCGAAGGTCAGCCAAATCTGATAGGCATTAGAAGTCACGAGACCCGTCCCCCTCTTCGAGAATTTCCTGCTTGAGTGTGCTGATAAGAAGCGGCCGCAGATTATCCGCCAGCCACTCAGCCGCGGTATCGGGATCAAAGTTGCTGCCGGAAAGCTCCAGCG
>ERZ777305.1931-NODE-1931-length-20413-cov-3.473868_pt1 | contig 20413 bp, 19 predicted proteins | sample MGYA00374965_ERZ777305 | MGnify/ENA primary metagenome ERZ777305 (study PRJEB29328, sample SAMD00013331) | mouse gut metagenome | study: EMG produced TPA metagenomics assembly of the Metagenome analysis of fecal microbiota from mouse which was promoted... | reverse complement strand
AGGAACACGTTTCTGGACTCCCCAAGGGTGCTGGACGCGGATTATTCCCTGAGGACAAGGCCGGAGCTTTTCTTCGCCGGGCAGATGACCGGCGTGGAGGGGTATATGGAGTCGGCGGCCTCGGGAATGCTGGCGGGCATAAATGCCGTCAAGAGGGGGCACGGACAGGAAACTTTGGTTTTGCCTGGGACCACGATGATAGGGGCGCTGAGCCGGTACATTGCCGGGTACGAGGGCAAGGACTTTCAGCCTATGGGCGCGAACTTCGGCATACTGCCGCCCCTTCCCACACATATTCGGGACAAGCGGGAGAGGTACGCGGGGCTCTCAAAACGGGCCCTTCTTGACCTCGGAAAGGAGATATCATGCGCATTATAGTGGACGGCTTCGGCGGGGACAACGCCCCGGGGGAGATACTCTTGGGCTGCGCCCGGGCCATGGAGGAGCTGGGCATTGACATAAGCGTGGCGGGGGACAAGGACAAGCTTCTTAAAAGCGCCAGGGAGCTGGGGCTTGAGGGCAGCTTTAACAGGATGGAGGTCCTGCACTGCACAGACGTACTCAGTATGGAGGACGAGCCGGACAGCGTGCTCAAGGCCAAATCCGGGAGCTCCATGGCAGTGGGGCTCCGGGCCCTCTGCGAGGGCGGGGGCGACGCCTTTGCCAGCGCGGGGAACAGCGGGGCATTGGCGGTTGGGGCCACCATGATAGTGAAGAGGATAAAGGGCGTGAAGCGCATAGCCTTCGCGCCGGTGCTGCCCACCACCAAGACCCCCTTTATGATATCCGACGGCGGTGCCAACGTCCAGTGCCGGCCGGAGATGCTCTTGCAGTTCGGGCTCATGGGCTCGGTGTACATGGAGAAGGTCATGGGGGTGAAAAATCCCCGGGTGGGCCTTGTGAACCTGGGCACCGAGGAGCATAAGGGGGACGACCTGAGAAAAGAGGCCCACGCGCTTTTGAAGGGCTGCGGCGGGATGAACTTTATCGGGAACATAGAGCCAAGGGACCTCCCTTATGGTATGTGCGACGTGGCCGTTGCCGACGGCTTTACCGGGAACACGGTGCTGAAGCTCTATGAGGGCACGGCCCTTGCCATGATGGGCATGGTGAAGGACATCTTTAAAAAGTCCCTTAAAAACAAGCTGGCCGCAGGGATGATATACGGGGACCTGCAGGGCCTTAAAAAGACCATGGACTATAACTCCTATGGCGGCGCGCCGCTGATAGGGGCCGCGAAGCCTGTGTTCAAGATGCACGGCAACACAAAGGCCTACGCCGTGCAGAGCGCTTTGAAGCTTGTGCGGGACTGTACGGAGTCGGGATATGTAGAGGCCATAGGGGCCGCGCTGGGAAAGTAAATTTGGGGAGGTGCCTAAATGAGGGCGCTTGGGGAATACGAAAAGCTTATCGGGTATGAGTTCCGGGACAAGAAGCTGCTGGAAACGGCGCTGACCCACTCCTCCTATGCCAACGAGCATAAGACGGAGAGCTATGAGCGGCTGGAGTTCTTGGGGGACTCGGTGCTGGGCTTTGTTACGGCGGAGTACCTTTTTGAGAACATGGGCCACCTTTCAGAGGGACAGCTGACAAAGACCCGGGCGGCGCTGGTGTGCGAAAAGTCCCTCTGCGGGTTTTCAAGGAGCCTGGAGGTGGGCAGCTTTTTAAAGCTCAGCCACGGGGAGATGCACTCCGGGGGCCGTGAGCGGTCCAGCATTCTGGCGGACGTGTTCGAGTCCACCACGGCGGCCATATACCTTGACAGCGGGGAGCTCTCCGCCGCCAAGGAGTTTATACTGCGCTTTATAGTTCCCGCCGCAAAGACCAGCGGGCAGAAGGCCTTTAAGGACTACAAAACCACCTTGCAGGAGATAATCCAGCAGAACCCGGAGGAGAGACTGGAGTATGTCCTGACCGGGGAGAGCGGGCCGGACCACCAGAAGCATTTTACCGTTGAGGTGCACCTTAACAGCAACGTCATAGGCAAGGGCGGCGGCAGGAGCAAAAAGGAGGCCGAGCAGCAGGCCGCAAGAGAAGCTTTGGAACTGATGGGGTACTGATGGGCAGACACGCTAATATCGCCATATTTGTGCCCCATTTGGGGTGCCCCCGGCAGTGCAGCTTCTGCCAGCAGAGGACCATCACCGGGCAGCAGGACGCGCCGGGGCCAGAGGACGTGCTGGCGGCGGCAGAGACGGCGGCGGGGTCCCTTTCGGACTGCTCCGGCGCGGAGATAGCCTTTTTCGGGGGGAGCTTTACAGCCATAGACCGGGGGTATATGCTCTCCCTGCTTGAAGCGGCGAAACGGGCCGTGGAGCGGTACGGCTTTAAAGGGGTCAGGTGCTCCACCCGGCCGGATGCTATAGACAGTGAAGTGCTGGATATTTTGCAGGCCCACAGGGTCACGGCGGTGGAGCTGGGGGCCCAGTCCATGGACGACGGGGTGCTTCTGGTGAACAGGCGAGGGCATACCGCCGAAGACACCAGGAAAGCGGCGGGGCTTATACGCCGGGCGGGACTGGAGCTGGGCTTGCAGATGATGACAGGACTCTATACCAGCACGGAGGAAAAGGACCTTGAGACCGCCAGGGAGTTTTTGAAGCTTCTGCCCGCCACGGTGCGGGTGTACCCCACCATAGTGCTGCCGGGGACAGAGCTCTGCCGGCTGTATGAGGCCGGGGAGTACAGACCCCAGGAGCTCGGGGAGGCCGTGGAGCTGTGCGCGGAGCTCCTGGAGATGTTCGAGGGCGCGGGCGTGCGGGTGATACGTATGGGGCTGCACCCGGGAGAGGAACTGGAAAGACGGAGGGTGGCCGGGCCTTACCATCAGGCGTTCCGGCAGCTGGTGGAGAGCAGACTGTTCCTTGATAAGCTCCGGGCCCAGTTGAAGGAGCCGGGGGAGTACCGGGTCAGGGTGAACCCCCGGGATATTTCCACGGCCTTGGGCCAGGGGCGAGAGAACCCGCGGCGGCTCTCGGAGCTGGGGTATTCGGTGACGTTTATCCAGGACGAGACAGTGAAAAGGGGCGGTTTTGCCCCTGTGGACCAACAAGGAGAAAAATAATGCGCAGACAAAAGCTTATAATACTCAGTGGCTCGCCCTGCGTGGGCAAGAGCACGGCGGGAGAAGTTGCGCTCATGTGCAAAGAGATAATCGACGGCTATAGAGATTGAAACTGCAAGCCTCATTTGAGCAAGGAGACTTACCTTAATGATATTGAAATCGCTGGAGCTTCAGGGCTTCAAGACCTTCCCGGATAAGACCACGCTGTCCTTTGAGAGGGGCATAACCTCGGTGGTGGGCCCCAACGGCAGCGGCAAGAGCAATATAAGCGACGCCATGCGCTGGGTGCTGGGGGAGCAGTCCCTGCGCTCTCTGCGCTGCTCCAAGATGGAGGACGTCATCTTCGGCGGCACCCCCCAGCGGCGGGCCCAGGGCTTTGCCGAGGTCACCCTGACCATTGACAACGCCGACCGGGCGCTGCCCTTTGACAACGACCAGGTGGCCATAACCCGCCGGTACTACAGGTCCGGGGAGAGCGAGTATCTTATCAACAAGAGCACCGTAAGGCTTAGGGACATAAACGAGCTGTTTATGGACACGGGCCTTGGCCGGGACGGGTATTCCATTATAGGCCAGGGCAAGATCGACAGCATTGTGGCCGCCAAATCAGAGGACCGGCGGGAGATATTCGAGGAGGCGGCGGGCATATCCCGCTACCGCTACCGCAAGGAGGAGGCCGAGCGCAGGCTCTCGAAGGCCGAGGAGAACCTTGTGCGCCTTCGGGATATTCTAAGCGAGCTGGAGGGCCGGGTGGGCCCCCTAAAGGAGCAGGCCGAGAAGGCGGAGAAGTTTATAGAGTACGACGGGGAGAAGAAGGGCCTGGAGATAGGCATATGGCTCGAGACCCTGCGCCGGTCCGCCCAGGGCATTAGGGAGCACAGGGACAAGATAGGCCTCGCCCAGTCCCAGCACAGGCAGATAGAGGAGGAGCTGGAGCGCATAGCCCGGCGCACCGAGGAGAACCTGCGGGAGGTGAACGGCTGCACCGCCGCCATGGACGCGGCCCGAAACGAAGCCGCCGCCCTTGACGAGCAGGCTGTGCGGGCCGAGGGCGAGGCAGGGCTTTTGGAACAGGAGACAGCTCATAACGCCCAGGATATTTTAAGGCTCCGGGGGCAGATAGAAGCCGCGCGGCGGTCACGTGAGGACACGGAGAAGGAAATAGAAGACAAGCGGTCCCGGCTTACGGAGCAGGAGCGGCGCATAGAGGAGAGCCAAAAGAAGCTGGGCGATTTCACCCAGGCTCTTGAGGAACTGCGAAAGGGCGCGGACCAGGCTACCAGGGAGATAGAGCTGGCGGCGGCAAAACTGGCCGGGGTGAACGCCAGCCTTTCAGAGGAGCGGGTACAGATAAGCTCGGCCCAATCCTCCATGGAGGAGATACTGCGCCGGGCTCAGGCCGTTGAGGAGAGCGTCCGCCAGACAGAGGAGCGCCGGGAGGCCGCCGAGAAGGAGGGCCGGGAGCTCTCAGAACTCTTAGAGGGCATAGAGAAGGAGATAGCCGCAAAGGAGAACGCCGTAAAGGGCTATCAGCTGCGCCTTGAGAGCCGTAGGCAAAGGGTGCAGCAGAGTAAGGACCAGGTGGACAGGCTGACCCTTGACACCAACGAGCAGCTAAGGCGCGCCAAGCTCTTGGAGGACCTGGAGCGGAGCATGGAGGGCTTCGGCCAGAGCGTTAAGGCCGTGATGAGAGAGTCGGGGCGCGGGATGCTAAAGGGTATTTGCGGGCCGGTAACGCGCATAATCAAAGTGCCCGGGGAGTATGCCGTGGCCATAGAGACGGCCCTGGGGGCGGCAATGCAGAATATCGTGGTGGAGACCGAGGGTGACGCCAAGGCCGCCATCAGCTTTTTAAAGCAGCGGGACCAGGGCCGGGCCACCTTCCTGCCCCTTACCACCGTGAAGGGCCGGACCATAGACAGGCGGGAGATGGAGAATATCCCCGGTTTTGTGGGCATAGCCTCAGAGCTATGCGGCTGTGAGGAGCGCTTTGACGGCATAAAAGCCTCCCTTCTGGGCCGGGTGGCCGTGGCCGAGGACCTGGACAGCGCGGTCTCCATCGCCAAGCGCACCGGCTACAGATACCGGGTGGTGAGCCTGGACGGCCAGGTGGTGAACGCCGGGGGCTCCCTGACGGGCGGCTCCCGGGCCAAGAACTCGGGGCTTCTCAGCCGGGCCGGGGAGATAGAGCGCATAAGGGCGAAGGCGGCGGGCCTTCGGGAGCAGACGGAGAAGGCCGCGACGGCTCTTAAAGAGAGCCAGCGGGAGCTGTCTGCCTGCGAGGCCGAGCTGGACGCGGCCCAGGGGGAGCTGGGCTCCTTGCAGGAGGAGCGCACCAAGGTGACGGCGGAGCTGGCTGCGGCCGGCCGGGAGCTGGAGAGCATAAGGCAGAGCGCAGGAGAGCTCATAAAGGAGCGGGCAAATGCCGGAGAGCGGCTGGAGGCACTGAATAAATCCCAAGCTGAGAGCAAGGAGCGGCTGGAGGCCCTTGAGCAGGAGGCCAAGGACTGGCAGCAAAAGAGCCAGACCCTTACCGGGGACAGGCAGGAGCAGCTGGACCGCTGTGACCAGATTGGCGAGACGGTCCAGGCTCTCAGGATGGAGGAGTTCTCCGCCAGGAAGGACCGGGACGCGCTTACAGAGACCCTGCGGGAGCTTGCGGCCCGGCAGGAGGACTCTGCCGGCGAGCAGCAGAGGCTTTTGGAGGAGATAGGCGCCCTTGAGGAGAAGAACCGGGGCCTTGAAGAGGATATATTAAGACAGAAGGAGCAGATAGAGTCCCTGAGGGCCTCGGCCCGGGACACGCGGGCAAAGGTCCAGGAACAGGCCGAAAAACGCGCGGAGCTTGAGCAGGAGTCCTCAGAGCTGAGAAGCACCGAGAGGGAGGCCCTGGCCCGCCGGGAGAGCGCCGCCGGGGAGCTGGCAAGGCTCCAGGAGCGGGAGGGGAATTTGCAGAAGGAGTACGACGGCCTTACAAACCGGCTCTGGGAGGAGTACGAGCTGACCCGCCGGGAGGCCGAGGAGGTGGCCGCCGAGATAGACGACCTGCCTAGGGCCCAGCGCAGACTGGCGGAGCTTAAGAACAAGATTAAGGCCCTGGGCTCGGTGAACGTGGGGGCCGTGGTGGAGTATAAGGAGGTCTCGGAGCGCTATGACTTCCTCAGTAAGCAGGTGGGGGACGCGGAGAAGTCCAAGAAGGAGCTTCTGGACCTGATAACCCAGCTTACGGGGGCCATGCAGGAGCAGTTTATCGAGCGCTTCGGCAGGATAAACGAGAACTTCGGCCATATCTTCCGGGAGCTCTTCGGCGGGGGAGCGGCAGAACTCAGCTTCTCGGACCCGGAGAACGTGCTCACCTCGGGCATTGACATAAAGGTGCACCCGCCGGGGAAGATAGTGACACATATCGAGTCACTGTCCGGCGGCGAAAAGGCCCTGGTGGCCATATCCATATACTTTGCCATAATGCGGGTGAACCCGCCGCCCTTCTGCGTGCTGGACGAGATAGAGGCCGCCCTGGACGATGTGAACGTCACAAGGTTTGCCCAATACTTACGCCGAATGACCGGCAAGAGCCAGTTTATCACCATCACCCACAGGCGCGGCACCATGGAGGGGTCGGATATGCTGTATGGGGTGACTATGCAGGACCAGGGCATCAGTAAGCTCTTGGCGCTGCGGACGGACGAGGCGGCGGAGTATGGCTCATAACGCGAAAAGGAGAGTAAAAAATGGGAATCTTTGAAAAAATACGCCAGGGCCTGAAAAAGACCCGGGACAGCATCTCCGGGCAGATAGCCCAGATGGTGAACTCGTTCACAAAGATAGACGAGGAGCTCTTTGAGGAGCTCGAGGAGCTTCTTGTGATGGGCGACGTGGGCATGGACACAGCGGAGTTCATCACAGGGGAGCTCCGCCGGGTGATAAAGGAGAAGGGCATAACGGACCCGGCGCTTATAATGGACGAGCTCCAGGGAATCGTCCGGGAGCTGCTCTCTGGGGACTGCGCCCTGCATATTGGCACAAAGCCCTCGGTGATACTGGTGATAGGCGTAAACGGCGTGGGCAAGACCACGGCCATCGGGAAGCTGTCCGCCCTGCTGAAGGCCCAGGGCAAGTCTGTTATCCTGGGCGCGGCGGACACCTTCCGGGCGGCGGCCATAGAGCAGCTGGAGGTCTGGGCCCAGCGGGCGGAGGTGCCCATGATAAAGCAGGGCGAGGGCTCTGACCCGGCGGCGGTGGTGTTTGACACCATCGCGGCGGCCAAGGCCCGGGGCTGTGACGTGATAATTTGCGACACGGCGGGGCGGCTGCACAACAAGAAGAACCTGATGGACGAGCTTTCCAAGATATCGAGAATAATCGACCGGGAGCTGCCCGGCTGCGACCGGGAGAACCTGCTGGTGCTGGACGCGGCCACCGGGCAGAACGCCGTGAACCAGGCCAGGGAGTTCATGGGCGCGGCGGGGATAACCGGCATTGTGCTGACAAAGCTGGACGGCACCCCAAGGGGCGGCGTGGTGTTGCCCATCAAGCGGGAGCTGGGTCTGCCGGTGAAGTTCGTCGGCGTGGGGGAACAGATAGACGACCTGCAGCCCTTTGACCCGGGGGCCTTTGCGGCGGGGCTGTTCAACATGGAGGAGCCCGCCCAGGCTGCGCCTGATGTAAAGGAGGGTCCTTTACAGGAGGACACAGCTGCAAAGCAGAAGCCCTTTCAGGCATCTGCGCCAGAACCCTTACAGGTGCCTGAGGTTGAACCCGCACCTGAAAACGAGAGCCCGGAGGAGAAGCACGCCCGATTCAGGCGCTTTGCCGAGGGGCTTATGGCAAGGCTTGACGAAAACGAGAGCGTCCGGGACATACTCCCAGAGTTGAAGGTTTGGCTGGACGACCGGGAACTGGACCGGGACGACCAGCGGCTGGCCCGGAACCTTATGCTCACCGCCGGGAAGCGGGAGCAGTGACATAGGAGGACATCATCATGAAATACGTGATAGCGACCCATAATAAGGGCAAGCTGGTGGAGTTCCAAAGGCTTCTGGAGCCTATGGGCATAGAGGCCGTGACCATGGACATCGCGGAGCCCGAGGAGACCGGCAGGACCTTTGCGGAGAACGCCTTTATAAAGGCCGAAGCCGCCTGTAGGGAGACAGGCCTGCCCGCCGTGGCGGACGACTCGGGGCTCTGTGTGGACTATCTTGGCGGCGCGCCGGGGATATACTCGGCGAGATTTGCCGAACCGGGTAAAAGACGACTGACGGTCCTTGAGAAGCTGAAGGGCGTGCCCGAGGAGCAGCGCGGGGCGCACTTTGTCAGCGCGGTCTGCTGCGTGTTCCCCAACGGCGACAGGATAGAGGCCGAGGGCAGGTGCTTCGGCAAAATAGCCTTTGAGAGCCGGGGGGAAAACGGCTTCGGCTATGACTCCATTTTCCAGCAGGGGGACGTGACCTTCGGGGAGCTCTCTGCCCAGGAGAAGGACGCGCGGAGCCATAGGGGCCACGCCTTCGCGGAGTTTGAGAAGAAACTGAGGGAATATCTTGGTAAAACAGAGAAATGAGGGTGATATATTGACCAGCAAGCAGCGGGCGTATCTGCGCTCTTTGGCAGTGAACCAGGACACCATACTGTATGTGGGCAAGTCCGGCCTCGGGGCCCAGGTATTTAAGGAGGCCGGGGACGCTTTAAAAAAGCGGGAGCTCATAAAGGGCCGGGTCCTGCCGGAGACCTGCCCCAGCACCCCGAGAGAAGCCGCCGAGACCATAGCCGCCGCCACCGGCTCAGAGGTGGTCCAGGTGATAGGCAGCAGATTCGTGCTCTATAAGCCGGACCCCAAAGAGCCCAGGATAAAGCTGCCCAAATGAGGACGGGGGTTTACGGGGGGACCTTCAACCCCATACATCGGGGACACGTGCATATTCTCAGGGAGTTTATAAAGCGGCTGGACCTTCGAAGGGTGCTGCTTATCCCCGACGGCACTCCGCCACATAAGCGGGCCGAGGACCTGGCCCCGCCGGAGGACCGGGTGGAAATGTGCAGGCTGGCGGTGCAGGAGCTTGACATAGTGGAGATAAGTCAAATGGAGCTTGCGCGCCCCGGCAAGAGCTTTACCAGCGACACTCTGACCGAGCTCCACGGGCTTTACCCCAGGGACGAGCTGTATTTTCTCATGGGCGAGGATATGTTCCTGACCGTGGACAAGTGGCACGACGCGCCCACCATATTCCGGCTGGCGGTGCTCTGCGCGTCCCCAAGAAGCCCGGAGGGCTATAAAAGGCTCCTTGAGAAGGAGAAGGAGCTCATAGGGCTTGGGGCCCGGTGCCGGGTGGAGGATATACCCTTTCTGGACGCGTCGTCCACAAGGGTAAGGGAGCTTGCCCGGGCGGGCAGGGATATCTCCGGGCTGGTGCCGGAGGAGGTGGCCGGGTATATAAGCGGGAACAGAATATATGGAGGTGCGCAAATATGACCTTTGAGGAATACGAGGCGGCAGTAAAGCCCCATCTCAGCGAGCGCAGGTTTTACCACAGCCAGTGCGTGGCAAAATGCGCGGCGGAATTGGCGGAGAAATATGGCGCGCAGGTGGAGAAGGCACGGCTTGCCGGGATACTCCACGATGTGATGAAGGACACGGCCCCCGAGGAACAGTTGAAAATCATGGAGCGCTCTGGTATAATACTGACAGAAGCCCAGCGGCGCAACACAAAGCTCTGGCACGCCCTGTCCGGCGCGGCCTTTGTGGAGCGTGAGCTGGGGGTCACGGACCGGGAGATATTGGACGCCATCGCCTGCCACACAGGGGGCAAGGCTGGGATGACGGCCCTTGACAAGGTGCTTTTTGTGGCGGACTACATCTCTGCGGACCGGGACTATCCCGGGGTGGAGGAGCTGAGAAGAGCCGCCCAAAGCAGCCTTGAGGAGGTGATAGTAGAGGGGGTTACCTTCACCATGCAGGAGCGCATGGGGGAGCGTATGACCATGGAGCCCCGCTCTATCGACGCATACAACGAGGCGCTCTGGATATTGGAGAGCAAACAGAAAGGATGAAGCAAATGGAGTCTTTTGAACTGGCAAAAAGCGCCGCCCGCCTGCTGGACGAAAAGAAGGCGGAGAATATCAGCGTGATAAAGATAGACGACATCTCAAGCCTTGCGGACTATTTTGTGATAGCCAACGGCCGGGGCAGCACCCACGTGCGCAGTCTTTCGGACGAGCTGGAGGAGAAGCTGAAGCTTATGGGCGTTATGCCCATGAGGATAGAGGGCTACCGCTCTGACAACTGGGTGCTTATGGACTATGCCAATGTGGTGGTGCACATCTTCACCCAGGAGGCCAGGGACTTCTATGACCTGGACCGGCTTTGGGCCGACGGCGTTAAGACGGACTGGCAGGAGGACAGGTTTTTGATGGAGTATGAGGCGAAGACGGAGGAAACGCCTTGACAAACCCCGCCCCATAGTGTATAATCATCATCAGAAAAATAGCTAAAGACTGTGACGGGAGGAAGGCGCTGCGGCCGCTTTTCAGAGAGCCTGCGGAGGGTGCGAGCAGGCAGCAGGCACGGCGCGCATACTGGTCCCCGAGTCTCCCCACCCAAAGGCGGCGCTTAGTAGGCCGGGGACGTGTGGCGGCGTTATATGCCAAGCCTTGTTGGAGGCTGTGAGGGGGTATGCGTGAGCGTGCCCTGAAATCACGGGTGGTACCGCGAAATTTTCGCCCCGGACGCTATAGAATGAGCGTCCGGGGTTTTTAACTTTATCAGAAAGGATGATGCAAAATGAAATACGACCACAGATCCATCGAACCAAAATGGCAGAAAAAGTGGGAGGAAAAGGGCGCTTTCCACGCTGAAAATGGCTCCCCCAAGGAGAAGTTTTACGCCCTTATCGAGTTCCCCTACCCCTCGGGCGCGGGCCTGCACGTGGGGCACCCCAGGCCCTATATCGGTCTGGACGTTGTAGCCAGGAAGCGCCGCTTGCAGGGCTATAACGTGCTGTACCCCATCGGCTGGGATGCCTTCGGCCTGCCCGCCGAGAACTATGCCATCAAGAACCATGTGCACCCCGAGGGCATAACCCGGGAGAACATCGCCCGGTACAAGCGGCAGATACAGTCCCTGGGCATCTCCTTCGACTGGAGCCGGGAGATAGCCACCATCGACCCGGAGTATTACAAGTGGACCCAGTGGATATTTTTGCAGCTCTATAAGCACGGGCTGGCGTATAAGAAGGAGATGAACGTCAACTGGTGCACCAGCTGCAAGTGCGTGCTCGCAAACGAGGAGGTCGTAAACGGCGTGTGCGAGCGCTGCGGCAGCGAGGTGGTGCACAAGGTCAAATCTCAGTGGATGCTCAAAATTACCGAGTACGCCCAGCGGCTTATAGACGACCTGGACAAGGTGGACTATCCCGAGCGGGTCCGTCTCCAGCAGAAGAACTGGATAGGACGCTCCACCGGCGCGGAGGTGGACTTCGACACCAGCGCCGGTGATAAGCTTAAAATCTACACCACCCGGCCCGACACCCTCTATGGGGCCACATATATGGTCATCTCCCCGGAGCACCCCTATATAGAGAAGTGGGCGGATAAGCTTGACAATATGGGCGAGATAAGGGAGTACCAGGCCCAAGCGGCCAGAAAGTCCGACTTCGAGCGCACCGAGGTGGCAAAGGAGAAGACAGGTGTAAAGCTCCTGGGCGTTACAGCTGTCAACCCGGTGAACGGCAAGGAGATACCCATCTTCATCTCCGACTACGTCCTTGTAAGCTACGGCACCGGGGCCATTATGGCCGTGCCCGCCCACGACGACCGGGACTGGGACTTTGCCAAGAAGTTCAATTTGCCCATCATCGAGGTGGTGAAGGGCGGGGAGGTACAGTCTGCCGCCTTTACAGACTGCGAGACCGGCATAATGGTGAACTCCGGGATTCTCGACGGCCTGAGCGTTGAGGACGCAAAGGTTAAGATCACCGAGTTCCTTGAGGAAAAGGGCATCGGCCACGCCAAGGTGAACTATAAGCTCCGGGACTGGGTGTTCTCCCGCCAGCGCTACTGGGGCGAGCCCATACCCATGGTCTACTGCGAGCACTGCGGCTGGCAGCCCATAGACGAGAGCGAGCTGCCTTTAAGGCTCCCCCAGGTGGACAGCTACGAGCCCACGGACACCGGGGAGTCGCCGCTGGCGAAGATGACGGACTGGGTGAACACCACCTGCCCCCACTGCGGCGGGCCGGCCAAAAGAGAGACCGACACCATGCCCCAGTGGGCCGGGTCCTCCTGGTACTTCCTGCGGTATATGGACCCCAGCAACGACAAGGCCCTGGCCTCTAAGGAGGCCCTGGAGTATTGGTCCCCGGTGGACTGGTACAACGGCGGCATGGAGCACACCACCCTGCACCTCTTATACAGCCGCTTCTGGCACAAGTTCCTCTACGATATCGGCGTTGTCCCCACCCCGGAGCCCTATGGAAAGCGCACCAGCCACGGCATGATATTGGGCCTTAATCCCCATAACCTCCAGAACCTGCCCTCCTCTGAGCAGAAGAAGCTCATAGAGGAGCACGGCAGCCAGGAGAAGGCTCAGGCGGCGCTCAGAGAGCAGTTCGGCGAGATGGCCGACCACCCCATTGTAAAGATGAGCAAGTCCCTGAATAACGTGGTGAACCCTGACGACCTGGTGGAGGAGTTGGGCGCGGACACCGTGCGGCTCTACGAGATGTTCATCGGCGACTTTGAGAAGTCCGCACCCTGGAGCACCGCCGGGGTCAAGGGCTGCAGAAGGCTTGCGGACAGGTACTGGGCTTTGCAGGATAATCTTATAGACAGCGAGGATATCCGCCCGGAGCTTGAGACCTCCTTCCATAAGGCCATCAAGAAGGTGGGCGAGGACATCGAGACCCTAAAGTTCAACACGGCCATCGCCACCCTTATGGCCCTGATAAACGAGATAGGCCAGAAGGGCAAGGGCATAACCAGGGGAGAGCTCAAAATATTCACCCTGCTTCTGAATCCCTTCGCGCCCCATATCACAGAGGAGGTCTGGGAGGCCTGCGCGCTTGGCGAAGGCATGGCCTGCCAGCAGAGCTGGCCCGAGTACGACGAACAAAAGACCAAGGACAGCACCGTTGAGATAGTGGTGCAGATAAAGGGCAAGGTCCGCTCCAGGATAAACGTGCCCGCGGATATCAGCAAGGAAGACGCTTTAGCCGCCGCAAAAGCTGACGAGAAGATAGCCGCCGAGATAGCCGGGAAGGAGATTGTCAAGGAGATATATGTGCCCGGAAAGCTTGTAAATCTTGTGATAAAATAAGCAGTTTAAAAGCAGAAATCCCCGGTTCTACCGGGGATTTCTTATGCCTTTTTTACTTTAGCCTGTGCTGGTATTTCCGATAGGCATTGCTCCCGGCGGCGAACAGGGCCAGCAGCGCGCAGGCTATCAGCAGCACCCACATGATGACGGCGAAGATGCCCTTGAGGTCCAGTCCGCCGCAGTCCCAGAGCCAGTCAAGGCCCCGGGTGAAGGGGGTCAGCATAAGGTCGAAGATGGCCCCCAAAGCCCTCATGCCGAAGTTAAAGACGGCCCCGAAGAAACGCAGGCTTAAATCAGCCACCCAGGAGATAAGCCTCCAGGCGTAGCCGAACATGGTGGAAAAGAGATCGAAGATAGATAGTGTCATGTTAATACCCCCTGTATATTGTGTTTAGTTGGCACTCTCGACTATTTTATAGTAGGTCCGGGCAGTGAGCAGGTAGATGACAAGGTAGAAGACGCTGAACACCAGCACACAGCCCGCCATAGACAGAAGTATCAGGTCAAGGTTCGTCATCATCATGAGCATGAGTATCTTTTGCAGCATGGGGAAGGCGAAGCACAGGTGCACGATAGCCATCAGAAGCGGCAGGAAGAAGACCATGAGCACCTGGCTGTGGATGCTGCGCTTTACCTCCTGGTGGCTCATGCCCACCTTCTGCATGATGTCAAAGCGCTTGGCGTCCTCATAGCCCTCTGAGACCTGCTTATAGTAGATGATGAGCACCGTACCCATTAAGAACATTGCCCCCATGAAGAGCCCCAGGAAGAAGAGCCCGCCGAACAGGCCGGTGGCGTCCTCACGCTCGCTGATAATATTGTTGAAGGAGTAGCTCATGCCCGGGCCGTTCAGCTCCGCGTTTCCCGCCCAGTCCCACTTCTCGTCCATGACCCACTCCAGAAGTTCGTCGTATACGGCCTCTATGGTCTCCGGGTCGTGGCCGGAGAGGTCAAAGTCGAAGGTGTACTCCGGGTCCACCCAGGGCTTGTCGGAGGAGATTCCCTCGCCGGGGTTGCGTATACGGCCGTCCACTATCAGCTCCGGGTCGCTTATCACCAGGCCGTACTTCTCGATACCTATATAGGCGGCGTACTCTGAATTGACATGGGGCATCTCTATCTCCTCCACCTGATAGGTCTTGCCGAAAAGGCCGATGGTCTCGCTGTCAAATGTGCCGTCCGGGTCGCTGAGGAGCACCCGCCCGCTGTCAAGAGTGTAATTTGTCCCAGCGAAGGCGTTGTAATCGTCCAAGTCAAAGACTGTGATGTAGGCGTAAATAGTCCCCTGCGAGGTCTCGTTCCTGAACTCAAAGCCGTCTCCCTGCCGGATAGCGCCCATGTTCCAGGCCCGGTACTCCAGCACGTCCTCTGTCTGCACGCCATGGGCGGCGGATATCTCCTGGGCCCTGGCCTTTACGGAGTCGAACTCCTCCTCCTTCACGCCGGTGAAGCCCAGGTTTATGTCCCGGGCGCAGCGGGTGCCTATCATGTCATCTATGCCGGTATACAGCGAGAAGGTGGTCGAAACTGTGACCAAGAGGCAGGTGAACAGTATGCAGATGGAGGCAAGGCCCGCGGCGTTCTGCTTCATTCTGTAGAGCATACCCGATACTGTAGTGAAGTGCCGGGTCTTATAGTAGAAGCCCTTGTTTTTCTTCAGGAGCTTCAGCATGGCGGTTATGCCCACCATGAACAGCAGGTACGTGCCCAGTATCACAAGTATCACCGCCACAAAGAACATGGCAAGGGCCGCCACCGGGTCCTCGATGGTGAGGGCCAGGTAGTACCCGGCCCCTAAAAGCACCGCGCCTATAATGGCCAGGAGCCAGTGGGCCCGGGGCTCCTTCTCGCCGATCTCCCCGCCGTGGAGCAGCTCGATGGGCTTTGAAAGCCGCACCTGCAAAATATTGTAGAGGGCGGTCGCCAGAAAGATACAGGCGAAGAGTATGACGGTGTTCCTGATGCCGGAGAGGGGTATCAGAAAGGGGATAACCCCGGGCATACCCAGTAAGTTTTCCAGTATGAGGAAGAAAATCTTGGAGAATATTATACCGAAGCCAAGGCCCAGCAGGAGGCACACGGCGGCGGTCAGGACCGTCTCGGTCAGAAGGACTCCGGCGATATGCCGCTTCTCCATGCCAAGGATGTTGTAGAGCCCCAGCTCCTTCTTGCGGCGCTTCATCAAAAAGCTGTTGGTGTAAAAGAGGAAGATGGCGCCGAAGATGGCGATGACATATGTGCCGAGCTCCAGGGCCATGGCGGAGCTTGTGACTCCGTAGAAGTTAGACCCAGCGGTGCCCATAGTGAGGGCGAACAGCATATAGTACATCATGATTATCCCCGAGCCCGAGAGCAGGTAGGGCACCGTCACCCGGTAGCTGCTTTTAAGGTTGTGCACGGCCAGCTTTGGATACAGCTTAAACATTCCGCTCCTCCCCCTCTCTGCCGGTGGCAAGGACTGTCAGTGTATCAGAAATGCTCTGGTACATCTGGTCGTCGGTCTGGCTGCCACGGTATATCTGGTGGAACACCTGGCCGTCCTTTATAAAGAGCACCCTGCCCGCCCGGCTTGCGGCCTGGGTGGAGTGGGTCACCATCAGGACCGTCTGTCCGGCGCGGTTTACCCCGGTGAAGATGTCCATTATCTGCCCGGCGGAGCGGGAGTCCAGGGCCCCGGTGGGCTCGTCGGCCAGTATCAGCTGGGGCTGGGTGATAATGGCCCGGGCGATGGCTGTGCGCTGCTTCTGGCCGCCGGATATCTCATAGGGGAACTTCTCTAAAAGCTCCTTTATCCCAAGGCTCGCGGCGATGGGTTCTAACCGCTGCCGCATTTCCGGGTACTTTTTCCCCGCCAGCACCAGGGGCAGAAAGATGTTGTCCTGGACGGAGAAGGTGTCAAGAAGGTTGAAGTCCTGGAACACGAAGCCCAGGTTGTCCCGGCGGAAGGCGGATATCTCAGACTCCCGAAGGGTGGTGATGTCCCGCATATTTAAAAACACGCTGCCAGAGGTGGGTTTGTCGAGGGCGGCCAGGATGTTTAAAAGGGTGGTTTTGCCGGAGCCGGACTCGCCCATTATGGCGGCGAACTCCCCCTGCTCCACGGTGAAGTTCACGTCTCTTATGGCCTGGACCTGGGCGCCGCCCAGGCGGTTCGAGTAGGTTTTCTTTAGATGTTCTACGTTTAGAAGGGGCATATGTTAATCTCCTTTTCGGTTTTTTGTTATGGTTTAAGTATAGCGGGTAATTCTTACAAAATCCATAAGACAGGCTTACAAAATGGGGCCGGTGGCTTACAGTTTTGTAAGGTTGCGGGCTTTGCCCGCCCACCCGCCCCTTTTGTTTTTATGGGGAACTTCGTCCCCCATGCCCCCGCTTTTGCGGGCCCGGGCACGCTCTTTGGGCCGCTGTGGTCCGGGGCCCCAAAAAAGAAAAGCCCCCGAAGGGGTCAATCCTTCGGGGCCTCCGGCCGGGCGAGGTAGAGGAGCACCGTTGTGCCCTTGCCGGGCTCTGACTTTATCTCAAAGGGCGTTTGCAGCTTATCCAGGACCGACTTGCAAAGATACAGCCCCAGTCCGGTGCTGGACCTGTCGGCCCGGCCGTTCTGGCCGGTGAAGCCCCGTTCGCAGACCCGGGGCAGGTCGGCGGGGTCTATGCCTATGCCGGTGTCCGATATGGAGAGCACGCTGTCGCTGTCCATGGACACGGTGACGCCGCCGGTGAAGGTGTACTTGGCGGCATTGGAGATAAGCTGTTCCAGCACGAAAAGCAGCCATTTTCCGTCGGTGACCACGCAGTTCTCAAAATCGCAGAGCTCGGCCCGCAGATTTTTGTAAATAAACTGGGTGGCAAACTTCTTCACAGCCTTTGCGGCAAGGGGCCGCACCGGGCATTTTTCAAGGCGCAGGTCGGAGCTCATGGAGTGCAGCCTGAGATACCCCAGCAGCATCTCCATATAGCGCTCTATCTTAAACAGCTCCTGACGCAGGGCTTCTGTCTCGCCGGCGGGGAGACGGCCCGACTGGAGTATCAGCCCCATGGCGGAAAGTGGGGTCTTTACCTGGTGCACCCATAGGGTGTAGTAATCCATAAGCTCCTCCTGCCGGGCAATGGCCTGGCTCTCAAGGCTGGCGGCCCTGGCGCGCAGGAGCTCGAAGGACTCCATAAGCAGAACTTCGGGCAAGGAGCCCCGGGGGGCGGCGGGCTCGGCAGCGCCCTGTGACGCCATGCGCTTTACAGCCTGGAGATGCCGGACTCTTCTATAGTACCCAACAAAATCGGGCACGGCCATAAATACGGCAAGAAGGAGGACAATAAGGGTGCAGTAGCCTGTCTCCAACGGCCGGAGCCCATAGAGCAGCATAAGGCCTGTCACGGCGGCCAGCAGTATAAGCCCGCAGAGCAGCACCCTGCGCCGGTCAAAGAGGTATCTGAAAAACAGCATATTTCCCTCCTGTCAGCCCAGCTGGTAGCCAAGGCCCTTTTTGGTGGCCAGCATACCCCCCAGCCCCACGGCCTCTAATTTTTTTCGCAGGCGCGATACATTCACCGTCAGGGTGTTGTCGTCGATGAAGCTCTCGCTCTCCCAAAGGCGCACCATCAGGTCGCTGCGGCTTACGGTGTGGCCGCCGTTTTCCATAAGTATCTGAAGGATGCGGAACTCATTTTTTGTCAGCTCCTGTTTGCCCTTTGGCCCCGACACCGTCTCGGCTCCAAGGTCCAGCAGGGCCTGCTCGTATTCCAGCAGGTTCACGCTGCCCTGAAGGGAGTAGGCCCTGCGCAGCACGGCCTGTATCTTGGCCGTCAGCACCGTGAGGTCGAAGGGCTTTGCGATAAAGTCGTCGCCGCCCAGCTCTATGGCGGTGACGATGTTGATATTGTCCGAGGCCGAGGACAGAAAGACCACCGGCGCCTTGGAGCGCTTTCTCAGCTCCTGGCAGTAATAATAGCCGTTATGCACCGGCAGGCCGATGTCCAGAAGCACCAGGTGGGGGTTAAAGTCCGTAAACTCCTCTATGACCCGGGAGAAGTCCCGGACAGAGCGGACCTGATAGCCCCACAGGGCCAAGTGCTCGGACACCGCCCGGCATATCACCGGGTCGTCCTCAACAATGAAGATTTTATACATTGCGCAGTATCTCCCGAAGCTCGTCGTAGCTCTCCGCCCGCCAAGTGTATTGGGGCGCTTTGCGCTCATTAGTCCAGGCTCCGGGCGGATCGTACCAGATGCTCCGAAGCCCGGCGTTGACGGCCCCCTGTATGTCAGAGCTGGGGGAGTCGCCTATGACCACGGCCTCCGACCGGGAGAAATTCGGTATACTCGCGGCAACATGGTCGAAGTACCGCTTGTCCGGCTTGCCCACGCCCACGGCCTCTGAGACGAAAACCTCCTTGAAATAGGGGGCAAGGCCGGAGTTCCTTATCCGGGGGATCGCGCTGACAACATTGCCGTTGGTTATAATGTACAGATCATAGGTAAGGCTGAGTTCCTTTACAAGCTCCACCGCCCCGGGGTAGGCCGTGCCGGTCTCGGCCATGGCTGTGAAGTATTTTTCGTTTATAGCCTCCGGGTCCCCGGAAAGCCCGGTCTCTGAAAGAAACTCTATGAACCGGGAGATGTACAGCTCCTGCTTGGTGCACTCCCCCCGCTCGAAGCGGTCCCAGGCCAGGTTATTGCAGGCCTCATAGTGCCTGAGGAGCTCCTCCGAGTAGGGGCGCTGGGCCGCGAAGCAGGAGCCGTACATTATCTTAAAGGAGCGGACCATATCCTCGGGAAAGTCCAGAAGGGTATAGTCGGCGTCGAAAAGAAGAAAGCGCATATAATCATTCCTTCCCGCATATTTTATAGAGAAATTATACCCGCTTTTTGGGTTCGTGTCAATCTCGGGAGGACAAGTATATGAGAAGAAAAGGATTTCTAAAATACCTTGTAGTCTGGCTGGCCCTGGCCGGGTCGGTGGGGGCGGTTTGGCTCTTCGGCGGAGAGGGGAAGCCTTCGCAGCCGCAGACGCCCATGGTCAGGCTGGACCCCACAGGGGAGCCGGAGGAAATGGAGGTGCACGCGCCGGTGAGCAGTAAAGCAGAGGAGCTTGCGGGGGTCTGGGTGCCGTATATGTCCCTTGAGACCAAGGAGCACACAAGAGAGGCCTTTGAAGCCAATTTTAAGAGCATAGCGGACAGTGCAAAAGAAAAGGGGCTCAATGCCCTGTTTGTCCATGTGCGGCCCTTTTCCGATGCGCTTTATCCCTCTAAGCTGTACCCCTGGTCCCATATCCTTACGGGAACCCAGGGAAAGGACCCGGGTTTCGACCCGCTAAAGTTTATGGTGGAGTACACCCACGGGCTGGGGCTGGAGTTCCACGCCTGGATAAACCCCCTGCGGGTGTCCACGGACAAGACCCCTGGGGAGCTTTCGGGACAGATAGCGGAGCTTCGGGAGAGCGAGCCCTATTACTTTATGGAGTGGCAGGGGGCCCTATACCTGGACCCGGCGTACCCCTATGTGCGCACGTTGATAGCCAAGGGGGCGGGGGAGATAGCGGAGAAGTACCCGGTGGACGGCATACACTTCGACGACTACTTTTACCCCGCCGGGGACGAGAGCCTGGACGCGGAGGCCTATGGGCTGCACGTGGAGACGGTGTCCGAGCCCCTGGAACTCCAGGAGTGGCGCACCGCCAATATCAGCGCCATGGTGTCAGAGGTGTACAGCAGGGTTAAGGCCGCCCGGCCGGAGGTTCAGTTTGGCATCTCTCCCCAGGGGAATATAGAAAATGACCTGGGCATGGGCGCGGAGGTGAAGGCTTGGTGCGCCCTGCCCGGGTACGTGGATTATATATGCCCACAGGTGTACTATAGCTTTGAGAACCAGGGCCTGAACTATACAGAGGCCCTGGAGGACTGGCAGGGGCTATATAAGCGTGAAGGGCTGAAGCTTTACATCGGTCTGGCCCTCTATAAGGCCGGGGACAGCGCCCAAGGGGAGGCCTGGGCCGGGGGCGACGTGATAAGCCGACAGATAGAAGCGGCAAGGGATTTGCCTTGTA
>ERZ777305.1930-NODE-1930-length-20414-cov-3.223390_pt1 | contig 20414 bp, 14 predicted proteins | sample MGYA00374965_ERZ777305 | MGnify/ENA primary metagenome ERZ777305 (study PRJEB29328, sample SAMD00013331) | mouse gut metagenome | study: EMG produced TPA metagenomics assembly of the Metagenome analysis of fecal microbiota from mouse which was promoted... | reverse complement strand
AGGGAGTTCGGGCTCCGCAAGGTCTTCGGGGCTTCGCGCCGCCAGATTGTGGTTCAGGGCTTGTTGGAGTCAGGGTTGTTGAACCTGTCGGCTTTGTTTTTGGCACTTGGCTGGTTGGAAGTCTTGCTGCCGGTTGCTTGTCGCTGGGCCGGGCGGGATTTTGCTTCCGGTGTGTCGGCATCGCCGGAGTGCTGGGCCATGACAATCCTGATATTTGCCGTCGGGGTTCTGTTCATCGGGTTCTATCCCTCCTTTTTGCTCACGCATATCAAGCCTTCGGATATTATGCGGGGAAAGCTGTTGCATAGCCGCAAAGGCAACAGGATGCGTAAGTTGCTGATTGTCGTTCAGTTCATGGCTTCTTTCATGCTGGTATCGGGTACTTTTGTCGTGGCCCGTCAGATAGACTATATGCAACAGGCGACCGCTTCTGCTTCGTTGAGCCGGATATTGGTCTTGAAACATCCTGCTTTGGCAGATGAGATGACCGTCAGGATGCAAAACTTCAAGAAAAGGCTGGAGCAGGAATCCTACATCAGCGGAGTGTCCGTGTCAGGTGCCGTGCCGGGCGTGGAGGTGGCGAATTATTTTACCAACCGTCCTTACGGAAGCGACATTTCGGAAGTGAAGCTCATACAGATGTTTGCCGTCGATTACGACTACCTGACGCTTTATGCGCCGGAATTGCTTTGTGGACGTGGATTTTCCGAGGAGTATGGTAATGAACTCAACAAGGTAGTGCTGAATGAAGAGGCTGTTCGGTTGCTGGGATATACTTCTCCCGAGGAGGCTTTGGGCAAGCAGCTGGCCATGGAAGTGCTGAAAGAGCCGCTCGAAGTGATTGGTGTGGCAAGGAATTACCATCAGCAGTCACTTGCCGAACCCTATAAGCCCATCATGTTTTTCATGAAGGAGCGTGTTCCGATTATAGCCACTCCTTATATATCGGTCAAAATGGAGGCTGGGATAACTCCGGAAAGGTTGGCCGGGATAGAACGGATTTACCGGACCTACTTTCCGTCGGCGGTCTTCTCTTATTTCAAATTAGACGATTATAACTACGAGTTGTATAAGTCGGACCGCAATTTCAGTTGGATATTCACGTGTGCGGCCTTGTTGGCGATATTCGTGGCTTGTTTGGGCCTGTGGATCATGGCTCTTTTTTCTACCCTGGCCCGTGTCCGTGAGGTGGGAATACGGAAAGTGCTGGGGGCCGACAAGAAGAGCCTTTTCAAACTCCTGACCCGTGAGTTGCTGCAACTTACCGTATGGGCCGCAGCGTTGGGGACTCCTGTTTCTGTCATACTGATGAATGAATGGCTCAAGAGCTATGCCTTCCGTGTGTCGTTGCCTTGGTGGGGCTATGCCGTTGCCTTTGCAGGGATGCTGGGCATTGCCTTGTTGACGGTCAGCTATCAAGTCTGGCGTGTAATCCGGTTGAAGCCGATGCATATTTTGCGGAATGAATAAACTAAATACATAAAAAAATGATTAAGACAGAGAATCTATCTATGGTCTTCACAACCGAAGACGTACAGACCAGAGCACTGAGCGGTGTGAACCTGGCCATCAAGCCTGGTGAGTTCGTGGCCATCATGGGGCCGTCGGGATGTGGGAAGTCCACGTTGCTGAATATTTTGGGAACCCTTGAACTCCCGACCTCCGGCCGTTATCTTTTTGACGGCAAGGAGATGACCGGAATGAGTGAAGGCCGACTGACCGATTTCCGCAAGAAGCATATCGGTTTTGTTTTCCAAAGTTTTAACTTGATAGATGAGTTGACGGTATTCGAGAATGTAGAGCTACCTTTGATTTATCTGGGGATGCGGAAAGCAGACCGGAGGCGGAAAGTGACGGACGTGCTGCAACAAATGAACATCGCTCATCGTGCCGGACACTTCCCGCAACAGCTTTCCGGAGGGCAACAGCAACGGGTGGCCATTGCCCGTGCCGTCGTGACGGGCTGTCCGCTGATTCTGGCAGACGAACCGACCGGCAATCTGGACTCCGCCAATGGACTCGAGGTGATGTCCTTGCTGCAAAAGCTGAACGAAGAAGGAACGACTATCGTTATGGTCACACACTCGGAAAGGGATGCGGGCTATGCCCATCGAATCATTTATCTGCTGGATGGCAGAATTGTGGAAAGGCAGTGATTGGTTTGCATTTATTGCTTCTCTTCTTCGAACATCCGGTTGAAGATCTGCCTTAACACATCTTTGTCCGCAAGGATAGCCCGGAGTTTCTTCAGCTGTTCCGCATTCTTGCCCTCGGGAAACCGGAGCTTCAGGTAACCGCCGGGGGCGTACTTCTCCGTAAGATGCCGGCAGAACCGCCGGTAGTGCCACTCTCTGTCTGCAGTGGGATTCGGGTATCATGCTTTTTCTGATTTATATGATGTCACGACGTCTTTCATTTAAAGGAATCAGAAGAGTTACAGGAAAAAATTGTAATATACTTTGCAAAAGTATGTATTTTCAGCTGTTTTCTGTTAATTTTGCGTGGGATATTTTGTATTTCGTGTTACATTAAATTTATAGATAGTATGAATAAACTGACATCAATTCTCATGTATGGCCTTACGGGAACGGTGGCAACCGCCTCATTTTCTTCCTGCAAGAACATGAAAAAAGAAGAGGTTAAGAAACCTATGAACATTGTCTACATCATGTGCGACGATCATTCGTTCCAGACAATCAGTGCCTACGACCGGCGTTATATGCAAACACCTAACATTGACCGGATAGCTAACGAGGGAGTGCGCTTCACCAACAGTTTTGTAGCCAATTCGTTGAGCGGACCTAGTCGTGCCTGCATGCTTACAGGCAAGCACAGCCATGCCAACGGTTATACCGACAATGCCGACGGAAACATGTTTGACGGTAGCCAGCAGACCTTTCCCAAGCTTCTGCAACAGGCCGGCTACCAGACAGCCATGATTGGGAAGTGGCACTTGGGCTCCGAGCCTACGGGGTTCAACCATTGGGACATCCTGGTAGGGCAGGGAGATTACTACAATCCCACCTTCATACGCAATGGCGAGAAGCTGAAGCGCGAAGGCTATGCAACAAATATTGTTACCGATGTTGCCCTCAACTGGATGGACAGTATTCGCGATGAGAACAAGCCTTTCTGCCTCTTCATTCACCATAAGGCACCGCACCGCACCTGGATGCCCGACCTCTGCGACCTCGACCTTTATGAAGATGTGACGTATCCTATGCCCAAGAACTTCTATGACAAATATGAGGGGCGTATTCCGGCTTCCAAGCAAGAGATGAGCATTATCGAAGACATGGATTTGGTCTATGACCTGAAAATGGCCGACAAGGAGAATGAAATACATACCAATACCGGGCTGGAAGGCTACGGTCGCTATCTGTATAACGCCTTGAACCCCGAACAGAAAGCTGTGTGGGACAAACATTACGACCCCATTATCGCCAAGTTCAAGAAAGACAAACTATCAGGAAAAGCGCTGGCAGAGTGGAAGTACCAGCAATACATGCACGACTACATGCGCGTCATACATTCCGTAGACCGTAACGTGGGCCGCGTACTCGATTATCTGGAAGCACACGGTTTGCTGGAGAATACCATGATTGTCTACACTTCCGACCAAGGCTTCTATATGGGCGAACATGGATGGTTCGATAAGCGATTCATGTATGAGGAGTCATTCCGTACTCCGCTTCTGGTGCGTCTGCCCGGTGGCAAGAAGGGGGATGTTGACGAGATGGTGCAGAACATAGACTACGGTCCCACTATTCTTGACCTGGCGGGCGTACAGGTGCCCGAAGATATGCACGGAGTTTCCTTCTTGCCGTTGCTAAGGGGAGAAGAAGTGCCCGAATGGCGTAGTTCCTTGTATTATCATTTCTATGAATACCCTGCCGAGCATTCCGTTTGCCGTCATTATGGCGTGCGCACCGACCGTTATAAACTGATTCACTTCTATAATGATGTGGATTGCTGGGAACTGTATGACTTGCAGACCGACCCGAGCGAGATGAACAATATCTTCGGAAAGCCCGGTACGGAAGAGATTACGAAGCAGTTGAAACAGGAGATGCTGAAGTTGCAGGAGCGGTATGACGACCCGATAAGGAACCAATATAAAGACTGATATCACCAGCCTTCGAGGTGAACGGAAAAGGTAGAGAGCCGGAATACTTCGCGTACTCCGGCTCTCTATGTATAAAAAGGTTTTGGTTGGTTTAGGACTCGAATATTTTACTTTAAAAGAGAATTTGTCTGTTACATGTTGGGGTTGTCCATGATTACCGTCATCTCGGGAACCAGTACATATTCACCCTTCTTGCTGTTCCATTTATAGTACGTGGTAGTCATCGTCTTGCCTTGGTAGGCATAACGGATGCATATGTCGTTACCCCATGCATTCTTGGTGCTGTTCCATTTCAAGGCTTCGCTTTCTGTCATGCGGTTCTGGTCGTCGTACTTATAATTATACTTCATATAGTTGGCGAGCGTGTTTCCGTCCATCTTGTATACGGTCTCTGCCACTTTCATGCCATTTACTTCTTCCGAATTGTAAATGAAGTTGCTCTTATTGTCGGCTGATGCATTTAATCCGCAAACTAAGAGGAGTGCTGAAATAATCACTGTTTTTAAAGATACTTTTGCTTTCATGGCCTTATGTCTTTTTCTGTTTAACTTTCTATTTTCTATCAATATGTCATTTATTTCGCTGCAAAGGTACGTATTAAATTGACATAAATATAAATATTGGATTAAATTTTATCAATTTGTTACTATCGAGGAGCCCGCTATGCTTCCCTTTTGGCAAGATAGGTGAACAAAAAATATCCGGTAGCGAGGTTACCGGATATTCTGATGAGCAAACTGTATTTGAAAAGGATTGCTTCTGTTGCTTTCTGATTGTAAGTTAAATAAAGTTATTGGGCTGTTTAGTGTGCCTGCAACCAGTTGTTTCCCCACCCGCAATCGGCTTTCAGGGGTACGTGCATGCGGTATGCCTGCTCCATCTCTTCGATTACGATTTTCTGCACAAGCTCCTTTTCCGCCTCCGGAACGCTGAAATTTAATTCGTCGTGGACTTGTAAAATCATCTTTGCTTTCAGATTGTAAGCTTGGAAACGTTGATAGATGTGTGCCATGGCTACTTTTATGATGTCGGCGGCACTTCCCTGGATGGGAGCATTGATGGCATTCCGTTCGGCATAGCCTCGGACTACTCCGTTTCTTGAGTTGATGTCCGGCAGAAAGCGCTTGCGGTGGAAGATGGTTTCCACATAGCCGTTTTCGCGTGCCACCTGGATACTTTTGTCCATATACTCCTTGACTTGCGGATAGGTTTCAAAGTATCCGTCTATCAGCTCTTTGGCTTCCTGGCGGGAAACATCCATGCGCTCAGCCAGTCCGAAGACGGAGATGCCATAGATGATGCCGAAGTTTGCCGTTTTTGCCTTGCGGCGCATGTCGGCGGTTACGTTGCCGATATCTACCTTATATATCTTGGCAGCGGTGGCGGCATGGATGTCGTGCCCGCTGAGGAAGGCGTCTATCATGTTCTTGTCCTCGCTCAGATGGGCCATGATGCGCAGCTCTATCTGCGAGTAGTCGGCAGAGAAGAACTCGCAGCCGTCATCGGGGATGAACGCCTTGCGGATTTCCTTTCCGTCTTCGTCGCGGATGGGGATGTTCTGCAGGTTGGGGTTGCTGGAGCTGAGGCGTCCGGTGGCTGTCACCGCCTGGTTGAACGAGGTGTGGATGCGTCCCGTGCGTGGGTTGATGAGTTGGGGCAGGGCATCTATGTAGGTGCTCAGCAGCTTTTTCAGTCCGCGGTACTCGAGTATCTTTCCGATGATTTCGTGCTTGCTGCGGTAGCTCTGCAGCACTTCTTCGGAAGTGACGTACTGCCCGGTTTTGGTCTTTTTGGCTTTCTCCACGATTTTCAGCTTGTCGAAGAGCACCTCGCCTACCTGCTTGGCAGAGCTGATATTGAACGTTTCTCCCGCCATCTCGTAGATTTCCTTTTCAATCTCCTGCAGGCGGACGGTGAAGTGCTGGGACGACTGCTTCAATGCTTTCGTATCGAGCAGTACTCCATTGCTCTCTATATTGACAAGTACGGGCACGAGCGGCATCTCTATTTCGTAGAACAGATGTTCGGCACTTTGCTTTTTCAGCTCCTTTTCCAGTACGTTCTTCAGTTTGAGGGTGACGTCTGCATCCTCGCAGGCATAACGGTAGACGTCTTCGGGCGGAAGGTCGCGCATGTTCTTCTGGTTTTTGCCCCGCGCTCCAATCAGCTCGTCGATGTGGATGGTCTGGTAGTGCAGATAGATTTCCGCCAGATAGTCCATGTTGTGCCGGAGTTCGGGTTGAAGCACGTAATGGGCAAGCATGGTGTCGAAAAGCTTGCCCTTCACCCGGACTCCGTAATTCTGGAGGATAATCATATCGTACTTGATATTTTGTCCTACTTTCATGGATTTTTCGTTTTCGAGGAGTGGGCGGAACTCATTTACAATTTTTAAGGCTTCCTCTCGTTCAGCAGGCACGGGTACGTAGTACGCCCGATTTTCAGCGTCGCTGAAGCTCATTCCCACGAGTTCGGCATCCATCGGTTCGGTTCCGGTGGTTTCGGTATCTATTGAGAGAATTTTGCTTGTAAGTAACTTTTGAATAATTTTCCTTCTTTTTTCTTCTGTATCAATGAGTTGATAATCCACATCGAGCATTTCTAACCGCTTCAGATTTGAATTTTCGGAAGCGCCCGTCCACTCGCCCGCCAAATTTGCAAACAAATCGCCTTGAACAGGGACACTGTTTTCGGGAGTGGAGATTTGCGGCTGGGCAAACAGAGTTCCGGCAAAGGGGTCGGGGGCCGGAGAGGTTGGGGTGGGGGAGGAAGAGTCGCCGTTTCCTTTTTTGAGTACTCGGTCGATAAGCGTACGGAATTCCAGTTCCTCGAAAATCCTGCGGAGTTCTTCTTCGTTCGGCTCTTCCCGGACAAGCGAATTCATGTCGAGTCGGATGGGGACATCCGTTTTGATGGTGGCAAGGAATTTGGAGAAGGTAATCATCTCCCGGTTTGTTTCCACTTTCGTTTTCAGTGCGCCTTTCAGTTGCCCGGTGTGTTCCAGCAGATTCTCGATACTGCCGAATTCGGCAATCAGTTTCTGTGCGGTTTTCTCGCCCACACCCGGACAGCCGGGGATGTTGTCGGAAGCATCTCCCATCAGCCCGAGCATATCGATGACCTGCTCCGTGGACTGTATATTGAACTTCGTCTTTACCTCTTCCGTGCCCATAATCTCGAATCCGCCGGTGTGCTTGGGACGGTACATGAAGACATTGGCTGATACTAGTTGTCCGTAGTCCTTGTCGGGAGTCATCATATAGGTGGTGATGCCCTGCCGTCCGGCTTCGGTGGCAAGCGTGCCTATTACGTCGTCCGCTTCATAGCCGCCCACCTCGAGGATGGGGATGCGGTAGGCGCGGATGATATCCTTTATAATAGGTACGGAAAGGCGGATGGCCTCGGGCGTCTCTTCGCGCTGTGCCTTGTATTGCTTGTAGGCTTCGTGGCGGAAGGTAGGTCCCGACGGGTCGAAGGCCACCCCTATGTGTGTGGGATTCTCTTTTTTGAGTACTTCTTCCAGGGTATTCACAAAGCCTAGAATGGCCGAAGTGTTGAATCCTTTTGAGTTGATTCTCGGGTTCTTGATGAACGCATAATAAGCCCGATATATCAGTGCGTATGCATCGAGCAAAAACAGTTTATCGATTGAATTCATACATTTAATCCTTTTTTTCATGGTAAAAGTACAAAAAAATACCGTATTAACCGTTTTATTACTATTTTTGTGGGCAAATAGAGATGCATGGACTACTCATCACTTATACAATCTCCGATTTCTGAGGAATTGGAGGACTTCAAGAAACTTTTTGAAAGTGCCCTCACCAGTTCCAACCTTTTGCTGAACAGCGTGATTGCGCATATCCGGCAGAAGAATGGAAAGATGATGCGCCCCATTCTGGTGCTTCTGGCTGCGAAGCTTTTTGGTAGGGTATGTCCTGCAACCCTGCATGCTGCGGTTGCGCTGGAACTTCTTCATAATGCAAGCCTTGTGCACGATGATGTAGTGGACGAAAGTACTGAACGCCGTGGACAACTCTCCGTTAATGCCGTTTTCAATAATAAGGTAGCCGTGCTGGCAGGCGATTATCTGCTTGCAACAGCGTTGGTGCAAGTGGGCATGACCCGTAATCATGACATCATTGACATTGTCTCCTGTCTGGGGCAGGACTTGGCGGATGGTGAACTTCTGCAGCTCTCCAATGTCAGCAATCTCCATTTCTCCGAGGATGTCTATTTCGACGTTATCCGCAAGAAGACGGCCGTGCTTTTTGCGGCTTGTACGAAGGCGGGAGCTCTTTCGGTGGGAGCCGGCGATGAAATGGCGGAATCTGTACGTCTGTTCGGTGAATATATCGGGCTTTGCTTTCAGATAAAGGATGATATTTTCGATTACTCCGAGAGCAAGGAGATAGGCAAGCCTACCGGAAATGATATGGTGGAAGGGAAGTTGACTCTGCCCACGCTCCATGTACTCAATACCGTGAAGGATAAAACAGCGGAAGAGATAGCCGTGAAGATAAAGAACGGGGAGGCAACGACGGATGAAATAGCCCATTTAATCGAATTTACCAAACAGCATGGTGGTATAGAGTATGCCTCGCAAGTGATGTATGAATATAAGGAAAAGGCTCTTTCTTTGCTGGCTTCTTTGCCCGATACGGAGGTGAAGGCGGCGCTTGCCGGGTATCTGGACTATGTGGTGGAGCGGGAGAAATGACGGAGCTGTTTCCGGCCGATGATAATGATAAAGCCTGATGGAATCCAATCCGTCAGGCTTTATTCATAGGTAGATGCAGCTTCTTCTTAGAAGAATTTCATCTCTTCACCCTTGATTTCCGAAAGCAGCAGGTTGGCAAGACGGCTGGTTCCCAAGCGGAACAGTTCGTTGTTCAGCCATTCTTCGCCGAGCACTTCCTTGACGATAGTGTAGTAAATCAGTGCGTCATTCACGCAGTTGATTCCTCCTGCAGGCTTAAAGCCTACCTTGATACCCGTCAGCTCGTGATATTCCTTGATGGCCTGGCACATGACCAGAGCGGCCTCCGGTGTAGCTGCAGGCTGCTGCTTGCCGGTGGAGGTTTTGATGAAATCGGCACCCGAATACATGGAAAGGATAGAGGCTTTCTTGATGTTCGAAGCCGTTTTCAAGGCTCCGGTTTCGAGGATTACCTTCATGTGGTGCTCCTTGCAGGTAGCCTTGAGCTCCTGTATCTCCTCGCACATGCTTTCGTAGTCGCCTGCCAGGAACTTGCCCACCGAAATGACGATGTCTATCTCGTCGGCGCCTTCCATCAGGGCCATGGCGGTTTCTGCCACTTTCACTTCGATGAAAGTCTGGGAGGAGGGGAACCCCGCTGATACACATGCTATTTTTACATCTTCCACTTCCAGCGTGTCTTTTACGACTTCTGCAAAATTGGGGTATACACAGATGGCTGCCACATTCTTCAGGTCGGGGAACTCTTCGTCGAATTTATTCACTTTCTGGGTGAACTTCATGACGCTTTCGTCGCTGTCTTCACTCTTCAGGGTAGTGAGGTCGATGCAGCTGAAAAGGAATTTCTTTACTTCCGGTGTATTGTTTGCCGGCACTTTCTCTGCAATGATTCTGGCAGCTTGTGCAGCTATTTCCGCATCATCCAGCTGGGTGTTGTACTTTGCCAGGGCGGCATCGTACTTGCTTTGGGTAGGCTCATTTTTCTCCATAATCTTTCAATTTCGGGTTATTGATATGTCTTGTCCGGTCACGTCCGGTTTTCTTCTCGAGGTTGCGGTGAAAGGCTTCGGTAAGGTTCACTCCGGTCTGGTTCGCAATGCAGAGAAGTACCCAGAGAACGTCTGCCATTTCATCGTCGAGGTTGTCTTTTTCTCCCTCCTTGAAGGACTGGTCTCCATACTTGCGGGCCATGACACGGGCCAGTTCGCCCACCTCTTCGGTCAGGATGGCCATGTTGGTGAGTTCGCTGAAATAGCGTACTCCGTATTCCTTTATCCAGGAATCCACTTGTTTCTGTGCTTCTTCTAGCGTCATTATTCCTTGTTTTTTGTATCCATACAGATGGTCACGGGGCCATCGTTCATCAGTTCTACCTTCATGTCGGCGCCAAATTCGCCGGTACCTATTTCTTTACCTAAAGCCAGGCTCAGTTCTCTGCAGAATTGTTCGTACAGCGGCACGGATATTTCCGGCCGTGCTGCCCGTATGTAGGAGGGACGGTTGCCTTTCCTGGTGGAGGCGTGGAGGGTGAACTGGCTGATGACCAGTATGTCGCCGCCTGTATCAAGAATGGACTTGTTCATTACGCCGTTTTCGTCGTCGAAAACGCGCAGGTTGACTATCTTCTTGCAGAGCCAGTCGATATCTTCCTTTCCATCGGATTCTTCGATGCCTACGAGTATCATGAGGCCCTTTCCGATGGAGGCTTTGCAGGTTCCGTTGATGGTGACGGAAGCGTGTCCGGCACGTTGTATCACTACTCTCATGTTTTTCTTGTCTTTTTGAGGCAACAAAGTTACGAATTAATTCGTTGCGTACATGGCTTTACGGGCCGATTTATCAGGCATTATCCGCGGCTTTTTCATTTGCAGCAGTTAGAGGAGCTATCACTTCGCTCCGTCAGGAGCTAAAGAAGTTAGAGCCGGTACTCTTGCGTATGTACTTGCAGAAGTATCGGCTTAACTCCTGAGCCCGAAGGGCGATAACTCCCTTTACCTCCTTTAAATGAAACAGCCTTTGAATGAAATAACCGTGAGCATTATCAGGCGTTTTGACAGATACTGGACTTTGTCGTCTCAGACGCCAGTGTCTGTCCGCTTGAACACCAGTGTTTGTCCGCTTGAACACCAGTGTCTGATAATGGCTGCTCAATACGCTGTAAATCAGTGCTTATTTTTCCGAAAAATAGGTCTGTATGATTCTTGCCTTTGCTTCTCCCACTACGGTTGCCAGCTCTTGGGCAGATGCTTCGCGGATACGCTTCACGCTTTTGAACTCCTTGAGCAACGCACTTTTTGTCTTTTCTCCGATGCCTTTTATCTCGTCCAGTGCAGAGGCTATCTGCCGTTTGCTGCGTTTGTCGCGGTGGAAGGTGATGGCAAAGCGGTGTACTTCATCCTGAATCTGCGTCAGCAACCGGAAGAGGGGGGTGTTCTGTTTCAATCCGATGGTTTGGGGAGGGAAGCCGTACAGCAGCTCGGAAGTGCGGTGTTTGCCATCCTTGGCAAGTCCGGCGATGGGGATGTTCAGACCAAGTTCGTCCATCACCTCTTTTACGGCGCTCATTTGCCCTTTCCCGCCGTCGGTGATAAGAAGGTCGGGCAGGGGAGCTTTTTCTTCTATGGCGCGCTGATAGCGCCGTTTTACGACTTCTTTCATGGAAGCATAGTCGTCCGGCCCCTCTACGGTCTTGATATTGTACTTGCGGTAATCTTTCTTGGAAGGTTTCCCCTTGACGAAGACCACGCACCCGGCCACGGGGTCGGAACCTTGGATATTGGAGTTGTCGAAGCATTCTATCTGCATGGGCAGGCGGTCCAGGTGCAGCTCTTGCTGTATCTCTTTCAGCAGACGTACGGTCCGTTGTTCCGGATTCAATTTTTCGGCTTGTTTCAGACGGTCGGCTTTGTACTGCTTCACGTTGAGGATGGAGAGTTCCAGCAGTTTCTTTTTGTCTCCCCGTTGCGGTATGGTGAAAACGACGTCTTTCAGTTCCATATCCAGCTCAAAAGGCACGATGATTTCGCGCGAAAGGCTTTTGTACCTCTCCCGCATTTCGATGATGCCGAGTGAGAGCAGTTCTTCTTTGGTCTCGTTCAGCCGCTTCTTGTATTCGAAGGTGAAAGCCTGGTTGATGGCACCGTTCGTGATGTGCAGGTAATTGATAAAAGCAGACTTCCCGTCACTGTCTTCTTCGATGGAGAATACGTCGATATTGTGCAGCACGTTACTTACCACTTCCGATTTCGCCCGGTAGTTTTCAAGCAGCAGGTATTTCTCCTTTATCTTCTGTGCTTCTTCAAACTTCATTTCGGCTGCCAGTTCCTGCATTTGTTGGAAAAGCATCCGTTCTATCTCCTGGGTATTCCCTTTGAGTATTTCCTTGATTTCAGCGATGTTTTTCAGATACTCCTCCTGACTTTGTCTGCCGATGCAGGGTCCTGCACAGTTCTTGATGTGATATTCCAGGCAGACATTGAACTTTCCGGCACGTATGTTCTCCGGAGAGAGGTTCAGGTGGCATGTACGCAAAGGGTACAGGTGCTTGATGAGGTCGAGTAATGCGTACATGGAAGGTATATGGCTGTAAGGACCATAATAGGAGGAGCCGTTACGGATTATCTTCCGGGTTCTGAATACGCGTGGAAAGTATTCGTTCTGCACGCAGATGCTGGGATACGTTTTGTCGTCTTTCAACAGCACGTTGTAGCGTGGCTTGTATTTCTTGATAAGATTGTTTTCCAGCAACAGCGCGTCTTCTTCCGTATTCACCACGATATACCGGATATCTGCAATCTTGCTTACCAATACCCGTGTCTTTCCCGGTTCGTGCTCGCGGTTGAAGTAGGAGGATACTCTTCGCTTCAGGTTTTTGGCCTTTCCTACGTATATGATGGTTCCTTCAGTATTCAGATATTGGTAAATACCGGGGCTTTCGGGAAGGTTGGATACAATCCCTTTGAGGTAGTCGTTGGTTCGTAATTCAGAACTGCTTTCCATAAATTATCTTGTATCTATAACCTGATTTTGATTTCTTGTTCTCCATGATTGTTCTATCCCGTCCTTTGGTTCCCCTCCTTCCGGAAGGAGGGAAATTGGAGATGGCTTAAGGAGACGATTTGCTTATGACGATTTGCTTATAATGAAAGCACCGTCTCTACCTCTACATCCTTGCCGAACACTTCTCTCCCGTGGAGGTCTTTCAGCTCGATGATGAAGTTTACATAAGTTTTCTTGGGATTTGTCTGTTTCACCAGCTTGCAGGCTGCTTCCATTGTTCCGCCGGTTGCCAGCAAGTCGTCGTGCAGCAATACTACATCGTCTTTGGTGATGGCATCCTTGTGCATCTGTATGGTGTCTTTGCCGTATTCTTTGTCATAGCTTTCCTCAATGGTTTCTGCTGGCAGCTTTCCTGGTTTGCGGATGGGAACGAAACCTGCCCCCAGTCTGGTGGCGAGAATTGGTCCCATAATGAAACCTCTTGATTCGATACCTGCTACTTTGGTTATCCCTTTGTCCTTGTACATCTCATACAATATGTCCGAAAGTTCCTGTAAGGCGGCAGGTTCCTTGAACAGGGTTGTAACATCGTAGAATAGAATTCCCGAGATGGGGAAGTCGGGTATTTCCCGAATGCTTTTGGCGAGTGTTTCTTTGCTCATAATCAGTTTATTTAATACGTTTGTTGAATTCTTTGTTTCACGTGGAACTTTGCCTCCTATCGTCCGCAAAGCACCAGCAGTACGTTGATGTCGCTTGGAGATACTCCCGGAATGCGGCTTGCCTGGGCTATTGTTTCTGGGTCGATCTTCATCAGCTTCTGTCTGGCTTCGGTGGAGAGGGACTGGATGGAGTTATAGTCAAACTTCCCTTTTATTTTGATGCTTTCCAGTCTTGCCAGCTTATCCGCAATAATCCGTTCGCGTCCGATGTACCCCTCGTATTTGATAAGTATTTCTGCTGCTTCTACAATTTCTTCCTTTCTGTCGGATATTTTATCCAGTTCCCGCTTAAAGGCGTTGACGTGTTCGGCAATATTATCAATCGTTACTTGCGGCCGGTTTATCAAATCAATCAGTTTGCATCCTTGGCGCAGTGGAGTAGTGCCAAGCTGTTCCAATGCCGGATTGATTAATGCCGGTTTCATCGAATAGTTCCGTGTGAAGTCTATGATTCGGTTCACGGCTTCACACTTTTCTGTCAGCAGTCTGTAGCGGTCTTCCTTGGCGAGTCCCAACTTCCATGCTTTTTCCGTGAGGCGCATGTCGGCATCGTCCATACGGAGGAGGATGCGATATTCGGCACGGGAAGTAAACATGCGGTAAGGCTCGTCCACGCCTTTTGTTACCAGGTCATCGATTAAAACACCGATATATGCTTCATCCCTTGCCAGGACAAACGGTTCTCCGCCGTGGCAATTGATGTGGGCGTTGATACCTGCCATGATTCCTTGTCCGGCAGCTTCCTCGTAACCGGTAGTTCCGTTTACTTGTCCGGCAAAGAACAGATTCTTTATTTTCTTCGTCTCCAGCGTATGCTTCAGTTGCGTAGGGTCAAAGAAGTCGTATTCGATGGCATAGCCGGGGCGGTAGATGACCAAATCTCTGAATGCCGGTATCTTTTTCAACGCCGCAATCTGGATGCTCATGGGCAATGAAGAAGAGAATCCGTTCAGGTAGAGTTCTTGGGTTGTTTCTCCTTCGGGCTCCAGAAAAAGCTGGTGCTGCGGTTTGTCGGGAAAGGTCACAATCTTGGTTTCTATGCTGGGACAGTAACGCGGACCGATACTTTGAATCTGTCCGTTGAAAAGGGGAGAATCGGGGAGCCCTTCGCGAAGGATGCGGTGCGATTCTTCGTTGGTGAAGCAAGTCCAGCATGGAAGCTGTTTGAGGTGGCGTATGCCGGTGTTCATGAACGAGAATTTGTGGAAGTCGCATTCTCCGTCTTGGATTTCCATATCCTCATAATGCACGCTGCGTCCGTCTATGCGTACGGGGGTTCCCGTCTTCATGCGTCCGAATGTGATGCCATGTTTGGCGATGGACTCGGTTAATTGGTAGGATGCAGGTTCTGCCATGCGTCCGCCCGGAAGCATAGTGCGCCCCACGTGCATCAGTCCGTTGAGGAAAGTGCCTGCGGTGAGTACTACACATTTGGCACGGAACGTTACTCCCCAGAGGGTCACTATTCCGGTAATCTCGCCGTTTTCAACGAGGATTTCCTGCACGGTATCCTGCCAGATATGCAGATTGGGGATGTTCTCCAGAATATCTCTCCATGCCCAGATGAATTTGTTGCGGTCGCACTGTGCGCGCGGGCTCCACATGGCAGGGCCTTTGGAGCGGTTCAGTATACGGAACTGTATGGCTGTCTGGTCTGTCACCAGGCCCGTATATCCTCCCAGGGCGTCTATTTCGCGTACTATTTGTCCTTTGGCGATGCCTCCCACTGCCGGATTGCAACTCATCTGACCGATTTTGTTCATATCCATTGTGATGAGACAGGTCTTTGAACCGAGGTTTGCGGCAGCAGCTGCTGCCTCGCATCCGGCATGTCCGGCACCGATTACAATAATGTCATACTTAAACTCCATTCGTTCCGTGTAATTTAAAACTGTGCAAAGTTACTAAAAAGTTGCGGTTTCGTCATGTGTTATCTTACAGAATACTTGTCTGTTTTCAATGTGTGTGAGGGGAGACTCCGGATGAAATATCCTGTAATGGTTAAAGAATTTAAATGACGGTGGGATAATTGAGAAAGCATTTGTCTGGTAACTTTATTATCAATTTCTTTACGACAACAAAAAGAATTTATTCCTCGTTGTCACGTCCGCAAGCGTGTTACTCCGTAGCAATTCATTCCTTTGTTTGCCTTTTAATCAGTGATACATAAATTTTGAGTGGATGAAGAACAAACAGCTTTCCGTTGTCCCTGCCTGTAGTGATTACACCAGCCAAATTGTTCTCCGAAACAACATCCATCAAAATATACGCGCTTTCGGGAGAAGTAGTGTCGGGTATCGCCTTGGCAGTCTTCTTCACTCTCTTTCTCTCTAATTTGAATACCATTAGTTCACTCGCTTTTTATCTATGCATAACGACCTTGGTATTGGTTTTAATATTGTCTCTCTGTTACTTTTGGCCGAAATATATTAAGTTGTTCCGTGACTTGAATGCTATTAAAGAATAGCTGCCAATTCTTTATTGACAATCCCGATTTAAATGTTGTTCTGACGTCGACGCCGGATTCGCGGGAATGGCGGAAAAGATAGATAGGCTGTTCGGTGCAGGAACCTGCAAATTTAGGATAATCCGGAAGTTTTAAGCGTCAGAAGGGATAAATGTGGCATTTATTGGCTCGAAATTTCTATTCTTTTTCTCTGAATCGGCTTATCTTTGCTTTCGTAGAAACTAATAAAAAGTTATAATACTATGAGAAGACTTTTCCTCATATCGTCATTCTTGACGTTGTTTGCAATCGGAAGCTCGGCACAATGGAAGCCGGCAGGTGATAAAATCAAAACGGACTGGGCATCCCAGATTAATCCCGCGAATGTGTTGCCCGAATATCCTCGTCCCATCATGGAACGGAGTGACTGGAAGAACTTGAACGGACTGTGGAATTATGCCGTTATAAATAAAGGTGAGCATCTTCCGGCAGAGTTTGAAGGACAGATACTTGTTCCTTTCGCCATCGAATCCTCCTTGTCCGGAGTCGGAAAAAGAATCAATCAAAATCAGGAACTGGTCTACCAGCGCAGTTTTGAAGTACCTTCCTCCTGGAAAGGAAAACAAGTACTGCTGCACTTTGGCGCTGTCGACTGGAAAACGGACGTGTGGGTGAACGACGTGAAAGTTGGCAGCCATACGGGTGGATTTACCCCGTTCTCCTTCGACATTACTGCCGCCCTTTCCGCCAAAGGTGCCAATCAGTTGGTTGTAAAGGTTTGGGACCCGACGGACAAAGGACCTCAACCTCGTGGAAAGCAGGTCAGTAATCCGGAAGGTATCTGGTATACTCCCGTAAGCGGCATCTGGCAGACGGTATGGATGGAGCCGGTTGCCGGAAAGCATATCGAGAACCTCCGTATCACTCCCGATATTGACCGTAACATGCTGACGGTGAAAGCTGAACTGAATGCCGGGTGTCCATCAGACCTTCTGGAAGTGAATGTGTATGACGGCAATCAACTGGTAGCCACCGGCAAAAGTATCAATGCAGAGCCGGTGGAGGTGTCCATGCCCCGGAATGCCAAGTTGTGGAGTCCGGATTCCCCCTTCCTTTATACGCTGAAAGTGACTCTGAGAAGTGGAGGCAAGGTAGTGGATAAGGTGGACAGCTATGCTGCCATGCGTAAGTACTCCACCCGTCGTGACGCGGATGGCATCGTACGCCTGGAACTGAATAACGAGGCTTTGTTCCAGTTTGGACCGCTGGACCAGGGTTGGTGGCCCGACGGACTGTATACAGCTCCCACGGACGAAGCCTTGTTGTACGATGTACAGAAGACGAAAGATTTCGGTTTCAATATGATTCGCAAGCATATCAAGGTGGAACCGGCACGTTGGTACACACATTGTGACCGTTTGGGTATCATCGTATGGCAGGATATGCCGAGCGGTGACCGTAATCCGGAATGGCAGAACCGCCGCTATTTCGACGGAACAGAACTGAAACGCTCCGCCGAATCCGAAGCCTATTATCACAAGGAATGGAAGGAAATAATGGATTGTCTCTACTCTTATCCGTGTATCGGTACATGGGTACCGTTCAACGAAGCCTGGGGGCAGTTCAAGACGGTAGAGATAGCCGAATGGACGAAACAGTATGACCCGACCCGCCTGGTGAATCCGGCAAGTGGCGGTAACCATTATACTTGCGGTGACATGCTCGACCTCCACAACTATCCCCAACCGGAAATGTATCTGTATGATGCACAGCGTGCCACGGTTTTGGGTGAGTATGGCGGCATCGGCCTTGTCTTGAAAGACCATATCTGGGAACCGAACCGCAATTGGGGATATGTTCAGTTCAACTCTTCCAAAGAAGTGACTGATGAGTACGTGAAATATGCCGATATGCTGTATCAGATGATAAAAAGAGGTTTCTCGGCAGCCGTCTATACACAGACCACGGATGTGGAGGTGGAAGTGAACGGCTTGATGACTTACGACCGCAAGGTGATAAAGCTGGATGAGAAGCGTGTGAAGGAGATAAATACGCGTATTTGCAATGCGTTGAAAAAATAACCGGGCAATAATTTCATAATGATGAGTGATTGGCGTAAATTGCCGGTCACTCATCATTGTTGTTGGGCTTAAAGCATATTGTTGTTATGAAACGATTGATTATAAAGCTTTTCCTTAGTCTGTGCCTATGGGCGGTATTGCCGGTCTGTGCGCAGGATGCTGTTCATTACTATTTCAGGACGATGGATATCCGGAACGGTCTTTCGCAGAACACCGTGTATCAGATTTTGCAGGATAGGAAAGGCTTTATGTGGTTCGGAACCAAGGACGGTCTGAACCGTTATGACGGATTGTCTTTCCGTATTTACAAGAAAGAGAACTCCGGTTTAGGCAAGAATTTCATAACTGCGCTCTACGAGGACTGCCGGGGAAATATCTGGATTGGTACCGATGGGGGAGTCTTTATTTACGACCCGGTACTGGATTCCTTTACCGCTTTCGATGAGGCCAGTGATAACGGCAATATCATCAGGGATTTCGTCACCATGATTGGAAGTGACGAGGACGATAATATCTGGATATCGGTAGAAAACCAGGGGTTGTTCTGCTATAAACCGGATGAAGGGAGGTTGCTGCACCATCTGCACGATTCGGGACTGCCCAATGTAACCCGCTTTTGGCTGAATGGGAATACGTGTTGGCTGGCCTTGTATGCGGATAATCTTTACTATACGAAAGCTGACTTTGAAACTCCTCTGCAGCCTTTCAAGGATGCGGAAGGAAATGAGATTTTCAAGAATGATATTATCAACTGGCAGGTCAGCGGACCCCATAACTGCGTGTATATCGCTTCGCTGAACGGGTTGACAGAGATAAATCAGACTACAGGCAAGACGCGGAAGCTGCTGAACACCTATGTGAGGGCTTTGCAGTTCAAATCTGACGACGAACTGTGGGTGGGTGCAGAGTCCGGTTTGTATATTTACAATCTGACGAATGACAAGATTACCCATTTGACCGTTCCCGACCGGGATGATTCGTATGCATTGTCGGACAAAGCCATTTATTCGCTCTGCTGCGACAAGGAGAACGGTATGTGGATAGGGTCTTATTTTGGTGGAGTGAACTATTGTCCTTATCAATGGACTTATTTCGAGAAGTTCTATCCGAGAGACAATCTCAGACATTTCGGCCGTCGTGTACGGGAAATCTGTGAAAGCAATGACGGCACCTTGTGGATAGGCACCGAAGACAAAGGCTTGTTTAATTACAATCCGGAAAACGGAAAGATAGTGCCCTTTGAGCATCCGGGTATTTATCAGAATATTCACGGCCTTTGCCTGGACGGGGATGATTTGTGGGTAGGTACGTTCTCTGGTGGCTTGAACCGGGTAAATCTTCCTACCGGGCAGGTGAGACATTATGCCAAGGGTGAGAGTGAGAATTCCATGGCCGCCAATGACGCTTTCACCATTTGCAGGACTACTACGGGAGACGTGTGGATAGGCACTACATCCGGTCTGTTGAAGTACAATCGTTCCACAGACGACTTTGTCCGGATTCCTCAGTTGAAGAATCTGTTTACTTACGACATTCTGGAGGACTTCAACGGGAATCTGTGGTTTGCCACGTTCTCTAATGGAGTGTTCTGCTACAATGTAAGAAGCCGGCAGTGGAGGAACTATCTGTCTAATGAGAACGATTCGACCTCTCTTTCCTACAATAAGGTCATCAGTATCTACGAAGACAGTAAGAAGCGTTTGTGGTTCACGACGCTGGGTGAGGGCTTTTGCCGCTACAATCGGGAAACGGACAACTTTACCCGTTATGACATGTCGAAAGGTTTTCCGAGCAATACCATCTACAAGATGGTCGAGGACAAGCGGGGAAACTTATGGATTACTTCCAATTATGGCCTGGTCTGCTTCAATCCCGATACGGAGAGTAAGCATGTCTATACCACGGCCAACGGACTGCTGAGCAACCAGTTTAATTTCCAGTCCGGTTACATTGACAAGAAGGGGCGCATCTATTTAGGTAGTATCAACGGATTCATAGCCTTTGACCCGGAAACTTTTGTGGAGAACACTTTTCTCCCTCCCGTAGTGATTACAGATTTTTATCTGTTCAACAAACGGCTTTCGGTGGACAGTCCGGATTCTCCTTTGGAGAAGAGCATCACCTATGCGGATGAGTTAGAATTGGATGCCGACCAGAATTCCTTCTCTTTCCAGGTTGCGGCCCTGAGTTACCAGGCACCCGAAATGAATGGTCTTGAATGTAAGCTGGAAGGCTTTGACCGCGACTGGTATACGGTAGGACGGAATTCTATCATCAACTATTCAAACCTTCCATACGGAAGCTATACATTGCGTATAAA
>ERZ777305.1929-NODE-1929-length-20428-cov-3.658371_pt1 | contig 20428 bp, 20 predicted proteins | sample MGYA00374965_ERZ777305 | MGnify/ENA primary metagenome ERZ777305 (study PRJEB29328, sample SAMD00013331) | mouse gut metagenome | study: EMG produced TPA metagenomics assembly of the Metagenome analysis of fecal microbiota from mouse which was promoted... | reverse complement strand
GAGTTACGCTCGCAGCTTAGAAGATGGCGGTATTCCCTTGATAGAATTTCTTCCTCTTTTCGAAGCTTTAAAAAAATATATAACTCCCTTCCCAAGCCGCCCTGCCGCCCCAAGCTCCCTTTATTCTTAAGCCCCGGATTTCATGTGAGGAAAAATTATATGTTAAAGGTACAAATTAATATTTTTCCTCCATATTCTGAATATTTCCAAAATCCCCGGCAATACTTGTAACAGATATTTATATGTAAAACTTATACAATAAATTAAGCATTACTACATAAATATAAATATATGTTAAAAGTGGAGTGAGAATAAGTGGTTATAAAACGAGGAGATATTTATTATGCTGATTTAAGACCGGTGGTAGGCTCAGAGCAGGGAGGAGTAAGACCGGTGCTTATAATACAAAATGACACGGGAAATAAACACAGCCCTACGGTTATATGCGCGGCAATAACAAGCCGCATGAACAAGGCAAAGCTTCCGACACATGTAGAGCTTGACAGCCATAGGTGCGAGATTGTAAAGGATTCCGTCATTCTTTTAGAGCAACTAAGAACAATAGATAAAAAGCGTCTTAAGGATAAGGTATGCCATATAGACAGCGACATATTAAAAAGAGTAGACAGGGCGCTGCTTGTAAGTCTTGAGCTTGACGAATAGAACGTGTAAATACCTGAATTAAAAGCAAAAAAGCACAAATACTTGAATTATATATAAGAGGTACAAAAAACATATTACATATTCTATTTGGGAAGTATTTAGGAAGTATCGCAGACAGGTTATTGACGAATTATAATTGATATGGTAAAATTTTATGGGCAAAAAAGGGAAGCGTCAAGTTATGGATGACGGTCTTTTTTGTTAAAATCTGCTGCAGGAATAAGTAAGTGCAGCTATGGGAAAAGGAGAAGGATAAATGGACGATAGTCCCTTATACAGCTTAATAATTTTTATTGTTTTTATAGTTATAAACGCATTGCTATATGCCTTTGGAGACGCGGTAAGAATGCTAAATGAATCTGATGTGGAGAAAAATGCGGAGGATGGAGATAAAAAATCAGCAAAGCTAAAACGTATAATTGATAATCCCGATAAGTTTATCAGTACAGTACATATGGTTACATGTGTTACGGTAGCTATTGTAGGTTTTTTCCATTTGAAGAATTACAGCGTGAAATGCCAGAGCTTCTTTGTAAATCATATTGGAGCATATATGACAGACGGCTTTATAGCGGTGATTTCTTATTTGCTTGTGGCATTATATCTGCTGTTTCTTATAATTTCACTGGGTATTCTTGTTCCAAAGAGACTGGGAGCAAAGTATTCATCAGGCTGCTCAAGGTCATTGGTGGGCTTTGTAACATTTATTATGACTGTTTTCACTCCCTTTACGGCGCTTACCACATTTTTTGCCAATATAGTCCTTAAGATATTCGGAATAGACCCTAAGGAGGACCTCCTTAACGTTACGGAGGAGGAGATTATTTCCATGGTAAACGAAGGTCATGAGCAGGGAGTTTTAGAGGAACGGGAGGCAGAGATGATATCAAACATTATGGAGCTGGATGAAAAAACAGCCAGTGATGTTATGATACACAGAAAGCATATAGTAGCGGTAGACGGCATGTGGACTCTTGAGGAGGCAGTTGAATTTATTATAAGCCAGAATTATTCAAGATTTCCCGTATATATAGACGATATAGACAATATTATCGGTATACTCCACCTGAGGGATGCAATGTCATATTACCACAAGGCTGAAAATAAGAATGTGCCGGTCAGTGAAATGAAGGACATGCTTATGACGGCGGTTTTTATACCGGAGTCAAGAAATGTTGACGATTTGTTTAAGGACATGCAGATAAATAAAACACACATGCAGATAGTAGTGGATGAATACGGACAAACCTCTGGAATAATTGCAATGGAGGATATTCTTGAGGAAATAGTGGGAAATATATGGGATGAGTATGATATTGAGGAGGAAAATATTTCAGTACAGGCAGACGGCTCTTACTTAATAAAGGGGCTTGCAACATTAGAGGAAATGACAAATGTGCTGAAGGAGGATTTTGAAAGCGAGGATTACGATACCCTTAACGGATTTCTCATATCAAAGCTTGAGCGTATTCCTGACGAGGGAGAACAGACAGCCCTTGATATAGACGGATACAGGTATCAGATTTTGTCGGTAAAGGACAGAATGATTTCCCTGGTAAAAGTAACAAAGCTATTGTCAGAGGAAAATGATAATAAGGAAACAGGGGAAATATCTGATAAAAATACTGATAATATAATTTTAGGAGGAAAATAAATGTCAGGACATTCAAAATTTGCAAATATTAAGCATAAGAAGGAAAAGAACGATGCCGCAAAGGGAAAGATTTTCACCATAATAGGCAGAGAGATAGCGGTAGCCGTTAAGGAGGGCGGGGCAGACCCTGCAAATAACAGCAAGCTTGCAGCGGTAATAGCCAAGGCAAAGGCAAATAACATGCCAAACGACACTATAGACAGAGGCATAAAAAAGGCCGCAGGCGACGGTAATTCAGTAAACTACGAAACAGTTACATATGAAGGCTACGGTCCAAGCGGAACGGCAATTATTGTAAACGCCCTTACCGATAACAGAAACAGAACGGCCGCCAACGTAAGAAATGCATTTACAAAGGGCGGAGGAAGCGTAGGGACAACAGGCTGCGTGTCTTATATGTTTGACGAAAAGGGACAGATTATTATAGATAAAGAAGAATGCGATATGGATGCAGACGAGATAATGATGCTTGCCCTTGACGCCGGAGCGGAGGATTTTAATGAGGAGGAGGACAGCTATGAGGTGCTGACAGCTCCTGCTGATTTTGATGCAGTGTATAAGGCTGTGTCTGATGCGAAGATTCCTATGGCGCAGGCAGAGGTTACAATGATACCGCAGAATTATGTTGAGCTTACAGGCGAGGATGATATAAAGAAGATTAACCGTATATTGGATTTGCTTGACGAGGATGACGATGTACAGGCGGTTTACCATAACTGGGATGAGTAGGCAGTTTATACAATTTATACAATCAGGTATACTTTTGATGCTGCTTACGCTTATATCAATGTTTACCTCACATAATCCATACCTGTCTGTTATGCAGGCAGGTATACTTATGATTATTTTTGCCATAGAAAGCATAGATGACGAATATGAAAACAGAAGGCTGATTATACAGTTTGTATTTTCGGCTTTCTTTGTATTGCTGTCAGATAATGTGTTTTCATATATTATATTTTTCCTGTGTAAAAAGAGCCTTGTTAAGACCTTAAATATATTTTATCCGTCAGCTATGTTTGTCTTATTACAGGTATTTATAAGGGATATGATAATGGCGGAGATTATTGTATATTCCATTGCCCTGACATGTATTTCGTGTCTTATCTGCATTATACAAAAGCTTTCAGCCGGATATGTGGAGGAAAAAGATAAGGTTATAAGGATGGTCAGCGTTACTGCCGTAAGAGAGCTGTATGAAAAGAAGATAAATCATCAGCTTGTCATAAAAAATTATCTTGCGGAAAGAAATTTAAGACTTGAGGAACGGGAAAATATAAGCAGAAGCATTCATAACAGCGTGGGACATTCCATAACTGCGGCTATAATGACTCTTGAAGCGGCGGATACTCTTCTTGACGTAAAGCCGGAAAGGGCAAGAGAAAAGCTGAATACTGCAAATGAGAGAATTAAAGAGAGCCTTTCTTCAATACGCCATGCAGTAAGAGTACTTGACAGTGATAAAAAATCTGTGGCTATGGAGGATTTTATAAGGGAAGTTCAGGCTGTCACAGACAGCTTTATGGCTGATACAAATATAAAAATTCGGGGAGATTATGACAACACAGATAAAGAAATAAAAATTCCGCAGGAATATGGGGAGTTTCTTACAGGCGCGGTTTTGGAATTTTTAACAAACGGAGTACGTCACGGAGGCGCCGATGTATTTACGGTAGCTTTAACAACAGACAGCAGACATATAAAAATAAGCGTAAGTGATAATGGAAAAAGTAATTTTTCAGCTGAAAACCAAAAAATATTAATTGAAAACGGCTTTGGACTTAAAAAGATAATAGCTTATGCAGAAAAATGCGGTGGACGGACGGAATTTTCAAGAAGCAAGGGTTTCAGGGCGGTGGTTATACTGCCTGTTATGGAGGAGGATAATGAGTAAATATAAGGTAATTTTAGTTGACGACGAGCCTCTTTTACTGGAAAGTCTTGAAATAATACTTTCAATGAACGGTATGGAGATTACAGGCATGGCCCGGGACGGCGCAGAAGCCTTATCACTTTTTTTGGACAGGCAGTGCGACATAGCCTTGGTGGATTTAAACATGAAGGGTATGGGAGGCATAGAGCTGATAGAAAAAATCAAGAAGGCTTACCATAATGTTAAAATACTGGTACTTACTACCTTTTATGACGATGAGTATATTACAAAAGCCATAGCAAACGGAGCCGACGGCTATCTTTTAAAAGACAGCGGAAAGGCGGCAATAATTGGAGCAATAGAGCAGATTATGCAGGGAAGAAACGTAATTGACAGCAAGGTAATGGAAAGGATTGCCCTGCTTATGAATAAAAGAGAGGAAAATCAGGCGATTTACGAAAATATCACTGACAGGGAAAAGGAGATTTGCTCTCTTTTGACAAAGGGATTTACAAATAAACAGATTGCAAGGGAGCTGTATATATCGGAAGGAACGGTAAAAAACCATATTTCTTCTATTTATGATAAAACAGGCATACACGACAGGGCAAAATTAATCATAGAGCTTAGAGGCTGACATAATACGCCTTATTTCTCAATATGTGACCACAGTCATGGTAAGGATATGACTGTGGTCATTTGAATATAAGGAGTAAATGCTTTATAATTTATATTAGTGTGAAAAATACTTCTAAGGCAGCAAAAGACGCTGCCTAAGAAGTATTAAGTTTCACACCGGAAAAACGCAAAAAGCAGCGTTTTTCATTCATGGGATTATTATAATGAAAGGTTGTGACATAAATAATGCAGAAGCTGTCAGCCATGAGATATATTAAAAACAATAAAAGAAGGGTGTCTGTATTAATAGTAAGCCTTACGCTGTGCTTTGTGCTTACATATATATCATTTTTTTTCCTTTCTACCACAACGGAGACATTTCGGAGCGTGCTTTTGGACAATGCAGAAAAATTGCAATATATTGAGCCTTCAGCCAGAGTATTTGATTTGGATTATGAAATGTCCGTTGAGGATGAGTACTTAAGAAAATATGATATAAAGCTCAATGAGCTTATAGACAGGCTTAGGGAAAAAGAGGAAATTAAAGATGCATTTAAGGCAGAAATAGTGTATGGAACTGTTCAATCCTTTGTAGGCAGGTATACCTTTGAGCTGCCCCTTGTAACAAAAGAGGAAATGCCCATATTGCTTAAGCATATGAAAGCAGCTCTTACAGAGGGCAGGCTGCCGGAAAAGAATAATGAGATAGTTTTAAGTGAAAGCGCCATGAAAAACGAGGACTACAGGCTTGGCGACAGTCTGAAGGAAAATCATAGTATAACCATTGTTGGAATTATAGAATGTGAATATTACTTTGGATGCGGAATATACGAAGGGGTTACATATGATAATCAGAGAATATGTATACTGTCTGACGGAAGTATAGAGGATTTAACGCTTTTTTTAAACAATATGGGATATAAGGTTGACAGAAGCAGGGAAAAAATTATTGATAAGACTTCCGGAGAGGAGGATTTGCAAAATGATGTGATAGACGCCATAGAAGGGGGAACAGATATAGTATATGTTTTTATTTTAGCAGTATTATTTATTGTTTTGCTTATTGTATATACAACATATCTGCGGGACAGGCAGAATGAATGGTGTCTGTACAGCTCAATAGGCTATTCAAAAAAAGCAATTTATTTTTCTATAATAAGAGAGCTTTTATTTACATTTGCAGTATCCCTTTTTGCAGGGGGAATTATTATTTTTTTCATGGAGGCTGTTTTGGATTATTGTATGATTAGACCTATGGGAATTAAGTGCAGATATTTTTATCCTGGTGTGCTTATGGAAATAATATGCTCATATGTTTTTCTTCTTGGAATGCTGCAGCTTCCCGTAAGATATGAATTGTACAAGATTAGGACAATAGACGCAATGGATGATGATTTAAACTAAAAAATAAGAATGAATGAGGTAAAAAATGTTTGATATAAAAAATATTACAATGATTTATGATATGGAAAAATCAGAAAAAAAGTATGCGCTGGGGGGCTTTGATTTAGTGCTTCCCGACAAGGGAATGGCTGGGATTATAGGTCCGTCAGGCTCAGGAAAATCAACGCTTATGTACTGTCTGTCTACATTAAAACAGCCCACTGACGGCAGTATTTTATATAACGGAATGGAAATAACAAGACTTAGGGACAAGGAGAGGGAAAAGCTTCGCAGATATGAATTTGGCTTTGTATTTCAAAGACATTTTCTTATTCCATATATGAATATACTTGACAATGTAATAGTTGCGGCGTCGCAGAACGATAATGAGACAAGGGAGTACGCAAAGAAATTGCTTTTAGATTTCAGACTGGGGGAATATGAGCTTGGAAAATGTCCGTCAAAGCTTTCGGGAGGACAGAGACAGCGCGCAGCCATAGCGAGAGCCATGATTAACAGACCAAAGGTATTGTTCGCAGACGAGCCTACCGCGTCACTTGACCATGAAAACGCCTTTGAGGTTATGGATATTCTTTCGGAGTATGCAAAGGATAATCTTGTCCTTGTTATAACCCATGACCATTCCATACTGAAAAATGCTGATTTCATAATAGAGATGTGGGACGGCATGGTGAGTTCGGTGAAAGGAAGTAAAGAGCAATGAAGCCTTTATCAGCAATATATTATATTAAAAAAAATAAGGTACGCAGCTTTCTGATTATTTTTATTTTTGCGCTTACATACGTTATATATATCGGAGGTCTGTATTTGAACAATATAGAGCAGACGTTTGTATATTCCGTACAGAGATTTGATAAATTTGCGGCAATTCAGCCAAACGGCACAGGAGTTAAGGAGAACTTTGAGCAGTCAAAGCAAAAATGTATGGAGGATAACAGGCTTTTAGTTATTGAGCAGGTATATGGAGGCAGTGTTTTTGTAAGCTCCATAATGGGAGGGGTAAGTAACGGTTATCCAATATTCTCATTTAAATCCGTAGAGGATTTTAAAAGCTACTGTGAGTATATGAATATTTCGTGTGATTTTGAAAGCCTCAAGGAAGGCAGCGCAGTTATGAGTGAAATGTTTGCATTAAACAGAGGGCTTGAAAGAGGAGAACTAGTTACGGCTGATGAAGCTGAAAATGAAGTATTATATGGAGATTTTATTCTTGATGCAATTACGGATGAGGAAGGATATTCCTTTTATACTATAGGAGGGGCAGATTTAAATACAGAGTACCTGATACTGCCTGTAGAGATGGATTTAGAGCAATTTGGAGTGTTTTTAAAGGAGCTTTCTGATGATTATGACGTAACAGCTGTAAATGGGGAATATCTGGAAGAAGAAATAGCCAGACAGATGTCAAGTATGAATAAAATATATTTTTTTATTGTTATATTTACGGCAGTTGTTATTGCAGTAACAATAAATGCGGTTTTTGTGGGAATGTACCAGAAAAGGGAGGCAGAATATGCCGTTTACCGTGCAATAGGTATAGGAAGAAAAAGAACAAGGAGAAAGCTGATATGTGAAATTCTTGTTATGGATTTAATAGGTTTGTTAATAGGCGGAATAGTGTGCATTACGGCTCTCTATCTCCTTAACAGTCTTTATTTTCACCCTTCGGGAAGACATATATTTTATTATCATCCCATTTCCCTTATAGGAATGCTGGTATGCAATGGTGTGGTGCTTATACCGTTGATATTTACAAGAAGTAGGCAGCTTATGAGGGCGGATATCTGTACATTTTAGAAGATACATTCTTCGAACTTTAAAAAATAGCAGAATATATCAGAACATAGCATTTTAAGAAATTGTAATAATGATGGTCAGGTGATATAATGTGAAAAAAGAAGTAAGGAGAATGTACAATTATTATGAAACATATACTTTTGCAGGATGCTTATGAGAAGCTGTCTTTTGCTTCATCTGAATATAAGATTGTTCTTCCTGAGGTTATGGATATTTCAAAACAGGAGGTAATCCGTCTTGAGATAGAGCTGTTGGAGGAGGGAATCTCTGAGCTTGAGGTGACGCTTTATCCTCTGCATATTGGAAGACCTGAATTTTTTCCCTGTGTCAGAGGAAGAACAGCAGTAACCGGCAGAGGAAATCATTTTGTGGATATTCCCTTGGAACAGTTTGATTTTAAGCAGATGGTCAGAGCTTTTTTAAACTACTTAGACAGCGTTTCTGTAAAGCTTATAAAGGGCGGCCCTGTTGCCGTGAAGGGCATTGAGGCAGATACTGCCGGAAGCTTTGAAGCAAGGGCGTTAATAACCTCTAAAGCCGGGAATGCAGGTGAATGGGTAGAATATCCTGTGGTTTTAACTAATAAATCTGCCGGGAAGAAGATAATAAATATCTGTCAAAGCCTGTATGGAAAGGAATGTCTTCCCACAGAGTATATACCGTATGTGACGCTTAATGGAGGCGAGAGCAGACAGTACGATGTGAAGGTAAGGGTGACGGAGGATATTCCTGCGGGAGGACTGGAAAGCAGCAGGTTTTTATTTGTGCCTGAGGGAAATGGAAGTGAGTCAGAACATATAGTATTTAAAACCTCAAGGATAAGAAAGCACCCGTATCTTTTTTTGAGGGAGGAGCAGTGGCAGAGAAGAAAAACTGCAATTTTGAAAGATGATAAGCTCAATACCCTGTTTAATGAAAGCTATGTAAATACGGCAGAAAACTGGCAGGTTCCTTTAGTATCGGGGAATGAGGATTACGTATATCCGGGGTATTCACAGAATCCGCTATTTCAGACGGCAGTGGCATGGAAGATAACAAAAAACGAAAAATACTTAAAAAAGGCACTTAAATTCTTTAATGGATTTTTAGATGAAGATAAAGGGTATCTTGCTACCAGAAAATCATACTTTGCTTTTATAGAGAGCGAAAATGAGTATGCAAGGGGAGATTTTAAGGTATGCCGGGCTCAAAGCATGGGCTGGGTGCAGGAGGCGGAGTTTTTTAACAGGGTGGCAATGACATATGATATTATTTATGAATGTTTCACCCCTAAACAGCATAAGCAGATAGAGGAGTGCCTTAGAAACTACATGAGATTTTCCGCGTGGCGTATTACAGACGGAGACGGTAATAATTTTCAGGTGGCGGAAGCCGGAGCCGGTCTGTTGTGTGCTCTTGTTTTACAGGACCAGGAAATGATTGAGCGTTTTTTATACGGCTATAACGGAATTGAGGATTTGCTCTCAGCAGTGCTGCTTGACGACGGCATGTATTTTGAAGAGGCAGCAGGATATGTAAGGCTTGCAGGAGAGCTGCTTTTTGATATTGTTAATGCAGCCGAAAATTATGGGATTTCTTTAAAGGACAGAAGTATTTCAGCGTCCTATGACAGAGATATAATTCATTCGCCCTGGTCTGTGAGGGAGACATGGGCGGAGGATGGAAAACCGTTTCTGGGTATGAGCTTTCGGCGTTTTGATGAATTTTCAAGGACTACTCGATGCTTTAAGGACTATTTTGACTGTATAGCCAAGGTTATTACAGATAAGGGAATCATGTTTTCAATAAATGACAGCAACGAGCAGAATTTTACACAATTATACCAAAAGGCGTATTATCTTTATAAAGAGCCCCTATATAAGAAAATTGGTGATTTGGCGGCAAATCCGGAGCTTTTTTTTGTTTTGGAAGAGGATTACAGCTTTGAGCCTGGAAAGCATTCTGTGCTGCTTACGGCTGCCGGCTTTGGAATTTTGCGGGATGATAAAAGTCAGGCAGTTTTGAAAACCGGAGGACACGGAGGATATCATGGACATTTTGACAGACTTAGCCTTGCATCATACTTTAAGGACAACATGACGTTTCACAATAATGAATACGCATGGTTTGGATACGATTCCTTTTTGTTTAAAATGTGGGTACAGACCTCAATGGCCCACAATATGACTGTTGTGGATGGCAGAATGCAGAAGCCGTCTCCATGTAAGTGTGTATATTATGAGGAGCACAGGGAGGACAATATTGATACGGAGGCATTCAGCGCAGTGTGCGCGCAGACTGAAACAGAGTGGTTTGACCCTCCGTATGGCGGACAAACACCGTATCCATATGTTTTTCCGGAGGAAAAATGCAGCATTGAAGGGCGGTATATTCTAAAACCGGAAGCTCCAAGAAAACAGGGTGAAATCGGTGAGTATTCAGAGCCGGTATTTCAGAGGCGTCTGTTAATACTTTTTCACGGATATTGTATTGTATGGGACTATCTTGAGGGGCGGCAGGCGCATCGTTACGATTGTCTGTACCATCCTATGGGACGTTTTGATAAGGACGGATTTATGGATAAAAAAGGTGATGAGACTGGGATTACAAAAAGGGAAAGGTTTTCTGACGACCCCTTTGGAGCAGGGCAGTTTATTCAAAACTGCTATACGGCGCAGCTTAATGGAACTGTATGCCTTAGGTTTCATGACGGAAAGCCCTGTGTAAACGGAAACGATATTATGGATTTTATGCCGGAAGCATCAGTGTGGAGAGTATGGCCCCAATCCGGCGGCGTTACCGTTGGAAAGAATCCCCAAAGGGAGGATAACTTTACATATGAAAACAGCCAAGCGGCAGAGGGCTATTTGGACGAGCCGTTAAAAAAGACAGTCAGCTTTACGGTTAGGGGAACAAAGGCGGAATTTATTACCATACTAGAAGGCGGAAGGACTGCGGACAGTGTGAAAGCCGTAAGCTGCGACAGCTTTTCATCCATAAAGATAACCGAAAACGAAAAAAGTGTGTGGATAATATCCGTTAAAGGAATGGAAGAAAAGGACGGGGAAGTGTCAGTCAGAATTATACAAAATTAATTGAAAGAGGGAAATAGTGTGAAAAATACTTTTAAGGCAGCGTTTTTCATTCCTATTTGAGCCGCTAAGGCGGAATGGAGGATTATTATGGAGAGAAATATTAAAAAATATATGATAGATACAGAGGAAAATAAAGTGTTTTTAAGGGAAATCCGTGAAAATCTTCTTGATTTCGGACGCAGATTTCCGTCGCCCCAGGGAAGCTCTTATTACCTTTTAGATGATGGAACGCCGTGGAAGGATTATAAGCGTGAAACATGGATTACCTGTAGAATGGCGCATGTATACAGCATTGGCGCGCTTCTTGGCTATGAAGGGAGCGGGGAGTTAACAGACGCCGCTTTAAGAGGATTAAAGGGAGAGCTTCATGACAGAGTATACGGGGGATGGTATCCGGGTGTTACGGCTGAGGGCGCCATACTCCCTGATAAACAATGCTACGCCCACGCTTTTGTAATTCTAGCCGCCTCATCTGCCATGCTGGCAAAGAGAGAAGGAGCAAAGGAGCTATTGGAGGAGGCGCTTGAGCTTTTTGAACTCAGGTTTTGGGATGATAAGGAAGGTCTTGCAGCAGATACATGGAATACAGAGTTTTCGATTTTAGACGATTATCGGGGGTTAAATGCAAATATGCATACGGTTGAGGCATTTCTTGCCGTGGCTGACGCAACGGGCAGGGAAATATACAGGAGCAGGGCAGGACGTATTATCCGGCGTGTTATCTCCTGGGCGGAGGACAATAAATGGAGGCTTCCGGAGCATTTTACAAAGGATTGGAAGGCAGAGCCTGAATATAATAAAGAGTGTTCTGACGACCCCTTTAAGCCCTATGGGGCAACGCCGGGACATGGAATTGAATGGGGAAGACTTATTACACAGTGGGCGTTATCTGTATATAAGGATGACAAGCAGTCTTTGGATATTTATATAAAAGCGGCTGAAAAGCTTTACGGACAGGCAATCTGGGACGCGTGGGCGGCAGACGGAGCGCCGGGAATCGTATATACCACTGACTGGGATGGAAAGCCTGTAATTCATGACAGAATGCACTGGACTTTGGCAGAAGCTATTAACACATCGGCCGTTCTTTATCATGTGACGAAAAATAAGAGATATGGGGCTGATTATGAGATGTTTATGGAATATCTTGACAAGCAGGTCCTTGACCATGTAAACGGCTCGTGGTTTCATCAGATGAACGAAAAGGGCGAAGTAACAGGCAGCGTATGGACGGGAAAATCAGATATATACCATGCGCTGCAGGCAACCCTGATTCCTTATTGCAGTCCTGATATATCAGTAGCTTTGGCAGTCTGTAAATAATTAAGCCAAAGCTAAGGAGGGGACAGGGATTTTTCCTTTTATCAAAATCCCGTCGCAGGCGATACCCTTTGGGAATATTACAGTTTTAGTTAAAGCTTTATAAATACAGGCTGTCTTTTTTCAAAAACGCAGTATTCGCTAAAGCCGCATCTTAGCAATATTTCTCTTGCAGCAGAAAAACCGGCTCCTATGTCGGAAGCATTGTGGGCATCAGAGCCTACGGTTATTATTTTACCGCCGTATTCCCTGTATTTTTGAATTATTTCCTCTGAAGGGTTAGTAGTATTAAGTCCCCTTCTGAGACTGCCTGTATTTATCTCTATGCCCTTTCCCATGGAAATTATTTTATGGAGTATAGTATCCAGCCTGTCTTTAAAGTCATGGTAGGAGTAGAGCTTTTCCGATTCGCTTAACACATAGCGTACTATGTAATCAAGATGTCCGAATACGTCAAAGTTATCATACACATTTAAGCTTTCAATAATTGCATCAAAATATTTTTCCATACCCTCCTTTACGGTAAGTCCTTTCCAGAAATCACTGTAGTATGGGTCAATTCCGTCTACGCAATGGATAGAGCCTATAATAAAGTCAAAAGGACACCGGGAGGTGAAGTCATACAGCCGCTTAGCCTGACAGGCCTCCACCCCAAGCTCAATACCTACGGAAATTTTGATTTTATCTGAATATTTTTCCTTATAGCCGTATATGGTATCATAATATTCCCTTGGGTTTTTCTGTTCAAAAACACCGTTATCCAAGTCAAAGTCATGGTGGTCTGTTATGGCCATATGCCTCATGCCCTTTGATACAGCTGCGCATATAACCTCGTCAATATCTGCGTCGCTGTCATATGACATTTTTGTATGTAAATGAAAATCGCATATCATATATTTATTTATCCTTTCTAAAAATGTGATACAATCATCAGGTTACGCCAGCATCTGTATATTTTAAATGAAAAAGCGGGTTTTGTAAACAAAAAGAGTTAAAAGAGTTTAGTCGCTAAAAGTCGATATTTGTCCCTAAGGCAATAAATTTCTTAAAAAGAAGAATTTGGAAAAGAAATGGTTGCATTTTTGTTTAAAGTTATGTAAAATATAACTTAGTTAGATTATTAACGATCTAAAAAAATTTCATTTAGGAGGAAATTAAAAAATGGCAGTTAAAGTTGCAATTAACGGTTTTGGACGTATTGGACGCCTTGCATTCAGACAGATGTTCGGAGCAGAGGGATATGATGTTGTTGCTATCAACGACTTAACAAAGCCTTCCATGCTTGCAGACCTTCTCAAATATGACACGGCACAGGGTGGCTACTGTGGAAGGATAGGCGAGAATCTTCACACAGTATCGGCTGATGATGACGCTAATACAATCACAGTTGATGGAAAGACACTTAAAATCTACAAGGAGGCAGATGCAAACAATCTTCCTTGGGGTGAGATTGGCGTAGATGTTGTTCTTGAGTGTACAGGCTTCTATTGTTCAAAGGACAAGTCTATGGCTCACATCAATGCAGGAGCTAAGAAGGTTGTTATTTCTGCGCCGGCAGGAAATGACCTTAAGACTATTGTATATTCAGTAAACGAGAAGACTCTTACATCTGACGACCAGATTATATCAGCAGCTTCTTGTACAACAAACTGTCTTGCACCTATGGCAGATGCTTTAAACAAGTACGCAGCTATCGAGTCAGGTATTATGTCAACAATCCACGCTTACACAGGCGACCAGATGATTCTTGACGGACCTCACAGAAAGGGCGACATGAGAAGAGCAAGAGCAGGTGCTGCAAACATCGTTCCTAACTCTACAGGCGCTGCTAAGGCTATCGGTCTTGTTATTCCTGAGTTAAACGGCAAGCTTATCGGCTCTGCGCAGAGAGTTCCTGTTCCTACAGGCTCTACAACTATTCTTACAGCGGTAGTTAAGGGTAAGGATGTTACAAAGGAAGGCATTAATGCTGCCATGAAGGCTGCTGCATCTGAGTCATTCGGATATAATGAGGACCCTATTGTATCTTCAGACGTTATCGGAATGAGATACGGCTCATTATTTGATGCTACACAGACTATGGTATCTAAGATTGACGACGACACATATCAGGTACAGGTAGTTTCTTGGTATGACAACGAGAACTCATACACAAGCCAGATGGTTAGAACAATTAAGTACTTCGCAGAGTTAGCGTAAATTTTCCTAACGAAAAGGTTTGCGAAAGTTAATGACCTTAACAAAGGGTCCGGTCTTTGGACCGGACTCTTATTTTTTAATATTACTATAGAACGTGAATTATTTAAGCCATAGATTTGGCTTAATAAAATTGAAACTGCAGGTGTTTTTCAGATAACGCTTTGCATAATTTGCACAAACAGAAAGGAAGTATAAAAATGTTAAACAAGAAATCAGTAGATGATATTAACGTAGCAGGAAAAAGAGTTTTAGTCCGCTGTGATTTTAACGTACCTTTACAGGATGGAAAGATAACAGATGAGAACAGACTTGTGGCAGCGCTGCCGACAATTAAAAAATTAATAAGCGACGGCGGAAAAGTTATCCTTTGCTCCCATTTAGGCAAGCCAAAGGGAGAGCCAAAGCCGGAATTATCGTTGGCGCCTGTAGCCAAGAGGCTTACAGAGCTTCTCGGACAGGAGGTTAAGTTTGCAGCAGACGCAGAGGTAGTAGGAGCGAATGCAAAGGCTGCCGTGGAGGCCATGAAGGACGGCGATGTAATATTGCTTGAGAATACACGTTACAGAGTGGAGGAGACAAAGAACGGAGAAGCATTCAGCAAGGAGCTTGCCTCGCTTTGTGATGTGTTTGTAAACGACGCCTTTGGTACGGCTCACAGAGCGCATTGTTCAAACGTTGGCGTTACACAGTATGTTGAAACGGCGGTAGTAGGATACCTTATGCAGAAGGAAATAGACTTCCTTGGAAATGCAGTAAACAATCCTGTAAGACCTTTTGTAGCTATTCTTGGCGGCTCAAAGGTTTCTTCAAAGATTTCCGTTATAGACAATCTTCTTGATAAGGTTGATACTCTTATTATAGGAGGCGGTATGGCATATACGTTCCATGCAGCCCAGGGCAGGGAAATAGGAAAGTCACTGTACGAGGATGATTACAAGCAGTATGCTGCAGATATGATGAAGAAGGCAGAGGAAAAGGGCGTTAAGCTTATGCTTCCTGTTGATACCGTGGCAGCGTCTGAGTTTTCAAACGATGCTGATATAAAGGTTTGCGAGGGAGATATACCTGCAGATTATATGGGACTTGACATAGGACCTAAGACGTCCCAGATGTTTGCAGATGCTGTGAAGGATGCAAAGACTGTAGTCTGGAACGGACCTATGGGCTGCTTTGAAATGTCAAACTTTGCGGCAGGCACCGTAGCTGTAGCTAAGGCATTGGCAGAGATAGATGCAACAACAATAATCGGCGGCGGAGATTCGGCAGCGGCAGTAAATATTCTTGGCTTTGGCGATAAGATGACCCATATTTCCACAGGCGGCGGAGCATCACTTGAATTCCTTGAGGGCAAGGAGCTTCCTGGAGTAGCGGCAGCAAACGACAAATAAAAAAGTGTCGTCTAAAGCCGACACTTGCAAATTCGGCAGAGCCGAATTTGTGGCTTTCGTGACGGAATTTCCTATTATATAAAAAAGTCTCGGCTTTAGCCAAGACTTGCAAGTTTGGCAGAGCCAAACTTGTTGCTTGTAGGATGGAATTTGTAGCATAAGGAGAGAAAAAATGGCAAGAAGAAAAATTGTTGCAGGTAACTGGAAGATGAATAAGACCCCGAGCGAGACAGTTCAGTTCCTTAAGGAGTTAAAGCCCTTGGTGGAAACAGACGAGGCAGACGTAATTTTGTGTGTTCCGTCTATTTCCATTATGGCAGCCATGAAGGAGACTGAGGGAAGCAATATTAATATAGGCGCCCAGTGCATGTATTTTGAGGAAAAGGGCGCATATACAGGCGAGATTTCACCTGTCATGCTTGAGGATGCAGGGGTGAAATACGTTATTATAGGTCATTCGGAGAGAAGACAATATTTTGCTGTAACGGATGAGATAGTAAATAAAAAGACGCTTAAGGCCTTTGAGCATAATATTGTGCCTATTATATGCGTAGGAGAATCCCTTACCCAGAGAGAGCAGGGCATTACTATAGAATATATACGCCAGCAGGTAAAAATCGCATTTCTCGGCGTATCAGCAGAGCAGGCAAAGAGGGCTGTTATAGCTTACGAGCCTATATGGGCTATAGGTACCGGAAAGGTTGCAACTACAGCTCAGGCAGAGGAGGTATGTAAGGCAATAAGAGATTGTATTGCAGAACTATATGATTGCGATACGGCAGAAGCAATCCGCATACTTTATGGAGGCTCGGTGACAGTCAGCAGCGCTCCAGAGCTTTTTGCAGAGCCGGATATAGACGGAGGTCTTGTGGGCGGAGCGTCCCTTGTCCCTGATTTTGGCAAAATAGTTCATTATAACAAGTAAAAGAAATATGCATAGGTAAAAGATTGAAAATTAAAAATTTTCAATCGCAAGCTTGCGTCTGCATGGCATCCGCAAGCTTGTTATGCACATAAAGCCGTGCGGATATGAGGTAAAAAAATGAGTAAGAAACCTGTAGTTTTAATGATTTTAGATGGCTATGGTTTAAATGAAAAAACAGAAGCAAATGCTGTTGCGCTTGCCGATACACCTGTAATGGATAAGCTTAAAAAGGAATATCCCTATGTAAAGGGCTATGCCAGCGGCATGGCGGTAGGACTTCCTGACGGACAGATGGGCAACTCAGAGGTAGGACATTTAAACATGGGTGCAGGACGTATCGTTTATCAGGAGCTTACACGTATTACAAAGGAGATACAGGACGGAGATTTCTTTAAGAATGAAGCCCTTCTTAAGGCAATGGATAACTGCAGAAAGAACGAAAGCAGTCTTCATGTTATGGGACTTTTGTCAGACGGCGGCGTTCACAGTCATATTGAGCATCTTTACGGACTTCTTGAGATGGCAAAGAGAGAGGGCATCGAAAATGTATATGTACATGCCTTCCTTGACGGCAGGGATACGGCGCCAACATCAGGCAAGGAGTTTATGGAAGCTCTGGTTGACAAGATGAAGGAAATAGGCGTAGGTCAGGTAGCTTCCGTTTCAGGACGTTATTATGCCATGGACAGAGATAACAGATGGGACAGGGTAGAGACTGCCTATAAGGCTTTGGTAAAGGGCGAGGGTAATGAGGCAGACTGCCCGGTACAGGCTATAGCAGATTCCTATGAAAAGGACAAGACAGATGAGTTTGTTATTCCGACAGTTATAAAGAAAAACGGAGCTCCTGTGGCTACAATTAAGGATGGGGATTCAGTAATATTCTTTAACTTCCGTCCCGATAGGGCAAGAGAGATTACAAGAACCTTATGTATGGATGATTTTGACGGCTTTGACAGAGGCGACAGAATAAAGACTACGTTTGTGTGCTTTACTGAATATGATGTAACTATTCCAAATAAGGAGATAGCCTTTAAAAAGGTTTCTATCACAAATACCTTCGGAGAGTTTCTGGCAGCCCACAATATGACTCAGGCGCGTATTGCCGAGACAGAGAAATATGCCCACGTTACATTTTTCTTTAACGGCGGCGTTGAGGAGCCAAACGAGGGAGAAGACAGAATACTTGTTAAATCGCCAAAGGTGGCCACATACGACTTAAAGCCTGAAATGAGCGCCTATGAGGTTTGCGACAGGCTTACGGCTGCTATAACAGGCGGAAAGTATGACGTTATAATTATAAACTTTGCAAATCCTGACATGGTAGGTCATACAGGGGTTCAAGAGGCAGCAATTAAGGCTGTGGAGGCTGTGGATGAATGTGTTGGAAGGGCAGTAGAGGCAATAAAGAGTGTGGACGGCGTAATGTTTATCTGCGCTGACCATGGAAATGCAGAGCAGCTTGTTGATTATGAGACAGGCGCGCCATTTACGGCACATACTACAAATCCTGTTCCGTTTATCCTTGTAAATGCAGAGCCGTCATATAAGCTTAGAGAGGGCGGCTGTCTTGCGGATATAGTTCCAACCCTTATAGAAATAATGGGTATGGAGCAGCCGGAGGAGATGACGGGAAAATCGCTTCTTGTAAAGTAAAATTGCATAAATATATTTAAACTGCTATTTATGGCTCCGGTTTTATAATATAAAATCCGGAGCCATTTACATTATAAGAAGGTTATCTATGCCGCCAAGAAATTTACAGTTTCACATTAATGTCAATTTTCGGGAAAATGATACACTTTTACGTTTTTTGAAAATTTACGTTCAAGGTATGCTATAATAAAAAACGCTAACGATTTAGTGAAGAATAATAAAAGAAAGGTGGTATTTTCTCGTGAGAAAGAAAGTAATCTGTAAGGGAATGATGACGGCTATGCTTTCGTTGTCACTGATTGCAGGAATGTTACCTGCTGTAATGACTGAAAGTGTGGCTTATGGACAGGAAGAAGTAGAGGGGGCGACAGTAGCTTCAGGTGAAGGCTGGACGCTTGACAGCAATGGGCTTATGACTATAAGCTTTGATGAAGGGGCTAAGACTATTAGTGGATGGTGGGGATATGTGAAACAGATATGGAACGCCAAAGGCTCTATTTCAGAGGACATACCGACCGTATTTCGTATCTGAAAAAAGTCGGGACATTAAATTGAACATTCCGGCATAAGCGGTACAGGGATAGCCCGTACCGCTTTTTAAATACCAAGCTTGACTTTTCTTTGAATTTGAGCGACATCATATTGATATTTCCGCTTGTGTTGCGTATAATAGGATTAGGCAGGTGATGGGATTGAATTTGATTTTGCATACGGTCATGCAGGAAAAGCAGAGAATCGAATATATGCTGCTGAAATATCAAAATGAATTGTCCTCTTTGCCGAGGGGCACAGCAGGAGGAAAAAGCGATTGCAGATAAAGCATTGGAGGGTGCGGTATGATTTTATATCATGGTAGCAATGTGATTGTTTCCGAACCGAAGTTGATTGAGCAGAATCGTTTTCTTGATTTTGGTTTTGGATTTTACACGACAACAAATAAAACACAGGCGATAGGCTTTGCGGATAAGGTGACAAAGCGCCGCAAAGAGGGCGAAAAAGCCGTCAGCATTTATGAGATTGACGAAGCCCGCGCTTTTCGTGAATGTTCCGTTCTGCGTTTTGACAGCGCAAATGAAGCATGGTTGGATTTTGTATCGGAAAACCGTTCCGGCAATTATACGGGAAAAGCCTATGATTTAATTTTCGGCCCCGTTGCGAATGATGATGTTTATACGACATTTACGCTCTATTCGGCAGATGTACTTACAAAGGAACAGACCTTAGAAGCGCTGAAAATCAAAAAGCTGTATAATCAGTTGGTTTTGTCAAGTGAAAAGGCGCTTTCCTATCTTAAATTTATGGGGACAGTACCGCAGGAGGAATTGTAATGGGAGCAGAAAAATTTGGCGCTGTTATGGGCGTATTGGTGGAACAGATTGTTCATTTGATTACGGAAAACTACGGGTATGACGAAATAACCGCTTCAAACGAATTTTATAATTCAAAGGTTTATGCCCTTTTGGAGCAGGAAGAAACGAAGCTGTGGCATTTTAGTCCTCTTACTCTGTTCAATCTGTTTGATGAAGAAAAAAGGACGGGTAGCTTTGAATTGCCGGAGGAGGCTTGATTATGAGCAGTCAAGGGAAATTTATGATTTATTGTGCTGAGCAGTACAAGTTGGCAAAGCACTTGACGGGCAAACAGCTTGCAGAGCTTTTCAGCCGTTATCGTGTATGGGAGTATGTCTACTCTTGCTATGAAGCCTTGCATACGACTGGTACGAACTATATTATTGAGGACATTGATTTGTATATCGAAGCCCGCAAGCCTGCTATGGCGTAATTATCTGAACAACTAAATATTTTTCTGCATATAAACATCTAAAATTACTCAAACTTCGCACATAGATTTTAGCTA
>ERZ777305.1927-NODE-1927-length-20442-cov-7.455241_pt1 | contig 20442 bp, 28 predicted proteins | sample MGYA00374965_ERZ777305 | MGnify/ENA primary metagenome ERZ777305 (study PRJEB29328, sample SAMD00013331) | mouse gut metagenome | study: EMG produced TPA metagenomics assembly of the Metagenome analysis of fecal microbiota from mouse which was promoted... | reverse complement strand
GATCTGGGTTTGGACTTGGATCTGACTGAGTAGATCAAAAAAAAAAAAAAAAAAAAAAAACCGTCAGGCGTTATGCCTGGCGGTTTCTTTTCGATGGGTTTTTGTTGTAATTTGTTTGCGTTTGTTGTATAATGGATCATATCAAATTTTGGGTCGATGCCGAGCGAGAGGACGGTTTTTTGTTATGCCTGTGCCTATTATTCGTGTAAATATGGGTCAGGTTGTCCAGCGTATCATTTCTGACAAACAGACGTTAGATTCTGATAAGCTTGATCGCGCAATCGATGGTGGTCAGGCGGGTTATGATGCTTGGAAAATAGCGTGGTTATCGCAATATGACGAGCATGGCGTTTTGAAGCCTGGTATTTTCAGTACTCGTGCGTATATTCCAAACCGTGAGCATGGTTTTATGTCCATGGATTCGGATGCACAGGCTGAGTATGTCGTAAATGAGAAAAGGCGGCTTGGACAGCGATTGGACGCTGGGTGATATTGTTGTAGAAAAGACCTGGAAGCATATCATATTTTTTTGATCAATTTTGAGAAAGGTGGTTTTATATTATGCCTATCCTGTTGGACAAAATGGCGCGTGATGCGCTGGAGCGTATTCGCAATTTGCCTCCGCTTGATGTTGCAGAGCTCAATAAGTTGGCGGCGGTACACGATTTTGACGAAGATCGACGCATATGTGAGGCGGAATATAAGAAATGGCTTTCGTATTATGATGTGGATGGTTATTTGATGACTGACGCGAACAAGGATCCTGGCTATAACGCCAGTATGCGCTATGTCCCAATTAGACTTACAGACGAGGAAGCGGCTGCATTTATTGTCGCGGAAAAGAAGCGGTTGGGTGTTGTATAAACATACGAGACTTGTTTCTTCGGTTGTTCGTTTTTTTTGTATAATTAACTGCATCAGATGAAAGGATGGTGTTTGTTATGCCCGTACCTATTATTCGTGTAAATATGGATCAAGTCGTCCAACGTATCGTTTCTGACAAACAGACGTTAGATCTTGAGGACCTTGATCATGCAATTGTCGGTGGCCAGGCTGGATATGATACTTGGAAAATAGCGTGGTTATCGCAATATGACGAGCATGGCGTTTTGAAACCTGGTATCTTCGGTACTCGTGCGCATATTCCAAACCGTGAGCATGGTTTCATGTCCATGGATCCGGATGCTCAGGCTGAGTATGTCGTAAATGAGAAAATGCGGCTTGGTTTGTTATGAGTATTGCAGACATGTTTGGCTGCGGATCTGGTATTGTTTCGTCATTCGGTATGACGGCTCGACAGTCGAAACGTGACATTATGATATATGCCAAAAATTTGTATAGCGGCTCAAAACGGATGCGTTTTGATTTTGCACGTCTTTATTACGACACTGGCGGCGCGTCATATTGTGATTTTGCAAAAGATGATTCTGTCTGTGGATATTATGTTTGGCTAAATAATATGTACTTGGATAGTGTGGGATGTGTCGATCGGCGCAAATTGGATATGCATGATCTGAGGCTTGCGCGTGATCGATTAGATCGGGCATATGTACGGACGCTTGTCGCGGCGGGGCATGAAATTTCACATCTTGCCCAATTTGAATCGAAAGATCCCGAAATGGCATTGTGCAGTGTCGCGCAAGCAGGAAATCAGTTTAATTACAAACTGAATCGGTTTCAAAACAGACGAGGGATCATGGCAGAACTGAATGCTATACATTTTGCTGGTCTACATATGGAAAGGTTGTATCCGCACGTCGACCGTGATGAAATGTTATGCCAATATGTACATGATCAGATTTATGGTGATCAGGATGACACGCGGAACATTATTCGCCCGTATTATATTGACTGGCCAGAGGGCGGTTTTAAGTCTGTTCGCGATATATTTTCTGCTTTTGACAAAGCATATGATTCTGCGGCTCATCACGTAAATGGGTATTCTTGCAGAATACCAGGGAAAGCGAATGACGCGTATGCTAAGCTGACAGGCCTTGGGTTCTGCCGCCGTGTCAATCCGGAGTGGGACTTTTTGCGATTTGCTCTGGAACATGATAAAAGCGCGTATGAGTCTAATTTGATCCTTGCATCGGCATCTGTGTATGTTTATCCTGATATTGTACGAGAGGCCGCCGGCGCGGAGCTTCCGGATCTGAGCATTCAAGCCGTATTCGGCCGAAGCGCGCCCGATGCGCCTGTCGTCGAATCTGCTTCAGAATTTGAACGAAAGCCTGTTCGCAGTCCAAAAATGGCGGCGCTGATGCGCAAGGCTGAACAGGCAAAGTCTCGGGACCCGGGTCATGACCGGGAGTTTACGGATTGACATAGCATGGTATTGGAGGAATTTTTATGGCAGAGCATCCGTTACGCCTCAAGAATTTGACACGGTTTGATTTCAGCCGTGAAAAAATGGCGGCGTTTAATGCCGCATGGGCAGCCCGTGAGCAGGCGTACAAGGACAAATATGGTGACAAGTGGCAGGAACAGATGGATGCGGATTATGAGCGGGATCGTTGTATAAGGTGGCGTAGATGGGTCAATGGACGTATTTATACGATCGGACAATTGCGCATATTCCCAACTGATAGGTTTTCACCGGAAAAGGAAGCATATTTTGAACAACGTTTACACGAAGTGTATGGCGATCAATATGACGCATTGATTTCTCACAGGATTCGTAAAGATCCGCGCGTTGCTGAATTGTTGATCCAGGATGCGATCCGAACCGGCGAATGGGAACTGTTACCTGATGAATTGCATCCGGCATATCATGCGCGAGTTGGTGGTGTTTCATGACCGGCGATCAAGTGTATCGTATTATGGAGAAGGCTGCTGAATTGTTGCGGCTTGAACAACCTGGCGACATAGATTTAGATCCATCGTTGCCATGTGGTTATGGCTCGACGATCGAAGATCCGGATCTTGGTGTGTCGTTCCAAATCGGGGTAGCCGGCCTCAAAGGAAACCATAAACGACTGAGCAACGGCGTCGCCATGGTTCCGATCGGCGCGTTGTTTCATGAAGTGTGTGGCCATGGAGGGCAGCTGAAATACGAGTTCAACAAGGACGACGATCTGTCAACATTGCTGGCTTTGAATTGTTACGCCCGCCATAGCGCGCCGGCGTATTATATGGGTAAAGAGGCTGCTGAATCTAATGTGGATCAATTTACGGAGCGATATTCCCGCCAGCCGTATGAGATCGCGGCGCAGTACATGTCTTTGGTATCTATGCGATCCTGCTTGCCCAGTTTGTGGCAGGAGATCGAGAACGAAGACGGCAAAGTCGTAAAAGGCTCGCCGGAATACCGGGACCAAAAAGCTGCGAAATATACGGACCGTATGATCTGCGCGTATGTGAACCATCGCATGCGCTGTAAATCTGAGTTCGTGCACCGGCCGTTTCCATTCACGTCCGTGGATGATATTTTACGATCGTTTGAAAACAAGTTTCTGGAATGCGCGGACGCCCACAGGAAATATGGCTTCGAAGAAGAGCGGCATGGCTATGTCCGGAAACAGGTCGACAGGCATGATGCATGCGATGTCTATGGCATTTCGTTGGAGGATGCCAAATTTATCGAGAAGTGTGAATTCGGGTCGCATCAGGATATGATGATCTGCGGGGCGTTCCGGGCGGAGTGCCGCGATTCTTATTTTGATTTAGATGATGTTCTCGACAAGCCGGCGCTGAATCGCCTGGATCTTTCGCTTCAAGCCGTATTTTCGAGGACGCCGCAATGGCAGCCGCCTGAATTTGAGCCATCGGCCATGGATAAGATGACGAACATGGCGGAAGAGGCGATGGCGGGTCGTTCAAAAATTGCGAAAAATGATCAGATATTTGGCCGTGGTCCGCCGTGACATATCGTTCAAACATTTTTGGATCAAACGGCCAGCTAAAAATTAAAAAAAATCCCATATCAAAGCAGAAACGCCTTGATATGGGATTTTTTTATGTTTTATGCAACAAATGACCTGTAATATATAGCCGAGCCATTTTTGTAGCGGCCGTAGGGCGCAATAAAGTCCCGGCGGCGGCCGTTGAGGAAACGCAGGATCTCTTCGGGCACGATATAATACGTGTTGCGCGTTTTGGGCGGCAGCGGGTCCCGGATATATAATTCAAGCCGCTGGAGAGGGAACCCGTGAAGGTTTTCATTATCCGGGTTGTAATCGCATACTATTGTTGGAACTGGCAGGTCCGGGATCGCATTAAAAACAACCGTGTTGCCCATGTATTTCGTATGATCGTAAAGCATCCGGAACGTTTCTCCGGTCAGATTGATAAATTTAATACCGTTGACCACAACGCTGTTCTCATCCATATTAACTATCCCCCTGTTTCAGCATCGTCAGAGCTGCTGCACACGAGCATGGCGTTCTCGATGGCATCAGCCAGGGCCTTCGTGTTTTTCAGCGCCGTCTGGAAATGCCGGCTGCAGGATTCCAGGGCGACGCGCTGGGCGTCGGGCATGTCGACGCATACCACGTCGTCCATGTGCCAGATGCAGGATCGCATGTGATCTGTGGTTTTGTATAATGCCAGCGAGAATTTCCGGTTCGACGTCTCGGATCGAAGGGACGTCTGGCACACGCGCAGCCGGAGTGTGCTGTTGATCTTCAGTTCGGATTCCCGGATGAAAATGCCAGGCTTCGCCGTCCAGGCCAGCTGCTTACTCATAGCGATTTATCCTCCTGTTTCGTATTCGTCAACCAAACGCGTTCCGCCCAACACAGCGTGGAACGGAGCGCGTTTGTTTCGACAGTTTGAGATCGATTTTGGAACGATTTTTGTTGGCGTTTTGAAACGTTTAGGGCATCTGGGTGATCAGATCTGAGACCCACCCGTCCTCTTTTCGGGACGCGATGTAATCAGACTTGTAAAGCAATTTGTTCAGCTGGCCGGTACACTCCGGTAATTTCAGATCTGAGAAACGGCTGTTTCTGTAAGGCCCGGCATGGGTGGATATCAGATCAGCGATAAGCTCGCATTCCGGGACCGTGATGCCCAGCCCTCCCATGATGTCTTGAACTTGCTCGATCCGGAAAAAATCGCCGGCCAGGACCGGATGCTCGTGGACCGTCATCTCGCCGTCCTGGTATTCGTCCAGTTCGCCGTATTTGAACATGTCGTGGTGCCAGGCGGCGAAGACCAGGCAGTTGTGCTGCGATACGGTCAGATCGAAAAGCTCGGCCAGGGACGACGCCACGCGGCAGACGGCCAGGCTATGCAATAGCAATCCGTCTGGCCGGTTGGCCCACGCCGGGTGGTATTTGTGGGTCGCGGATGCCGGGGCCTCGAAGAAATAGCCGGGGATCCAGTTGAACCAGCTGTACATCATGGCGTTGGCCCAGCGCTGTTTGCAGTTTTTGTCATTGTCGTCGTTGCGCAGTCTCGTGATCGCGGCCTGCAGGATATCCGCGTGAATTTTTCGCCACTTGGGGATTTGCTTGACCGGGGCCAGCCTGCCGTCCTGGATCTGCATGATATCCCGGTCCAGCCTGTAATATTTGAAATTCGGAACGTACATGCGCCGTCACGTCCTTTCTCGTGTTTATTTAGATTTATTTTTTGCCGGCCGTCACGATGTTTGTTAACGGCCTGCGGCGAATATACTGGAAAGCGCCGGCGCGGCAGCGGCGGCGGTTTCTGATTCGGTTTCTTGCATACTGAAAAAGAAAAGCCCCCAGGGCGCGTTTTTGCGGCCGCTGGAGGCTTTTTATCGTGTTTCCTGTATCCCGGCCCTGTTTTGTCTGAACACCCCTTAAAACGGCTGTAAACGTCGCTCAGGGCATATTTTCGAATATGACCTCTGCCATTTTCAGGACCGGCATACTGCTTTCCAGGACCTGCTTCCCGAATCTTTGGACGTTGCGGCCGGGCTGCATATATTGGTATGCCGTGCCGCCAGCCTGTTTCCACGCTGCCAGGTTCATGATATCGTCGTCGATCAAAATATGGCGTTTTTTATTTTCGCCGGGCGGCAGGGACGCCAGTACGCTGGTTTTGTCATTGACGTTCTTGAGACAGATAAACGGCAGATCCGGACCGTCCTGATCGAAATCCGGAGTCAGGGCATGCTCCAGGCACCAGGCACGCTTGTCGTTTTCATGCTCGTCGGCCAGGATCTGTGCCAGCGGGTTTAGTAACCTGGTCAGCACGATGGTTTTGATCTTCGGAAATTCGGACAGGCAGCGCATTAGATCCACGGCTTTGGCGTCCGGCGGCTGGTTTCGGAAATAATGCGATCCGGGAACGCGAAACGGCTGGGTAATTGTGTCTTGGTCGTTAAATTCCACCAGGACACCGTCCATATCGAAATAGACGAACAGTTTGGGCTCGGTCATGGCGTTACGCATTGCCATTGCATTCCGGGCCGGGGTCCTGATCCGGGTTCGGATCGAAGGCGTTTCGAAACGCGTTCTTGGCCGAGGCGAGCAGATCGGTGACTTCTCTGAAGTATTTGTACTCCGGCTGGATCCAGCTGACGATGAACGTGTGCTCAGGCGTCACATAGAGCCTGGCGATGGCATTTTTGCCGTAGGGCGAGGTATTGGCGCCCTGGGTATCGGGTACCCGGCTGTCATAGGCGCCGAAGAGCTCGGCACACTTGATCACGCCTTCGCAAAGCTCGGCGGCCAGTATGTCCTGGGGGATCCCGCGCATCGCGTAATACTGGTAGCCCTTTTCTTTGAGGGCTTTGATCTCCTCGTCGTCGATCCGATTTCGTTCTTCCGTGGGCTCGGGATTCTTGAGATCCTCAAAGGGCATGTTCCGGATCGCGTACGTATCCGGCATCATGTCAACCGGGTCAATGCTGTGGATGGAATTTGTGATGTCTCGGAGCGAGAAATCCACCCGGATGCAGTGCCGGTCGCCGTCGATCCAGACCCGCATCCGGACGGCCAGGATCTGCCGGTAGGTATGTTTCGGAAAGACGTATCCCGTAGTATTATGCCTGGACTGGAGCAGCGTGGACATGATGTAGCTGTTGTGGTCCACGCCGTCCTCCCGGACGCCGAAGGTGATGATCTCGTCAAAAGGCTCGTCGTCACTGCTCAGGACCAGTTTTTTGTTTTCGGCCAGGGACCGGATCTTGTCCAGGCCGTAGACGATATCGCTGGCGTGACGGCGGTTGGCGCCGTAATTAGCCGCATGGATGATATGGGTCAGGATGCTGGACACGTTGGCGCTGCCCAGGTCGCCGCTCTCGTTGATGATTTCGGCGGACTTGTTGAACGCGGCGCGGATCGTGGCGGGGGTGAACCCCCGCAGTTCTCTGAGGCTGTACTGAAACATGTATCTCTTGTCTCCTTTTGATATATTTTTTTGATCGCCGGCCTTACTCTACAATACTTGCATATAATGCGGATCGTGTGTATCTGGCTTCTGCCCAGCCGTCGGCTAAAAAGCCGATGATATCCGGCGGCATGGCGCCGGAATATCCGGCTATGGAGATCCGGCCGCTCCGGGTATCCGGATCTGATTTTCTGGCGTATTCCATCCGCATGCGGACCAGCTTCATGAGGGTGTCGATCTGGATATATGCCGGAAGGACCGGCGACAGCCAGCTGGCATCGCCGGGATTCAGGTCAATGCTCCAGGCCTGGACGGGACGCTCGAACATGATCGGATCGATATGGTCGGTCTTGAGATTTTCATACTGGGGCCAGGGTATCTCGATATACCGGTCCTGTGCGCTGATTTGAACAGGCTGTCCAGGCTGCGTGCCGCAGGACATGGACCAGACTGAGAGATCGAGCGTCGGATCGTTCGCCATGAGCCAGTTTTTCAATTCGTCCATGGAACAGTACCGGGATCTGACCTTCAATTCGACATGCCAGTCGTCCGGATGTTTCATGGCGTCGCCGTAAGCGCGTTCCAGGCCGGCCGGTTCCTGGTCGTATACCCGGGTTTTGGCCGTCTTTTTGATTTTGGCCGGAATGGGTTTTAACAGTTTCAATTCTAATTGTTTTACGCCCACGTTTGCTTGTCACCTTCTTTCTTTCGTATTTTTCAGGGCAGGAACAGGTCGCAGGTCATGATCAGATAGTGCAGCGTGGAATCCCAGGTGAGCTCGGCTGTTGTGATGCCCTGAGCGGGCCAGGGCTTGATGTCCGCGCCGATGTCGTTTAACCGTCCGGATGCTGCCTCGGCTCCCGGCAGGGACGCATCCAGCGAGATCCGGAACATGTTCCCCGGTAGGGGCATGATATCGACGGGGACGTCTTTAAGCCGTCCGCGCACGGGGTTCCCGCATGCCTGGATCCGGTCCAGCATGCGCTCGGCGGCCGGCTGGGGCAGTGCTTTGGGTGTGTCAACTATCTTCGACATCGTCGTTAAAACCGCCTTTCTCGATTTTATTTTGTTCCGCAGGCATGTCCCGGATCGGGAATACGGTCCGGCATGTCTCGATGCGCACGACCTTCATAGGCTGCTTGTACCGGGTGGCGGCGTGGGCTGCCACGCCGAGAGCCTGGTCCGGCGTCCGGAACAGCCTGGCATCGGCCGGATCGCCGGATAATTCCGGCTGGCCCGCGGCGCGCATGAACTGTGTTCCGTCCAGCGTCGCGACGGCATACGGGTCATGGCTGCATATGTGCGTCGTGATCCGGCGTCCAGGTTCGGTCCGCTCGCATAGTTCCTGGTCGACGACGGCGGTGACTGCGGTCATGGCGTTCATTTTTGCCATCACGGCCTGGACGCCGTTTTTCTCGTCGGCCTGGGCCGACTGGGCGTACAGGGTCACGGCCATGTCACGGATATCAGTTAATTCGAGATCGTTCCGGCCGTCCAGTTCAAGAATGTCCCGGATCAGTTCGATCTCGGACGGGGACGATATGCCATACTGAGCCGGCGTGAACTTGTCCATCAGCTCTAAAATGGCCTGTGTGTTCGTTTTTGTCCTCATGTTTCGCAATGCCTCCATTTTTTCCATGCGTCATAGCCGTCATATCGATTTCCGGTACAGGCATACCGGGCCATCATGGTCGCGGCGCTGAATCCGCAGAGCTTCGAAAGCGTGTCGTAGTCGCCGGTCTCGAAGCATTCCCTGGCGCTGGTCGAGCTGAATTCAGACATGTCGCCGTCCAGGCCGTCCAGGATCGTAATATTCCGGCTGTACACGGACAGTAACGGTTCGCTCCGTATTTGCAGGTCCGCGGTTTTTGCGGACGTCCTGTTGCGGGCGATTACGACCAGTCCGAACTCTCCGAGCAGTTTTTCGATCTCGTGCCACCGTGGTATGATCCGGAGCTTGTCCGCGCCAACGACGAAGCGATATTCGTAGTCCTGGTTTTCCCGCCTGAGCTTGCAGAGCATTTCGTAGGTACGGCCGGCGCCGTCGTCTCCGAATTCGACATCTGAGACTTTCAGGTCCGTGCCAGTGCATAGCTCGCGCAGCATGTCGAGCCGCATGGTTTCCGGGAACGTCTCGCACGCGGTCTTGCACCGGGCCATTTTTCGCCGTACGTATGCGTCGCTGGACGGGACCATGCAGCCGCAGACGTCTCGTCCGGTCATGCGCCGGATCGTTTCGATCGCTTCGAGGAGCAGGTCGCGGTGTGCGATAGTGGGCGGATTGAATGATCCGCCCAGGACCAGGCAGATCGGTTTTTTGTTTTCCGGCATGGTATGGGCGCCTCCTGTTTTTAAGATGTTCAAGTTTCTGATATGAGCATATCGATGTTATCCAGCAGCTCGGCCACGGCGCCGTCGTAATCTTCACTGTCCAGTACGACGGACGATATTTCTAAGCCGTCTTTCGCGACGAACGCCTCCCACCAGTTGGAACTGTCAAGATGGAGCCACGGTCCAGGCGTTTCGGGTCCCAGGCCGTCCGTGTCTTCATTCATGCGTTTTTGCGCCAGTTCTTTCAGGCGGGTGAGTTCGGTGTCGTCCCGGATATGCTTCGCGAGCCGTTCCGCGAAGACGCCGTGGTTTGATTTGTCCCGGATATGAATATCGGACAGATTTTCGTCCCCGGGACGGTATGTCGCGATCACGTCTCCGTTCGCAGCCATCGTTACGACGGCGTTTTTATATTCTAACTCCAGGACGTCGCCCCCGTACCAGAGGCTGAGCTGCCGGCCGGCGCTGATCGCGGGCGTCGTGTATTTGATTTGTTTTTTCAATCGTTTGATCTTGTCCTCGTCCATATCGGCTGCTCCTTTCGTATTTTAATTAAAACGGCAGTTCGTCGCCCCAGAGGCCGTCATTGCATATCGTACGCGGCACCGGCTGTGTCCGGTTTTGTGTGCCAGTCTGGTCCTTATGCCGCCCGTAGGGCATGAATACGCCGATCCGTACGTGCTTCTGCTGCTCATAAAATAAGATCTGTGCTACAGGCGCCTGCAGAAGCTCATTCGTCACATGTTTGGAACGGAATATTTCCCGTCCGTTTTTGCATCGGATATTGGCGTGGACGCGCCTTAATTGCCGGCTGCCGTAATAAAATCGCGGGATCCCGCTAAAGATCCTGATGCGTTCGATCGGATTTTCGGCCAGCAGGGTGTCCAGCACGTCTTGTAGCGCCGGCATAGGCTCGTTGTATTTATAGCGCGCGTATTCGACGCAGTCCTGTTTTTTGGTCATGGCTCGTCACGGCTGCCGCCGGGTCCCGGTTCTGCGTCCCGGCGCAGGATGTAGATTTTAGAGCGCAGCGCGCCGTGCGTATAGTCGAATCCGTAGCCGGTGTCGCAGTCCAGGTCGTAAATAGGGCTTATGCTGCCTGTCTTTTCGTCGGACGACGCGATCTGGTCTGACGCGTACTGGAACGCGGCGCTGAGCGCTTTGTCGAAATCTGTTTTCACGCACAGGCAGTTGATGAAGTCCTGGCTGTGATCGACGACCGCGTAGATGGTCTTTTCAGGGACTGCTTCATAAATGTCCATGGTTTTTCACAGCTCCTCTGTTTTGTTAGTATCCCATGCCTGTGCCGCGGCCCATGCTTTACGCATTTCAGCGTCCAGCATATCCAGGTTCGTGGACTTCAGGTAGGCCTGGGGGACGGACGGGTCCGTAAATTTTCGGATCCTGTAATACGTCTTATGACTCATATGCCGGTCCCAGAAGAATACGATCCTTGGCTGTTTCAGAAACACCTGGAAGCTGGGTTCGTCACCTTCGATGAACGTCCACCCTGGATATTTCTGACGCAGCTTTTTGGTCATGTTCGGATGGCCGCCTGCGAAAACGATGTTCGATCCCGGCAGCTCCGGCAGACTTTTCAGTTCTTGTTCCCTGGCGGCGTATGCGGATAATTTTCGATCTCGCTGTGCCAGGGCGTCCAGCAGGGCGTCGTTGTTGGCTCTGAGCTTGGATAGCTCTTGATCCAGGCTGGTGTTTTGCTGTTCCAGTTTTTCGATCCTGGTATGGAGCGGCGCCGTCTGTTTGTTTCCGGCCGCTGTTAGGCTGGCGAGCTTGGCTTGGGCGTCGTTTAGCTGTTTTTGCAGCTTTTCCGGGTCTGGCCCGCCGGCTGCGGGCAGGTATTTGTCCAGGGCGTCGGTGACGGCATTTTCCACTGTGTCTGCGAATAGGTTGCGAAAGCTCTCGTCACGCATGTACTTCTCTGCCAGGGGCCGCTCGATGGCGGACTTGAAATTATCTGTGGCGACAAGCTGGGACAGCTTCGATGCGTAGGCGGCCATCATGACGTTGGCGAAGATCTTGCCCGCGTGCTGCCGCAATACCGGGCCGAATAGTTCGTTGGAGCTTGCCAGCTCTGGTTCGCACTCGATCATGGTCAAGTCGATGCCTATTTTCCAGGTGTTCTCGTCCAGCTCGCTGGTATTTCCGATCGCCATGATGCCTTCGCCCATGGTGCATCGTATGACCTGCAAGACCGCCCGGTCCTGGGTAAGATCCAGGTCTTCGCAGACGGCCAGCAGGCCCTCTGCTGAATCCGAATATAATTTCTTTCGGATACAGGCCCTATAGGCGTGGTCCAGGCGCCGTGCCAGAAATTCTTCACGCCGTTCCAGGTTTTTAAGCTCGATGGAGTGCTTGGCGATCTGATCGGCCAGATAAGCGTTGGTTTCGTCTATGCCGTCCTGTGACGCGTCACTGGGTGATTTGTCCATGTCGAGCAGTTTTTGAAGCGTTTCGATCTCAGCGCGCATGTGCGCCTGCAGGGACTGGCAGGTGTAGAACGATTGATAACCTGCCTGGACGCAGGCGTTTAGGGAATGCTGCGGTATTTCTTGTCTCATGTCTTTTCACCGTCTTTGTTTTTATCGCCATCCTGGTTCTGCGGCATGATCCGGATCGTCAGCGGCGTTTTGGCAGGCGTCTGGTCCGGTATGTCCTGCTCGATCAGGGCTTTTCGTTTGTGGATGCTTTTCCGGACATATATCTTCTTGCCGGATTTCAGCGTTCTAAAATGTGCGCGGGTCTCCCATGAGACCTTCGTGTAATTGGCCATGGCCCGGCGTCCGGGTTTTGGTTTGTCTCGCGAGACGATCTGGATTGGTCCGATGGTCCGGATACGCCGCTCTTTTGGCGGTTTCTCGGATATTTGAACGGCTGCCTTTTTCTGCCCGGCATATTCACGATGTTCCTGGTCGGATACCGGACGGGACCTGCCTGCCGCTTTGTGTTCCGATAATATCCGGTTGGTCTTGAGCGTGTAGCTGGTGAACATGGCTGCCAGGCTGTTCAGGTTGTCGGACCCGGTTTTTTGCAGCATCACGTCGCAGCCGTTCTGGGCGTTCTTCATGACGATGTTTTTCCAGTTCTTGCGGTCGTTTGCGTTCCAGTTCAGCTTCCGGATATTGATCAGCTTGTACATCTGGACATAGTTGACTACGGCGTCCGGAGCCGGTTTGAAATCGCAGGGCATGGGCGTCTTGGACGCGAGGGCGTTTTCCAGCGCGTGCTCCGGGTCTTCAAATTGCCATGTGATGTCGCCGTAGATGCCGGGCTGCCAACCGGAACTTTCGGCGTAATATATAAAATCCTGGAGAAACAGCGTCATCCTGTGGCTGGCCAGGTCCAGGCGTTTCAGTTTCCAATAGATATACCGGCCGGCGTTGACATGATAGACGCCTTCTTCGAAACAGGGGATATAGCAATAGTAATAGTCCTGGGTGACGTATAATCTGTCTTCGAAGTCCAGATTTGGATTGGGCGCCTGCCATTCCGGAATCTGTTTCAGATCGAACAGGGGCCTGAGATCGACGATGTCTTTTTTCTTGATATCCCGCCGGGTCATCATGCCAAGATCGGATATTAAACGCCGGTTATAATCCTGGAGCAATCGGTCCGCCACGCCGCCTGCGATCGAGAACGATGCCGCCTGGAGCAGCATTTTCGTCTCGGATCTCTGGGGCGATTGTGATACGGCCGGCCATAACGGGCTGGGCTTGGATTTGCCTTTCATGATGGTTCGCGACACCCCTTTCTTTTGTTCCGTCGATCATTATATCTTGTATTTATATAAAGATCAACAAATTTATTGTGTTTTCCAGCTATTTGTTCTGATTTACTGGCTTAGGATTCCGGTTTTAATCTTCGCCGTCAAGCAGCTCTTCCAAGATACCCTTGTTCCAAATGGGATCGTCCTGCAGGACGTCGTAATAGTTCAGATTGTGATCCTGGGAGCAATCCCAGCCGTACAATTCACAGTACGTGCAGAGCATTGCCTGTGTTATTGCTGTTCCGGTTTTTGTTGTCAGCTCGATCTGCACGGCGGGCACGCCATGATCGTCTATGCCAAGATTGATGATACTGACGCATCGCGGTTCGGCGGGGTGTTTTTGGCTGGCGCCGCGGTATAATAATCCTGTCAGGATCTCGTCGAGTTGTCGTTCGTTCAGGGACTTGAAGGGACAGACTGGCAGCTTTTTGGACCATATGGCGTCACGGATCTCGGAGGGCGCCATGTCGCTGGTCCGGATATTGGACAGGAAATGTTCGCTCATGATGGTTCTCCTATTTTGGCATTCGCGTTCAAGCAACCAGATGTGGCGCGTATCGGCTCAAATATTCCATATATTGAGATTTGGAGTATAATTTGCCGGTGCCGGGGACGCGGCCCATGTGCTCGATCTGGATATCAAGATCCTGGCGGCGGGCTGCGGCGAAGCAGCGGCCCATGGCCCGCCACTGTGCAGGCGCCGGCAGTTTGGCGAGCTCGAAATAGGCTGTGCGGTCAGATAAATACATCCGGATGTTGCCCCGGTTGATAAATTTCTTGATATAGAGCCACGCGCTGCCAGGCTGGTGAAATTTGCTGGTCTTGAAGAATTCTCCGATGCTGGCGTGGTCCACGTCCCGAAGATGGCCGGACATGCAGCCGTTTATCAAACGGCCGTCCCGCGTGATCCAAATGGCCGCGCATGGGTCGTTTGTCTCGCCCCATGCGCGAATGGCTTTTTCCTCGATGGTCATGATCATTCGCCTTCTTTCTATTTGTCCGGCATGTCGTTTGGATCCAGACCGGAGCGGCGGGCATATTCCGGCTTGGCTCCGTCGAACGCAAACCGGATAATATCGTCCAGGGCGTCCTGGATGGACTTGTATCCGGCTGTCTTAGAATCGTGATTCATCTCGCCGCCGTCTCGGAGCGCGTAGCTTTCCAGATCATGGATCGCGTATTTGATACAGGCGCCGCAGTTTTCGCTGTCCGGAGCAGCCGGATTGTCCGGGAACCAGATCTTTAATAAGACGGCAGCCTGGTCCGGCAGCTTGATCTCGTACAGGCCCTGGGCATCCGGGTCCTGATCTTGATCGCTCTTGAGATCGTTCTTGTGACACTCGTATAGCCGGCCGGCCCATGCGTCGTCCAGTTTGTCGATGGCGATCGTTCCTATGATGTGTTCGTCCTGTTCATCATACGAATAATCGCAGTACGTCAGGACATGGCCTTCGGCATTGATATAGATCATGCCATCGTATTCGATCCGGTCTTTATGATCCAGGTCCAGCTCCATCTTGCCGGCATTTTCGCCATAGGCCCAGGGCCTGCTAGATTCTGTCTCGGGGTCGCCGATACCGTTCCAGTAGGCGCGGCCCACATGGAGGGCCCAGTCGTCGCTGCCGGCGTCCCGGTATTTGTCGATACGGATATTGGGCAGCGTGCAGAGCTTCAGGACATTCTCGACAGGAATATCGTCATGGAACCGGTCCATGGAGATATCCACATGGACGCCGCAGGGTTCTGCCTGTGCGTTGTTGGCTATGACGATGCTCCGGATGTCGCTTCCGCCGATATACTTTTCGGTAAACGGGCGCTGCAGGCTGAGCAGGTGCATGTGCCAGTCCCGGAGTGCGTCCAGGAATTCGTCAGAGACTTCGCGGCCGTTTGTCGCCAGGTAGACTTCGTCGATCTTGGTGTGATATTTCTTGGCACAGCTCAGGGCATATTTGATCAGATGTGGTTTCAGAGACGGCTCCCCGCCTGTAAATGTCAGGGTCCGGATCTCGCTGGCGGCCGAGAACGCGTTCTCGATGACCTGGACCGGCATGTCCAGGCTGTCGCTGTCGCCCCGCAGGCAATGCGCGCAGCGCATATTGCAATCACGCGTCAGTTCCAGTACCAGGTCCGTTGCGACAAGCTTTCTTGGTGCTCTGTTGTCTTTTGTCATGGCAATTTCTCCTATATTTAGTTTTTTACGGGCCAGGCTACGGTCCAGTGGGGCCGGTTCTCCGGGATGTCATACGTGATCTCTTCATGGAGCATGATATAATTGCCCGGGTGATACGTGATATCAGACCCTGGATGCGCGGCCTGGCACGCGACAGCCTCGTCGTAGTCTTCGAATGTCTCGTGGGCTGTGTCGTGTCTGTACAGATCGGGCTGGTCCTGCGGCGCAGGTATCGTATTGGCGAAGATTGTCTTGTAAACGGCCTCTACGAGCCAGATATCGCGCATGCGCGGGTCGTCTGCTATGGCATCATGGGCTTTCTTGGATGCCGCGTCGAGATTTTCTGTGTGAACGGCAGACCGACAGATCTGTTTCGTGATCCGGTTCCGGTATATGACGGTCCAGCTTTTGATCTCCTGCATGTTTCTCACCTGCTTTGCGATTTAATTTTTCAGAATGGCGACAACGGATAGTCGAATACGTTTTTGCGCATGTATTTCGCGATATAGTACAGGAATCGCCAGGGGTTTTCGCAGACGCGTTTATTTCCGGCGTGCCGGATGGCGCAAAAATCGATCGCATTGTTCGCAGCCCAGTGCGCCCATGGCACCAGTCTGGCGATTTGCCTGTCTGATAACGGCACGAGAAACTCGAAGCATGGCACGTTCCCCGAAAAGCCCATCCGGACGTTTCCGCGGCGCATGAATTTACAGATGGCGTCTACGGGATCCAGGCCAGGATAGAAATCGGCGATGTGCCTGTGGTCCAGGTCTCGTTGATTGCCTTCAAAGCTGCCGTTGACCAGCGTCCCGTCCCGGAGCAGCCAGACGGCCAGGCCGAAATTATCGGTCTGGCCGTACTGGTGCAACAGGCTGGTTTCAACGGATCCGTGCGCGTCAGGTTTTTTCATGGGCATTTTTCCAGCTGTCGGGCCGGCGCTCCCAATAGGCGGACAGCTCGGCTACAGCCATATCGATCAGCCAGAACCGGCCGGCTTCGTCCTGCATGATATCGACGGACCAGGGGCCGTGCAGATCGTCGGCTTGGCACATGGCGTTGACTACCGCCTGGGTCACGAAACCCTGATTTTTCTCGAATTCCGGCCGGATATGACCGTCGTACCAGGCGTCGAAGATCAGCTTGTCCGTGAGGTCGTACAACTTGTCGTAAACGTAGTCTTTTTGCCAGTAATCGATCGTGAAAATGGGCTTTTTGGTATCAAAGTCGTAGAAGACACGGTACTCGGGCCGGAACGGAAGGCCGTTATAAATGCATGGCGTCGCATTGGACTTGTGCTGGATGCGTTCCCGTACGACAAGGCATTCCGTTCCGTCGTACTGGAAACCGCACCGGAGCATGGCTTCGTACATGATGGTCATGACGGCGTTGCTCAGGTTGGACATGAGGGGCAGGCAGGCCGACTTGGCGTCGAATTTGTGGGAGTAGCAGCCGTTCTTGAGGAAGCACAGTCCGATATTGGCCGCCTGCATGGCAGGCCGGACGGTGTGCTCGACGAAATCGTCGATGACAGACCGGTCTTCAGGGCGTTCCATATAGAAAGCCCGCTGTGTTTCGGCGGGAACAGGGATATAGATCGATTTGGGGAGCTTGAGCACGTCGCTTTCGATATGCTTGATCTTTTCGAACCAGAACGGGAACGCGTTCATGGCGTCCCGGGACATGTCGGGCATGTTCTTATCAGGCATTCTTGCTTTCTCCTTTCTTTTTCTGCGCGTCATAGCTATCCCGCTTCTTCTGGTCCAGGCGGATATTCGACACATCGCACTGCCGTTCCTGGGCGAGTCCGGCGGGCAGGAGGCTTGCCATGTAGGCGTCGTCGAGATATTCCGCGGCCATGAACTCGTCGAAGCAGGCCCAGATCTCGCCGCCGAACCCGGCGTCGTTCTCCCACGCGCTGTATGGTTCCATGGGGCCGTTTTCCGTGATTTTTTCAACAGGCTCGCCGCTGTCCAGGTAGCCCAGGAACGCAGCTATTAAATCCATAGGAGAGTAGCCGTGGGATGCCATCCAGTCCAGCTGGTACAGCCGGTAGGCTTCATGGCGGAGTTTTTCAATACTGTCCATGATGTTCTGGTCCTTTCAGATAAAATTTTGGCTTTTCAGATATTCTCCAGGATCGTGTCCACGGAGAGACCTGTCAGCTCGGAAATGAAATACAAAATGGGCTCTTTGTACTCCTCCGAGCCGTCGTATTCCCGGTATGTGTCGATCACTTCGCGGATCGAGATCACGGGCATTTCGAAATTGGCGCGATCAGACGGCATGCTTTTCAAACCTCCTTTCAGATTATGTATTCGTCAGGCGTCGTCCCGGATTTGGCGCAGGAACGGAATGATGGCGTTATAGGCTTTCACGCGATAGCCTGTGTCGAAGGTCTGGTTCATGGCGGTGTTGATGATGTTTCTGGCGGCGTTAATATCCTTTGCGGTCTGTGCTTTGAGAAGCGCGGCCATGGCTTTTGCCACTTGACCGGTTTTTAATGTGACGCCGCCCTGCGACAGTGCTTTGTTGACATCGTTTGTCGTCGGAATGTTCAGTTGCTTTTTTGAGTTGGCTACAATAGGCGCCGCGGCAGGCGGGATCAGATCGTCAGGATACGGGCCGTGTTCCGCGATGTCTTTGATGATGTCTTTAACGGCGTTGTATCGCAGATTTCCCTCCTGGGCGCCATATTTTGTGCACAGCCGGTTCCTGGTGTCCAGCTTACGGCGGTTTTGCGGCAGTTTCATGGACTGCATCAGGATGGCGGACAGGATCCTTAAATCGTCCGGGTCCGTCATACCGGCGTCGCCGAGCTTGGATTCATAAACGGATCGGACCGGATTCAGTTCGGCCGGCGCGGGCGATGTCTGGCTCGCCGTCTGCATTGGATCGGCCAGGTATGCCGTGACGCCGAATTGGTACGACATGAACGGTGTCAGCGGCGCGTAACCCTTGTCTCCGGACAGGATCGTGAAATCTGTATCTGGATTCGTAACGGACATGCGGCCGAGCCATGCGCAGATCTGGAAGTCCATAGCGTTAGGTGAGCTGTTTTCACACTCGACGAACATGTACGATAGGCCCGGCAGCGCAGGCAGTGATTTCATGTCCAGATTGCAGGCCTTTTCCGACCAGAAAATCGCGATCACATCGCCGGGCCGGAAGGCCGGGGCGGCGGCTTTCCAGCCGTGCCCCGTGTTCTCCAGGTCTACCAGCCAGCAGGTGTTTCTTTCGTTCAGGGCGTATCACCTCGCATGAAAATATTTTATCGCTTGTTGGCGTCAGATGATTCTGGCGGTTTCCGGATTCAATCTTGCCAGCGCCATGTCCAGCAGGAAGCGCCGTTCCGTTTCCGGCAGGAACATGCCGGTATCGATCCAGATGGCGTCAGGCGGGAAGCGAAGGGGATCGTGTTCGCGGGTGGAATCCCGCTGATCTCGGGTCGTGATCTCGTTCAGCGTTTCGTCATAAGACCGTTTCAGGCCGCGGCCTGCGTCCTGGAACATGCGCCGCATGGTTCGGTCATGGACGGGCGCGTAGAGATAGAATTTCAGAACGGCCTCGGGGAAGATCGCCGTCCCTGCGTCCCGGCCGTCGACGACCAGGGCCTGGGATCCGTTGGCCAGCCGGCACGCGCAGGTGACCAGGTTGCGGATCACCGGGTCCACGGAGCAGGCGGACGCCATTTGTGCTATTTCTGGCGACCGGAGATCGGCGTCTTCGACGGCTGCGCCGCCCAAGTACATGTTTTGGGTGAATCCGCCGCCGGGCTGCTTGACGAACTTGGCGCGCATGCGGGCGTTGCAGGCGGTGTCGATCACGGCGGCCCGGCACGTGTCGATGTCGTTGATCGTGAAACCGGATCTGGTCAGGGCCAGCGCGATAGTCCGGTACAGGGCTCCGGTGTCCAGATAGGCGAAGCCGTCTAAAGCGTCGGCCAGATAGCGGGCCATGGTGGACTTTCCTGCGCCGGCGGGGCCGTCCAGGGTGATCGTGGGGAAGCTTTTTTCAGCCATTTCATTGTTCTCCTCTGTAAATAGTTTCAGGTTTACCAGTCGTAGCTCTTGAGGGCCGGGTTCTCAGGCCCGTCGGTGTCCAGACATAAAACGCCGCAGCCGTGGTTCTGGGCAATGGCCAGGCAGCGCCGCAGGTCGTCGGGGATGCCGGGATGCTTCGTCAGGTCTTCCGGGATATAAATAAACCAGCCGAAGGTCTCTCCATCCGCGGTGGATTTTGTATAGACCGACAGGCCCATGTTGTTTTGTTCCGGTTCGTCGTCCAGCATGGCGGCTGTATCTTTATTGATATGATTGGTCCCCAGCGTCATCATGCGGCTTGTTTCGGGTTTGCAGCCAAAGGCCGCGTTGAGCATGCACTTATGATACCTGGTTTCGATCTCTTCCAGGGTCCGGGGCGTGTAGTCCATCCAGGGCGTCATGACGCCGGCGTTGTACATCCGGCAGGGCTTTTCGTACAGGCTGTCCAGAACGGATCTCACACGTTCGGAAATGCCGGCCTCGAATCCGTTGTGGACGCGGCCGTACAGATGCACGGCGCCGTTATAAAAGCCAGGGAAGGCAATGGACGGGCAATGGCTGAGATATACGTCCGTATTGCCGTCGCGCACGGTACGCGCCTCGCTGGCGCCCGTAAAGCCGTTGATAAACTCATGGTCGTGATTGCCCTGGATCAAATATTTGTCGCCAGGCAGCTGGGCCATGATATCGTTGCGCTCTTTCCCGGAAACAGTTTTCCAGAACATATCTCCGATGATATAAACTGTATCGCCGGGGTTCACGGCTTTTTGCCAGTTCTGAATCATGGCCTGGGTCATGTCCTGGACGGTTTCGTA
>ERZ777305.1924-NODE-1924-length-20461-cov-3.694698_pt1 | contig 20461 bp, 19 predicted proteins | sample MGYA00374965_ERZ777305 | MGnify/ENA primary metagenome ERZ777305 (study PRJEB29328, sample SAMD00013331) | mouse gut metagenome | study: EMG produced TPA metagenomics assembly of the Metagenome analysis of fecal microbiota from mouse which was promoted... | reverse complement strand
GCGGGATATGTAACGCAGACCGCCATACGGTTCCCCGCCCAACTCTGGCCGGGTTTTCTCTGCCGGCGCTATGCGCGAATTAAGCAGCAGGTACGCTCATGTCATGGCACACTATCTACTGCGGCAGGTATCTCTCTGACGGCTGCTATTCAGTTTTCAAAAGAGGAATGTCGTTCCATCTGTTTACTCACGAATAGCCGCTTTTGAAAGTCTACTCCGCAAAATTTCCAGAGGAAATAAAAAAGCGCCTGCCCTTGGCCCAAAGGCCAAAGGCAAGCGCCTGTTTCCTGTTTATGTTCTCTAAAAAAGTTTTACATCGATAAAATAGTAACAGCCGAACCTTAGAGCTGGTTTAGAAAAGGAGAAGCGCCCCGTGAACTTTCCGGGACGCTTCTGTGAAGCTTCTGTGAACGCCTATTGCCTGAACCGCACAGTAAAGCGGACAAGGTTCGGCTGGATATACCTTGCCCAAATAGCGGCGCGGTTCGCCCCCGCCAAGGAGCGCGCGATAGCCAGCCCCACGCCATAGCCGCCGCCCTTCTGGGTGCGGGCGGGGTCGGCCCGGTAGAAACGATCAAAGAGCTTATCCGGGGGGACCTCCGGCAGCTTCGGGCAGGTGTTTTCTATAGAGAGCTCTATCCGGCTGTCGCTTTTTACCAGTGTGACCCTGGCCCGGCCCCCGGGGTCCGCATACTTTACGCAGTTGTCCAGCAGTATGGAGACAAGCTTTCGCACCTGCTCCCGGTCGGCGCTGATACTGACGTCCGCTGTGATATCCGCCGCAAGGTTAAGCCCCTTTGCGGCTATGGGCTGGGAAAACTCCCGGAGAGAGCTCTCAATAAGCCCGCGGAGTGAAAAATTCTCGGGCTCCCCTTGTATTGGGCTCTCGTCCATTCGGGCCAGCATTAGCAGCTCCTTTACCAGCCCCCCAAGCCTTGCGGTCTGCTCGCGGATATTCCGGCTCCATTTACTCTCGCCGTTATAGAGCTCCAAGGCCTCGGCGTTGGACTGTATGATGGCAAGGGGAGTTTTGAGCTCGTGTCCGGCGTTGGTTACAAACTGTTTCTGGCGCTGGATATTTTCCGCGATGGGGCGTATGGCCCGCCGGGATAGGAGTATCACAAAGACCAGCATAATCCCCCAGCAGAAAAGCCCAACGGCAGCCGATAAAATAAGCACACGCCAGAAGGAGCCGCTTTCGCCGGAGGTGTCTAGGAACACAGCCAGAGCACCGGGGCCAGGTCCCTCTCTTATAAGATAGCGAAAATGCCCGTATTCGCCGCGCTTATTGCCCTTCTCCAGGGCCTTGAGCGCAAGTTCTGCGGCCTGGTCCTCGCTGACGGAATAGGCGCGGCTAACGTCAACGAATACGGGCTCGTTATCCGGCCCGAAGCGTACCAGAAAGAAGCTCCCGGACACAAAAGCGCTATAGACCTCCCTGGGCCCGTCAGGAACACCGAAGGGGAAGGGCCTGCCAGAGGGCTTATCGGTGGGAGGCAGATTGCCGGGGTCACCGTCGGCGCTGCATAACAATTCCAGGGTTCGGTCCATACGCTGGCTTATCAGCATAAGGTTCGCGGCGTTTATGGCTCCAAGCAGCAGCAGTATCAGCCCGGTGATGGCGGCCATGGCGGCAATTACGAACCTTTTTTGCAGCGCCTTAACCATGGCGTTCCTCCAGGGTATAGCCAACATTCCTCCGGGCGGCGATGGTAATATCGGCCTTCAAGGCAGAGAGCCTACGGCGCAGGTAGGATATATACACCCACACCACGCCGAGTTCTGTCTCTGTGTCATAGCCCCAGACCCGGCACAGCAGCTCCTCCGTGGAGAGGTATATGCCCCGGTTCAGCATCAGGAGCTCCATCAGCTGGTACTCGAGCCTTGGCAGCACAAAGGACTGGCTCCCGCAGGAGAGCTCGCAGTTTTTCTGGTTTAAGGTTATATTGCCGCAGCTTAAAAGGTTCGGCGTATACTCCTCCCGCCGCCGGAGCAGGGCCCGTACCCGGGCCAGAAGCAGCTCCATGGGAAAGGGCTTCGGGAGATAGTCGTCCGCGCCCAGGTCCAGCCCCTGTACCTGATCCTCGATCTCAGCCTTTGCCGTGAGCAGCAGCACAGGGGTCCGCCGCCCGGCGCTTCTCAACCTTTGCAGGACCTCAAGGCCGCTGAGCCTGGGCATCATGACGTCTAAGATTATGCCGTCATACTGCCCGGAAAGGGCGTAATCCAGGGCCGCCTGGCCGTCGTATACCGGGTCAACGATGTACTTATGATAGGTTAGTATATCCACCACGGCCTCGGACATGGCGGGCTCGTCCTCGGCGTATAGGAGCTTCATAGTAATCACCTCATGGTTGTATTATAGGGCGCAGAGCTTAGTTTTACCTTAATTTATTCTACCAGATATGAGGGGTTATTTCAACAAACAGTTGAAATAAGCTTGGATAAAGTGTATAATATTGGGAGAAAAATCTATGGAGGTTCAAATGTACCGACTGATAAAAACCGAGGGCACTGCCCGCCGGGGAGAACTTGCCACCGTACACGGAATGGTGCAGACCCCGGGATTTATGAACGTGGCTACGGCCGGGGCCATAAAAGGGGCCGTCTCAGCCTATGACCTTATGGAGCTGGGCTGCCAGGTACAGCTTTGCAATACCTACCACCTGCACCTGCGTCCGGGGGACGAAACTGTAAAGCGGCTGGGGGGCATAAGAAAATTTACCGGCTGGCAGGGCCCTGTACTTACCGACAGCGGGGGCTTTCAGGTGTTCTCGTTAGCAAAGCTCCGGGATATCAGGGAGGAGGGCGTTACCTTCTCCTCCCATATAGACGGCCGTAAGATTTTTATGGGCCCGGAGGAGAGTATGCGCATACAGTCGAATCTGGGCTCTACCATCGCCATGGCCTTTGACGAGTGCGTGGAGAACCCGGCCGAGTATGAATACGCAAAAATGTCCTGCGCCCGCACGGCCCGATGGCTGGAAAGATGCAAGGCTGAGATGGCAAGGCTCAACAGAGAGGAGGGCACGCTGAACCCGAACCAGATGCTCTTTGGCATAAACCAGGGCTGCACCTATCACGACCTTCGCATAGAGCATATGAAGCGTATAGCGGAAATGGGCCTGGACGGCTACGGCATAGGGGGCCTTGCGGTGGGGGAGACCGCCGGGGAGATGTACTCGGTTATCGAGGCCATAGAGCCGCATATGCCAAAGGACAAGATACGCTACCTGATGGGTGTGGGCACGCCTGCAAACCTCCTGGAGGCCGTGCGCAGGGGCGTGGACCTGTTTGACTGCGTTATGCCCACCAGGAATGCCCGCCACGGGCACGCCTTTACAATGGAGGGGTGCAGGAATATGTTAAACGCCAAGTATGTCCTGGACGAGGCTCCCCTGGACGTGACCTGCGATTGCCCGGTCTGCCGGAGGTTTACCAGGGCCTATATCCACCACCTGTTCAAGGCTGGGGAGATGCTGGCCATGCGCCTTACGGTTATGCATAACCTGTACTTCTACAATCATCTGCTGGCAAAGATACGTGACGCTTTGGACGAGGGGCGGTTTGAGGCGTTTTACAAGGAGAATATCGAGACTATCGGCCGGAGAATATAGCGCTGCGAAAATAAATGCTTGCAACTTCTCGGGTTTCCTGATATAATCAATAGTAATCATTTGAAGGGATGTGTTCACAAAAGATGTACAATTTCAACTTGCTGGACGCTTCGGCGGCCCAGGGCGGCGGTGGCATGAGCCTTATCGTTATGCTTTTGGTATACGGCGTGTTCTTCGCGGCTCTGTACTTTATCTTCTTCCGCCCCCAGAATAAGAAGAAAAAGAAGGAGGCCGAGATGCGCAAGAACGCCCAGGTGGGCGACGAGATTACCACTATCGGCGGCATCTGCGGACGTATTGTGGCGGTGAAGGACGAGTCCGAGTCGGTCATTATCGAGACCGGCAGCGACAAATCAAAGCTGCGCGTGAAGCGCTGGGCCATCGGCAGCGTTGACACTGTGCACGAGGACGACGCCTGATATAAGTAAAAATTCATGAATAAAAGGACCCTGCGGCTCATAGGTATTTAATAGTAAGCACTTCTCTGTGCTTACTATTAAATACTGATAGCTGCGAGGTCTTTTTGTTATGAAATGGGTAAGAGCTTTGATACTTTCCACTGCCATTACCGCCGGCGCGGGTCTTGGGCTGCTGTCGGCAATCGCCTTTTTCGTCTGCCGTTCAGAGTCCCTGCCAAGGAGTTCCGTTACCGTCGTCACAACCCTTGCCGCCTGCGCGGCGGTGTTTTTGGGCGGGCTGCTGTCCTCCATATCGGCGCGGGAGAAGGGGCTGCTGCTGGGAATTGGGGCAGGGGCGGTTTTTCTGGTGTGCGCAGGGCTGGTGTCTGTTCTGGCGTTCCGGATAGAGCCAGGCCCCGGGAGCGTTGGCAAGATTGCCGCTATACTCATAAGCGGGGCTATTGGCGGTGTGCTGGGCGCCAACCGTAAAAGCAAGGTGAAATTTTGAGGCGCCATGGGGCTTACAATATTGTAACCGCAGGTTACAGCTGTGAGATACTCATTGAAGTTCATGCCGTCTCCTGATATAATATTGTAAAATATATGGGCGGAACAGGAGGTTAGGATATGAAACGCACTCTAAAGAACACTTTGGTTTTAAGCCTTGCTTTGCTGCTCCTATTCAGCTTTGGAGCCTGCGGCGGCAGCGGCGGGGATACGTACAAGAGTGAATCGGCCAGCAGCGCCGCCTCCCAGAGCGGGAACCAGTCGGCAGATATGGAGGATATGCCGGAGTCTGAGGCCGGCTTTGACGAGGGAGCCGAGACCGGCGGTACGGAGACGGTCCGCCCACAGGACCGCAAGCTTATAACCACGGTGAACCTTCAGGCTGAAACCAAGGAGTACGACACCTTCATGTCCTGGCTGGAGTCCCATGTGGCCGGGACAGGCGGGTATATTGAGTCCTCGGATATGTATGCCTACAACGAGCGTGAGCGCAGCTGTGACCTTACACTGCGCATTCCCGCGGACAAGCTGAACGGATTTTTGCAGGAAATGGGGGAGACCTGCAATATTTTACAGCGTTCCATAACAGAGGAGGATGTTACCCTAAACTATGTGGACGCGGAGAGCTACCGCGACGCCTTGCTGGTGGAACAGGAGCGCTTGATGGAGCTTTTGGAAGAGGCAGATAATCTGACGGATATTATGAGCATCGAGGACCGGCTGACCACCGTGCGCTACCAACTGCAAAACTACGAGTCCACCCTGAGGGTGTATGACAACCAGATAAACTACAGCACCGTGCATCTGTCCGTCCGCGAGGTGGTTGAGCTCACGGAGCCGGAGCCTGAGAGCTGGGGCAGCCGGGCTGTACAAGGGATGAAGGACAACGCCAGGAGCATTGGCAGGTTCCTCCAGGAGCTTGGGCTGTTCCTCGTTACCCATATACCCACCCTTCTGTTGTTGGGGGTTATCGCCCTGATAATCCTGCTGGCTACCTCCAGACGCCGCCGCGAGGCCAGAGCGCGCCGCAAGCAGCAAAAAGAGCTGATACAGTCTATGCGTGACCAGAAGAACACGGAGGAGCAGAAGTAGGAGAAATAAGGTATGCCCCTTGGACGTATCAACCTATACGTCGTAAGCATTTGCATTTTCCGATAAAGTGGAGTATAATGGTAGACATTAAAGGGTAAAGACCCGCTTATGACGTAAAGGAGTATGGAATATGACAATAGTAGAGAACAAGACCTTCGACGAAGAGCGCGCACTGTACGGCAGCGTGAATCTTGTTGTAAAAAACTGCCGCTTTGACGGGCCGGCGGACGGAGAGAGCGCTTTTAAGGAATGCCGGGATATCCGGACTGAGGACTGCTTTTTTAACCTGCGCTATCCCTTCTGGCACGACGAAGGGGCGGTTATCAACAACTGTGAAATGACCGAGCTCTGCCGCGCCGCCCTCTGGTACTCCCGTCATGTGGAGATAACTGGCAGCAAGCTCCACGGCATAAAGGCCCTTAGGGAGTGCGCGGACATTAAAATGCAGGACTGCCACATTGTGTCGCCGGAGTTTGGCTGGTCTGTCCATGGCCTTGAGATGCGGGGCTGCAAGGCCGAGAGCGAGTATTTTATGATGCGCTCAGATAAGCTGAATTTTGACAACGTGACGCTTAAGGGGAAATACTCCTTCCAGTACCTCGAGGACTCCGTGTTTGAAAACTGCAATTTCGACACCAAGGACGCTTTCTGGCACGCAAAGAACGTTACCGTAAATAACAGCGTTATAAAGGGCGAATACCTGGCCTGGTACTGCGAAAACGTCACCTTTGTGAATTGCAAGATAATCGGCACCCAGCCCCTATGCTACTGTAAGGGCCTGAAGCTTGTCGACTGCGAGATGATTGATACAGATCTCAGCTTCGAGCGCTCAGAGGTAGAGGCCACGCTGACTGCGCCCATTGTAAGCATAAAGAACCCACTTTCCGGCCATATATATGTGCCGTGCGTTGGGGAGATTATCCGGGATGACCCCAAGTCCATGGGGGAGGTCATAGTCACAAAGTGCCGTTGTGCATGATATGCACAGCGCATAAATGCACCGCATAAAGAGTATATCCCATATAAAACAGGCAAAACTACACGTAAATAATCGGTCGGCTTTGCCAACAAGAGCGTGAGATATGGAGACTTCGTATTTTTGGGAGACTGAATATACTATGCCGCCTGACGCCCCGGGCTTTTCCCATTTTTGCCCGGGGCATCTTGTTTGGCTGGGGTCCGCTTTGGCTCTATGCGCTGCCTTGTGGATATTCTACAGCAGGTGGGGCGCGGGTAAAAGGCGGCTCTGCCGCAGGATATTGGCGGCTCTGCTGGTGTGCGATGAACTGTTCAAGTATGGCATAGCCCTTCACAGCGGCCAGTTCAGGCCCTCGTTTCTGCCGCTGCACCTGTGCAGCATAAATATCTTCCTTATCGCAGCCGACGTCATACGTCCAAACCAGCGGCTTCGGGAGGTGCTGTACGCTGTCTGCCTGCCCGGGGCGTTTTTCGCTCTGTTGTTCCCGGGGTGGAATTACCTGCCCCTTTGGAACGCACTTTGCATACACAGCTTCACGGCCCATCTCCTCCTGCTTTTGTACCCGCTGCTGCTGATAGCCGGCGGGTTCCGGCCTGATATCCGCCGGTTTGCCGGGACCCTTCCGGCGGCGCTGACGGTAGTGGGGCTGGTATATTGCTTCAACCGGGTCTTTGGCACCAACTTTATGTTTCTCTCAAGGGCTGGGGAGGGCAACCCCCTGAGCTGGTTCGAGAGCTTTCTGGGCAGCCCGGGGTATCTTCTGGGCATACCTGCGATAGCGGCAATATGCTGGGGGCTGCTGTATGGTGTTCCGGCCCTGAGAAAAAAGGCTTGACAGGGCGCGGCAATGGTGCTATAATGTAGAAAACCAACATCAGGAGCGATTCCCATGACGTCACTCACGGCAAAACTGAACGCGATATTTGCTTGGCCTACCTTTACCTATTGGTACAAGGGTAGGTCTGCGTTGCTGTGTATGCCATCGTAAGGGTGATTTTCTCCGGGCAAAGTAAAGCAGTGCAGACAGGGTATACACCCGCTGCACTGTTTTTTGTTGGTTAAAATTTTTAGGAGGCGGTAATATGCAGGCAAAAGACTATCTGGCCCAATACTACGGCGGCTATGACGAGGACGGCAGGCTGCTCTCAAAGCACGGCATGGTGGAGTTTATCACCACCATGAAGTACATCAAGAAGTACCTGCGCCCCGGTATGCGCGTACTGGAGATCGGCGCGGGCACGGGCCGCTACAGCCACGCCCTGGCCCGGGAGGGGTATACAGTGGACGCGGTGGAGCTGATCGAGAGCAATATTGAGGCGTTCAAGCGGAACACTCAGCCGGGAGAGAAAGTGACAATCGCCCAGGGCGACGCGAGACAGCTGGATATGTGCGGCGAGGATACCTATGACATTACTCTACTGCTGGGGCCCATGTACCACCTGTTCACCCGCGGGGACCAGGAGCGGGCCCTTTCTGAGGCCGTGCGGGTGACAAAGCCCGGCGGCGTGATATTCGCGGCCTACTGCATGGGGGACCCCAGCATTGTGGCCTTCGGGTTCATTAAGGGGAATATCATGGAGCTTATGAGGGAGGGGATGCTGGACGAGGAGACCTTCAAGCCCCACAGCGACCCTTGGAACATCTTTCAGCTCTACCGCACGGAGGACATCGACAGTCTGCGCGAAACGCTGCCTGTGGAACGGCTGCACTTTATAGCGGCGGACGGCTTCACTCAGCATATGCGCGAGACCGTGGACGCAATGGACGACGAGACCTATGAGCTGTATGTTAAATATCATCTGGCCATCTGCGAGCGTCAGGACATGACCGGCTGGTCCCACCATACGCTGGAGGTGTTCAGGAAGCTCCGGGAGCTGTGAAGCATAAAAATGTGTTGACATCGGGCGCAAAATAGAATATTATAGATACCAGCATGATAGAGGCGCGGAGGACATGAGTACGGCTGCTGTAAGCCCAGGGCATGGGGAGCGGCCTGAAAGGGGATTCCGCCGAGGCGGGGAGGCCTGTGCCCAGGCTCCTTTTGCCGGGCCCCGGGAGAAGATCCCGGGGACTGTCGCCCCATATTCCGGGGCGGAGCGCTGTCTATGATTTTTCATACCGCATATATGGAGTCATGGCAGAGTTATGTCATGACTTTTTGCATTGAGAGAGGGAAAAACATGAAGAGATCAAACCTTATCAAGGGCGTGCTGCTGGCGGTTATTCTGCTGGCGGTGTTCCTGGTCCCGCTGTTTATGGGCAGCGGCGAGTCCGCCGAGGAGGGCGGCGGCTTCTATGGCACAGGCTGGGCCCTGCTGCCGCCGGTGGTGGCCATAGCCCTGGCCCTTATCACCAAGGAGGTCTATTCCTCCCTGTTCGTGGGCATTTTGATGGGCGGGCTGCTCTATTCCGGCTATAACTTCGAAGGCACCGTCCTCCACGTGTTCCAGGGGGGCATTGTCAGCGTGCTGTCCAGCGCCAGTAATATAGGCATACTGGTGTTCCTGGTTATCCTTGGGGCTATGGTGGCCCTGATGAACAAGGCGGGCGGCTCCGCGGCCTTCGGGCGCTGGGCGGCCAAGCACATCAAAAGCCGGGTGGGGGCTCAGCTGGCTACTGTGGCTTTGGGCGTACTCATTTTTATTGACGACTACTTTAACTGCCTCACCGTGGGCTCGGTTATGCGCCCGGTGACGGACAAGCATAAAGTGTCCCGGGTGAAGCTGGCATACCTTATCGACGCCACGGCGGCCCCGGTATGCATCATAGCGCCCATTTCCTCCTGGGCTGCGGCGGTGGCAAGCTACGTAGAGGAGGGCAATGGGCTTAGTGTGTTTATTCAGGCAATACCTTTTAACTTCTATGCCATCTTAACCATAGTCATGATGGTGGGCATGGCTCTGATGAAGCTGGAATTCGGCTCTATGGCCAAGTTCGAGCATAACGCCGAGACTAAGGGTGATCTCTGGGGCGGCAAGAACCCCTATGCGGGAGCGGAGGAAGAGGAGGACGGAAAGGGAATCGTGCTGGATCTGGTGCTGCCCGTGGCCGTGCTCATACTTTCCTGCGTCATCGGCATGATATACTCCGGCGGTTTCTTTGAGGGCGCCTCCTTTATCGAGGCCTTCTCCAATTCCGACGCGTCCCTGGGGCTTATGCTGGGCTCTGCCTTTGCCCTGGCGTTCACCCTCCTGTACTACTGCCTGAGAAAAACCATGACCTTCCGGGAGACCATGGGCTGTATTCCCGAGGGTTTCAGGGCCATGGTTCCGGCCATACTTATCCTGACCTTCGCCTGGTCTCTGAATACCATGACCGGCTCCCTTGGGGCAAAGGAGTTTGTGGCCGGCATAGTTAAGAGCTCTGCCGGGGGCTTCCAGTCCCTCCTGCCGGCGGTGGTGTTCCTTATCGGCTGTTTCCTGGCCTTTGCAACGGGCACAAGCTGGGGTACCTTCGGCATACTTATCCCCATCACACTGAGCGTCTTCCCGCTGACGAATCCTCTTGGTGTGGTATGCGTGTCCGCTTGTATGGCCGGGGCCGTCTGCGGCGACCACTGCTCGCCTATCTCAGATACCACCATCATGGCCTCTGCTGGGGCCCAGTGCGACCACGTGGACCATGTTTCCACCCAGCTGCCCTATACCGTGGTGGCGGCGGCCGTCAGCTTTGTGGCATATATCGTCGCTGGCTTTGTCCCAAATGCGCTGATAGCTCTGCCCATAGCTATAGTTCTGATGGTGGCGGCGATCTTTGGCATAAAGCTTGTGGGAGCGAAGAAAGCGGTGTAAGGAAGCCTGATATGAATATTTTTACAGTATAGCATAGAAAGAGGTGCGTCATATGGCGATTCCACGAATTAACCCCCCGGTACGGCTTGAGCTGGGCTGTGCCGGGGTCAAGCGGGTACCCCGCCGCTGACAGCTAAAGCTGTACCGCTATGAAAAGCAAATATTTCATAGAAAAGAGGTACAGAAAATGAAGTACGCAAAAGAAGTAATAAGAAAGAACAGGGCTCTTCTGGCGGCCAGCCTGTCCCTGGGAGTGTTCAACTCCTTCATGGCCATATTCAAGGTGGGCTTTTTCCAAAGACTGGTGGACGGCCTGGCGGAGGGCTCGCTGGTCCTTGGGACCATTCTGCTGTACGGCCTGATACTGGCGGTCCTATATGTCATGAACTACGTGGACAACTATCCCTATGAGAAGCTGAGACACGGCATTTTCCTGGATTTCAAGCTGCTGGCCCTGAAAAAGTGCGGCACAATAACCTATGCCGAGTACCTGAAGACAGGCACCGGTAAGCTGGTGCAGCTTATAGAGAACGGAGCCAGGGCCGGGCAGAGCATACTTGAGGGCTTTTGGCTGAAGGTCCTCAGGGAGCTTGCACCCACAGTGGCGTTCAGCATATGGTTCATCTGGCGGACAAGCCCACTAGTTACCGGCATTCTGCTCATAGGCTATGTATTTATTTTTATCGTCACAAACCTCCTGCTAAAGTCCCTGTACCGCATAAAGGACAGGATACTGGACAACGAAGAGCTTTTGAACCACTTTCTGGTGCGGGGGCTTATGGAGATGGCCACATTCCGACTGGCCCGGCAGTTCCCGAAGGAGCTGGAAAAGGCGGAGAGGGCAAAGGGAGAGATAGTCTCCTCAAAGGTGAAGATGACGCTGATACACGAGGCGTTCTTTACTATATTTGTGCTGCTGGTGTCGGTTTTGGACGTGACTATACTGATCTTTGCCTGGCGGACACAGACCCTGACCGTGGGCGAAGTGGTGGCGCTGCTGTCACTTATCGAGAACGCCTATATGCCCATAGCCATATTCAATGTGCTGTTTGTGCAGTACAAGCTTGACAAGTCAGCCTTTGCCCGTTATCAGCGTTTCCTCTGCGCGGAGGACGACCGGCAGCTGGAGGAGGGTCAGGCGGTCAAAGGGCTGCGCGGAGGGATAGAGATAAAGGAGCTTGTCTTTTGCTATGAAAACAGCCTTTTGTTTTCGGGGCTGACTATGGACGTTAAGCCCGGGGAAAAGGTTGCCCTTGTAGGAGAGAGCGGCTCGGGTAAGTCTACCCTTGTTAAGCTTATATTAGGGCTTTTGAAGTATTCCTCCGGCAGCATAAGGCTGGACGGCAGGGAGCTCAGGGACCTAAAGCTGAACGACCTGTACCGCTGGGTATTTTACTGCTCTCAGGAGCCGCCGGTATTTGACGGCACCCTTAGGGAGAACCTGACGCTCGGCCAGAGCTTTACGGAGGAGCAGCTCCAGACCGCGCTGGAAAAGGCGCGGCTTCCCGAGTTGGCGGGGAGCCTTGACCGGGATATCGGGGAGCGGGGCGCCGGTCTGTCCGGCGGGGAAAAGCAGCGGCTTGCTTTGGCACGGCTCTGGCTGAATAAGCCCCAGATAGCCCTTCTGGACGAGGCGACCTCAGCCATGGACAACATAACCGAAACAGCCGTAATGCAGGGGCTGGTGGAGCGGCTGGAGGGGTGCACCGTTATTGCCATAGCCCACCGGCTGAGCTCCGTGGCGGGCTTCGACCGGCTGATAGTTTTCCGGGAGGGCAGGATAGTATGCCAGGGGAGGTATCATGAGCTGAGGGAGAATAACGCCTATTTTGCGGAGCTTGCCCGGCGTGGACAGGAGACTCAATAAGGAGGTAATAACCCACAAATTTTGCTTGCATTTTTAGAAATTCCATTGTATAATACAGATAGAAACCGCATATCGCGGGAGAGGGGGAAGGCTTATGGATATAATAGACGTGATCTGGCTGGGGGTAACTATCCTTGCCGCGATCGTCGAGGCGGCGGTCCCGGCCCTGGTCTCCATCTGGTTCGTGCCTGGCGGTCTCCTTGCCTTGGTGGCTAGCCTGGCGGGAGGATCGCTGGCGTTGCAGGTGGTCCTGTTCTTTCTGGGCTCGGCGGCGGCCCTGGCGCTGACACGGCCCCTGGCCCGCCGTCTGCAAAGGCCCGGACCCACGTCTACCAACGCCGACAGGGTAATAGGCGCTACGGCGGTAGTTACCGAGGCCGTCGACAACCTGCAGGGGGCCGGGCGGGTGTCGGTGATGGGCAACAGCTGGGCTGCACGCAGCGAGCGGGCCGGAGAGACAATACCCACGGGGGAGACAGTTACCGTTGTGCGCATTGAGGGCGTGAAGCTGATAGTGGCGCGCCCGTGAGCCGGTAGGGTGCACCTAATTTAGAGAGGAGATATTAAAGTTATGAATTCATTCGCGTTATTGTCGTCCATGCCGAATTTTGGAGCCATTGGCGGTGTGCTGGTTCTTGTGGTGCTGATAGTATTTCTATTGCTGGTGATAATCTCCAATATCAAGATAGTGCCCCAGGCCCACGCATATGTAGTGGAGCGCCTGGGAGCTTTCCACGCGGCTTGGAACACTGGGCTGCATATCACCATACCCTTCATTGACCGCATAGCGAAGAAGGTCAGCCTTAAGGAACAAGTAATAGACTTCCCTCCCCAGCCGGTTATCACAAAGGACAACGTGACAATGCAGATAGACACGGTGGTATATTTCCAGATAACCGACCCGAAGCTTTACGCATACGGTGTGGAGAACCCCATCTCCGCCATTGAGAACCTGAGCGCCACCACTCTCAGGAATATCATCGGCGAGATGGAACTGGATCATACCCTGACCTCTCGTGACGTTATCAATTCCAAGATAAGGGTCATCCTGGACGAGGCCACGGACCCCTGGGGAATCAAGGTGAACCGGGTAGAGCTGAAGAATATCATCCCGCCCAGGGAGATACAGGACTCCATGGAGAAGCAGATGAAGGCTGAGCGTGAACGCCGGGCGAAGATACTGGACGCTGAAGGTGAAAAGCGCAGCGCCATACTGATTGCCGAGGGCGAAAAAGAGTCGGCGGTGCTTAGAGCCGAGGCTGTGAAGGAGACCAAGATCCGGGAGGCCCAGGGCGAAGCGGAGGCTATCCTCTCGGTGCAGCGGGCCATGGCCGATGCCATCAAGCTGATGAATGAAGCCAATCCCAGCGAACAGGTCATTGCCCTAAAGAGTCTGGAGGCGTTCCAGACCGCAGCGGATGGGCGCGCAACAAAAATTATTGTGCCGTCAAATATCCAAAGCCTAGCCGGACTGGCAACGTCGGTTAAAGAAATATTCGATAGTGAAACATCTAAATAATAATTTTATTGCAAGGCCCCTTGTTTACTGGGGGCTTTGCTTTTTCCCTATTTTTTAATCAACCGTATAATGAAGCGGCCATGAAGGGCATAATATAAAAGTAAATTACCCGAAAGAGAGGGCTTTCCATGGATAAGATTAAGGTTGTACAGTATGGCTGCGGTAAGATGGCAAAATATGCCCTGCGGTATCTCTATGAAAAAGGCGCGCAGATCGTGGGGGCTATCGATGTAGACCCCAATATAGTGGGTATGGATGTGGGCGATTACGTTGGTCTGGGCGTTAAGACCGGCGTTGTTATCTCCGGCGACGCGGACAAGGTGCTGGACGAGTGCGACGCCGACGTGGCTATTGTTACGCTTTTCAGTTTCATCAGTGATATTTATGACCATGTGGAAAAATGTGTGCGCCGGGGTATTAACGTAATCACTACCTGTGAAGAGGCCATTTACCCATGGACTACCTCCGCTGCGCAGATAAACCGGCTGGACGCTCTGGCAAAGGAGACCGGCTGCACCATCACAGGTTCTGGTATGCAGGACATCTTCTGGATAAACATGGTGGCTATGGCCGCCGCGGGCTGCCATAAGCTCGAAAAAATTAGAGGGGCTTACAGCTATAATGTAGACGAGTACGGCATGGCTCTGGCAAAGGCACACGGCTGCGGACTCTCCCTACAGGAGTTTGAGAAGGAGATAGCCCCTCCTGCCGGATTCGAGCCCTCATATGCCTGGAACGCCGCCGAGGCCATATGCAATAAGCTGGGGCTTACCATAAAGTCCATTGATCAGAAGCACGTGCCATGCGTAATCGATAAAGATATCTATTCAGATACGTTGGACAGGACCATTGAAGCGGGAAAATGTATCGGCATGTCCGCCGTGGTGACTATCGAGACTATGCAGGGTATCACGGTGGAGGAGGAGACTATTGGCAAGGTCTATGGCCCCGGCGACGGAGACCAGTGCGACTGGTGGTTCACCGGCGAACCCGACGCCGAGTACCATGTGGTAAAGCCGGCTACGGTGGAGCACACCTGCGCCACGGTGGTAAACCGCCTGCCCTCGCTGCTCCGTGCTCCTGCGGGCTTCGTGAGCGCCGACCAGTTGGAGCCCGTAACCTATTTGACCTATCCTATGGAGTATTATCTGTAACAAACTAAAAAACCAAAGCTTGAAGCGCCGGGAGGGGTCTATCGTCTCCCGGCGCTTTTGTGATCGAGCCGGCGCGCTATACCAGCTGGTACTGGCCCTTTCCAAGCTTTTCAAGCACACCCTGCTCACAGAGCTTGCGCACCACTCTTTGCAGCTGGCTGCGGCTGCAATGAAGCTGCAGGATTCCAACCTTCATCCCATGCAGTGTATGGTCCGGCTGAAGATCCCGGAGAAACGCCACCAGCTTTTCCTCCACCGGCTGGGCGGGGTTGCCCATCTGGAAGAACATATGAAATTTATCTGCCACGCTGTGAAGAAGGAAATTTAGGAACCTGACGTCCTTCTCCAGCGACTCCCTGTGCCGTGTTGTTGAAAGGGACACACAGAGCACCTCCTCCAGCGCCTCAGTGTAAAAGGGAAGGGGCTCTTTCCTGATAAACTCAACGTCGCCCAGAAGTACGGAATGCCCGGCCAGGTATACAGAAAAGCTGCTGCCGTCCTCTCGCAGTCCATAGATGCTGACCCTGCCGCGAGCCAGGAACAGAAGCTGATCCATAGGCTTGAAGGGGGCCACTAGCAGCTCGCCCTTATGGTATTCGACCAGATGGAACTGTAGCCCCAAAGAATCAAAATGGCCGGAAATACCCATTTTCTCTAATGTGGTTTTTAATAATTCCCGGTCGGATATATACTCCATTTTTATCACCTTTTTTGATTTATTGTAGCATATGATACAACCAAAAGCAAGGGGTTATGGTATTATTATATAAATCAGGTGGAGAGATCCACAAATCGGAAAAACATAGGAGGAACTATTATGAGCAAACTGAAGATCGGGGTCGTGGGCTGCGGTGGTATTGCAAACCAGAAGCACTTCCCGGCCATGAAGGCAAACAGCGACCTGTGCGAGATCGTGGCCTTCTGCGACATCATCAAGGAGCGGGCCGAGAAGGGCGCTGCGGAATACGGAGCAGAGGGGGCCAGGATATATGAGGACTACCACGACCTGCTGGCCGACAGCGAGGTTGAAGTTGTTCACGTGCTTACCCCCAACGTGGCCCACTGCCCGATAACCGTGGCGGCTTTCGAGGCCGGTAAGCATGTCTACTGCGAGAAGCCCATGGCCCACAATACAGACGACGCCAAGGCCATGCTGGAGGCATGGAAGAAGTCCGGCAAGCAGTTTACCATCGGCTATCAAAACCGTTTCCGGCCCGAGGTCCAGAACCTGAAGAAGGCCTGCGAGGCCGGGGAACTGGGCGACATCTACTATGGCAAAGCCCATGCCGTGCGCCGCCGTGCTGTGCCCACCTGGGGCGTGTTCCCGGATAAGTCCAAGCAGGGCGGCGGGCCGCTGATCGATATCGGCACCCATGCCCTGGACTTGACCCTGTGGATGATGGATAACTATGAGCCGCAGAGCGTTTCCGGCAGTGTGTTTTACAAGCTGGGAAATCTGCCTCAGGCTACCGAGGGTAACCTCTTCGGCCCCTGGGACCCGGAGACCTATGAGGTGGAGGACAGCGCCATGGGCTTTATCAAGATGAAGGATGGTACCGCTATCGCTCTCGAGGCTGCATGGGCCATCAATATGACCGAGTCCAGGGAGGCCAGCACCACTCTCTGTGGTACCAAGGCAGGCGCGGAGATCTACTCCGGCATGAGCTATCCCGACAACAAGCTGGTCTATAACCGGGGCCGTCACGGCCAGCTGATGAACGAGGAGATCGCTGGTGGCGGTTCTATCGCCTACTTTGAGGGCGGCGCTTCCGCTCCGGGGGTGGTGGACAACCGTCAGTGGCTGGAGGCCATTATTAACGGCACCGAGCCGGTGGTGAAGCCCGAGCAGGCCTTTGTGGTGACTCAGATACTTGAGGCAATCTATCAGTCCGCAGAGTCCGGGAAGGAAATTATCCTTGGCTAAGGGGGAGAACCATGTATCAGTACGATAAAGAGGGGCCCAAGCGTGGCGTGGCGCTGTACAGCTACTCTGCAGAGTTCGGTCTGACAAAGACCTTGGAGGACTGCTTTGAGGATATACACGATATGGGTGCCCACGGCATAGAAATTCTGGCCAACACACACATTGAAAACTATCCGTATCCCACTGAAGAATGGGTCGAGAAGTGGCGGCGGCTCTGTGACAAGTATGAGCTGGTGCCAGTGGAGTACGGCCACTGGATAGACAGCCATGTGCTGGGCGGCCGGGAGTTGACCACAGAGGAATCCGTTGAAATGCTGGAGCGCGACCTGCGCCTGGCTCATAGGCTGGGTTTTACCGTGCTGCGTACCAAAATGCCGGTCATCAACGACGCTTTGGAACCGGTGGAGAACTGGCGGGAGATAATAAAGGCCGCGCTGCCCCTAGCGGAGAAGCTGGGCCTGGTAATGTGTCCGGAGATCCACACGCCGTCCAACCTAAAGGGCAAGATGGTCCAGGACTATGTGGAGTTTATCCAGAAGACAGGCACCAAGAATTTCGGGCTGAATATCGACTTTTCCGTGTTCCGCAACCGCTTCGCCGATGGCGAGTGGCGCAGCCCGGATTTTCATCCCAACGAGCCGGAGGACATTGTGCCGCTGCTGCCCTACATAGCCTGTTGCCACGCCAAGTTCAACCACATGAGCGACGAGTTTGAGGAGACCACCCTCCCCTATCCGAAAATCATCAAGCTGTTGCAGGACAATGAGTGGGACGGCTATCTCCTAAGCGAATACGAGGGCGCGGACAAGTACGACCCCGGCTATGAGGTGGGGCAGACTCTGCGCAAACAGCATATCATGCTGAAAAATCTCTTGGGCGACTGAGGAGGGCAGATTTGTGGAGAGAGAAGTTATTCAGTCCGTTGGATTCCGAAATATAGTGGAAAACGGTGAAGTTATAGGCTTTCAGCTAAAGCTCCGTCTGCCCTATTATAGGGGCGTATTCCTCAGCCAGCTGCGCCCGGGCACACTGACGGTGGACGGGGAGAACTTTACAAAGGAGCAGATCACCTGGTGCCTCCAGGGCGAGGAATACACCGCCGAAGAAATGGCGGAGGATTTCAAGACCCACTGGAACCCCACTGAAACAGCGGTGCTAAAGGTGAAGAAGCACGGCGGGCTTACCCAGGGCTATCACGATCTGAAGTATGGGTTCTGCTTCACCTCCAGCTATATGCCGCCCGTCATGCAGGCCGCGCTGGACCCGGATAAAGAGAGCTTTGTGTTTATGCCGGAGTTTGGACATCATGTGAACGAGCGGAGACTGATTATAGTCTAAGCTGCAATAAATTGGAAAGAGGAGGGAGCCCTCCTCTTTTTCATGCTCATTTGTCCGGGTGTTCAAACAGCCGCATTAGCAATTCTTTGCCGGCGGTAACGGCGGTCTCACAGGTCTTTGTGTCCTCCCTCCAGATCGTTTCCGCGCCCCACATGCACTCGAACCACAGCTTTCCAAAAGGAGTAAACGTGAGCTTTTGCTCGTTGCGTAGAGATATTTTCTGATTTTTGGGCCTTATATTTCCATTTTTACTTTGCAGTACCGATTTTTTGCGTTATATTTGTCAAGGCAAAAATATTACTTGACAAAATTATTGGTTTATAGTATACTTATTTTGTTCAAATCATAGAGATGGGTAGTGCCTTATCTCACACAGATTAGGAAAGGAGGTGAAATCGATGAAAAAGCGGGTAAAAATCATCTTGGCGGCATATGCGGCGTTCAATGTGCTGCTGGTAGCTGTGGCAGGAGGGCTGTTTGCAGAGGCCAGCGAAAAGGCCAAGTGGGGTCCGCCGCTTCGGCTGGAGGTACCGCAGCATATAAACGTGGGGTATTTGCGGATGGATCCGTATTTCTCGGACGACGAATATTGGCGTCCTAATGATTATGTGGAGTACGAATTCCTGGAACACCTCCCCAACGGGCGGCCCGAGCAGAAAAAAGATGTGATAAGAGTTAAACGGACTGTTTCTGAAACAGCACCGGTTGACAGGTTGCGCGACCCGCAGCCGGAAGGGGTATATGAAGCCTTATATTGGTTCTGCGAAGAGGACGGATATTGGTACTTGGTCTGTTACCCCGAGTTCGTGGTGCAAGCCAGCGCTTCCCCCCTAACACCCGGTGAAAGGATTATTGAGTATGGCGTCCCCTCCGCCATCGTGTCCCGGCCGGGCTTGTACAAGATCGTCATGTTAGAAGATTTGGGCTCTTTCGACTTTGAAGTAAAGTAATACTGCACAGAACTAAAAACAATATAAGAAAGGATGTATCAGATAATGAAAAAAGCACCTGCCTTCTTGGCGACCGTTTTAACGATACTGACGTAGAAAAAGGGACTGGATTTCTGATAAATAATAGGTACCTATTCACTGCGACGCATATAGTTTACAAACCAGAATATGCACAGAACGGAAGAAACGGATACGCGAAACATGTGGCAGTGTATCCAGGCGCTTCGAACGGAAATAGGCCGGCCTATAGAAAAGCCACACGTTATTGGATAGGTGGGGATTACAAAGACAATTGCTCTGTTGATAATGGCGATTATCTAAAACTTAGGGATGTTTGACGATTGGGCTGTGATTGAACTGGAATTAAGTCTTTCACTTAACATAAGCTGCCTCAATGTGCGAGCAACCAACTCTTTTTCCGACATGAAAGGGAAAACCTATAAGAGCTAGGGATATCCAGAGGAATTGCAAACTGCCGCCGGATGGGGTAGTTGGACTATGTATAAGACTTCAGGGACCATCTATCAAGTTATGTCTGCTCCGCGCTTTTTACCCGTAGCGTGTTCGGAAAACATAAAAATCACCGGAAGACAGAGCGGCTCACCGTTATATCGAGACGGGGCCGCGGAAGCAATAGCTGTGGCCAACAGTCCAACTATCAGTCTGCACGGCTTTTTGGCACCTTTTTTGAGGACAGGCATATACTAAAATTAGGCCCGGCTTTATGTACGAGAGCTGGAGCCACACGAATTTTGGAGGTAATCCAAGCATGAAAATGAAGATCTATTCGGGTTCCTCGTATCCTTACGGCAACGGCTGCTGTGAGCCGCTGCCCTGTCCGCCTGTCTGTTGCCCGCCGCCATGCCCGCCCTGTCCGGCCGGCGGCCCCACTGGCCCGACCGGGCCTACCGGCCCAACAGGTCCTACCGGGGCAACAGGCTCGACGGGGGCCGCCGGAGAGACTGGACAGATCGGGCCTACCGGGCCCACAGGAGCTAATGGCAATACCGGCCCGACAGGAGCCGTTGGCCCCACCGGGGCGAACGGTCTTGCAGGCCCTACTGGCCCTAGAGGTGACACAGGCCCGGCGGGCGCTCCCGGTGTAGATGGAGCTACAGGTCCCACCGGCCCCACTGGAACGGCGGGTGCGACAGGCCCCACCGGTGCAGCAGGAGCAGCCGGGGCCACAGGTCCCACCGGCCCGACAGGCGCGGCGGGAGTTACCGGGGCGAATGGTGTAACCGGTCCCACAGGCCCCACCGGTGCAGCAGGAGCAGCCGGAGCTACAGGTCCCACCGGCCCGACAGGCGCGGCGGGAGCCACCG
>ERZ777305.1922-NODE-1922-length-20485-cov-3.203769_pt1 | contig 20485 bp, 22 predicted proteins | sample MGYA00374965_ERZ777305 | MGnify/ENA primary metagenome ERZ777305 (study PRJEB29328, sample SAMD00013331) | mouse gut metagenome | study: EMG produced TPA metagenomics assembly of the Metagenome analysis of fecal microbiota from mouse which was promoted... | reverse complement strand
TCAATGCTGCTTATGTTGGTTCAGCAAATGCAGCGCCATTTTATATGATTACTTCCGGAGATTTGATTCGTTTCATATGGGTAAACCCCAAATGGTCATTTCATGACACTGGAAGCATTATAGCAAATGGGGCTTTTCTTATGGGGAGTGGTCTTGTTTTCGGAAATTTGTTATTTTTGAAACATAAATTTTGGAGGTCAGAATGATAAGGAAAGCCACGAGTGAGATAAAAATTATAGGGATCAATTTTTTTATCCTATCAGCAGCCTTTACGTCTGCACTAATTGTACTTTCTGCGATTGCCGGGGAACTGCTTCATTTTTACCCGGTCAGTTTTGAAGTGATGTTCCCGTTTTTTGCAACAATCGCCGTGGGCGAATGGGGAAAAACACGGGCAGACAGTAATTTTGATATGATTGCTGCACAAAGCAACTCCCTGTTTCATTGGGTACTGCTCCGTTATGTTATCACCTTTGGAATATCCAGTTTATTTGCCGTTTTTTGTATGGTGTTTTCGTCTTCTTTCAGATACGAATTGCCATTATGGGAACTGCTTATTATTTATTTCCCGCCAGCATTCTTTTTGTCATCTTTATGCGCGTTGTTTGGAATTTATTACACTGGGGAACATATCGCAACATTGGCTTGTGGTATTGTGTGGCTGATAGTTCTTTTAATACGCAGTCTGCTTCGAATTGCGGGTGTAGAGTACATTTATCTGTTTATCAGATATGCCGATGAGCAAAATCCTGTTTGGCTGTGGAATAAGTGCATTGTTACAGTCGTCGGTCTATTTTTATGGGGAATCATTTACTTGAGATGTAAGAAGATTCGTACTCTTATGTTTTTCTAAAAGAAAATTTTGGGAAATGTCCTTGTCAAGAGAGGATACCTTTATTTTTTTCGTTAGTTTCGTCATTTAACTGTAACACAATTCTGCTATAATGATAAGAAAAAGCGGAGACGGATGATGGCTGATATCTATTATATTGAGGATGACTCTCATATTGCAGGCGCTGTGAAAGAATACTTGGAAAAGAAAGGATTCCGGGTAACTATATGCGGAACTCTTGCGGAGGCAGAGAAGGCTTTGAGCGTTTATGTGCCGGCGTTGGTTTTGTTGGACTGGAATATGCCGGATGGGCGCGGAGACAGCCTGTGCCGGTGGATCCGCAGCAGATGGAAAGAACTCCCGGTTATTTTCCTTACCGTTCGGGGGGACTGCGGGGATGTTGTTTCAGGTTTTCAAAACGGTGCAGACGACTATGTGGTAAAGCCCTTTGAATTAGAAGTATTGTATTCGCGGATATTGGCGTTGCTGCGCAGAGCCGGCAATACAGCAGAGCCGTATCTGTCCTGCGGCGGTATTGTCATGGATCAGAACCGCCGGATGGTTTCCTGCCAGGGGAAGGAACTGGCTTTAAGTGCAGCGGAATATCAGCTGCTTTTGTGTCTGATGCAAAACAAAGGCAGGACGGTTACGAGGGAAAAGATCCTGGAGCAGGTATGGGATGTGAATGGAAATTATGTAAATGATAATACTCTGACAGTAACCATGAAGCGGCTGAGGGATAAGCTTTGCCAGCCAGAGTGCCTGAAAACAGTTAGGAGTGTGGGCTACCGTATGGAGGATACCTTATGAGCGGAAGGAAAAGTATGTTGATTACGATTGGCTTTGCAGTATCGAGCAGCCTGATTGCCGCTGCGGTCTCCGTCCTGCTTGTGTCCTGCCGTTACAGCCGGTTTCCCTTTGAGCTCTTAAATGTAATCTGCGGGGAGCTGGTGGAGCAGGATCCGGAAGCAAGAACCATTATTTCTGCGGCGTTGAAGGAGTATACAGGCGGAAATCCTGACGGGACGGCGCAAGAAGATGTTTTGGCTGCGCTGGGATACCGCGTATCCGATTTTTCAGGGACGGTTTCGGAGCAGAATTTTTTATTTGCGGCTTCGGGCTTTGCAGCTGGGGCGCTTCTTTTTGCCGGCACCTTTTTGTACCGGAATAAGAGGGAAGCTTGGCGGATCCGGGCTTTGGCAGATTACCTGGAACAGGTGAATACCGGGAAAGGCACCGTTTTCTCTGCTTCCAGGGAAGATGAGTTTTCTAAGCTGGAGGACGAAATATATAAGACCGTGACCTTTCTCTATCGGACGAAAGAAACAGCAGTGCAGGCAAAGAATGGCTTTGCAGAGAATCTTTCCAACATTGCACATCAGATCAAGACCCCCATAACCTCTATTTCCCTATCCCTTCAGATGATGAGGGGAGACTTTGACAGCAGGCATATGGATCAGGTGGAGAGACAGCTTTTGCGTCTTACACATCTGGAGGAAGCGCTTCTGGTACTTTCCCGGCTGGACGCAGGAGCGTTGCTTTTGCAGAAGAAAGAAGTAGACGTCTTTACAATGCTGGTCCTTGCGGCTGACAACCTGCAGGAATTATTTACAGACTCCGGCGCTTTGGTTGATATACCGGAACTGGGTGAAATGAGGATCCTGGCCGATCTGGACTGGACCATGGAGGCGGTTATGAATTTGATGAAAAACTGTATGGAACACAGCCCGGGAGGAGTGATCCATTGTTCCTATGCACAAAATTCTTTATATACGGAAATCCGTATTTGGGACGACGGGGAGGGTTTCGCGGGAGAGGACCTGCCCCATCTTTTTGAGCGCTTCTATCGGGGACAGAATGCAGGGGAGGGCGGAATCGGGATCGGACTGGCTTTGGCAAAAGAGATTGTAGAACGGCAGAACGGCACCATACGGGCAGGAAACAGAGCAGAGGGAGGGGCATTTTTTGAAATCCGTTTTTACAGTCACTGAGTTGTAACTTTCATTTGCTATACTTATGGGGAAACAAGAACGATCCTATGGCAGACAGAGGAGGAGACTCGGATGGAAATTTTAAGATGTGAAGGTATCAGAAAAGTATACGGCAGCCGCGGCAATCAGGTAGTGGCCCTGGACGGGATTGATTTATCCGTAAGCAAAGGGGAATTTACAGCTATTATGGGAGCGTCCGGTTCGGGCAAATCCACGCTACTGCATATTCTTGGCAGCGTAGATAAGGCAACAGAGGGAAAAGTAGTCATAGACGGAACGGATCTTTCCCAGTTAAACCAGACGCAGGCAGCGATATTCCGGCGCAGGAAGGTAGGATTGGTGTATCAGTTTTACAACTTGATACCCACCCTTACGGTACGCAAAAACATTCTCATGCCCCTTGTGCTGGATAAGAAAAAGCCGAATGAGGAGTACTTTGAGAAGGTTGTCAGTTCTCTTGGCATTGCTGATAAGCTGGAGGCATTGCCGGGCCAGCTGTCCGGCGGACAGCAGCAGAGGGTTGCTATTGCGCGCGCGCTGATTTACCGGCCGGCGCTCCTTTTGGCAGATGAACCTACCGGAAATCTGGATCAGAAAAATTCCAGGGAAATTATCGATATGCTGAAGCTTTCCAACCGCAATCTGGATCAGACGGTTTTGCTCATTACACACGATGAAAAAACGGCTTTAGAAGCAGAACGCATGATTACCATCGAAGATGGACGGATCATCCGTGACGAGCGGAGGAGGTAGCGGTTATGTGGAAAAAGTATTCGGCTGATTTTATAAAAAATAACCGCTCTTCGGGATTTCCCGTGAGGTTTTCGGCGTTTATTTCCGCACTGTTTTTATCGCTTCTCTGCGGGCTGTTCTATAATGCGTGGAAGTATGAGGTAGAGCGGATTGAGATGGAGGAAGGAGGCTGGCAGAGCCGGCTTGCCGGGGAGTTTGACCAAGAAGAAGCGGAATTTGTAAAAAATTTTGCCCGCGTAAAGGACGCGGTGGTAAACGAAAATGTAATGGAACTCTATTTTGATGATTACGGAGCGGTTTTTTCCGATACGCCCCGGATAGCCGGACAGATGGGTATTTTGCAGGAACGGATTTCCTATAACTATGAGCTTCTGGCCATGTATCTGATCCGCAGCAAAGAGGACACCGCCCCAAGGCTGCTGTTCCCCATGTTTATCCTGATTATGGCCCTGGCGTCATTTTCACTGATTGTAATTATACACAATGCCTTTGCAGTATCCATGAACGCGCGGATTCACCAGTTTGGTATTTTCTCCAGCATAGGCGCTGCGCCCAGGCAGATTCTTGCATGCCTTTTGCAGGAAGCGGCTGCTCTTTGCGCCGTGCCGGTGCTGGTGGGAAATGTGTTGGGAATAGGGGGAAGTGTGTGGCTCACTCAGCTGTCCAACGTTCTGTTGGGAAGCCATATTCCCGGGCGGCATGAAGCAGTTCCCGGTTATCATCCGCTGGTTTTTGTGCTGACCCTGTTTCTAACGGTGCTGACGATTTTGATTTCTGCATGGCTGCCGGCCAGAAAATTGAGCAGGATGACGCCCCTGGAAGCGATTCGAAGCACAGGGGAACTGCAGTTAAAGAGGAGGAAGAAATCTCCCGTCCTGGCCTTTTTATTCGGAGCGGAGGGAGAACTGGCCGGAAATGCTTTGAAAGCCCAGCGGAAAGCATTGCGGACGGCATCCCTGTCCCTTATTGCCTCGTTTATGGCTTTTACGATTATGCAGTGCTTCTTTACGCTCTCCGGCATCAGCACCAGGGAAACGTATTTTGAAAAATATCAGAATGTGTGGGATATTATGGTCACTGTCAGAGGTACGGGGACGGATGAGTTTGAAGAAACAGAAGCGGTCCGGGGGCTTCCCGGGGTGGAAAGCGCTGTGGTGTATGAAAAGACGGCGGCAAAGAGAATTGTCGCGGAGGAAGAAATCAGCCGGGAAATGGAGGCTTTCGGCGGCTTTTCCCATGCTTCTGAAAATTATGTAACCCGGACTGACGGCGGATGGCTGGTAAATGCTCCGCTTATTATACTGGATGACAGGAGCTTTCAGGCATACTGCGGGCAGATTGGCATAGAACCCAGGCTGGACGGAGCAGTGGTGCTGAATCAAATCCGTGATGTGACAAATCCCGATTTCAGGCACCCGGATCAGATGCCCTATGTAAACGGAGAAAATGCCGCAAGCGTTTTGAGACAGTCCGGCAATGAGGAATCCCAGGCAGAGGTTCCGGTTCTGGCCTATACAGAAGCGGTTCCCCCTTTGAGGGAGGAATATGCTACGCTTGACTATTATGAGCTGGTGCATTTTATTCCGGCGTCCCTGTGGAGACAAATCAAAGACCGGATAGGAGGAGCGGAGGAAGATACCTTCATTTGCATCCTTGGCAGGGAGGGAGCGGGATTGGAGGAACTGCATGCAGTGCAGGAGGAAGTCCGCCGTCTGCTCGGTCAGAAATATACGTTGGAATATGAAAACCGTATTCAGGAAAATGAGATAAACAGCAAACAGATACAGGGTTTAAAGACTATATTCGGAGGCTTCTGCTTCCTGCTGGCGATTATCGGGATCGGCAATGTGTTTTCCAACACGCTGGGCTTTGTGCGCCAGCGGAGAAGGGAATTTGCCAGGTATATGTCCGTTGGAATGACACCGGAAGAAATCCGGAAGATGTTCTGCATTGAGGCGCTGGTCCTGGCGGGGCGTCCGGCTTTGATAACCCTTCCCCTGGCGGCTGCTGCGGTGTGGTACATGTTGAAGCTAAGTTATGTAGGAGCGGGAGAATTTCTGGCAGAGATGCCGCTTGTCCCCGTTGCCGTTTTTATGCTGGTTATAGCAGGTTCTGTGGCCCTGGCTTATTTTCTCGCCTGGCGGGGTGTGCGCAGAATAAATCTGGCGGAGGTCCTCAAGGATGATACGATGATGTAGGGGGACAGGGACGCCTTGAATTTCAATCCGTACTTCTTTATAATAAAGTCTGGTAAAGCTATAGACCAAACGGAGGCGGAATATGTACCGGATTTTTATGATAGAAGACGACTGCGGCATCCTGGAAGCGGTGAAGAGCAGGGCAGAGAGATGGGAGCTGGAGATTTGCAAAGTGAAGAATTTCCGCAGAATTCTTGAGGAGTTTTCCCGGCTGCAGCCGCATTTGGTGATTCTGGATATCGGCCTGCCTGTCTTTGACGGATATTACTGGTGCACGGAGATCCGGAAACGATCGAAGGTTCCCATTTTATTTCTGTCTTCCGCATCGGATAATATGAATCTGGTGATGGCGATGAATCTGGGCGGGGATGATTTCGTGGCAAAGCCTTTTGATATGGATGTGCTCATGGCGAAAATCCAGGCACTGCTGCGGCGGACCTATGATTTTGCCGGAACCGTGCCGCTCCTGGAGCACCGGGGAGCATTTTTAAATACAGAAAAGGGAGCCCTCACTTATCAAGGCGCGGGAATCGATCTTACGAAAAACGAACACCGCATTCTAGCCCTGCTTATGGAAAATAAGGGGCGCGTGGTGAGCCGGGAGCGCCTGATGGATGCTTTGTGGGAATCCGACTGCTATGTGGACGATAATACCCTGACCGTCAATGTGGGCCGCCTTCGGAAGAAGCTGGAGGCCTGCGGCCTTTCTGGTTTTATCCGGACAAAATTTGGGGAAGGATATTATATAGAGGAGGAAGCCGAATGAAATTTATCCTTCGGTATATCCGGGAGCATCTGGGGATCCTGCTTGCACAACTTTTGTTTTCCGGTATTTTTGCGGCCGCTTTTTATCTGTACCGCCTTCCGCTGGCCGCAGTTCTCTATCCGGCGGGAATCTGTATGCTGCTGGGCAGTATTCTGGCCGCAGGGCCGGTTTATAAAGCTTATAGGAAGCATAAGAAGCTGTCCGGGCTTAAATTCCTGAGCAGAGATGTGCTGGCGGGGGCCCTTTTGGAATACAGAGAAATCACAGATGAGGATTACCGGCAGATTATTTTAAAGCTGCAGGGAGAAATGCAGTCCCGGGAAGAGCGGATGCAGGATTCCTATCGGGAAATGACAGACTATTTTACCGTGTGGGTGCATCAGATCAAAACGCCCATTGCATCGATGCACCTGTGTCTGGAGGCGGAGGACACGAAGCTGGCCCGGAGGCTTACTTCGGATCTGCTTCATATCGAGCAGTATGTAGAGATGGTACTGACGTATTTCCGTCTGGGAATGGAGACTACAGACTATGTGTTCCGAACGGTTTCCCTGGATAAGGTGGTGAAAGAAAATATCCGCAGGCTCCGGGGCGATTTTATTATCAAGAAACTGAACCTGCAGTATACGCCTCTGGAAGAGACAGCGGTGTCAGATGAAAAATGGCTTTCTTTTGTGGTGGAACAGGTGCTTTCCAATGCCTTGAAATATACCGGCGAGGGAACGGTGTCTATTTTTCTGGAGGAGCCGAAGACGCTCTGTATCAGCGATACGGGTATCGGGATTGCCCCGGAAGATATCCCCCGGATTTTTGAGAGAGGCTATACCGGCAACAACGGGCGTATGGACAAGCGCGCCAGCGGGATTGGACTGTACCTCTGTAAGCAGATCTGCGGGCGGCTGGGGATTGGGATTTCGGTATCCTCAGAGGTGGACGCCGGAACAACGGTGCGGCTGGATTTGAGCCGGAAGGATGAAGCTGTGGAGGCGCCGCCTGTGCAGGCCTTCTCCCGGCAGCACTTATAATACTTACAAAAATGTTAGAATTGAGAGAGAAATGTAAGCCGGATCGATGGAATGCAGTTCTCTCTTTTTGTTATGATGGCACAGAAAGCAGCAGACAATAGATGCGGAGAGGGCGTCAGCCCGGACTGCGCCTGCATAATCAGGAGGCATAAGACGATGAACATTTTGGAAGTAAAAGGACTGAAAAAAGTATACACCACACGCTTCGGCTCCAATCAGGTCACGGCTCTTAGGAATGTAAACTTTTCGGTAGAGAAGGGAGAGTATGTGGCCATTATGGGGGAGTCCGGATCGGGAAAGACAACGCTGCTCAACATTCTGGCGGCATTGGATAAACCTACAGGCGGTTCTGTGCTTTTGGAAAGGGAGGATATTACCAAAATTCCCGAGGAGCAGATAGCCGGATTCCGCAGGGATAATCTGGGATTTGTGTTTCAGGAGTTCAATCTTTTGGATTCCTTTACCCTGGAGGATAATATTTATCTGCCCCTGGTGCTGGCGAATACGCCTTACCGGCAGATGAGGAAAAGGCTGGAGCCCATTGCGGAAATGCTGGGCATCGGGGATTTGCTGCAAAAGTATCCTTATGAGGTATCAGGAGGACAGAAGCAGAGGGCGGCCGTAGCCAGAGCATTGATTACCAATCCCCGGCTGATCCTGGCGGACGAACCCACGGGAGCATTGGATTCCCGGGCATCTGACGAGCTCCTGCGCCTGTTTGCGGCGGTGAACGGGACCGGACAGACCATCTTGATGGTTACGCATTCGGTGGCAGCGGCCAGCAGGGCCAAGTGCGTGCTTTTTATTAAGGACGGTGAGGTCTTTCACCAGATCTTAAGGGGGCAGGACAGCGATCAGCAGCTGTATCAGAAGATATCCGACACGCTGACCGTACTGATGACGGGTGGTGAGCGCAGATGAACAGAAGACTTTATGCAAAGATTGCCTGGACGGGAATTCAGAACAACCGGCAGATGTATGTGCCGTATCTGATTGCCGGAACATCCATGGTCATGGTATTTTACATTTTTTCGTTTCTTGCGGCATCGGATTTCGTCTTCGGCCTCCGGGGCGGCCCGGCTATGACGACCATGCTGGTCCTGGGGAAGGGAATGGTGGGAGTGTTCTCTGTACCGTTTCTGTTCTATACAAGCTCAGCTCTTATGCGGAAGCGGAAAAAAGAATTCGGCCTCTATAATATTCTGGGCATGAATAAAAAGAATATTCTGGAAAGCCTGTTCTGGGAGACAATTATCACTTACGGGACGGCAGCGGCGGCGGGCTGTACTTTGGGAATCGTGTTTTCCAAGATGGCGGAGCTGGGCCTTATTCATATTATGAGGGAGAACGTCAATTACCGCGTCTATGTGGACGGGAGGTCCGTCCTGGATACGGTTCTGCTCTATGGGGGCATCTATTTTCTGATTTTTCTGAATCTGATAAGGCAGATCCGGCATAACAGCCCCATAGAGCTTTTAAGGAGTGCATCAGCGGGAGAGCGTCCGCCGAAGAGCCGGGGGCTCCTGGCTGCAGCCGGTATGTCGGTTCTCACGGCGGCCTATATACTGGCGGCAAGCGTAAAGAACGACACACAGGTGTATGCAAGAATGTTTGTAGCTACGCCTATGGTGATCGCAGGAACCTATCTGCTGTTTATTGCCGGCTCAGTGTTTCTGTGCAGGATATTGCAGAAGAACAAAAGCTATTACTATAAGCAGGCTCATTTTGTTACCGTATCCGCTATGGCCTACCGGATGAAGCGCAACGGGGCGGGCCTGGCCTCTGTGTGTATTCTGGCTACAGCTATATTGGTGGCGCTGGTGGGGACATCCGGATTCTATGCAGGCGCGGATCGTGTTATAGAAAATCATTATCCTTATGAGCTGGGTGTAACCTTAGACGCGCCGGCAGGAACGGAGAATTGCAGGAAGGCATACGGGGAGAACCAGCGCGCGGAGATTAACAGAATATTGAAAGAGTCAGGTGCAAAGATTACAGAGAGCCTGGAGCATTACGCAGCCGGTCTGTGTGCGCCCCTGGAAAACGGTGTTTTGGATCTGGGGGTTGATTTGATGAAGGAAGCGCCGGAAAACGGAAATATAGCAGCGTGGAACAAATTTCTGGAGAATTTTGTCTGTGTGCGGGTGATGTCTTTGGAGGATTATAACCGCATAGCCCGCACATCTTGGGAACTGCCGGATGGGGAGGTTCTCATTGCAGAAAAGGAGAAGACCGGCATACGGCTGATACGAAACCTGGACGGGCAGGAATATCCGGTAGAAAAAATCGTGAAAAATGAGACCGTCCTGTCTGCTTTTAAGCTGTATGACGGATTTGTGGATGAGATGAAGATGGAGACAGTCCTGCTGGTAGTCCCGGATATGGAGCGGTTCTGGGAAAATTATGACGCGTCCCTTTGGGAGGAAAAAAACCAGATCCGGTTTTTCTGGGAGTACGATGTAAATCTGAAAGGAGACCCGGGGGTAAAAAGAGCAGTCTCAGACGCCATGGGGCTTTGGGCGCAGGAGGCGGCGGGGCCCAAGGGAGATCCGGACACAATTTATTATAATAAAACAGGGAAATATATGAAATTGAAAGGTCTGGCAGGAGGGGTCTTGTTTCTGGCGGTTATCATCAGCGCAATGTTTGTTTTTGCAGCGGCGCTGATCCTGTACTACAAACAGATCTCAGAGGGCTATGAGGATCAGAGGCAATTTTGTATGATGCGCAAAATCGGCATGACGAAAGGAGAGATCCGCCGCGGGATCCATTCCCAGATGTTCACAGTGTTCTGCTTTCCGCTGATTCTTGCCGGAGCCAACTTGGCGGCGGCTATGCCCTGCATCTATCAGATGATAAAGGCGTCGGTAACGGACGATCTGCCTTTGCTGATCCGGGTGGCTGTGGTTAGCTTTGTATTTTTTGCAGGGGCGTATACACTCATGTATCTGCTGGCTGCGAGGGTGTATTTCCAGATTGTGAACCGGCCGCTGAATGAATAAAAAAGGAATGGAAAACAGGCGTACCGCTGTGCGGAACGCCTGTTTCGTTTGACGGAACCAGATACTTGTGAGTGAAAATAAATAAATTATAATAAAAACAGATGGATAATTTATCCGATCTATACAAAATGAAGGAGGTTCTATGATGTTGAAAGGTAATACTGGTTCCAGTACAAACGGCAACCCGAAAGCAGCGGGAGCAGAGGCGGCAAAAAAAGCGAAAGCAGGTCTCGATTCGGTAAATATGGCATATGTATATGCAAGCTGTGCGTATGATCTGGATGCGATGCTGGCAGGAATTGCAGAGGAGCTTCCGGGTGTACCCGTGATTGGCAATACATCCTTTACGGGTGTGATTACACCGGAAGGCTTTGTGACCGGAGACGGCGGTTTTGTAGGAATGCTGGCAGTGTCCGATCCGGAGATGGCCGTAGGAATTGCGGCGGTAGAAAAGAGCGGCTGTCCGGTAGATGCCGGAGAGCAGGCAGCGAAACTGGCCATGGAGCGGGCAGGAAAGACCACGGCGCCGGATTATTTCTATATGGTAGCACCTCCGGGAGAAGAAGAGTTTTTCCTCAAAGGAATTACCAAGGTAATCGGAAGGGTTCCTTTCTACGGCGGCAGCGCAGCGGACAACAGCATTGCAGGGGAGTGGAAGCTCTATACGGATAAGGGAGCCTTTGCGGACGGCGTTGCAGTGGCATTTTTCTATACAAACAAGAAGATGACCAACAAATTTACAGGCGCATACCGCGAGACCAAGGATATGGGTATTATTACAAAAGTAGAGGGCAATCGTGTTCTTGCTGAGATTGACGGGGTTCCGGCAGTCCGGAAATATGCGGAATGGAGAGGCATCGGCACAGACACAGTGATGGGAGGTGATCTTCTGGTTCAGACCATTACTTCTCCTTTGGGCGTAAAAGATCGTCTGGGTGATCTGGTAGCTATCCGCCATCCTATGAACGGAAATGACGATCTCAGTATGAATATAGGAAATAATCTGGCAGAGGGAACAGCCGTGATCCGCATGGAAGCCACCGTTGACGAACTCATTGATTCCACCGGAAATACCCTGGCGGCCCTGAAAGAGAAAATGGGAGCTCCTGCAGGTGCTTTCCATCTGGTGCACTGCGGCGGAAGACGGGCAGGCATCGATAGCCGGATTGACGAAGTTGCCAAGCAGCTTCAGAAAGAAGCAGGGGATGTACCCTTTATCGTGGAATTTACTTTTGGCGAGTATGGGTTTGAGGCGGACGGCCTGAACACCTGCGGCGGCCTGATGCTTTCCTTTACGGGATTTGAGGCATAAGACGAAAACTTACATAATCAAGAAGGAGACGAAATCCTATGAAAATGTTTATTAACGGAGCGGCAGCAGACGCTTCCAACGGCGAAATTATTGAGGTTATCAATCCGGCTACCGGAGCAGTGGTAGATACGGTTCCCGCAGCTACGAAAGAGGATGTGGATCTGGCAGTGGAGAAGGCTCTGGCTGCACAGAAGATTTGGGCCCAGGTGCCTGTTTATGCCAAAGCAGAGATTATGTACAAGTTCCTTGAGCTGGTGGAGAGGGACAAAGAGGATCTGGCGCAGACTCTGTCTGCAGAGACCGGAAAGCCTATCACGGAAGCAAGGGCAGAGATTGGAAATATTCCCATCGCCTTTAAGGCATTTTCCGAGAAAGCGAAGCATCTGTACGGTGAGACCATTCCTGCAGGAATGGAAGCCGGACAGGATAAGCATGTGCTGATTACGAAGCGGGAGCCCATTGGCGTCATTGCCTGTGTTATCCCCTTCAACTTCCCCTGTGATCTCTTTGATCAGAAAGTAGCTCCGGCACTTCTGGCAGGAAACGCAGCCATTGTAAAACCGTCTACGGACAATCCGCTGACCCTGTGCAAGCTGACTGCCCTTCTGGGCGAGGCAGGCGTGACGCCGGGGGCTGTCCAGATTGTGACCGGGCGGGGCTCCAAGGTTGGTTCCTGGCTGTGCGCCAATAAGGACGTAAGCGCTATCACCTTGACCGGTTCCACCGAGGTGGGAATTGAAACAGCCAGGACGGCGGCGGATCATCTGGCGCATATTGCCCTGGAGCTGGGCGGAAACGACGCGTTTATCGTTCTGGAAGACGGCGATGTAGACCTGGCGGTGGAAGAGCTGATTTGGGGACGGATGTACAACACCGGACAGGTATGCTGTGCCTCTAAGCGTTTCCTGGTTCAGAAAAACCGTGTGGAAGAGTTTACGAAGAAGGCGGTAGAGCGCATCAAACAGCTGAAGCAGGGGCAGCCTTCCGAGGAGAGCACCCAGATTGGCTGTCTGATCAGCGAAAAGGCAGCGATTAAGGTGGAAGAGCAGATTAAGCTTACGGTAGAGCAGGGCGGCAGGGTAATCTTAGGCGGAACCAGAGACGGTGCTTTCATTGCCCCCACGGTGATAGCCGATGTGCCTAAGACAGCCGATGTGGCTGTTGATATGGAAATTTTCGGGCCGGTAGTTCCCATTATCGCCTTTGATACTCCGGAGGAAGCCGTCGAGATCGCCAACGGCTCCAAGTTCGGCCTCTGCGGCTGTGTGTTCACGGAGAATATGAAGACGGCCATGAAAGTGTGCAATGCCCTGGAGTGCGGAGGAACCATAATCAATGGCGCAAGCTTCTTCCGCAGCTTTGAGATGCCCTTTGGCGGATACAAATATTCCGGAATCGGAACAGAAGGTGTAATGTCTACCTTTGACGAGGTGACCCATACAAAGACCATTGTGCTGAAGAATATTATCTGAAGCTCAGGGACAACATTTATATAAACCGTATAAATAAAAGAAACGGATGCTTCCGCGTAAATTCCCGGGAGCATCCGTTTTGTTATTCCATATATCCCATTCTGCGGGACAAGTTTTCCGCAGCCTGTTTTACCTCCTGGATCACCAGATCCAGCTTGTCGTCGGAGAGCTGGGAGATGGAGCCGCTGGCGCTGATGGCGGCCACGGGGGAACCCCGGTAATCAAAGACGGGAGCGCCTACGCAGCGGTGGCCGATCTGGTATTCTTCGTTGTCCATAGCCCATCCCTGGCGGCGGATGACCTTGAGATATCTCCGGAACTCCCGGATGTCCGTAATGGTGTTGGGGGTATATTTTTTGAAATCGCAGTGATAAAGAGTGTCCTCCAGCTCGTCTCCCGATAAGCAGGCCAGAAGGCATTTGCCGATGGAGGAGCAAAAAGCCGGGGAACGGTAGCCTACCTGGGTGTAGAGGCGGGTGTTTGGATAGATATCCATTTTCTCCAGATAAATGACATCGCAGCCGTCCAGAATACCCAGATGCGCTGTCAGATCCAGATCCCGCATAATATTGCCCAGGAAGGGCTTGGCTTCCGTGAGCAGTTCCAGCTGGTTGATATGGAAGCTGACGGTTTCTATGAGCTTGTAGCCGATGGAGTAGAGGCCCTCTCCGTTTTTTTCCACATACCTGCGGGCGCACATGGAGCCCAGAAGCCGGTGAACGGTGCTTTTGCTCATTCCGGTGGCCTTGGCGATTTCGGAAAGGGCCATGGGAGAGCTGGAGGCGGCAAGCGTCTCCAGAATATCAAAGATGCGGTCTGCGACACGGACGTTTTCTTCCATAATATCTGCGTCCCTCCCTTTTGGGCAAATTCTGTTGAATTGTTCTAGTAATTATTGTAAAATGAGGTGAAAATCATGTCAACAGCAATTTGGCAGAAAAAGCCGAAACCGCGGAAAAAGTCTTGACATTTCCGGCTTGTCCATGCTATGATACTATGGCGAATGGAAGTAGGCTTTTTTTTTATGCCTGAAAAACGGCGGTTTGCTTTAGGCCGCCAGCAAATAGAAATCAAGCGGAGGTGGAAGTCGTGCGCGTAAAGATCACATTGGCATGTACGGAGTGTAAGCAGCGTAACTACAACATGACAAAAGAGAAAAAGAACCATCCGGACAGGATGGAGACCAGCAAGTACTGCAGGTTCTGCAGGAAACACACACTGCACAAAGAGACGAAGTAGGATGCCGGAAAGGAAAGTGGAGAGATGAGCGAAGCAGCAGAGAAAGCTCCCAAGAAGAGCTGGTTTAAAGGCCTGAAAGCTGAGTATAAGAAGATCATCTGGCCGGATAAAAAATCCCTCACCAAGCAGACGGCTGCTGTCGTGGTGACATCTATCGTTCTGGGCATCATTATCAAAGTGCTGGATGTCATTATGACGTATGGCGTGGATGCTTTGATAAAGTTGTAGGGGTGATGATATGGCAGAAGCGAACTGGTATGTAGTTCATACCTATTCCGGGTATGAGAACAAGGTTAAGGCCAACATTGAGAAGACGATTGAGAACAGACATCTGGAGGAACAGATTCTTGAAGTGAGAGTTCCTATGCAGGATGTGGTGGAGATGAAGAACGGAGCCAGAAAACAAGTTCAGAAGAAAATGTTTCCGGGCTATGTTCTAATCAACATGGTGATGAATGACGACACCTGGTATGTGGTGCGCAACACCAGAGGCGTTACCGGATTTGTTGGGCCTGGATCCAAACCGGTTCCGCTCACCGAGGAGGAGATGCGGCCGCTCGGAATCCAGTCTGAAAATTTCGTCGTCGATTTTGTCGAAGGAGATACCGTTATCGTTACAGGCGGAGCATGGCTCGACACCGTAGGTGTCATCCAGTCCATGAACCATGGAAAGCAGACTGTAATCATTAACGTGGATCTGTTTGGCAGGGAGACACCGGTGGAAATCAGTTTCTCCGAAGTAAAGAAGATGTAAAAGTATCACTTATTAATCAAAAAACGTGGGAGGGATTAACCCAAATTCCCGCAATTACCACAAGGAGGTGCCTGACATGGCAAAAAAAGTAACAGGTTATATTAAATTACAGATTCCTGCTGGAAAGGCAACACCGGCTCCGCCTGTCGGACCGGCGCTTGGTCAGCACGGTGTAAACATCGTAGAATTTACGAAGCAGTTTAACGCCAGAACCGCAGACCAGGACGGAATGATCATTCCGGTTGTTATTACAGTTTACGCAGACCGATCTTTCAGCTTTATTACGAAGACGCCGCCTGCAGCGGTGCTGCTGAAGAAAGCCTGCAACATCCAGTCTGGTTCGGGAGTTCCCAACAAGACGAAGGTTGCGACCATCACTAGGGCAGAGGTTCAGAAGATTGCAGAGCTGAAGATGCCGGATTTGAATGCGGCAAGCATTGACGCGGCCATCAGCATGATCGCTGGTACAGCAAGAAGCATGGGTATCACTGTAACAGATTAATGACGTAACTGTATAGAAAGAAGACGTGGGAGGGATTAACCCAGATTCCCGCAATCACCACCAGGAGGTTATTTAATATGAAACATGGAAAGAAATACGTTGAGGCTGCAAAGCTCTACGACAAACTGGCTCAGTATGATAAAGAGGAAGCAATCGGCCTTGTAAAGAAGCTGGCTGTTGCAAAATTTGACGAGACCATCGAAGCTCACATCCGTACCGGCTGCGACGGACGCCATGCGGATCAGCAGATCCGGGGCGCGGTGGTACTCCCCCACGGAACAGGTAAGACTGCCCGTGTTCTGGTATTTGCGAAGAATGCCAAGGCTGACGAAGCTCAGGCGGCTGGCGCAGATTTCGTAGGAGCCGAGGAGCTGGTGCCGAAGATCCAGAACGAGGGATGGCTGGACTTTGATGTTGTAGTAGCGACCCCCGATATGATGGGTGTGGTAGGCCGTCTCGGACGTGTGCTTGGACCCAAAGGCCTGATGCCGAACCCCAAGGCCGGAACCGTAACCATGGATGTTACAAAAGCAATCCAGGATATCAAAGCAGGTAAGATCGAGTACAGACTGGACAAAACCAACATTATCCACGTGCCAATAGGAAAGGCTTCTTTCACAGAGGAGCAGTTAGCGGACAACTTCCAGACGCTTATCGATGCAATCAATAAAGCCAGACCGTCAGCGGTAAAGGGCCAGTTCTTAAAGAGCGTAACCCTTTCTCCCACTATGGGACCGGGTGTTAAACTGAATCCGGCTAAGCTGGTCTAATTTATGGATTGACATTTAGAATCAGATATGCTATCCTAGCATAGCATAAGCACTACCCGAAGACAGCAGGTGCCGAGAGGCATAAGGAGAAAACGCCTGCCGAGGACGATACATTCATCGGAATGATTTAAGGACCCTCTCTGTCTTTGGCAGGGAGGGTTTTTTATATCCGTCGGGTTGGTGGACAAATAGGAAAAGGAGGTACACCATTCATGGCAAAAGTCGAATTGAAGAAACCGATTGTAGACGAGATTGCAGAAAATATTGCAGACGCCAAGTCTGTAGTGCTCGTAGACTACTGCGGCCTTACGGTGGAAGAAGACACCAGACTCCGCAAAGAGCTGAGAGAGAACGATGTCATCTACAAGGTTTACAAGAACACAATGATGAACTTTGCTTTCAAGGGAACCGATTGCGAGAGTCTTTCCCAGCATTTGGAGGGACCGAATGCGATCGCCATCTCCAAGACAGATGCGACGGCTCCGGCGAGAGTTCTTGCAAAATTTGCAAAGAATGCAAAGGCATTGGAGATTAAGGCCGGTATTGTAGAGGGAAATTACTACGATGCGGCAGGCATGGACGCGATTTCGAAAGTTCCTTCCAGAGAAGAACTTCTCGGAAAACTGCTTGGAAGCATCCAGTCTCCGATTACCAACTTTGCCCGCGTCCTGAATCAGATTGCAGAAGGCATGAACGCGGAAGAAGCATAATCACAAACACGATATTTTAAAAGAAAATTGAAATCAGGAGGAAAATGAAATGGCAAAATTGACAACTGCTGAGTTTATCGAAGCGATCAAAGAGTTATCTGTATTAGAGCTGAACGAGCTGGTAAAAGCTTGCGAGGAAGAGTTTGGCGTATCTGCAGCAGCAGGCGTAGTTGTTGCAGCAGCAGGTGCAGGTGAGGCAGCAGCTGCAGAGGAGAAGGATTCCTTCGACGTAGAGCTGACCAGCGCAGGAGATTCCAAGGTTAAGGTTATCAAGGTTGTCCGCGAAGTGACAGGACTTGGCCTGAAAGAGGCAAAGGACCTGGTAGACAGCGCTCCGAAGGTAATCAAGGAGGGTATCTCCAAGGCAGAGGCAGAGGAGCTGAAGAAGAAACTGGAGGAGCAGGGCGCTTCCGTTACTCTGAAATAAGGCATCTGCTTTACAGAATCACAAGAAGAAAACCGCTGTGCGTAAGGGTTTCGCACAGCGGTTTTTTGCGTTCAGAAGCTCTGCGTTTTGGTGACAGCCCCGCTTTTGTTGTGGAAGGTTCAAATTTTTCCGAAAAAAGATAAAAATTTTCCGGTAAAAGTTTGTGAAATGAGATACAAGACGGAAAAAATGTGATATAATAAAAAACCACAGGAAGCAGTAAAAAACAATCAGAGAGGGGCAGGAAACAATGAAAAAGACATGGGATGTAAATGTCAACGGAGTCGCACATACGATCGAGTACAAAACTGGGTTCGGCGGGGCCAAGATTCTGGTAAACGGCGTGAGCTACAAGGCGAAGTCGAAGAACTGGTGGATTGTTATGATTGACTATCCGGTGGTAATTGACGGTACAGAGCTGAGGGTGGTAGTAATTGGCAACAAGGTACGCCTGGCTGTGAACGGGATTTACCAGGGAAGCGGGGAAGCTTATGTTCCCCTCAACAAGATGCCGGCCTTGAGCAATGTGTTTCTGGGTATCAGCTGTCTGGGAGGCGCTATTATGGGGGGCTGGCTGTGCTTAATTATCGGTCTTTTGTTTGGCTTCTTGTACATAAAGCTGGGACTGGAAGGAAAGATCAAGAATGTGGTGGTAATGTTTGTGATCTGTACGATTGTTCAGATTCTTTATTGCGCCGTTGTAATCTGGCTCCGCCAGCAGATAGGTATATAATCAGGAGGACATAAGATGGAACAGGATCCGAGATATTATAATAACAATGAGTGGAACAATACACCGCAGCCGCCTTATCAACCCACGATTATTGTGGGAGAGCGGGAGCAGAAGGGGAGCAGCAATCTGGCGGTGACATCGCTGGTTTTGGGAATTTTATCTATTTTATTTTCTATTCTTTTATTCTGGATTTTTTACTTTGCCTTTATTATGGGGGTCATCGGGATAATTATGGGAATAGTCAGTATTGCTCAGCACAGGGAAGGAAAAGGGCTGGCCGTAGCGGGAATCATTACTTCCGTCATAGGCCTTTTGATTTCGCTGGTGCTTGGGTTATTGATCATTATTGGGCTGGCCGTAATGGCTGTATAAAGATTTGGTAAGATAAGCCATCGCTTTACAGATTCCGCAGGGATTTCTGTGAAACGATGGCTTTTAGTTTCTGCCGGAACCGGTTATGTATTTTCCCTTGGGCAGGAAAAAGTCTTGCGGGCTACGCCCAATTCCTCATTGGCCGGAATCACATGGATGGTGACGGGAGATTCCTTCCTGGAGATCACGGCGTTTTCGCTGTAAGAGAGATTTTTGTCCGGATCAAGAAGAATACCCATATGCTTTAACTGATCGCATACAATCCGGCGTATAGTAGTCCCGTGCTCGCCGATACCTCCGGTAAATACCAGGTGATCAAGACCTCCAAGCTCCGCATAGTAGGAACCGATATAGCGGACAATGCCGTTGCAGAACACATCAATAGCCAGTCCGGCCCGCTGGTTCCCCTCCGCGGCTGCCTGCTCAATATCCCGGAGATCGTTGCTGACGCCGGAAATTCCCAAAAGTCCCCCCTGCTTGCTTAAGCCTTCCAGTACCTGGTCCAGATCCATACCTTCTTTCAGAAGGAAAGGAATAATAAAGGGATCCATGTCTCCGTTGCGGTTAGACTGGATAAGCCCTGCCTGGAGAGAGAGGCCGAAGCTGGTGTCCACGCTCTTTCCGTTGTCGATGGCGCACAGGGAACCGCTGCCTCCTAAGTGGCAGGAGATAGTTTTTCCGGTAGTACCATAGAGCTGCGTCAGGGTTTCTGCTACATAGCTGTGGGAGGCCCCATGGTAGCCCAAGCGCTCAATGCCATATTTTTCATACCACTCATAGGGAATACCGTAGAGCTTGCGCTCCAGGGGAATGGTGGTGTGGAAAGCCGTCTCGAAAGCGCCAACCAGCATGGCGTCCGGGGTCAGCTTCTGGAACTGCCGGATAGCCTCCAGATAGGGAATGTTGTGAGCGGGGGCTACCACCAGATAATCCTCCATACCCTTCAGTACCTCCGGGGTCAGTTCGTGGATGCCGTAATGGCCCTTGGACAGTACGGTTTTGAAGCCTACCCGTTCCAATTCCTGAAGGTTCTCAAGGACACCGTATTCCGGGCTAAGCAGACAGTTGAGGAACATCTGAATGCCTTCCGTGTAAGTGGGAATACACTGGCCCTCCCGCAGAATCCGGAATCCGTCCGGTTTCCCGAAGTGGAAGACGGCGCTGTCCCGGCTTCCCACCCGTTCTACTTTTCCTTCCGCCAAAACCTGATCTCCGGGCATAATAAATAATTTAAATTTCAGTGAAGTGCTTCCTGCATTACATACTAAAAGTTTCATAAAACCTCCGTTCGCGATCATTCTTATTTTTATTAGTATAACAAAAACCAACTTGCCGTACAATAAGAAAAAACAGCGGAACCGGAAACAGCGGAACTGGAAACAGCGTAATCCCGGACAGCACCAGGCACAAGTTACGGATGCAGAATGCAGCCGGAAATTGAGCCGTTGAGGAGGTGAAGTCAGGGATGAAGCGGAACTGGAAACAGCGTAATCCCGGACAGCACCAGGCACAAGTTACGGATGCAGAATGCAGCCGGAAATTGAGCCGTTGAGGAGGTGAAGTCAGGGATGAAGCGGAACTGGAAACAGCGTAATCCCGGACAGCACCAGGCACAAGTTACGGATGC
>ERZ777305.1921-NODE-1921-length-20512-cov-2.670822_pt1 | contig 20512 bp, 23 predicted proteins | sample MGYA00374965_ERZ777305 | MGnify/ENA primary metagenome ERZ777305 (study PRJEB29328, sample SAMD00013331) | mouse gut metagenome | study: EMG produced TPA metagenomics assembly of the Metagenome analysis of fecal microbiota from mouse which was promoted... | reverse complement strand
AACTGTACATCCATACTACCTGTCCCACCATTTGCATTGTATACAATTCCATATCCTCTTTTTAAATGTACTGGTAATTCAAAATCCTCTGCTCCTATATTATTGTATGCTTTAGTATCTAACCCATTAGTATAATTATAGTAATAATATGGTAAACTTATTTTACGTGTTTCACTATATTTTTTAGGTGTATAAATATCAGTTAAATTCTCACACCATCTACATATATAGCTCGTATAACTGCATAATGACATGTCAAAATTGCTTATATTTAAACTTGTTAATTGCTCACAATAACTAAATATATCATCTATACGAGTTACATTCGATGTATTAAATCCACTTACATCTATGCTTGTTAATGATTCACACATCATAAACATACCTTTCATACTAGTTACATTTGACGTATCAAATCCACTTACATCTATGTTTTTTAATGATTCACATTTATAAAACATGTCTTCCATATAAGTTACATTTGACGTATCAAATCCACTTACATCTATACTTGTTAATGAACTACATCCACTAAATATTGAACTCATATAAGTTGCATTCGACGTATCAAAATTGCTTACATCTATACTTGTTAATGAACTACATCCTATAAACATTGCACTCATATTCGTTACATTTGATGTATTAAATCCACTTACATCTATACTTGTTAATGAACTACATCCACTAAACATTGAACTCATATCAGTTATTTTAGATGTATCAAATCCACTTACATCTATGTTTGTTAATGATTCACATCCGCTAAATATTAAACACATATCAGTCACATTTGATGTATCAAAATTTCTTACATCTATACTTGTTAATGAACTACATCCACTAAACATTCTCCTCATTTTCGTTACATTTGATGTATCAAATCCACTTACATCTATGTTTGTTAATAAGCTACATCCACTAAACATACTTTCCATATCAGTTGCACTAGATGTATCAAAATTGCTTAAGTCTATACTTGTCAATGATTTACACCCACTAAACATTGAACTCATATCAGTTATTTTAGATGTATCTACATAATTAAAATTATTAATAGTAGTTAAATTACTATATCCTTCCAGGAATGATTCGAAATATCTTGCTCCTCCTGCACCATAAATTTTATTAACAAACGTTATCGTTTTTACATTTTCTTTTCCTATATGATAATCTAAATTAGCCCAACTATCAGCACTACGAATACTTATTTTTCCTACTCCAGATGTGCTTCTAACTGTAAGTTCTCCTGTTATACTGTTAAAAGTAGCTTCTGCATTTTCTCCTACTACATATGTAGTTGTTGCTCCATATGTTACATACCAAATGCCTATTATTGATGCAAATAATATCATAGCAATAATTATTAAACTAGTAATTTTAATATATTTCCTTTTCATGAGTTTCTCCTTCTTTATAATTATCCTTAATATTATAGTAGAGTATTTATATTCCTTTTTCAATATCAGTATTTTCTATTTATTCCATTTATTACAAAATTCGAAATTTTTTTGCTTACGCAACTACATTTTTTAGTTGTTTTATATACATTTATTACACCTTTTAGTCTTTTTTGTTAAAAAAATGAATGCGTAGCTTTATTTTCCTACGCATTCACATGTTTTATCATTTTTATTTTTATTATTCTTCTAGTCCAAAACTTACACCTAAGGCATCATTAATTCTATTTATAATTGTGTTATCATCTATGTGTCCTATTTTTTCCTTTAGCCTGCTTTTATCTATTGTCCTAATTTGTTCTGTAAGAACCACTGAGTCTGATTTTAACCCACATTCTGTACTATCTAATTGTATATGTGTTGGTAATTTTGTTTTTCCTGTTTGTGAAGTAATTGCTGCTGCTATAACTGTTGGACTATATTTGTTTCCCAAATCGTTTTGTATTATTAATACAGGTCTAATTCCCCCTTGTTCTGAGCCAACTACTGGACTTAAATCTGCATAAAACATATCTCCTCTTTTAACTACCATTTTACCACTCCTAATATTACAACTTTTATTGATATATTTTAATTTGGCTCGAGACAAATAGTTAATTCTATTTATGCTAATACATCTTTACTTGTACTATCTATTTTTATCTCATTATATAATATGTTTACTATTACATTTTGGTTAATATCTTTTATTTCCATTTTTATAGGTTTGCATGTTTTTTTATCTATATATAATTTCTGATATGTACAATATTTATTATTTTCTTTAACTTTATACTCCATTACTATTTGATTATTTTCTTCTTTACAATTTTTTTCGTTACTATTTTTATATTCTTCTACGAATGTATTTAAGCATAATTTATTATTACATAAATAGTTATAGTTCTCATAAATTTTAGATAATTGTAGTTTAGTATTTTCTAATTTTAGAGTATTTTGTTCATATGATATTACTGTACCTTCAATATTTGCTGGTTCTAATACTTCTTGTTTAAATGTATCTGGATTATTAAATTTTTGCTTTAATAAATATTTATTAGTATTTTTATTACTTATAATTTCTATTTGCACTGTTGCTTCATAAGAGCTTAAATTTAAAATATATTCTTTTATACTTTCAGCTGATGTATTTATATTATTTCCAAATTTTAATGTTTTATAATCGTTTTTGCAAAAAATAAAAACAATTATAGAAATTATAACTAAAACTATACCTACTATAAACATAATTTTTTTATTCATTTTTATAAAACCTCCTATTTTAGTGCGACTTATTAGTCGCAATGAATATTTAATATTGAATAATGAATTAAGTAAATAATTGTACTGCTTAGACATTCGTTGTAGTGCGGACTGCCTAAGGCAGCTCCTACACATATATATGCATAATTAGCGCGAAGGAAGAAATGTTTTAAAATATTTGTTTCCTGGAAGCGGACTGTAGATGTTTAACTTTTCATATTAACTAAATAAGAGAATAGGATTTCCTATTCTCTTATTTATATTCTATGTAATTTGTCTTTATTCGAAAAAAGCATTTGTTAAACATTCTATAAGCTCTTTTTGGGTATATATTGTATTGATTATATTTCTTATTTTTGATGCATCCTTTAAATTTTTAGTATAATATGCCATATGCTTTCTTAATTCTTGAATTCCAACCTTTTCTCCCTTTTGTTCAACTTCTAATTCTATATGTTTAATAATAGTTTCTAACTTTTCTTTATTGGATATTGGTGGCATTTTTTCTCCTGTTTTCAAAAAGTATTCTATTTTCCTAAATATCCAAGGATTTCCTATAGCTCCTCTTCCAATCATTATTCCATCTACACCTGTATATTCTAGCATTTTTAAAGCTGTTTCTTCATCTACAATATTTCCATTTCCTATTACAGGAATATTTACACTTTCTTTCACTTTTTTTATTATATCTAAATCTACATCTCCACTAAAAAATTCTTGCCTTGTTCTTCCATGTATTGTAATTAATTTTGCACCACACTTTTCGGCAATCCTTGCAACATCTGTAGCTACTATATTATCACTATCCCAACCTTTTCTTATTTTAATACTTACAGGCACCTTAGATACTTTTACAACTTCTGTAATAATTTCTTCTATTTTATTTAAATCTAATAATAGCTTACTTCCATCACCATTTTTTATAACCTTTGGTGCTGGACATCCCATATTAATATCTAATATGTCTACAAATTCACTTACATATTGTGCTGCAACTTTTAGTGATTCTATATCACTTCCAAATATTTGAGCCTGTATTACGCCTTCTTCATTATCTACTTTTAAGATATCTTTTGTTTTTTTATCGTTATAATAAATAGCTTTAGAACTTGCCATTTCAGTACATGTAAGTCCTACGCCATAACTTTTACATATGATTCTAAATGGCAGGTCTGTTATACCTGCCATTGGTGCTAATATTAAATTATTTTCTAATGTTACATTATCAATTTGCAATTTTTTTAAATACATTTCTAACACCTAATCTACAAATATTGTTTTTTGCCTTCTTGCACTTATATTTAATAATAATCCAATACAAATAAAATTTGTTACAAGTGAACTTCCTCCATAACTTACAAATGGAAGAGGTACCCCTGTTATAGGTAAAAGTCCTATTGTCATTCCTATATTTTCTAACATATGAAATATAAATATTCCACATATTCCCATTGCTATATATGAACCCAAATCATCTTTCGCAGTTTTAGCTACATATATAGATTTGTTAATTAAAACAACATATGTAATTATAACTGCTCCTGCAACTATGAACCCCATTTCTTCTCCTATAACTGAAAAGATAAAATCTGTAGTTTTAGGATGCAAAAAACCAAGTTGTGTTTGATTTCCTTTTAATAGTCCCATTCCAAATAATTGACCTGAACCAATTGCAAGTTTAGATTGTATTACATTATATCCTGAACCTCTTGGGTCTAAGTCTGGATTAAGAAAGACATCTATTCTGTTTTTTGCATGTTCTGGTAATACAAAATTATATAATATTGGAACTGTTATTATAATTAAAACAATTGAACCTATTATATATTTTTTATCTATTCCACTTACAAATAATATTAATATTGTTGCTAATAAATATGCAATTGCAGTTCCATAATCTGGTTGTTTTATAATTAGAATTACAGGTAGACCAACAGTAGCTAATAATAATAGTAATTTTGTTGGTCTATTTATTTCATTTATTCCTTTTTCTTGAATTTTTGTCATTACATATGCTAAAAATAATATAACAAATACTTTAGCAAATTCACTTGGTTGGAATCTTACACTTTCTGTAATAGTAAACCAGCTTGTTGCACCATTTACTACAGGTGTAAACAATACTGCTATTAATAATATTATAAACAATCCATAAAAAAATGGCGATGCTTTTGCTATTAGTTCATAATCTATAAATATTACACATACCATTATAGGAATACTTATTGCTGTCCATATTAATTGTCTTTTAAGCTCTTGATAGTTTGTTTCTTGAGTTGAAGAATATAATGCAATTGAACCTATTACAAGTAAAATTATACAACATATAAATATTCCAAATTCCATATTTTTAAGAAGCTTTATTTTCATCTTTCTCCTTTTTATCGTCTCCATTAGAATTTTGTGAATCTGTTTGTTCTTCCTTTTCTTTTTGTTCTTCTACATTATTTTCTTCTTTTATATTATTATTCTCTTGTTTAGTTTGAACTTCTTTACTATTATCATTATCCTTATTATTATTTGTTATTTCAGATTGTTTTATATCCTCTTTTATGCTTTTTATTGGTATATTTGCATACAAAGCTGGTACCCCTTTAGTTCCATCTGGCTTATTCTCGTTTGTAAGTACAACATCAATAGCATTTTCATCTACTTCTATATATTTTTTTATAACCTCTATTATTTCCTGTTTCATAAGATCTAGAAAATCTGCTGATACATTTGCTCTATCTTGCATTAAAACTAAATGCAATCTTTCCTTTGCTGCTTCCTTTGATTTTCCCTTTTCCTTATTTGGAATCATTTTTTTTATACTAAAGTTTTTAAAAAAATCAAGTATGTTTTCGAACATTTACTTAGCCTCCCAACTTTAAATTATTTTTTTTCAAATAGTTTTTTTATTGCTTCTAAGAATTTATTTTCTCTTCCAGGTATTGTTATTTCAATATTTTCTCCTAAAATTCTTCTTGCAATTTCCATATAAGCTTTTCCTGAAGGTGCTTTTCTGTTCGAAACAACTGGTTCTCCTTTATTAGTTTGTGTAATTATGTATTCATCATCTGGTACTACTCCTACTAAGTCTATAGATAATAAATCAACTATATCATCTACATCCATCATTTCGCCTCTTTTTACCATATTAGGTTTAAGTCTATTTACCACTAATTCTGGATTTTTTATTTCTGAGGCCTCTAATAATCCAATTATTCTATCTGCATCACGTATAGCTGATATTTCTGCTGTTGTAACTACTATTGCTCTATCAGCCCCTGCTATAGCATTTTTAAAACCTTGTTCTATTCCTGCAGGACAGTCAATTAATATGTAATCAAATTCTTCTTTTAGTTTTTTTGTTAATTCTTTCATTTGTGTTTCATTTACAGCACTTTTATCTCTTGTTTGAGCAGCTGGAAGTAAAAAAAGTTCATTAAAACGCTTGTCTTTAATAAGAGCTTGTCTTAGTTTGCATTTTTCTTCAACTACATCTACTATGTCATATACTATTCTGTTTTCTAGTCCCATTACAACATCTAAGTTTCTTAGCCCTATATCGGTATCTACTAAAGCTACTTTTTTGCCTTGTAATGCTAGGGCTGAACCAAGATTTGCTGTTGTTGTTGTTTTTCCTACTCCACCTTTTCCTGATGTTATAACTATTACTTCTCCCATATTTTCCTCCTCAAACTACCTTTTAAAAGTAATTTTTTTTGATATTTATATATTATATTGATTTTTACCAAAAGTCAATGAAATTGCGGTAAAAAAACTATTTTATGTTTTCGTATACAATTAATGTTCTTTCTTTTCCCTTTTCTTTCAGACTAGCTAAATTAGTTAATAAATTTTTAACTTCTTCTTTACTTTCAAAAAATGGTTCACACCCATCTGAATATGCACAAATATATTTTGCATTTTCTAAATCTATGCAGTAAGTATCTATATAATATTCTGCATTTTCTTCTCCACTAAGTGCACCATAAGATACATCTTTTCCATTATATTTTTTGCTTGGGTTATTCCTAAATTCTTTTCTAACCATTTTACGAATACTAGCTTGTTGCCAATCAAATTCATTCTCTTTTATGTATATATTATTTAGATATTCTTCAAATTGTAAATGATTGTTTATTGTAGTAAATATTGTATTAAAATCACTATCTAGAACTGTAATATGACAATCTCCTATTGAAAAACAATATAAATTATTTTTTTTAATTATTCCTCCAACCGCTTCACAACAGTAGAAATCTTCTTTCACGTAATCAATTAGCCTATTTTCATTAATAGATTTTAAGTTTCTATTAGCTCTTTTTATACAATCTTCTATATCTTCTTTTGTAATTTCACCTTCTTTTAATTTATTGATATTTTCTACAAATGATTCACATATAATTTTAGCTGATTCATATGCACCACTTGGATTTGGATAATTTTTTACCCACTCTATTGCTTCTTGCTCTGAATCTGGATATTTAACTGCATTACCATTTATATCGTCTCTTGTTACACCATCTGCTACACAAAATATATTATCATTTGTTTTAAAATAATCTTCCACTACAGGTTTTAACCCATGTTTTGTAAAAATAACATTATCATATAATTTTGAAAATACCATTTTAAACATATTATACCTCACACAATCCTTCTTTATTATAAAAATAACTTATAAATAATTAATTATCTAGTTTATATTTTTCTATTTCTTTGTATGTTTTAGCATCTGGTTTTGACATTTTTTCTTTTACTTCTTTAGGTAGCATTTTTCTTACTTGTCTTAATATTTCAAAATACTTTAATGTTTGCACATAATCTTTATTAACAATTGATTCTAATATATATATTACAGACCTTATAACTGTTGGTATTTTTAAATCGTAACTTAGAGTATAAAACCATCTCATATCTTCTAAAATACTAATTCTTTCTTCATCTGTCAATATTTCTGAATCTATAAATTTAAATAATATATAATTTACACTTTTTGCATAAAAATATCTGTAATATTCTAAATAGCCATTTTCTTTAAAGTTATTATAAATAATTCTGTATGCTTTATTTATTCCTGAAAAATATTTTTTAGAGCAACTAGATGATATTGAACCTTCTGCTCTAAGACGATAATTATAAGCTTTTTGCGGTAAATAATATACATTTTTTGATTTCATAAAACATAGAGTAGTAAATATAGCATCTTCAGCAGGAACTCCTTCAACAAAACCAATATGTATACTATCTAAATAACTTTTCCTAAAAATTTTATTCCATACTCCAGAATTCATAATATAAAAAGATTTATCATAATCTGTTATTGATAATTTGAATTTTTTGTATATATTTTTATCAAACACTGGATTACTCCATATAGTTCCATCCTCATCCATATTTGAATAGTTTGCTATAACATAGTCCGCATTTGTTTCTTCTATGTATTCTAGCATATCTTTACATGCATTAGGTTCAAATGTATCATCTGAATCTAAAAACATAATATATTCTCCTGTTGCGTTTTTTAGTCCTGTATTTCTTGCTCCTGATAATCCCATATTATTTTGATGTATTACTTTTATTCTACTATCCATTTTTGCATATTCGTCACATATAAGTCCTGATGAATCTGTAGAACCATCATCTATTAATAATATTTCTATATTTTCATATGATTGATGTATAGCAGAATTTATAGCCTCTTTTATATAACTTTCTACATTATACACTGGTACTATTATTGTAATCTTTTTCATTTTGATTTATTATTTTCGCTTCCTTACTATATAATTTTTTGGTTATTATATCATATATTTTTAATTTTTACAATCTCTTAATTTTCTTATACTTTTAATGCTATTTTACTAAATTGTTGCAAAGTTAAATTTTCTGCTCTAACTCTCTCATCTATTTGTAAATTCGCTAATATTTCTTCTAATTTACCTTTTTCAATTTTTAATTCGGAATTACATAATGCATTTATAAGTGTCTTTCTTCTTTGCATAAATGCGACTTTTATTATTTTAAATAATCTTTCTTCTTGCTGTTTGGTTAATTTTATAATTGGTTCTTTCCTTATTTTTAGTTTTATTACTTCTGATTCTACTTCTGGAGCTGGTATAAATGAATCATTTAGCACTGTTAATATTTCGTAAACATCGGAATAATAATATACTGTATAAGTTATAGCTCCTGCTTCTTTATCTCCTGGAACTGCTGATAGTCTTTTTGCTACTTCTTTTTGTATCATTATAGTAATACTCTCTATGTTTAATTTTTCCTCTAATAGTTTCATTATTATTGGTGTTGTTATGTAATATGGTAAATTTGCTACAATTTTTACATTTCCAGATAATTGATTCTCATTTATTATTTTGTTTAGATTTACTTTAAGTACATCTTCATTTAATATTTCTAAATTTTTATATAAAATAAATCTTTCTTTTAGTATTTTTATCATTCTTGTATCTAATTCTATACATATAACTTTTCCCGCTTGTTCAAGTAATTTTTCTGTTAATGTTCCTAATCCTGGTCCAATTTCTATTATTAAGTCATCCTTTTTTATATCTGCACTTTCTACTATTTTTTCTATTACATTATCATCTATTAAAAAGTTTTGACCTAATCTTTTATTAGCTGTTATCTTGTATTTTTTCATTAACAGTTTAGTTTCAGAATATGAGCTTTCCATTTTTAGTTTCCACTTCCTTTATACCTATATATATTACCAGATTTTTCGCTAATTTTCAAGTAAATTAATACAATAAAAGAGCCCTCGATTCTTTCGAAAAGTGGGCTAATAGACATGACCAACTTAATCATTGTTGGCATTTTAGAAGTGTAAATAGGACTTAGATGGCTGAATAGGTAGGATGCTCTTCCAGCTCCTTGGCTCTTTTTTTATGCAACTTTTGCAATGCAGTCATAATTTCATCGGTGCAATCTTCTTTTCCTGACATTTTACCGATTATAAATGCGATTCTAGCTGCTGCAAGGCATGCGCCATAAAATTCCTCAACAGAAGAATAAAGTTTAGGTCTACCTTCACATCCTATCCGCTCAGGGCAGTTTGTGCAATACTGGTTTGCTTTACATTTTTCAATGTTCATATAAACACTCCTTTTCACTTTTTTGTGTAACTATATTATAACACAATTTAATTACAAAATCAAATGATGCTAGTACTAACTCAAGGATATTTCATGAAAATTTATAATTTTTACATTGCTTGTTTTATATGATTTATCTTCGCTTTATTATTTTTTATATATACTTCTATTACATCGATTCTTATATATTCATCTTCTACATTTCTTACATATGTATAGTATTTTACTGCATTATATATGTGTTTTTGTTTGGGAATATCTACAGCATCTACTGGCTGTCCATAATTTATATTCGTTCTTGTTTTTACTTCTATAAATACTAATTCTTTTTTATCTATGCATATTATATCTATTTCTCCTTGTTTGCATAAAAAATTTCTTTCTAATATTTTGTATCCTATACTTTGTAAGTATTTACAGGATATATCTTCTCCTATTTTACCTATTACATGTTTTTGATACATTTACTTTCTCCATTTACTATAAATTCATTACCTGGCAATTGTTTAACTATTCCCTCTATTTGCATAAATGTTAAAATGCTATTTAATTTTGATATACTTACATCTAACATTTTACTTAATTCATTTATATTTTTAGGATTAGATAAAAGTAAATTATATATTGGTTTATATTCTTCTTTTAATTCTATATATTCTTTATTTTCATTTACTATCTCTAAATTTTCTTGCATTTTTTTAGATTTTATTTTTTCATTTTTTGTTTTTAACTCCTTAATTATATCTTTATAATCTATTGCTATTTTTGCTCCTTCTTGCAATAATTTATTAGTTCCTATTCCATTTTTACTTTCTAAATTACTTGGAACAGCAAATAATATTTTATTTTGTTCCTTTGCAATTTTAGCAGTTACTGATGTTCCGCTTCTATATTCTGCTTCTACTACAAGTACAGCATCACTTAAACCACTTACAATTCTGTTCCTTTGTAAAAATTTTTCTGATGAAGCTTCTTCATTGGGTTCATATTCTGAAATAATACATCCTTTATTTTTTATTATTTCATAAAATAGCCATTCGTTTTGTTTTGGATATATTTTATTAAATCCCCCACCTAAAACTGCTATTGTTCTTCCTATTTCTTCCATTGCACCTATATGTGATACAGCATCTATTCCTATTGCCATACCACTTATAATTGTATTTCCAGCCTTTGCTAAACTATTTGCAAATTTAAATGCAGTATTTCTTCCATATTCTGTACAATCTCTTGAACCAATTATCGCAATAGATTTTTTATTTGAGTTTAATAAGCTTATGTTTCCAATTGCATAAATTATTTTCGGACTATTTTTAATAGCTAATAGCTTTTTAGGATATTCTTTGCCTTCACAGTCTATTTTTTCTATTTTTTTCATATATATTTTCCTTTAATTTTTCCAGTACTTTTTATCTAAACTTCTATATTGTATTGCTTCTGCAATATGTACTGGTTCTATGTTTTCTTTTTCTTCTAAATCTGCTATTGTTCTTGCGACTTTTAGGATTCTTCCATGTGCTCTTGCACTTAAACCTAATTTATCGAAAGCATTTTGTAATATCATTTTACTTTCATTGTCTAATTTACAATATTTTTCTATTAATGCTGGTGTTAGTTCTGAATTTGAATATATTCCATAGTTTTCATATCTTTTTATTTGTATTTTTCTTGCTCTGTCTACTCTTTGTTTTATCTGTTCCGATGTTTCTATTTTATCATCTTATTGTAGTTTTTGATATTTTACAGGTGTTACTTCTATTTGTATATCTATTCTATCTAAAAGTGGTCCACTAATTTTTCCTATGTACCTATTTATTGCTTGTGGTGTACATGTACATTCTTTATCTTTTGAGCCATAAAATCCACATGGACATGGATTCATAGATGCTACAAACATAAAGTTACATGGATATGTTAAACTTGCATTTACTCTGCTTATTGTAATATTTCCATCTTCTAATGGTCCTCTTAAAACTTCTAAAGTTGCTTTATTAAATTCTGGTAATTCATCTAAATATAATACTCCAAAGTGTGCAAGACTTATTTCTCCTGGTTTAGGAATTCTTCCACCTCCTACCAACGACACACCAGATACTGTATGATGTGGGGCTCTATATGGTCTTGTTGTAATTAGTGGTACATCTTTTGGTAAAGTTCCTGCTACACTATGAATTTTTGTTATTTCTAATGCTTCTTCAAAGCTTAATTCTGGCAGTATTGATGGAATTCTTTTTGCCATCATTGTTTTTCCGTGAGCCTGGACTTCCAATTAGTAGTAAATTATGACCTCCTGCCGCTGATATTTCTAATGCTCTTTTTACATTTTCTTGCCCTTTTACTTCTGAAAAGTCTATTTTATATCTATTGTTTTCTTCGAATAATTCCTTAATGTTTGTTTTTTGTGGTTGAATTTTTTGATTGTTATTTAGATATTCTACCATTTGCTTTAATGATTCTACTCCAATTACATTAATCCCCTCTATTATCGATGCTTCTTTTGCATTTTGAGTTGGTACTATTAATGTTTTTATTCCTAAATTTTTAGCTTCTATACACATTGGCAATACGCCATTTGCTTTATTTAGTTTTCCATCTAATGAAAGTTCTCCTATGAATACAGTTTTAGATAAATCTTGCATTTGAATTTGTTCTAAATTTAATAATATTCCTATGGCTATTGGTAAATCGAATATTGAACCTTCTTTTCTTGTATCTGCTGGTGCTAAATTTATAACTATTTTTCTACTTTGAAATTCATATCCTGAATTTTTAATTGCAGTTTTTACCCTCTCTTTTGCTTCTTTTACACTTGTATCTGGAAGTCCTACTACTTCCCATGATGGAATTCCTGCTGATACATCTACTTGCACGTCAATAAGATAGCCATCTAGACCATGTAGTGCCATACTTTTTACTATTGATAACATAGCTTCTCCTTTATTTAATTTTTGTTTTTGAATTTTTTTAGATTTTAAATTTAAAAGATTTTAAAATTTTTTGAAATAAACTATTATTTATAATATACTTATTTTTTATTTTTTGTCAAGTATTTTTTATTATGAAATAATTGTAATTTTTTGTAGAATAATGTATAATATCAAAATATCAAAGTTTATATGTGACAAGGAGTGTATAATAATGACAAGTTACAATGATATGCAGATGTGCGAAAATCGCCCTAATTGTGATGGGTGTTTTTATCGGACATCTTGTATTTGGAGAGAAGCGTTTTATTTCGATTGTTATGATGCATTGAAAACAGATGCTATAAAAATCGATTTAAGCAAAAAATCAAACCATTCTCAAATTCATGTCCATGTAATTCGAAGTTTCTACAGACAGCTGGATGAAAAAAGAAAGCATGAAAAAAAAATTCATCCAGAATATTCTGAGAGATAAAATACATTTCTATTACATAATTTACAATTGTAAATCATATCTAACTAGCTTCATTTTCGAAAGATTTTGAGGCTCTCTTTTTATTTATTATATAAATAATATCTTATTTTACAATATGTTTTTTATTTTTTAGGAGGTTTTAATTACTTCACAACAAAAAAACAAGTAAAAATAAAATAAAAAAATAGGTCGTTAAAAACCTATTTCCTTGTATTTTATTATTCATCTAATTTTGGTGCATCTACTGGACAGTTTGCAGCACATGCTCCACACTCTATACACATACTTTCATCTATTTCATATTTTGTTTCGCCTCTTTTTATACATTCTACTGGACAATTTGCAGCACATGCTCCACAGCTTATACAAGCATCTGTAATTTTATATGCCATATTTTTCCCTCCTTTTTGTATTTACTAATCCAATTATACAATAAAATATTACAAATTTCTACAATTTTTTATTTAATTTTACATTTCATCTTGGTCTACATTGTTTTTGTCTATTTGCTCTAATTTTTCTAATTCTCTTAGTTGTTTTATTTCTTCTTTATCCATACCTTCCATTTCATCTTCATCTTCTACATTTTTTATTATTTGTAAATCTTCAGCATTAAATTTTTTATAGAAAAATCCATCTTTATCTTTAAATTTTACTCTTACTTTTTCTTTTAAAGTTTCTATTGAATCTACAATTCCTTCTCCATCTTCTTGTGTTTTTACTATTGCACCTACTCGAGGCAATTTTTTTAATTTTTCTTCATATACATCTTGTTCATATTTTAAACAACACATTAATCGTCCACAATTTCCAGAAATTTTTGATGGATTTAATGATATATTTTGTTCTTTTGCCATTTTAATAGATACAGTTTCAAAATTAGATAAAAATGAACAACAACATAATTGCCTTCCACATACTCCATTCCCTCCAATTCTTTTAACTTCATCCCTTACGCCTATTTGTCTTAGCTCAATTCTTGTTTTAAATATTGCCGCTAAGTCTTTTACTAAATCTCTAAAATCTATTCTTCCTTCTGCTGTGAAATAAAATAAAATTTTACTGTTATCAAATTTATATTCAACATCCACTAAATTCATGTTTAATTTGTGTTTTTTTATTTTTTCTAAGCATATGTCAAAAGCCTCTTTTTCTTTTTCTTTATTTTCTTTGTTGTGTTTTGCATCTTCTTTAGTTGCTATTCTTATTATTGGCTTTAATGGGGTTTCTAGCTTTGTTTCATCAATTTCTTTGTTTGCTATTATTACCTTAGCATATTCTTCTCCCATTGCTGTTTCTACTATGACATATTCATCTTTATTTATTTTTCTTCCTTGTGTATCAAAAAAATATATCTTTCCTGGTCTTTTAAATCTTACACCTATTATTTCCTTCAATTTGATTCCTCACTTTTAATTTTTAGTTTAACTGCATATATTATATAATAAATTATCTATACTCATATCATAATTAGCATTATTTCTTATTGCATTTTTTGCCACTTCTACAGCATTTATATATTTTATGTAATATGTATTATTTTTTGAAATACTAAACAATATTATATTTATATAATCTAAAATATCATATATAGATTCTTTTTCTTCGTATATACAATTTAATTGATTCATTGCTTCAATTAAATTTATATTTTCTATATTGCTAAATACCTCTTCTATTTTATTGTAAATATCTATTTTACCGTTTATTATTAATGCTTTTTCGATGCTTCCATCAAATGTTTTTAACATACTTTCCTTTACATTTTTAATGTTATGTTCTTTTTCTAAAAACATTTTTAATTTTTCATCTTCTATTTTGTTAAATAAAATTTTTGTACACCTAGATTTTATAGTATTTAAAAACATTCCTTCATTTGTTCCTATTAATATTATGGTTATGTATTGAGGTGGCTCTTCTAATGTTTTTAGTAAAGAATTTCCTGCTTCTTTTGTCATAGTGTCTGCATCTTTTATTACATATACTTTTTTATTTGATATTATTGGCTTTTCTAATATTGTTTTTTGAAGTTGTCTTATTTGCTCTATTTTTATTTTTCCATCATCTGGCTCTATTAATATAAAGTCTGGATTATTGTTATTTTCAAGTTCTATACAAGACTTGCAATTATTGCATTTTTCATCTTGATTCTGACATAATATCATCTTTGCAAATTCTTTGGCAAATAATGTTTTTCCAATCCCACTTGGTCCAATAAACATATAACTATGATTTAATTGATTAGTTTTAATTATTTTTATTAGTAATTTTTTTACTTTCTCATTTCCAATTAGATTATTAAAGCCCAAATTTACACTTCCTTATATAATTATTTAACTTTTCCAAATACATCTAATGGCCAAAATCTTATCCAAACTTTACTTTCTAATTTTTCAAAAGGCACACACCCAAAACTTCTTGAATCTGTACTATGTGGTCTATTATCTCCCATTACAAATACAGTTCCTTGTGGTACTGTTATATCTGTAAATGCACCTCTTTCAGAATAAGTTTTTACAGAAGAATCTAAATAATCTTCTTTTAATTCTTCTCCATTTATATATACTTTTCCATTTTCAATTTTTACTCTTTCTCCTGGTAATCCTATTACTCTTTTTATATAACTTGTTTTGTTTATCTCTAAAACATAATATGTGAATTTGTTAAATATTCCTTTTGGTTCTTTTTCATACTTAGCTACAGGATTGTTTAAATCTGCTTCATCCATAAAAACATGGGAAGTACTTGGAGCTTCAAATGTTACTATATCTCCACGTTTTGGCTCCTCTTTTATTGTTCTTGAAAATCTATTTAATATTAACCTTTGATTTTGCATTAATGTAGGATTCATAGATGGTTGTTGAACTATTGTTGGTGTTCCTATAAAGTGTCTAATCAAAAATGCCAATACAAGTGCTATTACTATGCAATACACCCATTCTAATATATCTTTTATTCTAAATTTTTTTTCATCATTCATTCTATTACACTTTCCTTTCATCCATACATTAAACATATTATATCGTAATTTATTAATAAATACAATAATTATATATTTTTTTGTTTTGTTGGTATTCTTATTACTACTTCTGTTCCCTTTCCGACTTCACTTTTTATATCTATACTACCATTATTAGTATCTAATATTTCTTTTGCAATAGATAATCCTAATCCTGTTCCTCCCATTTCTCTTGTACGCGCTTTATCTACCCTATAAAATCTTTCAAATATTCTATTTAAGTCATCTTCTGGTATACCTAATCCATTATCAATTATTTTTATATATGCATCATTATATACAAATCCAACATAAACCTTTATACTTCCTTTTTCTGGTGTATATTTTATACTATTTGTTAGTATATTTAATATTACTCTTTCAATTCCATCTTTATTTGCATATACTGGTGGTACATTTGCTGTAACAAAACATTCCACTTCTTGAGATTTTTTGTTTATTTCTAATTGCAATTTTTCTTGACATTGCTTTGCTAATATTCCTAAATCAAATTCTTCTTTTTCAACTTTAGTTTGATTTGAATCAAATTTAGATAGAGTTAAAAGATCTGTAACTAATTTTGCCATTCTTCTTGCTTCTGTTGCTATTACATTTAAAAATTTATCTTGTGTTTGTTTATCATATTCTCCTTCTAATAGTGTATCTGCATATCCCATTATTGAAGTTATTGGTGTTTTTAGTTCATGAGATACATCTGCAACAAATTCTTTTCTCATGTTATCTAGTTTTACATGTTCAGTTATATCTTGAATCATAACCATTACTCCAGATGGTCTATCTTTTTCATCTTTAAATGGTTCAAAAAATAGGTTTATATATTTATCTCCTATTGTTACTCTTTGTTCTGAAGATGTCCAATTTTCCAAATATATAATCTTTTCCATATTAATATCTAAATTTATTCTTTTAAATATTTGTTCAAAATTTTCATCCTCTGGCATTATTCTTAAAAGTCTTGTAGCTGCTGGATTTACTAAGATTATTTTTCCTTTCATATTAAATGCGATAATTCCATCACTCATATGCAAAAGTATTGTTTCTATCTGATTTTTTTGTCTTGAAACTTCATTTAAATTTTCCTTTAATTCAGTAGTCATCATTCCAAATGCCCCTACTAATTCATCTATTTCGTTTTTATTTTTTCCATCTGTTAAATATTTTAATTCTGTTTCTTCTCCAGATGCTATTTTTTCAGCATTTTTTATTAATTTATATAATGGGCCTATAACAGATTTTGTTAAATATACTCCTACAATTACTGATATAACAGTAAATACCACTGCAACTATTCCTATTATAAATTTCGTATTATATAGTTCATTATCTATAATATTTAATATTAATTGTGAGTTTTCGTTTATATCTTGAATCTGTACTTTTGCATAATTAAGTTCATATATAAATGAACCTCCTATACCTGCAATTACAATTAGTCCTATAATCAAAAAAACTAGCACTATTTTTATTTGTATACTCTTTAACATAATATCTCCTTAAATTATCACCATAAAGAAGTCCCTACTTCAGTAGGGACTTCTTTTATTTTGCTGCAATATAATATCCAACTCCTCTTTTGGTTATTAATATCTTTGGTGCTGATGTATCTTTTTCAATTTTTTCTCTAATTCTTCTAACTGTAACATCAACTGTTCTTATATCTCCATAATATTCATATCCCCAAACCTTTTCAAGTAAAATTTCTCTTGTTATAACTTGTCCTGGTTGATTTGCTAAGTATTTTAATACTTCAAATTCTCTTAGAGTTAAGTCTACGATTTCATCTTTAACTCTTACTTCAAATTTATCTAAGTCTAAGCTTAAATCCCCAACAACTATTTTATTTGAATTATCTTGTTTTTCTCCATCTTTTTTATCGCTTGAAGATATTTCTGCTTTTCTTAAATTAGCCTTAATTCTTGCCATTAATTCTCTTACACTAAATGGCTTTGTAACGTAGTCATCTGCACCAAGTTCTAATCCTAATATTTTATCTATTTCTTCATCTTTAGCTGTTAACATTAATATTGGAACATTTAGAGTATGCCTTATTCTTTTACATACAGAAAGTCCATCCATTTTTGGTAACATTATATCTAATAATATTAAATCTGGTTTTTGATTTAATGCAATGTCAACAGCAGTTATTCCATCATTTGCTTGTAGTGTGTTGTATCCTTCTTTTTCTAGATTATATACTAATATGTCTACAATATGTTGTTCATCATCTACTATAAGAATTGTCTTTTTTTCTCTTTCAACAACAACTTCTTCCTCCATGCAAGTACCACCTTCCTTATTAATATAGTTAAACTATATCATATTAATATATTTTGTACAAGTAATTTTTTTAAATTCTTAAACTTTACATATTTTTTTAATCTTGAAATAATAATATTATATATATTGTTCTTTTTGCTTTTCTACTGGCCAAATATCTCCTAAATTAATAAATCTTAATCCGTCTTCAGATTTTCCCAATGAGATTGATGATATTTTTATTTTTTCTTTTTTTATTTTTTCTTCAATTTTATAAAAATATGCTATATCTTCTACTTCTGACATTTTTGCATTTATACCTTTCATTACCATATCAGAAATCTCAGCTCTTTTTATATTATTGGCTAACATTCTTATATAACTATATAATTCTTTATTTTCACTTGCAAATTTGTTACAAATATCTTTAGCTTTTTTATACTCTTTCTTAGAAATTAAATTTTCTACAACTGTGTTTATAGCTTGAGTAAGTTCTCCCCCACACAATTCGTTTAATTGCTTTATAGAAACTTCTGGATATTGAATATCATATACAAGCCTACCTTCCATTATTAATTTATTTATTTGAATTATAATTTGTCTTTTTTCTTGTTCAAGTGTTAATGAAAATTTGTTTTTAGATTTAGTTTCTATTCTTTTACTTGCTTCTTTAGCTATAATTTCTTTTGCTAATTCAACATCTAATGTACCCTTTATAATATCTTTTGCAATATCTTTTACATATGGCTCTACATCTTTTTTTACATTATTTATTTGTCTAATTCTTAATATTTTATTTTCAATCTTGCTTCTCAAATTTCCAGCACCTATCGTATTACATCGTTGCACATCTAATGTTAATTTTTTTGCTAAGTTTTCTAATTCATCTATATCTTCAGTTTGTGATTGAGTATAATCAATTGCTTCCACTAGTCTTTTTGCCACCATAGCTTTTGCATTAACTATCATATAATCTATTTTGTCTATTCGCGATAATCTTAGCCCATTCATTTCTTTTTGATTTAAAATACTATGTAATTTTTGTGCTTGTTCGAGTGTTAATGGATATCCTTTTATTTCAGTTAATTTACTTACTATTTCTTTAGCGCTTCTTCTTTTTTCAATTATTGGAAGTTTAGGCATTTTTTTAGCTATTCTCTCAATTTCTTCTACAATAGAGTTTATTATTTCTTCTTGTTTTTTTGATAATTTTTTTATATTGTTAGATTCACTCTTTTTACTTGAAAAAAATAGCGAATTATATTTTATTCTCATCTGTTCCATTTTTGAAACTGTTTCCTCTTTTGAGTTTTTATTCTCTTGTTTCTTATTCACGCGTTGTTTTTTAGACTTATTCTTTTTTACAGTTTCTTTGATAGGTTTATTTACAGATTTTGATTGATTTTTCGTTTCTAGTTCTTGCTTACATCTTTGTATTTCTTCAATTGGTATATCATATTCAAAAGATATTAGCCTTAAATCAAAACCATATTGTATTAGTTTTTTAATTATTTCTTTATTATATTGTTGCATAATATTATCACATTCCCTATGTTTATATCTATTATTTTATTGGCTTTTGTGTTTTTAAATTATAGTACGTTTTTATCGAAATATCAATACTTTTTTATTACTGAGATAATTTTTAGAATATTTCGTAAGATGTATTTCATATAAAAGGAAGGGGGCACTAAATACTCAGTGCCCCCTTCCCTTCATACCAAGATTAAGTATAAAGATTAGTTTTCTAGTTGGAAATTTCGCTATCCCATATTATTGTTTTCTGCAACTTCTGAATAAATTTTTTCACCTTCATTGGCTCGCTTTTGGTTCTTTCACAGAAATCATTTATTAGAGTTGACAGTTGCATTTTTATAACATCTGCATCCTGTCCATCTCTCACAGCCTTTTCCCATGCAATTTCTTGCATTTGAGCTGCATTAAAAACAGCATTTTTAATTTCCAGTTGGATTTCCTGTTCTGTAAAAACTGCTTTAATACCCATTTCTTCCAAAACAAAATTAATTCTGTCATCT
>ERZ777305.1920-NODE-1920-length-20527-cov-4.124609_pt1 | contig 20527 bp, 16 predicted proteins | sample MGYA00374965_ERZ777305 | MGnify/ENA primary metagenome ERZ777305 (study PRJEB29328, sample SAMD00013331) | mouse gut metagenome | study: EMG produced TPA metagenomics assembly of the Metagenome analysis of fecal microbiota from mouse which was promoted... | reverse complement strand
CATCGATGAAGTTGGGTAAATGGTATGAAGTTGCAATTAACTAGTCACTTAATGATTTTCATTTTTTGTCGATATTAATAACTTTCAAAGTTTACTAGAATTATGAATTTTTGTATAATCACGATTTTGCTATATCAGATTTTTTTAAAAAAGAATTAAGAAAAAAGAAAGCAAAACTTTTAATTTAGTCGTTTTCTTTAAATTTTTAGATTTCAATGCAAGTAATGAATTTATATTTTTTTATATAAAAATAATTCATCCTCCTCTTGCCAAGGAAAACTAAGGCTTCCAAAGTCATTATAGCCAAGTTCACGATAAAAAAACTGTCCGTTCTCATTTATTGAAGTTGAGACAAGTACATAACTATAACCAAGATTTTTCATTTTTGTTTCAAAATAATCCATAAGTAATCTACCCAAGCCTTTTCGTTGAAGAGATTCCTTTATGTATAACAAATTACAAAAAGGAGTGTTGTCCCAAAATAAGTTATAACGAAGTATTCCAGATGGCATATTATCAACAAATAAAATATAGCATTCTTTTAAGTCTATTTTCTTAATATACTCTTCATAAGAAATATGCTTATCAAGACTAAACCAAAATTCTTTGTCATCAATAGTTGCGCTTCTAATATCAATTTTCATTTAAATTACACCTTATCTAAATCAAAAATATTATATAACTTATTTTATTTTTTTAATAGATAACACATATATTTATCTTTGATTAAAACACTTAGAAGGTCTTTCCTGTTTCTATAAAATAAGAGCCAATTCATTTATATTTTTAAAAGTTGTTTCTTGACTTAAACGCTTTATATAAATGGTAATATACGACATTTAAATCAATCATTTAAAGGCAAAAATAAATAAAGCTTTTAGTGCTTGATATCTCTTATAATCTATATAGAATTAAAACTTTAATTAATATAAATATCAATATATTATCGTTAATACTACACAGCTTTAATTGAAAATAAGAAAATATGTTGATTTTTTCATTTCATAAACATATACTAATAAAGGTCCAAATAACTGGGGGTGAATTGGTTTCGACAGTTAAGGATGAGTTAGTGAGGCAGCCGAGTTGTGACGTAATCACTTGCTTGATAAATGGCAAAACATATCACATTAATCGTGCACCAGCCATGATGGCTTGTGCGGCTTGCTAATTTAATTAGCACTCCGTTGAACTAATAGTTCTGCACAGTCACTTATTATCGCTTTTGATCGGATAGTTTGTGGCTCACCAAGATCAAATGCTCTGAAGTAAGTTAGTATCTTCAGAAAAGAGAACACTAACAAAAAATAATGGATTTATCGTCTATAGTGAACCATTATTATTAATATAGACTAAGCTGTAGTCTTGCTAATGGTGCTTTAATTGGACACGAGTTCGACACTCGTCACCTCCACCAAATTATATTGGTCTAATTTTAAATTATTAATAAGTGAATAAATAATTATCAAACAAAAAGGCCGTTGATTCTTAATATACTATCAAGTTTCAACGGCCTTTTATTATTTATTGACCATTATTTTTTGACTTTATATTCTCAACTATTTTCTTTCGAAGTTGTTCATATTCATCTTTTGCTATAGCACCGCTTTTTTCAAGTTCTTCTAATCTGCTTAGTTTTTCAAAATCACTATGACGAAGAGTGTTGCGTTTAGCTATTCTTGCTTTAGCATTGGATATTCCAGCGTACTCTATCCAGTGGAATACTGTAGCAAGTACCATAAGAATACAAGAAATAATACTTATAGCTTCTAATATCTCATTTATATAGTCATATCTTTGAATAAGTGTTAGAACTGTAACAAGTATCGCTGCAGTAAGGAACAATTCTGCTTTTCGAATATGACGTTGCTCAGTTTCATTAGAATTAATAACTGAAAGTGCTCCGAGAATAAGTAATACGATACCGTTTAAGACAGCCATTATTATCCAAAATAGTGTTAAACTGTTTGTAATATCACTACCTACTGCTTCTAAATCATGCCTTTCTGCTATCATCATAATAAACTTAATAATCATTGCTATACCTGCAACAATATCGATAAGACCGGCAGTTAGACTAAAGAAATATCTCTTCTTCTCCATAAGTATTTCCTCCTACTAATTATAGTTTAAACTATAAAATAAGACATATCAACTAATAAATATGTATGTTTTTTTCTTTAATTATATTTTTAAAGAAAAAAGGACTATTTTAAGATATAAATCACTTAAAATAGTCCATTGTTTTTTATTCAAATATTCAATTAGTCTTCATCATCTAAATCTTCACTAACTGGTTCTCTTGTCTTTTTTTCAGCATCCAATTCCCAATTAGGTCTGACACTATTTACTAGTTTTAATGTAAGATTAAATAGTTGTTGCTCTTTTTCTTTTCTTTCAGAACTATATTCACTCATTTTTTGAGCGTGCTTACCATAAGCATCTAGAACTTCTTGTGTTTCTTGCAAACTATTATTAATCAAAGCAGAAATTGCTAAAGATGAACGATAGTGAGATAAATTACCATTATCACAAATTCTATGTTTAAAGTCATGGCTTAAGGTTCCATAAAACTCTTCCGCAACATCATATTCTTCTGAGAACAAACGAATAAATAACTTCTCTGCAATCGCACTAACTTTTAATTCATCAGGATAATAAAGCATATAGACTTGAATTTCTTTCAAATATTCTAATGCTTTATCAACATTATTATTTAAGAGCGCATCAAGGTAATTGTAATAAAGAATATGTGATTTATGATAAGTTCCATAATCATCAAATTCTTCAATTTCTAAATCCTCATCTAATAACATATGGCGAATGTTTCTTAATTCAAGATTATAAGCTCTTAAGTCATCAGCTTTTCTTGTTTTAATAAGAATGAAGCAATCATTAGCATAATCCAAGCGGCATGGAAGTAATTCATATAAAGGAATCAATGCACCATAAGCCAAAGAGAATAAGAAAGAAACTTGAAGCAATGAACCATTTTCAAAAAGGAATGATACACCGATTACGATTATACTTAACAAAAGGTAACCAAACATTCCAAACAAATGATAGAGGTAGTGATTGGTCTTCTCTTTTTTAGGTGTCATCAAGAAATGGAAATCCATGAAGTCACCAATTTTGAAACTAATAAGACTTTTCTTTCCCTTCTGATGAGGCAAAACAACCGTAAATCCAAAGAACTGTATTTTTGTCAACTGATATCCACCTAAGATACCACCTATTAATTTAAACGAGGCATAGACTATTGAATTGACGAGTATTGAAACAATAATAGCTATGAAAATGTATAAAGTAGGTGGAATTTTCACTGTAACATTTTGTAACTGCAAAGTTCCAAATCCGATGATAACTGCAGCAGAGATAAATATCATTATCCAGCTGAAGTTAAAATCCAAAAAACTTCTTTTTATCTTTTTCGTTTCTTCCTCAGGCTCCTGCTTGCGATCATACGCAATTTCTTCAGTTGAAACCACATCAGTAGCTGTTGAAGGAGTTACTTCCTCTTCTTCAATAGCAGGCATATTTTGTTTATTTTCATTTTGATTATTATCCATAAATTTAAACCCAACTTTCTTTTTTTATTATAACTCTATTTTTAATATTTAACAAGTTTAATAAGCATTGTATTAACTAAGTTTTAGTAAACTATAGTAATCTTCCATTTCTTCATCACTAATCCCATAGGATTTATAGTTTGAATCTAGAGGAAGAAATTTAATGTATGAATCAAATTTTTCAATCACATTGTCATAACTATCAAATACCATCTTACCAAACTCTCTGATCTTTTCTTTTAGCAAATCCTCATTTCTTTTTAAGAACTCAACCATTAGCCAACTTAATCCTAGTCCGTGTGCAACTTCTGGATGAAGCCCTGAGAGCTTGTGTTCAGCAAAGTGACATGTCATCTTACTAATTTTTCCAAAAGATGTTATACCATTATGCGAAAGAGTTGATGTGTAAAGCATTTCAGTTAAAACATCATCATTGCGATTTTTATCAAATAACCTATCACTTATTCTTACAATGTTTTTTATAACACTTAGGGCAAATAAATCAGAAATTTCATATTCTTTTGATTTACAGAAATACCTCTCGAAACTATGTGATATTATGTCTATCGCTCCACAGGCCAATTGAAAATCCGATACTGATTTTAAAAGGGAAGAATCTAATATTGAAAATAGCGGATAATTTGTCGGACTATTGAATCCGCCTTTAAAGTTCTCAGCTCTATCCGACATAACACAAGATGAACTCATTTCAGAGCCGGATGCTGCAATCGTTACAACGGTTGCTACGCTCAACACCTTTGATGGAACAGCGATTTTTTTATTAAAATCTATAGGGTTGCCATCATAATAAAAGGAATTAGCATAACTTTTAGCCGCATCTATAACTGACCCACCACCTATCGCAACAACTAATTGTGGATCAAATCTTTTCGTCTTATTAATCGCTTCAATTACACTGCTGACATCTGGATTTGGTTTTATTCCAGATATTAAATGATATTGGATACTCTTGTTATTTAAATCATTTAAAACTTCATCCAATACACCAGACTCTTTTAAGCTTGACCCACCGATAAAAAGAACAACTCTTTTAAAGCCATATGAATCGATAATACTTCCTAGTTCCTTATATGAAGTAAAATATATTTTAGTAGGATTACAAAATGTCAAATAATCTTTCACTGCCTAATTCCCCTTTTCACCATTTGCAGTAGTAATCGCTTTGCGTCTATTAAACTCAATAAACTTCCGCACCCAATCTCTCAATGATCCGGCTGTTATAATTTGAAAATGCACAGCTTCAAAATCAGGTGTTGTTGAAAAATCTTTATTGACCCAATTGATAATAGAAGTCAAAAAGCACGATATATAAAACTCGATTATATAGTTTAAATCATCATAAGGCAAAAGTTGTGCCTCAGGTACAAACTTAGGTATTGTGCGTCTAATATATGCCATCATAGTATTATAAAGATAGTTAAAAAATACAACTTTTTCACTAGCCGCAAAAATATTTTTTATAATCTTTTGATTATTATAGACATATGAATAGAATTGATCTAACAACTCTCTAATAGAATTTAACTTTGTTATTTCAGGTATTTTATTCCTAAATTCATTAAAATCGTCTAAAAACATTTGATATAAACAGTCATTTATACCAGTAAAATGATAATAAAAACTCTGTCTAGATATATTAGCATCACGGCAAATATCGGCAACATTGATTTTATCCATCGGTGTATTTAATAGCTTATTACGCAATGTATTTATTATTACACTTGCATAGTTTCTTTCCATAACTACCACCTCCAGTAATGCAGTTTATAGCACTTATTTTGACACATGTCAAACAATATGCATTATGAAAGGAATTTAAAACGCAAAATCACCATCGACAAATATTGGGTGAGTGTGGCCTTCTTCATCGATACCATCAATTTGAAGATCTTTAGTACCAATCATAAAGTCAACATGTTCCTTACTGCTATTAAGACCAGCAGCAGTCAATTCTTCTTCGCTCATGTTTTCACCATTTTCAATACATTCATTAAATGATGCACCAAGTGCCAAGTGACAAGAAGCATTTTCATCAAATAAAGTACTTAAGAATACTATTCCTAATTCAGATATTGGGGAATGATAAGGAATCAATGCACATTCTCCTAAGCGGCAACTACCTTCATCAAACTCAATGATTCCTTTTAACGCCTCATATCCTGTTTCCGCTCCAAAATCAATGACCTTTCCATCCTTAAATTTCAAAAAGAATTTGTCGATCACTATTCCATGATAATTCAACAACTTACTTGAATATACTATTCCATCAACACCATCAAGTCTAGGTGAAGCGAATATTTCTTCGGTTGGTATATTAGGAACAAAACCTCTTCCATTTATCTTTTGAATGTTATTAGCTCCTGTAAAACGATAGTTTTTAGGTAGCTTTATTGTTAAATCAGTTCCTAAACTATTTTTATAATGCAAACTAACAAGTTTCATGTCATTTATTAAGGAAGCATTTCTTTTCATCCTTTCAACATGTTCATTCCATTCGCTTATTGGATCGTTATCTTCTTCAATACGGCACGCCTTATAAACAGCCTTCCATAATTTAGCAAGAGCTTGGGTTGGAGAATCATCTTTAAACACTCTGCTTGCCCATTGTTTTGTTGGTACTCCTGCTATACACCACGCAAGTTCGTTGCTGTTATATATTCTTCTAAAAGGATATGTTGCGCTTCTAAAAGCGTAGTTATATGCTTTCAATTTTTCAGACGGAACAAATTGGAACACCATTGGATCATCACCATCTAAAAGAATTCTTGCATATCCCTGCTTAGCTCTTTCTTCCATTCTTTGGACATAGAATTCATCAATCTCTGATGCTCTTTTCAAAGAAGAATTCATCAACTTCTGCTTTATTAATATTTGATCTGTATAAACAACATCAACATGTTTAACTTTTTGATTATATAATTCTTTAACAAGATAGTGAACAAACTCGCTCATTTCAACATTTGCCTGAATGACAACATTTTGTCCTGAGTGAGCTCTAATGCCTATTGTAGCTATCAAGTTAGCATATTTTTTCATTAATTTAACTTTTTTCATATTTAACCTCCCATACTTAAAATATATATTAACTAAAAAACAAAATATCTTCAACAATTTATTTAACTGAATAATAAAAGCCTTGAATCAATTTTATGATCCAAGGCTTTAAGTAATACGATTTATAGATTCTGTTCTTCTTCGGTTGCTTCAGCGGTTTTTTCTTCTACTTTGACATCTTCCTCTTTAATTTCGGCTACTTCTTTATTTTCAATATTAGCCTTATTCCTTTTAAATGGCTTTTTGCCATCACGTAAGCATTCAAGGCAATAAACTGAAAATGAAATTAAAACAGTATAAATGACAAATTCAAGAGATGAATACAAATAAGCCGTATGTGTAGCCTTAGCATAAGAAGTATTATTTACATCAATAATGCTTATTCTAAATATAATGATTGATACTAGGAAAAAGGCAAACAAACTAATATTGAATATCAAATATAGCTTTTCTCTACCTTTCTTCAAAACAAATAATAAAACAACATATGTTATGGCTGCTGCAAATACAATAACTAAAAATAGACCAGCTAAATATGGTACCCACTGCTCACTATTTCGTTTTTCATCGACAAATAACTGCCAAATATCAAAAAAAGTTGTAAGTATTTTTGTAAAAAGACCGACAGCTGACATACCTAGTATTACAGATAATATACCTTTTTTCACATTCATTTTTCGCTTCTCCTTACTTATACATTCAATATACAATTTTAATTTAAATAAAGCAATATAAATACAGTATTTAGTCAATATTATTAAGTAATCTTACAGTACTATTACTAAATTATAAAGTTTTGTATTTATTTATAAAATCATCTGTGCTATTAACTTAGAAAGAGTTTTCTGATCGTATGACAACATTATTAAAGTAAAAATATTTTTCTTATCTAAATTGATAATAAGTTTAAAATCTTCAACTAGTTTTTTTGTTGTAATTCATAATTCCTAAAGTTACATAAAACTTATCTAAAAGCTTTTCTTGAACTGCAATATAGAATTCTTCACTCTCTAAATAGTATATTTACTCAATTATCACATATCACAAGCAAAATATGTATTTGCAACTAATTCCTTTTTTGCTCAACTAACCCTAACAAATACAAAAAAGCTGGAGCGGGGATTCTATAAATTTTTTTATCATCATACTTATATTCACCAAAATCATTTGCGCGTTTTGTAATAACAAGATTAGGATAAGACTCTTTTGCCTGTACTACAATTTCATCATCACAAAAAATTTTTGCTTGATCTCTATACTTTACTTCAATCATAATTGGGTGGAATCTCTCAGATTTAACGACAATATCTATTTCTTTATCCTTTTTTTCTCCTTTAAAATATCCAACCATAGCAGCTTCTTTAAAATAAAACGCTTTAACATGTTTATATACTGCGGTTTCTGCAATTATGCCAAGTTCATTGGGCTCGTTTGTTATATCATCTTTCATCAAAACAGCATTTCTTATTGCAGCATCTGCAATATAAATTTTATCTTTTGACTTTAAAACTTGTTTTCCACTTATATTAACAAGTGGGCTAATATATATAAGATTCGCACTTTCTAAATAACCAATATATTTTTCCACAGTATTTCGACTTAAACCATCTAGTTCTTTTGTTAATGTATTCAGATTAATAATGTTTGAAGATGTATAACATAAATATAAAAATATTTTTTCTATATCGTTTATGTTTTTTATTCCATATACAGATACTAAATCACGTTTCAATGCCTTATCAACTATATCCTCACGCAAAACTCTTTGCGCATATAAATCGTCTGAGCTTAAAGCAAGTTCAGGAAATCCACCGACTTGTAAATATCTAATAAAATGAACCTGCAAACATGATAGTTTGTTAAATATCTCTGTTTGCTCTTGCAAAGATTTAAGATAAATTTGAGTGGGTTTAATATCTTCAGGTAATTGGGGAACATCTATGTTTAAAAGTTGACAATATTCAAAGAAAGATAGTGTAGGAACATGGATAACCTTCCATCTTCCCAAACCACTCTCAGTGGCTTTATTCATTAATATAGGACTTGCTGAACCTGTTGCTACTAAACTAATATTAGGATTAGTGTCATAAATTACCTTAAGCCAACTATTCCAATTATCAGCATACTGTATTTCATCAAAAAAACAATACACCTCTTCATCAATTGAAATATTCGCTCTATATACTTCAAGAATTTGGTCAATAGTGCATAGTTTTAACAAAGGGTGGTCAAAAGATAAAAACAAAATATTTTTTGAATTTATACCATTTTGAAGCAAAGAAGAAATTATTTGGTACATAATTGTAGTTTTACCAGTTCTTCTTGCACCACATAAAATAACCAAACGTCTAATTTCCTTGCACAATAATGTATTCATTGCTTCTTGATATGCAAATCTTTTCATAGGCTTGTTATATTCTTTCTTCACACTACCTGTTTGCCACCAAGGATTATAAGAATAAAGTAATCTTAAAATGTTTTCTGAATTAGCAATAGACATATTAAGTTCCTCCACTATAAATATAGTATAGTATAATATTTTCAATAATACAACCATTTTTGAAAAAAACACTAAGATTATTATCAATCAATTGATAATAATTGAATGAATTATTTCAATTTCAAGTGTTAGATTGAAATTTCTTATATCAATCATTGTATATAGATTAACTTAGTTATTAAAGTAAATATGTAATTTTTTAACAATTTAAAAGGAAGACTTGCGTCTTCCTTTTTATAAGTTTTGATTATTTTCTAGGATTCTTGATGTTAGCTTGTGCTGCAGCAAGACGTGCGATTGGGACACGATATGGAGAGCATGAAACATATGTTAATCCAATGTTATGAGCAAACTCAATACTTGATGGATCACCACCATGTTCACCACAAATACCACATTGTAAGTTTTTACGTGTCTTACGTCCTAAAGTGACTGCCATTTCCATTAACTTACCGACACCTTTGGTATCTAAACGTGCAAATGGATCACTTTCATAAATCTTAGCTTGATAATAGCTTGGTAAGAACTTACTAGCATCATCACGGCTAAATCCAAATGTCATTTGTGTAAGGTCATTTGTACCAAAACTGAAGAACTCAGCTTCTTGTGCAATCTCATCAGCTGTTAAAGCTGCACGAGGAATTTCAATCATGGTACCAACTTGATACTCTAAGTTAACTTTTGCTTCTTTAATAACTTTATCAGCAGTTTCAACAACAACCTTTTTGACATTGGCTAATTCCTTAATTTCTCCAACTAATGGAATCATGATTTCTGGGACGACATGCCAATTCTTGTGACGCTTTTGAACAGCAATTGCAGCCTTAATAACTGCCTTAGTTTGCATAACAGCAATTTCTGGATATGTGACAGCAAGACGGCAACCACGGTGACCCATCATTGGGTTGAATTCGTGTAAACTATTGCAGATTTGTCTAACTTGAGCAACAGTCTTTCCTTGTCTCTTGGCAAGTTCTTCAATATCCTTTTCAGCTGTAGGAACAAATTCATGAAGCGGTGGATCGAGGTAACGGATAATAACTGGTTTACCTTCAAGAGCTTCCATAAGTCCTTCAAAGTCAGCTTGTTGTAAAGGTTCAATCTTTGCTAAAGCATTTTCTCTTTCTTCGACTGTTTCAGAAACAATCATTTCACGAATTTTATCAATACGTCCTTCGCCGAAGAACATATGTTCTGTACGGCAGAGTCCAATACCTTGTGCACCTAAGCGTGCGGCATTTTGAGCATCGGCTGGAGTATCAGCATTGGTACGAACATCTAATGCTCTATACTTATCTGCAAGTGACATGATGCGTCCGAAATATCCACTTGAAGGATCAGCAGGAACTGTCTTAATAGCGATATCATAAATTTTACCTGTTGAACCATCTAAGGATAAATCATCACCTTCATGGAATAACTTACCACCGAGTTCAAATTGCTTATTCTCTTCATCCATCTTAATATCGCCACAACCGGAAACACAGCAAGTTCCCATACCACGAGCGACAACAGCAGCGTGAGAAGTTTGTCCTCCACGAACTGTTAAGATACCTTGTGCAAACTTCATACCTTCAATATCTTCTGGTGAAGTCTCTAAACGAACAAGAATAACATTTTTCTTTTCTTTACCAAGTCTAACAGCATCTTCTGGTGTAAAGACTATGGTACCAGCTGCAGCACCAGGTGAGGCTGCAATACCTTTACCAACAACATTTTTCTTATCAGCTTCAGCAAGAGCCTTTGCATCAAATGTTGGGTGTAATAACATATCGAGTGATTTAGCATCAATTTGCATTAATGCATCTTTTTCACTAATCATACCCTCATCAATGAGGTCGCATGCGATTTTAATAGCGGCAGCGGCTGTACGCTTTCCGTTACGTGTTTGAAGCATATATAATTTACCTTTTTCAATAGTAAATTCCATATCTTGCATATCTCTATAGTGATGTTCAAGAGTATCACATACTTCAAGGAATTGTTTATAAACATCTGGTAAGATCTTTGCCATTTCATCAATGTGCATAGGTGTACGAACACCGGCAACGACGTCTTCACCTTGAGCATTCATCAAGAACTCACCCATGAGTCCTTTTTCACCAGTTGCAGGGTTACGTGTAAATGCAACACCAGTTCCACAGTCATCACCCATATTACCGAATGCCATCATTTGGACATTAACAGCTGTTCCCCAGCTATATGGAATGTCGTGGTCCATACGATAAATATTAGCTCTTGGGTTATCCCATGAACGGAAAACTGCTTCAACAGCAGCAAAGAGTTGCTCTTTTGGATCGGTTGGGAAAGGCTTTCCGATCTTTGCCTTATATTCAGCCTTAAATTGTTCTGCTAATTCTTTAAGGTCTTCGGCTGTTAAATCAACATCGTTGACAACACCCTTTTTAGCTTTCATCTTGTCGATGAGTTCTTCAAAATATTTTTTACCAACTTCCATAACGACGTCAGAGAACATTTGAATAAAACGTCTATAGCAGTCGTATGCCCAACGTGGGTTGTTGGATTTAGTTGCTAATGTCTCAACAACTTCTTCATTTAAACCAAGGTTAAGAATTGTGTCCATCATTCCTGGCATTGATGCACGTGCACCAGAACGAACTGAGACGAGAAGCGGATTTTCTTTATCACCGAATTTCTTTCCTGTGATTTTTTCTAGCTTCGTAATGTACTCCATGATTTGGCCCTTGATTTCATCATTGATGTGTCTGCCATCCTCATAGTACTGTGTGCAAGCTTCGGTCGAAATTGTAAAACCTTGAGGAACTGGTAAACCAATCTTAGTCATTTCGGCTAAGTTAGCACCCTTTCCACCGAGGAGTTCACGCATCGATGCGTCGCCTTCACTGAACAAATAAGTATACTTCTTTTTTGCCACTGTTTTCCCTCCTGAAATTTTTAGAAGTCAGGTAGACTCTTCATCTACCCAATCGAAAAAAGTTTACATTATTTTAAAGCAAAATACAATAGCAATAATATAAAAAATCAAAGAACTTTCAATATCAGCTCTACTTAATTATTCTAATCTCCAACTCTAAACTAACCCCAAACTCTCTTTTTACCATTCTTTTTATTCTTTTTATAAACTTATATATACTTTTTGGATCATCTTCAGCACTAATATCTAAAAAATTATAGTGTTCTTTAGACATGAAGGATTTCATTTTAGGATGTTTTTCTAAAACTTTTTCAACAAGCTCATATGCGTGATAATTCATAGGGTTTTTAAAAGTAGAACCTAAAGTATATATTCCTTTAGGTTGAGACTTTCTTTTTTCTAAAACTTTCTTCTCTATGTTTTCAGCATAGCCTTTTTTTAATTTATAAATTGCAAACAAGATAATTCCTTTAATATCTGTTTTTCGATAACATCTATTAATACGCGATGAATCTATTTTCAAAAAGTTCTTTCCATCAAATACAATGATGCTTTCAAGCCCTTCATAATAGTCATATCCCAAAAAACTTGCGTTGTTCTTTATCCCTGCTCCAATAGTTCCTGGAATTGTATATGGACCAATAAAGTTTGTATATCCTAATTTTTTTAAAACTGTATTAGCCTTTGATGATGAAGTCGAACCAGATATAATAGCTCTCTCACCTTTAATTAAAATTATTTCATCATCAACACGTAAAACCTTTCTTTTGCAACATTTTCTTATCGGCAGTGTATTAGACCCTTTTCCCAAAATATACTCTTTACCATTATACCTAGTTAAAAGATAGTTGATAAAATCCTTATAGTTTTTAAATTCATAGTAGTTTTTAAAATATCCTTTGAGCGGAAGATTTATTGCTTCTTTATACGTTCTTCTCAATTTCATCTAATACCTTATTCAAAACATCATCGTGGAAAAATCCATTATATGATTTAATTAAATCTTCTCTTGTTTCTTTTGGTTTATAATACTCAATTAATTCTTCTAAATGTTCTTTATCTTGTTTTTCATAATCTAAAAACTTTATTTTCGTATATTTTTGAAGTGCTAAAACATTCTTTTTCTGATGGTCAGCTTTAACATGTTTAGATGGAATAAAAATGACTGGCACACGATAAGAAATTATATCTGCAATAGTTCCAGCACCACTTCGAGCAACTATTAAATCATAATCGGTATATAAAAACGATTGTATAAATCCACAAGTCTTAACTTTTGACTTGAACTTATATTCTTTCACTCCAGTGCTTATTGTTATATCATATCCACTTAATTCATCAGCTAATTTAAAAACTTCTTCCGAACCATTTGACCCAGTTAAAAAAAGTATCTTCTTTAATTCTTTATTTAGGATCTGCTCTTTGCACTTAAATTCAAGTGGACTTCCAACATTAAGGCATTTTTTCTTTTTAAAGGGAAAATAAGTGAAGGTCTTTTTTACAAACGGCTGAATAAGCTTGTTGCTTCGTCCAAATATCGCGTTAAATTCATATGTATATAAATTTTTGTATCCCTTGGTATATAATCCTAAAAATACTAGCGTTATTCTTCCTCCACCGCTAATAAATACTGTTTTTTTATCGTAGCCGTCGAATATTTTAAGAAAATTGGTGTATTCTTTAAATGAATTAAACGGCTTATAAAACTGTCCATTTTTAATCAATGATCGGCTTATCTTATGTTCAAATGCAACAACTTCAACATCATCATTTCTTTTTTTCAATTCACTTTGAATCTTTAGTAAAGGTAAAATGTGACCAGCGGTGATGTCGGCTAATAATACTATTTTCATTTAAATCTCCTTTCGAAGCGATAATGCCAAAAGCAAACAAAGTTATAAGCATACTGCTGCCACCATAAGAAATTAGCGGCAAAGTTATTCCAGTTACTGGTAAAAGTCCAACGACAACACAAAGATTAATAAGTGTTTGCATCATGATGACATTTGTAAGACTTAACTTCAGATAACAGTTAAATACCGATGTCGACTTTAATGCATATTTATAACAGAGGTAGAAAAGCGTGCCGTATAAAAGCAAAATGATAAATCCACCGATGATACCGAATTCCTCGATGATTATTGCAAAGATAAAATCAGTCTGTGGTTCTGGTAAATAGAAATGTTTTTGTAGCGACCCATTAAATCCTAAACCCGTCAGACCACTCGGTCCAATGGCATATAATGACTGAATTATTTGAAAGCCTGCACCTAATGGATCATCATAGGGATTTAAGAAGGCGGTGATTCTTAAAAATCTATATGGTTCTGTCGCAATCAATACTACAAATCCTACCACACATAATCCACCCATACCTACAAAGTATCTGACCTTTAATTTTGAAATAAAAATAAGCATTGCGAGTCCCATCATCGTGACTAGTGCTGTACCAAAATCAGGTTCTAGCATCGTTAAAACGAAACCAAGCCCTGCATAAAAGAATAGTGGCAAAAAAGTTTTTAGAGACATGGTCTTTTCATAATTTTCCGCTAAAAATCTTGATGCATAGATTAAGAAGACTATTTTAAAAAGCTCTGAAGGTTGAAATCCAAAGCTTCCTATTCCAAACCACGAACGCGAACCGTTTTTAACAACTCCAACTCCCGGAATAAGAACCAATCCTAAAAGTGCTAGAGATATGTATAACATCAGTTTTGAAAATCTATATAGCAATGTTGTATTGACAAAATAACCAATACAAAACACAACAATTCCTATGACCAGAAAAATAATCTGTCTTTTAAAGAAATAAAACTCATCATCATAAAGGTATTTAGCCCATACTGACGAAGCGTCTTTAACCATAAATACGCCAATAATAGCAAGAGCTAGTACGATTGCAATTATGTAATATGAAAGATTTTTAATTTTATAATTCATACGCTTTTTTCACCATTTCTTTAAACGCTCTTCCTCTTTCTAAATAGTTCTTATACTCCGTGCTTGATCCTGAAGGAGATAATAAGACATCACACACTTTAATTTTTTTAGCAAGTTCTATAGCAAAGCTTGTCGCTTCCTTTAACGAACAGAAATAATAAACCTTTGACCTATCATCAATATATTTTTTAAACAACTTTCCTTCGTCCCCATATATCAATATATAATCAGCTCTAATCTTTATGCGTGTTTTCGACTTTAAATGTCCACCAAGTATCAATATTATCTTTTTATTTCTTTCATTTAAAGCACAAGTGGTCGCTTCAAAAGAAGTCGACTTACTATTATCAATAAACGAAATATCTCCATCGAATAAAAACAATTCATTTCTACATTCAATATTAATTTTATTAAAGTCAAAATCAATCTTATCAGTTTCTAAACCAAGACATTTTAAAACATTTAGAACTAAATTATAGTCAAATGACTTAACATCTTTTACATCAATATATTCATTATAATTAACTTCAATCTTTAGCTTTCGTGCCAGTTCTTTACTTGCAACAACTTTTTCACTTAACCTTACAAGTCTTTTTTTCGCTGCAACATATTCTTTAAAATTGTCATAACTGTCAAGATGATTATAAGATAAACTTGTCAGCACTAAAACATCTATCAAATCATAAAATAACATCGCTTGATAAGAAGATACTTCTAATATCAAATAATCTAAATCCTCTATGGCATTTAAATAAGAAAAGATTGGTCTGCCATTATTGCCAAGCGCCAATGCTTTATATCCCAAATCTTTTAATAAACCTTCTAGCATTGTCACCACTGTTGTTTTACCATTAGAACCAGTAACAACGATTAGTTTAAATCTTCTCTTTAAAAAATAAAGCGCTAAGCTCAAATCGTTGACAATATTTATTGCTAATAATCTTATAAGATCTAAAGTTTTTGAAGTAAACTTAATTCCTGGACTTACAAGTGCCAAATCAAAAAGCGGCAGTTCTTTTTTTAAAAGCCTATAATTATAATCAGCCTGTAATTTATCATCATAAGTATATACTTCATAACCTTTTTTTAATAAAAAATCTTTTACCGCAAGATTTGATTTTCCTAAACCAACTAATAAGACTTTCTTCATATCATAGTCCTCATTAAAAGTAAAACAATCATAATCGAAGTTTGGATCAAATAATAACTCATCGTAATTTTATATTCAGGAACTTTTTTTAATTCAAAATGATGATGTAAAGGTGCCATTAAAAACACTCTTTTATGAGTTATTTTAAAATAGATTACTTGTATGATAACGCTGATTGATTCTACCGCATATAAAAAACCAACAAAGGGAAGAAGAGTTAATTTATCTAAATAAATAACAGAAAACGCCAAACTAGCACCTAAAAATAAACTTCCACAATCACCCATAAATATTTTCGCCGGATGACTATTTAAGATTAAGAAACCTAGAATTCCTCCGCATAAAAATAAAAGATATGTTCCTAAGAAAACTTCATTTTGTAAAAACGCAAAGACCATTACAGTCGCAAGTGCGATCAAGGTCGTTCCTGATGATAGACCATCTAATCCATCTAAAAGATTGCATGAATTAGAAGTCCCTAAAATCAAGAATACGCATAGGAAAATATATAAATAGTTTAAGAATACCTGAGTATTAAATGGATATAAACTCATCGTCCATGAAAACTTCTCATCATATCCCATAATAAACAAAGATACTAAGGCAAAAAGAATTTCTAAAGCAACCCTTATTTTTGCACTCAAACCTTTTTCATTTTTAAAGATTGCCTTAATCAAATCATCGATCAGTCCAACGAAAAAATACAAAGAAATTCCAATTAAATATCCCATCTTTCTTTCACTATTAAACAACGATGGACTAAAAATCATGATAAAAATCAATGGAGCTATATAAAATGATACTCCACCGAATAATGGTGTTCCGCTTTTCTTTTGGTGCTTTTTTACTCCAAGTTCATGAATTGGCTGACTTATTTTCTTCTTTAATTGATATTTAATCAATAGCTTACAAGTTAAAAAAGCAAAGATAACACAGCCAATAAAACCGCAAACCAAAATGAAATACTGTGCTAGTCGAGACATTTTTTCACCTCTTCTTTATCACTAAAATATATAGTTTTCCCTTTTATAATTTGATAATCCTCTGCCCCTTTTCCAATTATTAATAGCACTGAATCTTTAATCTTTTTGTATAAAATAACTCCAGCTTTAATCGCTTTACTTCGATCCTTGATGATAACAAAACTTTTTTTGACTTTCATCATATTTAAAATCCTATCTTCATCTTCATTTCTTGGATTATCATCAGTCAAAATAACCTCTCTCGCGTATCTAGCTAAAACTTTTCCATATTCCTTTCTTTTGCTGCTATCACGCTCACCACCAGCGCCAATGACACAGATTATATTTCGTTTATATCTTTTAACTTCTTTTAACAAGGCTTTTAGTGCTGGATAAGTGTGTGCATAGTCCACATAAATATCTTCACTTCCAACTCTCTCCATTCTTCCATTTAATGGATATACAGTCTTTAAATTATTAACTATTAAATTTTTATCATATCCTTCTTCTTTTAAAGCGTTATAGCATATCAAAATATTGTAGGCATTATATTTAAAAGGAAAATTAATATTAAACTCTATCCCATCGTAGATAAAACTTGAAGAAGATAGTGTCGATCGATAATCTTTAATCTTTTGGGAAAAGATTTTTCCTTTTTCGCTGTTTTTAATCTTTCGATAATTATATAAAGAATAAATACTACCAGCTTTTTCTAAGGCAAAGTTTATTTTAGTTTCTTTATAATTTTTCTTTGTTTTATGATAGTCAAGATGATCCGAAGTTATTTTATTTATTAGAAGATACTTTAAATTTAATATATCAAGTCGATGCCTGCTCATTCCAATTGATGAACATTCAAGCACAACCCTCTTATATCCCTTTAAATATGCGTTATAAATTATTTGTGCTAAATCGCATATACCTGGTGTTGTTAAACTCGTTACAATCGAATTTTCTATCCCCTTGGTCGTAGTAATTAAAAAAGTTTTAATTCCCAATTTATTGCACATAGAACTCAAGATATATGCTGTCGTTGATTTCCCATTTGTTCCTGTAACACCAACAACTTCCATTTCATTCAACTTATAAAACTTATATAGAATCATTGAAAGTTCTAAATAAAAGTTTTTCAAACAAATAGCGTTGTTAACCTTTTTTTCTGATAGCACAAGACAAGCACCCTTTTTTAAAGCCTTATCAATATATATCGTTCCATCTGATTTATTACCTGAACGAGCGATGAAGACATCATTTTTTTGTACTAAATCGACATTCTCAACGATATTATTTACAACAACATCAGAGTCACTTGGTACATTTATCCAAGATAATATATCCTTTACCTTATACATTTAATCTCCTAACTCTATCCAAATCTTGCTTCCTTCAACTATTCTTTCACCAACTTTTGGCAATTGATCGATAACTCTATTTCCTTCACCATTAAAGACAAACTTAAAATATTTTGACTTTAGCTGATCTTTTGTTAAACCTATATAATTCTCTACTGGATAAGTCTTTTCATCCATCCATGTATATTCTCTATCAACTCCACTATAATCCTTCTTCACTCCTAAAATAGGAAGAATCTGCTCAAGAAGGTTTTTTATTATCGGTCCAACAGTTGTTCCACCATACTGAATACAATTAGTTGGTTTTTTCATTGCGAAATATAAAACAACTTGTGGCTTAGACATTGGTGCAGCCGAAAGGAAAGATAAGATATATTTTCCACTTTCATATGCACCATTTGTTGCAATTTGTGCAGTACCAGTTTTTCCACCAACACGATAACCATCGATAAACGCTTTTCTTCCAGAACCCTTCGCAACCACCGATTCTAAAGCATACCTCATTTTTTTGCTCGCCTCAGAAGAAATAACCTGTCTAACTGTTGTCGTTGGATAAATATAAATTTCTTCATTAGTAGAAGAAGAAAGTATGGCATCAGCAATATGTGGTTTTAATAAATAACCACCATTAATAACCGAAGAAAATGCTGTAACAAGTTGAATTGGAGTTACAGATATTCCCTGTCCAAAAGAAGAAGTTGCAACTTCAAGTGGACCAAAGTTATCATAATTAAATATCAGTCCTTTATTTTCTCCAGCAATATCAACGCCAGTCTTGTTTCCAAATCCAAAATCTCGTATGTAATTATATAATTTATCCTTTCCTAATCTTCGACTGATTTCAACAAACCCAGGGTTAGAAGAATTCTGTAAAACTTCAAGAAAAGTCTGTAAACCATGGCCGCCTTTTTTCCAAGATTTAATTCTTTGACCAGCAACTATTTCATATCCCTTATCATAATAGGTGTCATTTTCCATATCGATAACACCCTCATTGACTGCCGCCGCAAAAGTCATCGCTTTAAAAGTCGAACCCGGTTCAAAAGATGAAAACACTGGAAGAACACGATTATAAATTGAAGGATCATATTCTTGATAATTATTATTGTCATAAGTTGGACGATTAGCAATAGCAAGAATCTTACCAGTATTAGGATCCATTGCTAAGCAGTATATTTCTTCTGGATTATAAAGCGCTTGAGTTTGATCTAAAACATTTTCAACTATCTGCTGTATTCTATTATCAATCGTTAGTCTGAGTGTAAATCCAGCGACAGGTGCTTCAACGCGTGAAGAAAACGAACCAAATGCACCACCCTTTGCATCAGTTATATAATTCAGACTTCCATTCTTTCCTCTTAATAGTTCATCATAATAGCTTTCTACTCCAGCTAAACCTGTTCCATCTATTCCAGTAAAACCTAAAAGAGAAGATATTCTATTCTTATATGGATATGTTCTCTTATAATCTTGTATTAAATAAACGCCAGGAAAATTATACTTCTTTATTTCAAGCGCCAATTCATAAGATATCTTTTTTCCCTGAGGATGCAAAAGAAGCATAGAGGCAGGAGTTGAAATCTTTTTAAATAAAACTTCCTTATCTATATCAAGAAGTTCTCCTAAGACGTCGCTAACTTTTCTTTTATCTTTAACTTGATTAGGAATTAAACTTACACTTAATGCAGGCTCATTATAAACAAGACTTGTACCATTTCTATCAGTAATCAAGCCTCTTTTACTGACCAAAGGAAAAGAACGTTCCCATAAATCCTTTGCTTTATTAGTAATAAAGTTCCGTGAAATAATATTAGTGAAGAGCAGTTTTCCAAAAACTGCCCCTAAAATAACAAACGATGTTACTAAGATAAACTTTGCTTTCTTATGTATTTTCCCGAAGACTAGTTTCATAATAGACCATATGAAACAAAGAAAATTTATAGAATAATTTAATTAAAAATTCAATTCACTTCTGTGTTGGCTTCGCCTTTTTGCGTGTTGCTTTGGTACGAGTTGGGCCAGTTCGGAATGACTAAATTTGAATCGTTTTGATACTGAGTTATCCACCAATAAGCTATGCTTT
>ERZ777305.1917-NODE-1917-length-20565-cov-16.044612_pt1 | contig 20565 bp, 24 predicted proteins | sample MGYA00374965_ERZ777305 | MGnify/ENA primary metagenome ERZ777305 (study PRJEB29328, sample SAMD00013331) | mouse gut metagenome | study: EMG produced TPA metagenomics assembly of the Metagenome analysis of fecal microbiota from mouse which was promoted... | reverse complement strand
CCAAGAAAGAAGGTTGAGAAAAAAATACCTCAGAGTAAAATAAGATTACTGACTTCGGATGGTTAGTAAAAATCTTATTGAACAGAGAGGTATCTAAAATGAATTGTAACACACAGAACGCAAAAATTGCATCCATAACTGAAAAAACTTTGATTATTGGAATCGATGTGGGAAGTGAGACCCACTATGCCAGGGCATTTGACTGGAGAAATTATGAGTACTCCAGAAAAGCGTTGGAATTTAGCAACACAGAAGCTGGTTTCATGGCATTCAGAGCATGGGTGGAGGACATTGCAGAAAAGCACGGCAAGACTGCTGTGATTCCCGGAATGGAGCCGACAGGACACTATTGGTTCGCACTGGGGAAATTCCTGCAGGACAACGGAATGAGACCGGTGCATGTGAATCCCCACCATGTCAAGAAATCGAAGGAACTGGATGACAACAATCCTAACAAGAATGACCGGAAAGATCCCAAGACGATCGCTGCGCTTGTCAATGAGGGGCGGTTCTCGTACCCTTACATACCAACCGGTATTTATGCAGAGGTCAGAAGCTTATCAAACCTGCGTTTTCAGACACAGGAAGAGTTGACGCGGATCAAGAACCGGATTGCCAGATGGTTTGCCATTTACTTTCCTGAATATAAAGACGTTTACGGGGATTTAAAGGCAGCCAGTGGGAGGATGGTGTTGAAAGTGGCCCCACTACCGAATGACATCATAAAACTCGGAGCGGAAGGCGTGAATCAGATCTGGCGGGACGCAAAGCTGCGGGGAGTTGGAATGAAGAGGGCAAAGACCCTGATAACAGCCGCAGAGCACAGCGTTGGAAGTAAGGAGGCGCCGGAAACGGCAAGGATTGAACTGAGGCACCTTCTGGGAGATATGGATGTATATACATCAAGGCTGGAAGAACTGTTCCGGAGTATAGAGGGGAAGCTGAGGGAGATACCTTATGTTGATAAACTGATGGAGATCAAGGGGATCGGTCTGACCACGGTCAGCGGATTTATTGCGGAGGTGGGAGACATTGGACGTTTTGATAATCCCAAGCAACTGCAGAAGCTGGCAGGATATGCAATCGTGGCAAATGACTCAGGCAAGCATAATGGCGAAAGCCGGATCAGTTATCGCGGACGGAAACGTCTTAGGTATGTATTGTATGAGGCTGCGATATCGCTGATAGGGAAGAATGCGGAATTCCGGGAAATACACGAGTACTACCGAACCCGAAAGGAAAATCCCCTAAAAAAGATGCAGTCAGTAGTAGCCGTGGCCTGTAAAATAATAAGGGTATTCTACACGATCCTTACAAAAGGTGTAGGTTATGATGCAAATAAACTGATGGGTGACATCAGAAGGCCGCAGATACAGACAGCATAGCAGCCAGAAACAAAAGGAGGCAATACCCCTGTCACGGTTGGGTTGAGTTTTCAGCAGTTATTTCTGAGAGCTGAATCCAGCTGTGACAGGATAGCTGGAAGGTATGTGGATGGAGCCGGGAAAACGTCCGCCGCAAGGTGCCGGTTTGCGAAGCGTACAGAACGTCAGTAAGACTTAAAACAAAGAATGAGCCAGTAGTCGGCAGGAATATTTACCTTAGGGCAGGACCCTGCAATGGAGCTAAGCTGACACCCTGGTTATGGACAGGCGGGACGAAGGAAGTTAGGACCCCACAGAAATGAGGGTGATCCTGGTAGACACGGGAGGTTCGCTGCCGTAGAAGGAAGGGTATACATAAGGCCATGTAGAACGAAAAACTAAGACGTTCTACTTCTTGTACCCCAACCCCTCTATTTTTGTACCAGATACAGAGAAATGTCCATCTTCTTGGCTCATTCATCTGAGATATGTAACTAAAAATTCCTTGAAAAATAAGGGAAAAAGACTTGACTTAATAGGGAGGTGTAAAAATAATGAAGAAATCCTATAGAATTACAGCACTATGCATTATATTTGCAATGTTAGTAACTGTAATGCCGGCTATTAGGACAGAGGCAATGGAGTCGAGAATGACATATATAATATCTTACTCCGCTGATTTGTATATCTCTGATTCGGGAGAAACCAGTTTTACGGATATGTGCGGGGAAAGGGTGATGTAACAAGTACCTATGTAAGCGCTACATTGCAGAGAAAATCTGGAAATTGCTGGATTGATGTGGAGTCTTAGGAAGATTCCAGTACGGAAAGGAATTTGTCAGTTGTAGAAACATATTCTGTTTTAAGAGGAACTTACTTGTCTGCGACTGAATACCGTGCATTCGTCTGAATATTTTAATGTATATGGTAAGCCACTCAGTGAATCATGCTGGGGGCAGAATTACATTTTGACAGGAGCACTTGATGACGTAGATTTATTAGCTCGCATCATTTATGCGGAAGGGAAACCAGATAATACCAATGATGAAAAGGGCGTTGCTATTGTGATTAAAAACCGATCTGTTAATACCAGCAGTCAATATTAGGCATCGGAAAAAGTCTATCCTAAGGATTCAATTTATGCAAGGGTAATTGGAAAAAAGAATCAATACTCTCCGGCAAATTCCAGTAATACGGCGGCTTGTAATCCAAGACGGGGATATGGAGGGAACGAAACAAATGGTTTCATAGATCCGAAATGGAAGACGGCGGTTAAGTTGGGAAAAGATATTGTGAATGACACTAAAATAAGTGTTACGGCATATAAGGTGACTGGATTAACTATTTCATCATCAACCATGACGGTGAATGCTACTACCAATAAGGACTACTTAAACCAAAAAGCCTGGAGCGCATACAAAACAGATTATGAAGAAGGCGATGTTTCCAGCGCAGTTCAGCCATTGACATTTGCATCTTCCCAAGCATGCAATGTTATTTATAAAATATAAATTAGGAGGGTATAAACGTGTGAAGAAAAGACTAGGGCTTATAATATTGAGTGTTATATTGTTGGGGGCAGGATGTGGGCGAAGTGAGAGCGAATCCACTTTGGATAAGCAAGAAGAGACCTTTCCTTCTATAAGCACAATTCAAGATATTCCTGTCACAGCGACACAACAGGTGCCATATTGGGCACAAGAAATGCGAACAGAAGGAAATCTGTATCAGAACCTAAACTTAGATGGAATAGGGGATGCAGATGATGCTGCATATGTCAGTATTTTTCAGTTTGGTGATTATGAAGAGAAGGTAATAGTGGTTCAAGTTCATTTGGGAACAGGTGAAACCATGGCAAAGATTTTTCCTGTTTACGGAGCATATAGCTTTCAGACGGGAAAGCTATTTTCTAAAGACAAGGATGCCATTATTTTAGGGGTAAGAAATCCCACCAGCAACTATAACGCTACAGATACATTTATATTGGATGTATATCCCGTTGAAGTAGACCCGATTCCCTACATTGTAACCAGACTAGACACAACAGTAACACCCAATATTCTCTTTTTTGGTAACCCTATTCTTGATGCAGGAAACACTTATGTTACAGGTTATGCTGAAGTTGTAGATATTGACGGATCACCCTTACAAGGTTTAGAAGTTCCTGTCTTTGATTATTCTACAGGTCAGTATCAAGAATTGAAGAAGATTCTTTATTGGAAAGATGGAGAGTGGTCATTGTCAAGTGATTGATATGTTTCCTTAGAATCTGCGCCAGAGGGAGAACGAGGAAATTTATCTTATTGTTGGCATAGTAGAAATTTGTATCTTACAATGATTAAAATGAGAAAGCAGTTTAATCTTACAGCCATTGATTTTCCAGTTGTATTCGACAGTCCGAATAATGCAGAGACGGATGATATGAAGAGGCATAGTCTAATTCAGTACATTTTGGATGAAGTTGGAAAAGATGGTCAGCTGATACTTTCTTCTATAGGATATGAGGCGAATAAATTTAGTTCAGAGCAAACAATCAATGTTATCAGCCTTGAAAATGGAAAATATCATTTACTGGATGAAGAATGAAAAGTATTATTCTTTGCTTAGCGAACTTTGTGATGCGGAATAAAGTGACAGGGATAATCCGATAAATAAATTAGTTATTCCAGAATGAATAGAGGGCGAATGTTAAAATTATTTGCGGGAAAGCGGTGCGATGTTAGAATGATTTGCTCGACTATTGCTTGCCGTAAGTGGTATACTTGACATATCAAAGCAATGGGAGGTATCACTATGGAATACAGTGGAATTATGTTTGGACGTAATCTTAAAATACTGCGCAGCCAAAACGGATTGTCTCAGCAGGAATTGGCTGATGAGATACATGTGACAAGACAAACCGTATCACTTTGGGAAAGAGATCAGGGAAAACCGGATATCTATTGCTTGCATGACATTTGCCGGGTGTTTGGTATATCTGTGGAACAGATGATGTATGGTAAAGTATTACAGGAACATCAATATCAGACGAATTTTGGCAATATAAAGGAGAGATTACAAGCGGCAGAAGATGAGGGATATATTAAAAATCTTGATAAAAGGGGGGTGTATACTTTTATTCTCGATGATATTTATGAATTCTTTGATATCATAAAGCTGGATATTGAAGATATCATAGTAATTGGCCTAGCCCTTCATAAGATGGGGTATATTGTTACGGAGATTTTTGACAATGGATTTTCAGTTGTTTTCCTTAAGGATGAAGAAGCTCGTCGTTTCCATAGTGACCTGTATGATATTATTGATAGTTTTATTCACAGAGATAATGAATATATTGTAGAGAAAAGAACGCACTATTCAGACATCATGAACAGTGTGCGATATGATGGGATCATGGACGCTATGTGTGAGATTCTTGGTAAATCGCCAGAAGAATTTGATTTTTATTGGGTTGATATGGAGGAAAATCTTAGGGGTTATGCTGATTCAGAGGAAGAATGTAGGAATCAGGCTAGAAATCAGATGTGCAAAGAATTCAAAATATTACCTCAGGTGTAAAATGCAGTCTGTATACTTGAACATATGGGAAATTATAATCAGAATCGGGAAAGGAAAGTTAAGGAAAACTTTCTTCCTAATTCTTTTTATTTTGAGGTGAACTAACAAGAAAATATTGCATAATTATTGTTTATGGGTTAAACTTACAGAGTAAATACATTGTTTAAGCGCAGCTTTTAAATGCAAAGTAACAGTTTGATTTACAGACCATGCTGTCAAGAAGAACTCGTACTTACATTGAAACTGACAGGAAAGCTTGCCAATGTATTGTATTTTGTAAACCCTGGGAACTATCAAGGAACGGAGATCATGGGTGATTCTTTGAGATAGTAATGATAAACCTTTGGTGCGTAAATTATTGTTCCCCGGCTTTACACCATAATTTACCTAAGATGTATGTCAAGGCATATGTCTAGGTAGCTATGTGTGTAAAGCCCATAAATCTGACCAATGAGCCCGTACATACATAGTGCAGAGGTTTCTATTTTTGGTCAGGTAGGGGGTGAGAACAAATGAAGATATGCAAGAAGAATGCACTGCGGCTGTGGAAAATGTGTTATGGTGAAACTATGTATGCTGAGGATTTTCATGGAAATCTGATGTGCAGAAATGGTTACGGTAATCCGAATTATTATATTATTAAGGATGGCGAGAAGATTTATTGTGGGTGGAACCTGCATCACATTTTACCAAGAGCCTTTGGTGGTAGTAATGTGATTTCTAACCTGCTTTGCACAAACATCGCTACAAACGAGGCGGCTGGAGAACGGATTACATTCTGGATTGACGGTTGTTTGTATCAAGTTCAGAAATGCAATAATGTGGAATATGAGATTGTGGAGTTAAGGTAATAGGCATCAGCAAAGCATATCTATACAGGAAAAATGAGTATTTCTGCCTTGGAGTTTTACGGTTGTATATCAATCAATGGTAGAGCACTCGGGTGTTAACCGAGATGTTGTAGGTTCGAGCCCTACTCGGGGAGCGATAGCAGTAGCTACGAAAGCCCGTAAACATCAGCGTTTGCGGGCTTTTGCTATTTTAAGAATAATATATAAAAATCAGAAAAAGACAGGTGCCAGTAAAAAACAGGCAAGTATATGTAATCCGGAAACTTGTAAATAAGACAGTACCTTTCCAGCTCTTTGCCGCTATGGAATTGGGGCGGTCGGATAGGGAGCCGGAACACCTTGTTACCCCTTGTGTCTGTCCGTGTGGCGATTTGTGCCTTCGTTTGGGTAAAGTGAACGGACCGCCTGAAACTCTTTCTGCCCTGTTTGGGGCAATTTGGCAAGAACAAGAACAGCCTTCAATATGCTGGCAGGGAGTGTAGGGCAGCAAAAAATGGAGGGAAAACTAGGGGCGGCGGGAAGGTCGAAATGTGTGTAGGTTAAAGGACGGGTGGCTTTTCAAATGCTAATAGACAGAAGAATCGCGCGATAAGCCAGAATAATATGCTTGTAAAGCGGCACCTTCGAGCGATTCTTGAGCTAAAGCCGAAAGCCTTTGTTATGGAAAACGTAAGTATGCTGAAATCGGAAGTTCATCGGTTTTACATGGAAAAAGCAGATGTTGACATCGTTAAACAGTACGAAATTCCTGTGAAAGTTATCCAGCTCAGCTCGCTTTATGAGCAATATATTTTTGAAGGCGTTTTGGATACTCTACAAGATCCGCAGCAGATTACAATGTACATCTGGGAAGAAAATAATTATTATGAATCAAACGTAATTTATAAAGAATCTAAAAATATTGCCAAGCTGAAAGGGGCGTGCGGACGAAAGGTTGGACTGCATAGCATCTGATATGTTATGAGATACACAGAGGAAGATGATAGCGTGCCAGCTGCTCAAGCGTGTTGAGGTAGGCAGGCATTACAAGATATCCATGGAACTCAACATGACTTAGGTATCGCAGGATACACAAATAAGTACAGGTAATATTACACAGGAACTGCAAGGATTGATGACAACCTTTTCTCAGGCCTATTTTAATGGCGATATTGACACGATAGAAAAACTTTTGATTAATGACTATAAAGGGGACATTGAGGTGTATGATTTCGGTCAAGTGGATGAAGTTGATAATATAAAGATCAAGGGACTGCAACTGATTGATGAGCAACAGCTTTCAGACAAGTATGATTTATCTATAGAATTTTAGGTTCTGAACGAAGATTCTTAAACGAATCTTTCTGTCACATGGAAAAATGTTGAAGGGGCTTGGAAAATAAGTGGATATGGACTGGAAAAATAGGCGGGTTAGCTAAAGGGAGACACTATGAAAAAGTTTGTTGGTATTTGTACTGTTTTTCTGATGAGTTTTTTGTGTATAGGATGTGCGTCTGAAACTCATGACGAGGGGTTAAAGGAGCCGGGGGATGCATCAGAAACTGTGTCGGAAGAAGAAATGTTGTCATCAAGATTTGAAGAGATAACTGAGTCAACACAGGAAAGTGCGAGTAGCATTCAGGTTTTTACACCAGAGGAGGTTGAGGTTACTCCGAAAATTGCGGAATATGACTATGATAGTGCCTGTGAAATGGGGGAAGTATTGCAGATGCGCGGCATACTGCCGGGATCGGGTGAAGGTATTTGGTACACCATAGAAATAGATGGTGTGGAATATTTTTACGGAACATATGACTATTTTCCGGACAAGACGGAACTGTTTGAATATGCCATTGTCAGTGAAGAGTATTCGATGGAAAATGGTATATCTGTAGGAATGACGAAAAGTGAACTGCTTGAATGTTATCCAAATATGCGGATAGAGGATACCGAGGGGAATGTTATTGACAGTATGGCAGACTGGATATGGTGGAATAACACATCGTATCCCCGTAGTCATATAGGTATGGATGAAGAATGGAATTATGGCGGAGAGGAGTATTATTATTGGGACAGCCAGTTTGACTACATTATAATTGCGAATATAGAACAGGAACCAGATGCTCTGCCGCTTTCTGCTGCATTGATGATGAAAGATGATATAGTTAGGGCAATAACCTTTTATTGTCCCACGGCAAATTAGCAGAAAAAGGCTGTCATCCAATAAGGGTGACAGCCCTACGAGAACTTTACCAGATTGGTAATGGGAGCCGAAAACGAGGTATAGTTATGATGATTATTGGCTGTTGCATCTGTGTAAGAAATATCGTGCTAGGTCTAGCTTGCGTCGTCCAGATCCTTTGTGGGGCCACTGATGCCGATATATGGGTTGTGAGCCCCCATGAAACCATTGGAATGAGCATATGCAATGCTGCTACATTACTGGCTAAGCATCATTTGTTAAATTCCGGGCAGTAAAGCCGTATCCGTCACTGAGAAGTCCATGTAAATTAAGTTTTTCCTCAAAGTATGTTTTGCGTAATACCCAAAATAGTAAAGGCGCTCCTTGATTATATATACCATTCAAAGCGTATCTATCCTCATACACTTCAAGTAAATGATTCCCCACAAAAATAAACCAATTACTGTAATGATGCATTTATTCCATAGCCAAACAGGGTTTTGCCCATCGGCAAATCTAATAAACAGATAAATGTATTCTATTCCTGAAATTCTAAGCAGACTGCGTGTTAAAAGGACTATCAGCCACACAATACCACAAGTTAATGTTGCGATATGTTCCCCGGCATAATAAATCCCAAATAGCGCACACAAAGACGACAAAAGGAATGCTGGTGGACAATAAATAATAAGCAGTTCCCATAAGGGCAATTCGTATCTAAGAGCAGACGAAAACACCATACAACAAACGGCAAATACACTGGATATTCCAAAGGTGATAACATAGCGGAGCAGTACCCAATGGAACAGGGAGCTGCTTTGTGCAGCAATAATATCAAAATTGCTGTCTGCCCTTGTCTTTCCCCATTCGCCCACGGCGATTGTTACAAAAAACGGAAAGATTACTTCAAAACTGACCGGGAAAAAATCAAGCAGTTCTCCGGCAATCGCAGAAAGTACAATAAGTGAGGATGTAAAAGCCGATGTTATGATAAAATAATTTATACCTATTATTTTTATCTCACTCGTAACTCTTCTTATCATTCTGACCTCCAAAATCTATGTTTCAAAAATAATAAACTTCCAGAAATAAATCCACTTCCTATAAGAAAAGCTCCGTTTGCTAAAATGCTTTCGGTATCACAAAATAACCATTCGGGGTTAACCCATATTAAACGAATCAAATCTCCAGAAGTAATCATATAAAATGGCGCTGCATTTGCTGAACCAACATAAGCAGCATTGACACCAAACAATAAAGCAGCAAAAAGATAGAACAATCGTATGTCTATCATTCCCGGTAATGCAACCGAATATAAACTGACAAACAAACTTACTGGAAATGCTGAAACAATGATTGCTTTTACCAGAGGAACAATACATGCAAGTAATGGTATCGGGAAAGGAGCAGCCATGAAATAAACAGCCGTGTTGAAAACAAGGAAAATACATAGTATTGAAAAAGTATACAAAAATCCTCCCAACAGTTTTCCCAATATATATTGGCTTTTTGGCAGAGCGTGGGACATAAGCAGATATTTTATTCCTGTTTTATTATCCAGAGGAAAACGTTCTGCCAGCAGAAACATCAAGCCAAACATCAGAACAAAACCATTAAGGCTCATTGTCCGATAAACAAAGTAAGCCGGCTCATTTAAAAATTCTAATCGTGCCAAATTGCTGGCAGAGGGATAATTATCCAACAATGCAAATACTGTTACCGCAAGCAATATGCCCCACGTTGCCAATCTCCTAAACTGCATCTTATATTCATAATGGATAATTGCTATGATTTTACACATGTGCTTTCCCTCCCATACAATATACATAGGCATCTTCCAAAGTTGCCGCAACGGTGGCAGCTCTCGGAAAAGAGGAATCCTCGTCCATAATTCGTGCGGTCAATCCGTGTCTTTCATAAGTTGTCTGCAAGACTACCGATTTCTTCTGAAGTTCGATAAGCTGATTTTCGTTTTCTAAGTGTAAAAGTTTTATTTTTCCCTTTACCTTATCCAAAAGTGCGACAGATGTACCGGCATAAAACAACCGTCCTTTTCGTAGTACGGCAAGTTCTCCGCAAAGCTGGTGAACATCTTCGACAATATGTGTAGAAAGCAGTACGGTTCGCCCCTCTCTTGCGTATCGTGATAGTAACCCCCGAAACCGTACCCGTTCTTCCGGGTCAAGTCCGGCTGTCGGCTCATCAACCACAAGAATCTGAGGATTGCCAATCAGTGCCTGTGCAATGCCAACCCGGCGTTTCATTCCGCCGGAAAGCTGCTTTATTTTACGTTTGGAAAATTCCAGCATTTCAACCTGCTCCAATACTTCACATACAGCCTTTTTATCATGAATGCCTTTTAACTCCGCCATGTAGTTTACAAAATCAAACACGGACAGAGAGGGGTACATGGCAAGTTCCTGTGGTAAATATCCAATCCGCTCTCTGACCTCATTTCCCTGTCTTCGGGAATCAAAACCGCAGACCCGAATCGTACCTGCTGACGGAGACAACACCGTAACCAATGCTTTCATAAGTGTAGTTTTTCCGGCACCATTGTGCCCCAATAACCCAAAAACACCACTTCCAACAGAAAAGCTAATGTCATCAAGCGCCATAACACCGTTTGAATATTTCTTTGTAACATGACTGATTTCAATATTTGCTTTCATTAGCGCCCTCCAATCAACTACACATGTAGATTTAAAATTTTTAATAATACGGGTTATTCGATATAACCCGCACTATACTCTATCCCGGTATCATAAGCCGGATAAGGATAAAAAATCTCTCTGCTGAATCGCATAGAAAATACAAGCATGAGTGCTAAAAATACGGCCAACATAAACGCTATCAATCTATCCTTGATTTTTGATGTTCTTGCAGTAATTTTTTTAATTCTCCGTTTAGTCAAAAGAAAATCAAGCGCGCCTATCCCATTTCCCGGTTTTACAGCCCGAACTGTCGAAAATTTCAAGAGCCGGATAATGGCAGAAGCATACTCTGTCTCTGTGACCTTTTCCCGCAGCATTTTCATAGTATGGGAATCGCAATCTGTTTCACAATGCAAAGAAAAATTTCCTTTGGCAATCCATGAAAAAGGATTCATCCAGTTTAGAATACAAACATAATCATAGATTCTTTCTAAAAGAGCATGTTTCCGTCGTACATGGGTCAATTCATGGAAAAAAACGACTGATAATTCACTGTCTGTCAGCTGTTCTATGATTGTTTCATTCATAATGATTACCGGGCAGATTACGCCAGTAACACAAATGGGATTATCCAAAGTCCCGCAATACAATATGGGTACTTTCTTTAGTGTGGTTGCCGCTGCACATTTGAAATATATACTGTTTAACCGCTCATTGTAACAAATCCGATAATTTTTAATCGCCCGCTTTGCAAACATAAAACGTATTATATCATGCACAAGAAAAACGCCACATCCACACGCCCATAAGAAACTGGCAATGCGAAATCCATTTATCCAATCCTGCATTTCCGGCGATATCAAAAGTACGTCCGGCGATAAAAATGGAACGCAAAAAAATATTATGCCGCAAGAAGAGAACCATAACGGCAAAGTGAGACGGAGAACATGGTTTAAAAAAAGCGATATAACAGTAAAGATGCTGCCAATGACAGACACAAAAATAACCGCAATAAAGATGTTACCTAATATCTGCATCTGTTTTCTCCCGTTGTGTAATTAAGTCTTTCAATTCGTTTAACTCCTCATTAGAAAGATTACCGTTTTTTACAAATCCCATAACCATTTTGGATAGAGAACCGTCATACACACGGCTTAAAAAATTGCGGCTCTCTGCAAGTTGACAATCGTTTTCTGATACGGTCGGATAGTATAAATATCCTTTACCCTGACGTTTCGTAGACAAAGCGCCTTTCTTTACCAGACGGGCAAGATAAGTCTGAATGGTTGTTTTGCTCCAATCAGTTCCCTTTAGTTTATCCAATATTTCGGGAAGTGTCTGCGGAGAATTGCTCCAAACAATTTTCATCACCCTCCACTCTGATTCTGAAATTGAAATCTGCTGTTCCATGATGCACCTCCGTTGGTTGATCCCATGTAGTTTTATATATTCTACCATTAAAACTACATGGTGTCAACAATTGACCCGGAAAGTGGCATGTTCCATAAAAGAGATTGCAAAAGATGCTTTGCTTATGAAACCTATACCGTCTGTGACAGGCATAACTTTATACTGGATACGGTAGTCACAAGCAGAAATGTACATGGTAGCGTAGCTTTTGATATGTTGTATGAAAGGGTGGTTAAACAGCTTCCGGAGATAAAGACAATCGCCATGGATGCAGGATATAAGACACCTATGTATATGATGTATATCCGGACATCGTCATCTGCCCGGAATACAAAAGTCTGCCAGACAGTACCACTAACCGGAACGGTTACAGGGAATATAATAGCCTGAGTTACCAATGTGAGGCGTGCCAAACAAGATATTTATGTACAGAGAGCAGGAACTGTCAGAAGACGGTAACCCGCCATGCACATTCCCCAAAATCCGAAATCGCATTGCAGCAAATAAACCATAGGTTGTACAGTGTTGAGAACCAATCGCTTGTGTGCAATGACAATGTTTGTTAGAATAAATTTAGGAAATTTCCAAAACATTGAGAAAAGAGGAGCATACATGAATTTAAATATTGGGAAAGCAATTCAACAACTGCGTCATCAACATGGGGTAGGACAGGTGGAGCTGGCAGAAGCATTGGGCGTATCCGCGCAGGCAGTGAGTAAATGGGAAACGGGTAAGACAAACCCGGATTTGTTTCTGTTGCCTGGATTGGCAGAATATTTTGGCGTTTCTATCGACAGTTTATTTGATGACGTTCGAGAAACGCAGGAGATGTCCAGGAAAGCTGCAGAGCAGTTGGAGGTCAATAATCATGGTTGGGCGGAGCTTACCAAGAGTGATTGGAGGGGAACTCTTTTGCCAAATTACGGCCCCTATACGCCCACAGAAGATCAGTTGCATTTACTGGGGGATGCGCGGGGCAAGATAGTGCTGGAAATTGGTTGTGGGTGCGGGGAGTCTTTGTCATGGATGAAAGAGCAGGGGGCCGAAGAACTATGGGGATTGGATGTTTCTGCCGACCGCATTGCCAAAGCTGAAAAGCTGCTGGCAGATTCTGATTGGAAAGGGAAATTATTTGTCTCACCGATGGAGATAGATCCAGGCATTCCGCATCGCCATTTTGATCTTGTGTTTTCCATTTATGGACTGGGGTGGACTGTGGACCCTGATAAGACAATAAAGCTTATCAGCGGATATCTCAAACCTGGCGGACGGCTCATCTTCTCATGGGACAATCCACTGATGCAGTGCATCGACCCTGTGGATGGTCGTTATGTTCTCAACCGTTCTTATGTGGAAGAGAGGGTGATTGACTTTAAGAAGAAAAATGCCAGCCTGCGTGTGCATAACTGGAAGTTGTCAACCTACTTGAATTGTCTTGCAAACCATGGTTTTTTCATCGAACGTGTAGTAGAGGAATCTTCGTATGATCCGGAGGAAGCAGACATTTTCAGGGAAGGGAAATATTACTCGGCGGGGTTGGCGAGAATAATCAACAATGCGATCATCATTAAGGCTCGAAAACGGTGATCTGCAAGACATTTGGCAGAACTTATTGTATCTTCTCCATACACAAGATCATTGCAGACGGCTCAGATTATCTCATGGGAAACAGGCCTACTAATTGAAGCTGATATTGGTTCACATGAATGGATACCTGATGAAAACAATCCGCATGTATCCCGTGGCTACCCCGGAGAAGGTACAGAAGGAGATGGACCAGCTGTTTGAGTGGGCGCAAAAGGAGAGGGGGAGATACCATCCCGCGGAATTTGCTGCCCAGCTCCACAAGCGGTTTGTGTTCATCCATCCGTTCAAGGACGGGAACGGCAGGATGGCAAGGCTTTTGATGAACCTGGCTTTGATTCAGAACGGGTACCTGTCTGCGATTGTGCCACCCATCCTGCGGGGAGATTATGTATCCCTGCTGGAGCGGGCGCACAGAGATGACAGAGATTTTATGGAATTTATTGCAGAGCGGGAGTATGAGTCCCAGAAAGAGATACTGCGGCTTTTCCAAATCCCGTTCCCTGAGGAGACGCAGGGAGATGTCCGGTCTTCTATATTGCAGCAATGACATTGCAGAAGGATTCTGTTCCGCTTGGGAGCAGCTCCCGGTAGTCATAAAAACCCTGCCGGTGCAGTTGGAAACCCGATTGACTTTATCGCGGCGAACTGCTATACTAAACAGGATAGGAAAGAGGACTGAGCGCTGCAAAATGTTACTGCAAAGACGGGTCTGTAAGACTGCAAAAGCACTTAAGGCATTAAAAGTACAGGGAAAGGGAAAAGAAAGATGAAAACAACTTATATTGTTATTGGAATAGTTGCATTGGTGCTTATAGCCATATTTTGTTGGGTCAGAGAATGTATTAATGAGAAAAAGGGAATAGATAGCGAGGACAAACAGGCAATCAAGGACATTGTGAATAAGCTGGTGCCGGATGCGGGAGAATATATGGCTGCGTACGCGTACTGGGAGCTGAAAAACTTTGGCGGCTCTGGAAGGCGCATTACCACCACTACGCGTTACTGGTATTATGCCGTGGCATTTAAGCAGGGAACGATCTATGTGATCCCCCTCTCCTATAGTGGGGGCACCGTGAGCCATGGGGAGCCCATTTGTCTCAATAAAGAGAATCTGGGTATGGTGAATGCAAAAGAAGGGGAAAGTTGGGCATCTTTCTATGATTTGGAGGGGAAGGAAGTCGTATCACTTGTGGTGACTTACTACAATACCAGATTAGATAAGTATCATCCTGTAAATATCCAGCAAAAGGAAGAGCAGGAGGCATTTATCGCGTTTGTGAGAGATTTTATGGTAGAGGTAAATGGTTATCGCGGGGTGAAAGTTACCGGAAAACCACTTAAACCTTTGGGGTAGTAATTGGAGAATGGCCTTCCTGATTTGGCAGAACCTCAAAGCCAAGGATGAAAACGACAGGATACCGGATGCAGGAATGTGTCCGGTTTTTTGTGCCTGTACATCTAAGCGGGGAAAACATTTTTAAGATTTCTTTAAGGGTGTTTAACGTTTCTTTAAGTGGGTTGTGGGGCAGAATAGGACATGCTATATTATGTGTAGACGGATGATGAATAAAGGAGGAGCGGAGAATGTCTTGGTCCCACATATCTGCCGGAGGATTTTTGAAGGGGATGTCTGCTGTCATGGCGGGCATATGCGCGCTTGGGCTGACTGCCTGTGGCCAGCAACAGGGTGAGAGCATATGGGAATATGAGAGGGAGCCTGCAGGGGAGTCTGTGACAGAAGAGGCCGTCTGGCAAAAGGCAGGGTTTGCTGCGCCGGGCAAGCCAAAGGAGCAACAGACCCTGTGGGCGGTACGGTTTCAGCCCTGGAAACATAATAGCCGGGTTTCCGTAGACGAGGAGAAGGAACTTATCTATCTGGACTCCGGTGTATGCGGCGAGCTGTTCTGGTATCTGGGTACGGAATCGGGAGCGGAGCTTTGCCCTGAGAAGGAGTATGTTTTAGACCTCTATGATACGGTCAGCGGAGAAAACACGGTGAAATCTTTTACGCCATTGGAGCTGGGGCTGGATAGTCCGATGGTACTGCTGTGCGGCATGGATATGCTTGACAGGGAACATTATGTGCTGCGGTGGACAGAGTACGAACAGGATGAGGAGGGGATGTGCCATCAGATCGTGGACGGGATGATATATACGGATCTGTCAGGAAACTCCCAGACCACAGATCTTCGGGAGGTCTATCTGGAAAAAGGGATAACTCGGGAAGAATCCGCGGAAGCGCCCACACTGCAATCCATCAACTGGCACTGTGACGGGCGGGGAAATATATATGTGATAGATCAAAAGGAGGATGGCAGCGGAGGACTCTATCTGTTTGACCCAAATGGGCAGAGCCAGATGGAATATGGAAGTTCTCCGGGACAGCAGCTGCTGGAGCCTCTGCGCACCCCGGAGGGAGAGTTGATCTTTCCGGCCTACGATGACACACAAAAATGTTACGAATTCCTGTGGGCAGACAGGGAGGCAGGGAAACTGCGCTCTCTGGGACAAATGGCGGCTGATAGTCCTCTGATCGTTCAGATGTACGGTATGCAGGGGGAGGATATCTATTACAGGCGGCGTGAGGTGAATCGGGAGAGCATCATAAAATGGAATAGCAAAAGCGGCACGCAGGAGCAAATATTTGATTTTCAGGCGGCAGGGATAGACGTGAATTACCGGACCATGCTGGCGCTGCGTGAGGGACAGCTCCCTGTACTTCGCCTGACAAAATACAAAGAGGGGAAACCGAGAGAGTGGATATCCGCACTGGCAAAGGAGAAACCGGCTGAAAATGGGACTGTTCGGGTGGCCGATCTGGTTTCGGGAGGGGAGTCCAAGGCGCGGGTGGCGGCATGTGCCCCGCTGGCTTCCATGGAGACACCGGATTTTAATTTTGAATATGAAGACGTTTCCTCTGAGGAGGCTCGGGATAGGATATTGGCGGAACTTTCTCAGGGCAAGGGGCCTGACCTGCTGTACGTTTCCGTCGAGGATATGTATATGCTGGAGGAGAAGGGATTGCTGTATCCTTTGGGCGAACTGATTCCCCGGGAACTGATGGAAGTGATCCTGCCCGGAGCGCTGGAGATCGGGACCGTTGACGGGAAACTTGTGGGAGTACCTGCAGGGGTGCGGGCCGAGACTCTTGCTGTGTCGGGAGACACCTGGACGGAGGATACCTGGAGGCTGGAGGATGTGATCGCTCTGATGGAGGAAGGAAAGCTCACGGGCGCCATCCGCAATGTGCCGGATTATATGATGGGAAAATACACGACTCCGTCTGTCACGATGCTGGAACTTGAAAAATACGCACTGGCAGATTCCTTTTTGATCGATTGGGAGAACAGGAAATGTCATTTTGACGATGAGCGGTTCATCCGCCTGTTGGAGCTTACAGGCACGGACTTAAGCGGTGTTCCTGTGGATTCGGAGGTCTGGCTGAATGAGGGGAAGGATGTTCTGTTGGGGCATTTCTCGAACGTAGCGGAGTTCCTTGACTTCTTTGCCCACATGGAGACGGAGGGCGGCGTGATCGTAGGGTATCCCACAGAAGGCTCCTGCGGAAGTTATCTGACGGCGGAGGGCGGCGTGTTGGTGGTGAACGGAAATATAGCCAGGAAGGAGGCGGCGGTCTGCTTTCTGGAGACATTGCTGGGAGAAGAACTACAGGCAAAAAGCTATTCCATGTGTATGAGTGTCCGCAAACTGATTCCGGAGGATTATATTGTGGAGGAGGCAACCGGCAGACTTGTGTTTATGGGCGGAAAATATGCGCCGGAAGTGCCGGTGTTTGAAAACGGTGATACTTCTCTTCACCGGGCGCAGGCTTTTTTGGAGAGTTGCGTGGCCTCTCCCCACAGCTATTTTCAGATCAACCGGATCATTGCGGAGGAGCTTGCAGACATGTACGCATCGGACAAATCCCCCGAGACCACTGCGGACAATATCAACAGACGGGTTCAGCTCTATCTGGACGAAACCGGTTGATTCGGTCTATCCTTTTTCGGTATTATGTGTTAAAATGTCCGCAAAGGGCAGAGTCAAATAGGCAAAGAAACGGCTGCCGAGCTTGCTCGAGCAGTTGTTTTTTGTCCATTTATTAAGCGAAGAGCCTACTCTGCCCACAGAGCGCGGAAAACAGGGCATAAAGGAGACTACAAATGCTATTAGGCGATTTTGTTACATGGAATATACGGAATATTTTGATCCGGGTCATCGCGGCGGCGATTCTGGGCGGCATCATCGGTCTGGACCGGGGAATGAAACACCGCGGTGCAGGCACAAAGACGATCACAATAGTCTGCCTTGGGGCTACGCTGGTCATGTTGACGGAACAGTATATTCAGACTTATCTGCCGGGACTTGCCAATATGAACCGGCTGGCAGCGCAGGTTATCAGCGGTGTGGGTTTTATCGGAGTAGGCACGATCATCATATCCCGGCACCGGGTTAGGGGATTGACAACCGCGGCCACTCTCTGGGCCAGCGCCTGCGTGGGACTGGCTGTGGGAATCGGTTTTGTGGAGGGCGGTATCCTGATCACGGCTATGATGCTGTTTTCCCTGCATGTACTCCCCTATGTGGAGCGGTTTGCGGCCAGGCATTCGCGATACTGCAATGTGTTTGTGGATCTTGAAGGGAGCCGGGATTTACATAAGGTCATACAGAAACTAAAGGAATCAGATATCGTTATAGACTCGATGGACATGAGCGAATCCAGGGCACCGGGCGAGGGGATCTCCGTGCACATGGTGCTTTTCGTTAAAAAATCCGTGGCACGTGAAGACATCTATGACATTTTCATGAAGTCGGACGGAGTCGTGGCGGTTGATTTTATGTGAGAAGACCTATGGAAAGCTGAAAAGAGGTATACAAGACATGAGATATAGAGTGAAAAAATGCGCAATATTGCTTATGCTGTGTCTGACGCTGACAGGCTGCGTACCGCCATGGCAATGGAAGTATATGGACAGCATACCGCAGACGCCTCCCGGCCTGAGGCCCTCGATGAGCGTTGCAGAGACAACTCCTGCCCAAACGTCTGTGCAGGGGTTTGACTCCAATTTGAGCCAGGAGAACAGCCCGGATTCCGCCCAGGAGAACAGCCCGGATTCCGCCCAGGAGAACAGCCCGGATTCCGCCCGGGAGAACAGCCCGGATTCCACCCAGGAGAACAGCCCGGATTCCACCCAGGGGAACAGCCCGGATTCCGCCCAGGGGAACAACCCGGATTCCGCCCGGGAGAACAACGCGGATTCTGCCCGGGAGAACAGCCCGGACTCCAATCAGGAGCCGCCGGATACGGCTTATGATTTTACCATATGTTTTGCCGGGGATATCAACCTGGATGAGAATTGGGATACCACTCTTTTTATGGACCAACAGCCGGACGGCATCTATGACTGTATCTCCCCGGAGCTAGTGGAGGTGATGCGGGATGCGGATATTATGTGCCTGAACAATGAGTTCACCTACAGTACAGGCGGCGCTCCTCTGCCGGGAAAAGCTTACACCTTCCGGGCAGACCCGGATCGGGTGACAGTGCTGGAACAGCTGGGAGTGGACACAGTGACGCTGGCGAATAACCATGTCTATGACTATGGAGAGGAGGCCTTGTTGGATACCTTTGAGGTATTGGAGGCGGCCGGGGTGCACTATTTCGGAGCCGGACGTACGCTGGAGGAGGCCATGGCCCCGCTGTATCTGGAGGTGGAGGGCAAGACCGTCGCGCTGGTGGCGGCCTCCCGGGCGGAGAAATATAAGATGACGCTCCAGGCCACGGACAGCTCGCCGGGCATCCTGCGCTGCTATGATACGGAGCTGTTCTTACAGGCTATCAGGGAGGGCAGTGAAAATGCGGATTTCTGCATCGCCTTTGTACACTGGGGAACGGAGTACAGCTTTGAGCTGGAACAGGCACAGACGGACACGGGGCGGGAATATCTGGATGCGGGGGCGGATGTGGTCATAGGTGCCCATAGCCATTGTCTGCAGGGAATGGAATATTATGATGGAAAACCCATCATCTACAGTCTGGGAAACTATTGGTTTAACAGTAAGACTCTGGATACCATGCTGCTACAGCTGCATTTTTCCGGTGACGACACAGAGGAGGAGCTGACAGTGCAGGTGGTTCCCGCCGTGCAGACGGGATGTAGGACGGTTTATGCCTCCCAGCCGGAAGAACGGCAGAGGATCTATGATTTTCTGGAAAGCATATCCGTCAATGTGGAAATCTCTGACGGGGGGATCGTCACGGAAACTGACCGGTGATGTGGACAGACTAATATGCCGGCGATACTAAAATTATCAGAATATTTATCAAAATATACAAACTTTGCTGTAAACTTTGCTGCGAATATGCCGATAATAGTATCAAAGAACAAAATGTCACTGTTGAAATACGCAGCAAAGGAGGGATTGACGCAGAAAGAGGATTGTATGATTTAAAAGTGTATCCGGTTCAGGTGATTTCCGGGATTACCCGAACAAAGCGTGAAAACGGCAGCTCCAAGCAGCGTCAGCCCGGTTCTTCCAAGCCTGTAGCTTTCACGGAGGTATTGGAAAAAGCAGTGGCGGAGAATCAGTCCATGGAATGCTACACCGTCACCTACGATATGAACGGGGAACTAAAGAAATATCACTATCAGCCGACCCGGGAATATAATTTCTAAACGTCGAAGGGCGCACTTCCGTTATGCCGGAAGTGTGCCCTCTGAATGAGAGCTTGCAGAAAATTTTAGATATTTGAAAAAAGATACTTGTCAAATGCACTTTGATGTGCTATTATAAATATCGCTGAGATGATATTAAGATTTTAGCTGTGATTCGGCTCCATGGTCAAGCGGTTAAGACATCGCCCTTTCACGGCGGTAACACGGGTTCGATTCCCGTTGGAGTCATCGCATTATGCGATTCCCGAAAGGGTTTGCGGACCTTTAGCTCAGTTGGTTAGAGCAACCGGCTCATAACCGGTC
>ERZ777305.1916-NODE-1916-length-20607-cov-13.385315_pt1 | contig 20607 bp, 21 predicted proteins | sample MGYA00374965_ERZ777305 | MGnify/ENA primary metagenome ERZ777305 (study PRJEB29328, sample SAMD00013331) | mouse gut metagenome | study: EMG produced TPA metagenomics assembly of the Metagenome analysis of fecal microbiota from mouse which was promoted... | reverse complement strand
GAGGCGGAGGAAAAATTAAAATCTGCCATTAGGAAAAATAAGTTTTGCGACCACACCCTCTGGTGGAGCGAGGTAACAGCAGAATATAAGAAAAGGTAGAACCTTGAGGGATTTGTTTCTTCAAGGTTCTCTTCCTTTCCAATCTAAAAGGGAAAATATGTCATATAATATTTTTGTATATATTTGTGGGAGGGAAATCCTATGAAATTTTTTGCAAATCGGAAACTTGCTATTCGTATTGGTATTATTACTACGACACTTATTTTTGCAGGGATGTTTCTTTTGTGGTTTGTTGTCTCCAGCCGTGTCTCTTCTATGGTTGAAAACAATATCACAAACCAGATGATCGATGCCGTAGAATCCAGGGCCTCAGTTATAAATGACTACGTGGCATCAGCGGAAGAGTATATGATAGCGTTCGCTCTGGGCAGTGAAGTGCGTGAACTTCTTGCAGATCCTGACGATCCGGCGCTCCTTAGCAGGGGACAGCAGTATACGGAAGATTTTGCGGCTATCAAAGGAATCTTTGAAGGCCTGTATATCAGTACGCCGTCTACCTATGTATTAACCCATACATCGGAGGAGGCGATCGGTATAACGACCCGTAGCGGCGAATCGTTGGAGCTGTTTCAGGACACCATTCTGGCAAAGCCGGAACTTACCAATCTTGGGATCATGAAATCGCCGGGAAGCGGCAGCATGATCATCTCCATGTATTATCCGATCTTTGACGGCCAGGACTGCATCGGTTATGTGGGGGCTGGCGTTTATGCGAGCCGGTTGATGGACGTTTTGCTTGGACTTGATATCCAAGGACTTCCAAACAGTGAATATGTATTTCTAAATGTGGAGACAGGTACATATCTGTATAATTCGGATGAATCATTGCTGAACACGGAAACCACAGATCTGGGGTATCAGGAGATCATTCGCCGGATCAAAGAGGAGAGAGACACACAGGCAGGTACTTATTCATATCAGGATGAAAACGGCGTAGACCAGCTGGTGGTATATAAATATCTCGAAGACCGGGATTGGGTTTTCATGGTGCATGATGACGCGGCGGAAGTCTATCAAGAGGTGGAAACGGTGCGTAGCACCGTGGGTATTTTATGCACTGCCGTTGCGTCGGTGATCATTCTTGCCACCTTGCTGAGCCTGTATCGGGAGGGCCGGGAGCTTATGATCATGGAAAGCGCAATACGGCGTCTGAGTAATCTGGAGTTGTCCGCAGACCAGAATCTGGCTCCTTTTTACGGCAGGAAAGACGAGATAGGTATGATAGCCCAGACGATTCATCATGTTTGCGAATGTCTGCGAAAAACCATTGATGATATCGGCCGTATTCTGGGAGAAATGGCCGACGGCAATATTGCTGTGGATGTGGAAATGAATGAGTCGTATTATGTGGGCGATTTTAGAGTACTGTCTGAAAGCCTGAAGAGTATTCGCGATCATCTGGCGGATGTAATGAGGGATATTACCAACATTGCAAAACAGGTAAACAGCGGCGCCAATGATGTGTCTGTGGGCGCGCAGGCTTTATCTCAGGGAACCATGCAGCAAAAGCTTTCTATCAACGGTCTGGTATCCAATGTTACCGATATTACCGAGCAGATTCAGAGCAGCGCCGTCCGCTGCGGCAATGCCAGCGAGCTGGTAGACAGAGCCATCGGATACGCGGCCGAAGCAGATAAGAAGATGGAACAGTTAGTGGCCGCTACAAGGAATATAGACGAGTCTTCCACTCAGATCGGAAGTATCGTAAAAACCATTGAGGATATCGCGTTTCAGACCAATATCCTTGCATTGAACGCGTCAGTGGAGGCAGCCCGGGCTGGCGAAGCCGGTAAGGGTTTTTCTGTGGTTTCCGGTGAAGTGCGCAGTCTTGCATCCAAATCTGCAGAGGCGGCAAAAAATACAGGAGTATTGATAGGGCGTTCGATGCAGGATGCTAAGACGGGAACGGAGTCTACCAGCCTTGCCATCTCTGCTATGCAGATCATCAATGAATGTATTCAGTCCATCAAGACTTTGATGGATGAGATTGCGGCGGCCAGTGTCCAGCAGTCTGATATGATCGTTTCTGTGGAAAACAGGATCAAGGAAGTCTCTAAAGTGATAGAAACCAACTCATCTGCTGCCGAGAGGAGTGCGGAGATATCCAATAAGTTATCTGACCAGGCGAAAACGCTGAATCAATTAATCAGTCGGTTTCGTATTCGTTAGAGCCCTTTCATGCTATAATGCCTGCATGAAAGACGAGGAGGTGAGAAACATGCTTTGCCATTTAGTGATTAACCTAAGCAAAGAACTCTGTACAAAGTCTGATGACTGGACGAAATTTGTACAGAGGTAAAACTATCGTCCACATTGGATTTTGTACCTTTTATTCGGAAAAAATATGAATAGAATGGAGAAAATTCAATGGAAGAAAAATCATTAAAAAAGTATATAATATTGTGGTTAAGTCAGAGCGTGTCAGGGCTTGGCAGCTCCATGACAGGGTTCGCGCTGGTATTATGGGCGTATGAACAGAGCCGTTCGGCTATGTCCGTCTCAATGATGTCATTCTGCAACTATGTGCCGTATATCATTTTAAGTCTGTTTGTGGGCAGTTTCGTAGACAGGCACAGCAAGAAAGCGATCATGCTGGTGTCGGACAGTATTGCAGCCATGGGCTCAACGGTGGTATTGGCATTTTTGCTTATGGGGCGGCTCGAGATCTGGAATATCTATGTCATAAACGCGGTGATCGGCATAACGAACGCGTTCCAGCAGCCTGCTTCCGCAGTGGCGACGGGAAGGCTTGTTCCGAAAGACAAGATATCAAATGTGAGCGGGATGAACTCTTTTTCCAATAACCTTATCGTGGTATTCAACCCCATGCTGGCGGCTTTCCTCTTTGCGGCCGGCGGACTCCCGCTTATCCTGTTGATCGATCTGGCGAGCTTTGTGTTTGCTTTCTGTGTGCTGCTGTTTTTTATCACGATTCCCGAAGGGGCGCAGGACAAGGCATACAGTTCTCCCTTTGCCGGGATAGCGGAAGGTTTTGCCTTTCTAAAAAAAGAGAAGGGCATATTATACATGATGCTGACAATGGCGCTGATCAATTTTTTTTCAAGGCTTACCTATGAAAATATTCTTTCCCCTATGATTCTCGCAAGAAGTTCCGGAAACAGTATTGCGCTTGGAATTGTTAATGCCTGTATGGGAGCAGGAGGGATTGTGGGGGGCATCATTGTTTCCTTAAAAAAGGAGAGCCGCCATAAGGTAGCGGCAATCTATGTCTCGGCGGCACTGTCTTTTCTGCTTGGGGACTTGATGATGGCGGTCGGGAAAACTGTATTCTGGTGGTCTGCGGCTGCGGTTGCTGCCAGTCTGCCGATTCCCTTTATCATGGCAAACCAGAATGCGATACTGTACCGGAAGATTCCGTCCGGCCTGCAGGGACGGGTGTTTGCGGTGAGGAATGCTATCCAGTACGGCACGATACCGTTTGGAATCATTCTCGGAGGCTATCTGGCCGATTACGTTTTTGAGCCTTTTATGGATTCAGGGAATGGTTTCGCGAAGATACTGGGAACAATAGTAGGAAACACTGCAGGGAGCGGCATGGCAGCGATGTTTCTGTGCACTGGGATATGCGGCTTTGCGGTGAGTCTGTTATCCTGTTTCAATCGGGAAATAAAGAAATTAAACGGATTTGATTAATATGGTGCGGGCTATCCTGCCGGCAGCAAGGGAACTCTCTTGAGGGCGGATTCACCAGGGGAATCATTTCAGCATTTTTTGCTTGCAGGTGTAATAAAAATGTGATACACTTAGTTCATTATTTGGGAAAGGTGGTGAGAAGTATGAAACAGTACGAAGTCCTTATGGCGAAGGAATTATTTCGCGGCAGTGACATCATACGCCGTTTTTCTTACAAAGTGGCCAGCGCAGGGGATAACTATGCCCATTTTTACAAACGGATTGTTTTGTATGCTGCTCACCATGTAGAGTATCGCCCGGCGGTATGACAGGGATATAGTCCTGCCATGAAACGGTGCTGAATACCAGGAGGACTTTGCGATGCAATGCCCTGTGCAGACAAAACGGTCTGCGCAGGGTATTTTTATGCCCTAAAATCGGATATGTTTGGCGAGAATGTTTTGTAATCGCCAATGACGATCAACTGTGAAGGGAGAGAAATAAAATGTTTGGAAAATACAAAATGACTGCCCGAATGTCTGCGCGAACGAGGACAAACGGCGGTCTGCTATACCTTGTACCGGAGATATTCATGCGTCTGGTATATCTGGTGCCCCTTTTGTTTATCTGGAGAGTGCTGGCGGGGAACGGAATAGAGGTGGAGATGTCGGTTTCACAGCTGTTAAGCTATACTTATGTCAACGCTCTGGCGGCGGATATGATGATAGTAAATACCTGCTTGTCAGCTTGGGATTTTGATACCAGGAGCATGGAAATGTTTACCCGTCCCATGCCGGTATTCGGGCAGGTAATCGCGAGGACAGTGGGAGAGTGGGTGCCGATGCTGATCCTGTTTTCGGTACCCATGCTGCTGCTGGCCCCCGCTTTTGGGATAGGGGTACTTCCCAAAACCCTTTGGGCGGTTCCGTCCCTGCTGTTAAGCATATCTCTGGGGTTTGCGTTTGAATTCATATTTTATTGTGTCACGGTCAGACTGCGCAATGTCTCCTGGCTCACTTATGTGATCAGAAGCGCGATCGTATCCTTTTTTTCGGGGACGGTGATACCCTTCCGAATTCTGCCTTTCGGTATGGACAGATGGATTCAATACCAGCCTTTCGGAAGTCTTGGGGGAGCCTTTCTGTCATTGTATGTGGGCAGCGCTGATGCTGCCGGAGTTTTGTATGTGCAGCTCTTTTGGAACGTAGTAATGTGGGCCGTCGCAGTGTTTTGGTTCCGAAGGTCAAGAGAGAGGATGGTGAGTTTTGGTGGATAACAGAGTCTCGTTAAAGAGATATTTTAAACTGCTGGGAATATATGCGAGGATGGATCTGGCTTCCCTGATGCGGGACGGAAAGTTTATGGCTCTTGTCATAGCGGCGGATCTGATCTCCAACATATCAGCCGTCTCCGGAATATTTTTACTGGCATGGAAATTCGGCGGGATCGGCGGCATGGATCGGTTTGAGGTCCTGTTTATGCTGGCATACGGCAATATCGTCATGGGTTTTCTGAATATGATGGGTGGCAGCAACGCTTTGTTTCCCAGCAGGATCATCGGCAGGGGACAGTGGGAGCACATGTTTGTCATGCCCCTTCCCTATGGGGTGCAGCTTACGGTGGGGATTTTCCCTTTTACCGGCTCCAGCACCTTATTATCGGGAGTCGGATTGTTGATCGTGGCCCTGTGCAATATGAAGACGTCTCTGCCATGGTGGTGGCCGGGGCTGCTGGTTATGTTGCTGGCAGTCAGCATGGTGATCGTAGTGTCGCTCTCGTATTTGCTTTCCAGCCTTGCTTTTTATGCGCCGGTGCAGTGCGAGGAAATATCCTCCACAGTGATATACAGCGTGGAGCGCACCATGACATTTCCTTTGTCCGGTATGCCGGCATATATTCGGTATCCGCTGCTGACTCTTTTCCCCGCAGGGCTTACGGCGTGGTTTCCCACAATGATATTGTTGGGAAAGACGACTGCGTTTGAAACTTTTTATCCCACTGTGTTTGCGCTTTTTGCAGCGCTTACTGCAGCATATTTTTTTAAGAAAGGATTTCGATACTATGTTAAAAAAGGAATTAACAGATATGTCTCAGGCGGACATCGCTCTTAAGCATAGGGCGGTAATTGTTGAATCCGTCAGCAAAATATTTACACAATGGCAGAGAAAGGAGGAGGGCAGAAACCTTTTCAGACAGCAAAAAAAGGCGGTGGCTGCGCTTGAAGACATTAACTTTCAAATAAAGCGGGGCGAATTCGTGGCGTATGCGGGGCCTAACGGAGCGGGCAAAAGTACGACCATGAAACTGCTGTCCGGTATGCTGCAGCCCACACAAGGAAGGATCTCTGTGTTGGGCATGTCGCCGGAGAAGGACAGAATCGCGCTCATGAAAAAAATCGGGGTTTTGTTTGGAAACAGGACGGAGCTTTGGTGGGATCACCCGGTAATCCAGAGCTTTGAATGGAAAAAGGTAGTCTGGGATATCCCGGACCAGGTCTATAAGAGGAATCTGGAAAGGATGAGGGAACTTCTGGAAATGGACGGTATTCTGAACACCTTTGCCAGAGAACTGTCACTGGGACAGCGGATGAGGGCGGATCTGGCCATGATGCTGCTGCACTCGCCTGAGCTGATCCTGTTGGATGAGCCGACGCTTGGTCTGGATGTGGTAGCGAAGCGTCAGATGATAGAGTTTCTGAAAAAGATAAATCGGGAGGATGGCGTTACAATTCTGGTGACGAGTCATGATATGGATGACCTCGAGGAGATGGCGCAGAGAATCATGATGATCTCAAAGGGAAAGCTTGCCTATGACGGGGATTTCGACGGACTGCGTCTGCTGACAGGAAACATGACGCATTTCACGGTTACTACGGACGGCAGAAAGCCGGAGCTTGCGGGCTGCCGACTGCTGGGCGGAAAGCATGGAGTCTTTGAATTTGAAACGGATCTGTCCCATACGCCCATACGGCTTTTGCTGGAAATGTTGTCCCGGACTGACGGAATCAGGGATGTGGAGATCCGGCGGGCTCCCATCGAACAGATCATCGCGCAGTTGTATCAATCATGGAAGAGCGAAAAAAATTGATGGGATGAGGAAAACGGGGGTTCATCACAGCAGGTGATGAGCCCCTTTAGCACAGGCGGAAATACGGCATATTATATTTTAAGCAAGTTATAGTATAAAGGAGAATACTATATGAAACGATGCGTTCCATTGGAACCCGCCGCAGAGGCTGTCTGCGATCAAAGCTCGATGCCTCCGCTTATTTTTCAGATGCCGCCCAAGGATGGTAGAAAAGCATTGGAGGAAATGCAGGATACGCCGGTATATAAGCATCCGGCCGAGATATCTTCAATGTGTATAAATACCGGAATGTGGGGCAGTATACCGGTATATTTTATTGCTCCCAAGAGCGCAAAAATCAGAAATATTATATTTTATATACATGGCGCAGGCTGGGTATTCGGCAGTTTCCATACACACGAAAAGTTAGTCAGAGAGCTCTCGGCAAGGACAAATTCGCTTGTCATATTTCCTGAATACAGCCGATCACCGGAAGCAAAATATCCTACAGCCATCGAACAGAGTTATTTTGTTCTTTCTCATATAAAGGATATTATAGGAAACCGCTTTTCTATGGTCGACGGCACTACACTCATGGTTGCAGGCGACAGCGTGGGTGGAAACATGGCAATTGCCGTGACTCTGATGTCAGTGATGCGGCATGGCCCGCGTATTCAAAAGCTGTTATTGTATTATCCCGTAACAAATGCTTGCTTTGACACGCCAAGTTATTGTCAATTTGCAGTGGACTATTATTTGTATCGGGAAGGGATGAAATGGTTTTGGCAGCAATATACATCTTCTATGGAGGATCGTAATAAGATAACCGCGTCTCCTCTTCGAGCGGGAAAGGATTGTTTAAAACATTTTCCTCCCACCATGATCATAAACGGACAGGCGGATGTCTTGCGCAGCGAAGGAGAAGCCTTCGGTGAAAAGCTTCGATGCGCCGGCGTGGAGGTAACAGCTCTGCGGGTACAGGGTGCCATTCACGATTTTGTAATGCTGAATGCGCTGGACCGGACAAATGCCTGCCGCATCGCTATGGATGCGTCAACGGAGTGGATTAACCGGAAATTACCCTGTGATCCGCAGACAGACTGCGGGAAAGAAAATTAGAATATTGCTGATTGATATTCCGGCTGCGCAACATGGGTGGATGTATGTAAGGGATATTAGCGAGCAGGCTATGTCAACACAGTGATTTTTACCGTGAACTCCTGCTTATCGCAATGTACCGTACAACTGCCGTTGTATTTGCTGGCGATCCGTTTCATAATATCAATGCCGTACCCGTGGGCTTTTTTATCTTTTTTGGTAGAGGAGACCCGGCCTCCCTGAACGGGCACTTTTCGGAGTACGGGATTGACGATCTGTATTGTCGTATAGTTGCAGGTGGTGTGCACCTTGGTGCGGATATAGGCGTTTTCTTGAGAACGGCAGGCCTCAATGGCATTGTCGTAGGCGTTGGACAGAATGCTACAGATATCCGGGGCCTCCAGAGCATCGAAACCGGACAGAGAGCCGGAAAAGGAAAAGTCTATGCCATGTTTCTCGCAGACTTTTATCTTGGAGCTGACCACCAGGTCGGCCACCTTGTTGCCGGTAAGTATTCTGCTGCCGGAGGGAACCGTTTCACGGCTGAGTTGTTCCGCGTACTTTTTCACTTCTCTGTAATTGCCCTCCTGGCACAGCGTCTGTATCGTGACCATGTGGTTGGTGAGATCATGGCGCATACGCCGCGACTGTTCTTCTTGCTCTTTTACATCCTGCAGGGCCTCCAGCTGTAGCTGTAGATATTCTGTCTGGCTCCTGGCCAGCGCCTCACGGTATATCCGCATGCGGGAGGCTATCACACCGTACAGAAAATAGCCGTTGCCAAGCACAAAGGCCCCCAGAAAGATCGTCAGAAAGACATAGTGCTTTACCGGGTCAAGTTGCGCATGGAATAAAAAGATAACAAGTCCCGCATCGATGAAGGAAAAGAAGGCAAGAACGATACTGCCCACGATCTCCCCCGGGCGAAAATGCAGGCCGGTCTGATATTTGTGAAGGATGCTGCCCAGAAAAACCAGAGTTCCCAGAAAAAGGACATCTGTTATTAATCCAAACCAGGTGCATGTGTGGTCGGGGAAAATGGGAATAAGGCTGTTAGGCATGATGTAGCTAAGCAACAGCATTGGAGTTACCATCAGCGTATAGAAGATGGCTATGGCAGCCAGGAGACGCAGCAGATCGGAGAGACGCTTTCTGCTGAGCAGCAAAACCGTCAGTATAAGTTCTCCCAGCATTATGAGCAGAGGCAGTACTTCTCCGTCGGTGACCCTATTGATTAAAACCGTTCCCAATATGCAGATACCGGAGCAAAATAGCACATTCCGGAAACGCAGATTCATATGGGCAGAGCATATGTATTGGGTCAGGAGAATCAGTATCCAAAATTCCATCAGATTGACAGTGATGTCAAGCGGCAGGTATTTCATGCGTATATATCTCCTTCGATGTAGGCCTTTAGTGAAAGTTCAAATTCCCTGCTCTTTCTGCGGCTCACAGGCAGAGTCTGTCCGCTGTCCAGCGTCAGTCTCTGCCTGTCGTATTCCCTGACATGGGACAGGTTGACCAGGAATTTGCGGTGGACGCGAAAGAAGAACGTTTCTGGGAGCAGGCTCTGCAGTTCATTAAGGCTTTTCCGCAGGGTGATAACGTCGTCCAGACAAAATAGGACCGTCTCCTTGTCTGCGGTTTCCAGATACAGGATTTCCGGTATATGCAGCAGAAGATTGCATTCCGGAGTACTTAGCAGTAGAGTCTGGGCTGAATCGTTTAGCTTTTTGCGTATCTCGTTCATGATAAGGTGCAGGTCATTCTCCACCACGGGCTTTAACAGATAGCGGAACGCATTCACCCTGTAGCCCTCGGGGGCATATTCCAGGTAGGAGGTTATAAAGACCAGGATGGCATACTTGTCCCGCTCTCTGATTTTTCTTGCCAGCTCCATGCCGTTTATGGGAGCTATAAGGATATCCAGAAAAAATACGTCATACCGTTCCCCGGCAGCAATTTTTTCAAGCAATTCCACAGGGGAGAGGAAACAATCCACCACACAGTCATGTTGTTGCCACAGAAATTGGTATATTTTCCTGACAAATACCTCTTCGTCATCACAGATTGCGATCCTCATATGTACTCCATTCTGTAATAAATCTTCAAAGCCACTCTAGCATACTTCATTTGTCCCGTCAAGAGATCCGTTGCCGCATAAGGACTCCAAATATTGTAATATGGCGTTCTATGACCGCTCGCGCCGTTTTTGACACCGTTTGCGAAATGATAAAAACAGAGAGTATTTTAAATTATAATATAAGTGGATTTTATCATAAATAGATGCCAGGTTTTCGGTACAGATATGGGCGGAGACGGGGAGGTGGACGCCGGGATAAGAGGAGTTAAAGGCACCGCCTGCCAAGTCAGGAGAAACAGAGGAGGAAAAGAAATGGACAAAACATTTGAGGAGCGATTGGAGAGATACAGGGCAAAATGATCCTGGCATGTATGGACTACGCCGGTAACAGGGCGGAACGCATATACATATATGTGTCCCGTGAAGGCAGCAGTATCAATGGACAGGTGGTGGAAAGGCATTAGCTGGGAGAGGGATATGACGTCTCGCCGAAGCGTCAGTTCGCCTGTCTTGGTATATTGAGATCGTGCATACATGAGGCGGAGGACATGTGTAAGGGATTTGGCAAAGATATGCCACGCCATGCGCCGGATAATACCCTCTTGATTATTGCGCGGGCAGGGCTTATAATGTTGCGTATGAGGAAGGTTCTGGCAGTTCCTGGCCGGACGTCTGACGGATATGGAGAGATAAGGATGGCAGATAGAATAACAGTCGGTTGCCTGCGTGAAGACCTGGCGGTATGCCCGGGCTGCGGCAGCAGGAACATTGTGGGAAGAGACAGGGAATATTGTCACTGCGGCCAGTGCGGTCAGGCTTTGGAGATCCGCCTGGTCAGCAAGGTAGCGGCCGCCGGGGAAGAGACCGGGGAACAGAAGGAATTTGAGCAGATGTCCCTGTTTTGAGCGGCATATGGACGGACGGCGGTCCAAAACTAGCGGACAAAGGCGGATTACCCTGCCGGAAACGTGGCGGCAGGCCGAGTTTAAGAGCAGGGAGTCTTAATATATTTAAGGAGAGTATATGGCACAGACAGGTAAAAGCATCGCGATACCGGCGATTTTGAAAGTGGGGAAGGGCGCACTGGAAAATATCGGCGGTTATCTGCGGGAAGAGAACTTTAAGACTGCGGTGATCTATTTCGGAAACGGGCTGATCGAGTTGTTCGGCGTAAAAGTCATGGATTCCTTGAGGGAGGCCGGTATAGAGGTACTTGAGTACCGGGAGATTGACACCGTATGTATCGATGATATTGTGGAGATGGCGTTTACGCTGCCAAATAATGTGCAGACGATCATCGCTGTCGGCGGGGGCAAAGTGATCGACGCGGGGAAATACGCGGCGTTTTTGCGGGGGCTGCCCTTTGTCAGCGTACCCACTTCCAGTTCCAGCGACGGTTTTTCCAGTGCCAGCGCGTCTCTGGTCGTGGAGGGCAGACGAACCTCCGTACCGGCCAGGCTGGCTTACGGCATCATAGTGGATACGGAAGTGATCCGCACGGCCCCGGAGCGGTTTATCTATTCAGGGATCGGCGATATGGTGTCCAAGATCACTGCGCTGTACGACTGGCTGTTCGAGGCCAGGGCTGGTTATGCCCAGATCAATGATTTCGCGGTGATGATTGCAAAAAAGGCGGTGAACAGCTTTGTGCGGACGCCCTTTCAGAGCATCCAGGAGGAATTGTTCTTGAAAGAATTGCTGGACTCTCTGGCCATGAGCGGTATCGCCAATGAGATCGCGGGCAGCAGCGCTCCAACCAGCGGCAGTGAACATCTGATCTCTCACGCGCTGGATAAAATGTTGGAACAGCCTCAGCTCCACGGTATACAGGTGGGCATAGCCACCTATCTGATGGCAAGAGTGCAGCAGCACCGCCACGTCAGGGTAAATACGATCTTTACCGATACCGGGTTCTGGAAGTATGTGGAAACTCTTGGTATGAGAAAAGAAGATTTTGCCAAAGCTATAGATATGGCGCCCTCCATCAAACCTCACAGACATACCTATCTGCATGAGGGGCAATATCGTGAGCAGGCTAAGCGTCTGCTCTCGGAGGACGATATATTAAGCAGGATTTTGGTTTGATAGGGGGTGAGCGTTCTGAAAGTGCTCAAAAGAATATTTTACGGATTCTGTATATTGGTGATTTTGCTCTGTGCCGTGATGGTGGGGCTGGCTTTTTCTCCCGATGCCACAGAGAAATTGGCGGATATACTGTACGGAGAAAATCGGGATAACGGGGTAGTGGACGTGGTGGATAAGCCTGACACACAGCCGGGCGATCAGGAGGAGCAGGGGCCGGCAGAGTCCACGGAGCCCGCGGAGACACCGCAGCCCACCATAGCGCCCGAGCATATGGATCATCCTTTGACATGGGAACCCAAAAGTACGCCGGAGCCTTTTTACACGCCGGCACCGGACAGTAACCCGGCTCCTGATGTAAACGGAATGGTGATCAATATTTACGCGGTGAAAAACGGCGGCACGGCCCAGCAGGCGCCCAGCTATGTGATACCATCCGGCGACTCGGTGGAAGCGCCCAAGGAACTGGCCGACAAAACCGGATATACTCCGGTGGAGGAAAAGACTACGGAGCTAAGTGCCGAGGAGGCCGACAAGCTCAGAAAAGAACTTACGCTGGGGGATACCGGTACAGCGCTGTATTTTGACAGTCTATACTATCCTTATTATTATCTGCTGGACGAGACAGGACAGACCCTGTACCGACAGATTTACGCCAATGCCAACGGTATGATCAAAACTTTTATGCCCTGTCAGGACATAACTGTGAATGCGCTTAAAACCGTGTTTGAGGCGGTTTACAACGATCATCCCGAGCTGTTTTGGCTGGAGACCGGCTATAGCTGCCGCTACAGCCGCAGCGGGAAATGCGTGGAGATTACGTTGCAGTACAGCGTGGAGAGCGCGGAACTGGCGGAATTCCGGTCCACTTTTGAAACGCAGGTAAACAGGATACTGAATCAGGCATGGAATCTGCCCGATGATTACGAGAAAGAGAAGTATGTTCACAACAAACTGTTGGAGCTGGTGGAATATCAGAGCGGCGCTCCCATGAGCCAGAGCGCTTACAGCGCGTTGGTAAACGGCAAGACGGTCTGCGCCGGATATTCCAGAGCGTTCCAGTATCTGATGCAGCAGTTGGGAATTCCCTGTTATTATTGCACAGGTTATTCCGGGGAGAACCATGCGTGGAATATCGTTTATCTCTATGGGGAATATTACAATGTGGATCTGACCTGGGACGATACAGAGCCCACCACCTATGATTTCTTTAACAAGACGGACGCGGATTATGCAGACACCCATGTGCGCAGAGGTCTGGCACAAAAACTTCCGGCATGTGAGGGTGTCAGCTACCGAAATCTGGAGGAGACTCTAGGCGAGGCGGAGCCCACACCTACGCCCGCGCCCCGGGCCACACCAGCGCCCACCGGCGAGCCGGACAATCCGATGATATCGCCGGAACTGGAGGAGTATTACAGGGATTGCGGACAGAAGATCATTGATAACGGACTGGGCAGTTTCACCTTTGTACAGGAGATTGATGCCGGATTGTGGCAGGAATTGTGGGATGCCTATAACAACGGCAATATATCGGACAGCTTTTTAATACGGGCCATGAACCGTTTGGGCGGCAGTTCCTGCAGCGTACAGATACAGTGCAATACAGCCGCAAACGGCGGATACCGCCTCACCCATACGGTCTATATACAATAAGAATACCATGACCTTCCACACTATAAATAACATATGATATAAAAGGAATTTCGGACGAAAGCGTACCGGCCCCCGTAAGTTAGACCCAAAATCTAACGAACGGGGGCCGGTATTTTTAGGCATATATCACTTGTCCCATCATATATTGAGATAGGGAGGTGCTGGGTATGCATAAAAATCTGGCGGATATTTTTCCGGCTGCGTACAGAATTTATTTCAGGACTGCCGCGGGGCGCGGGGAGCAGGTCAGCGAGATCCGTCTGCGCGCCTCCAGGCCGGCCATTTTGATGGAGGGCGTCAAGGAATACTTTCTGAAAGAGGATGGAGCGTATACGGAACATATGGAACAGGCCTGGCATCCCGATAGACAGGCCCTGGAGGAGATCGTCAGCCATCTGTGCCAGTATTCCCTGTATGCGTATGAGGACGAGCTGCGCCAGGGATATATCACCATCGAGGGAGGACATCGGGTGGGGATCGTGGGACAGGCGGTGCAGGAGGGCGTAGGCGCTATCCGCACCATCAAATATATCTCCGCTCTGAATATTCGGATAGCGCATCAGATTCTGGGTGCCGCCAACCCGGTATTGCCCTATATTTATAAGAACGGCAGTATGTATAATACGCTGATCGTATCCCCGCCGGGATGCGGTAAGACAACATTGCTGCGGGATATGGTGAGACAGATTTCGGGGGGCAACGCCTACGGACCGGCCCGGACAGTGGGAGTGGTGGACGAGCGCTCGGAGATCGCAGGCTGTTATATGGGGCAGCCACAGAACGATCTGGGGCCTCGCAGCGACGTGCTGGACGCCTGCCCCAAAGCTCTGGGAATGATGATATTGCTGCGCAGTATGTCGCCAGCGGTGCTGGCGGTGGATGAGCTGGGCAGCAGCGAGGAGATACGGGCAGTGAGAATGGCCGCTTCCTGCGGCGTCAGTCTGATGGCTACCATACACGGCATGGACATGCAGGATGTGCAGGGAAAGTCGGAGATGGGGGCACTGCTGACAGAGGGCATATTCACTTGTATGCTGGTGCTGAAAAGGGACAGGCAGGGACGGTGCCGGGTGGGACAGGTACTTCACCGCAGACGGATGGACGGCATATGGGAGGAGGTGGCAAGAGATGATACGGCTGGCAGGATTTAGCATGATCGGTTTAAGCTGCAGCGGATTGGGTGTATGGTATGCCTGGCAGCTAAGGCAGCGCCTGGAACATCTTCATGCCATGAACCGTATCATTGAATTGCTGGTCAGCCTGCTGCAGTATGGAAAAAGTACCCTGCCGGAATGCTGCCGCCAGCTGGCCGCTCAGGCGCAGGAGCCGTACAGGCAGGCCTTTACGCAGGTGTATCAGTTGATGGCGGAAAACAAAGGGGACAGTTTTGCGGAGGTGTACGCGGAGATCATGGGAAAGGCGTTAAAGGGGATCAACGCGCTGAAGGAGCAGGACAGGCAACTGTTTCTGCAATGTGTCCTTCAGCAGGGCTGCGGCGATACCGAGACGGGAATACGGTTGATCCGCCGACAGCAGGAACTGCTGAAAGAGCGTATCACCCGGCTGGAGGCGGAACATCGGGAAAAAAGCCGGATGGCTGTAGGGCTGGGGACCCTGGGCGGAATCCTGCTCATTATCATACTGCTGTAACGGCGGAAAACAAAATGGAGCAATTTGCCGGGCCGTCCTGGGAGTTGCGGGAATAAGGAAAGTGTGGGTATGGGTGTGAGTCTGATATTTAAAATTGCGGCAGTGGGAATACTGGTTACAATATTGAGTCAGGTACTCAAACATAGCGGCAGGGAAGAACATGCCTTTCTCATCAGCCTGGCGGGTCTGATTTTGGTGCTGACCTGGATCGTTCCCTATATATATGATCTGTTTACCACGATACAGTCTTTGTTTGATCTTGCATAACAGATGGTTTTAAATAGGAGAGTTGGCTTATGTCAGAACTTATCAAGATAGGCATACTGGGGATTCTGGGGGTTATGGTAGCCCTGCAGTTTAAGTCTACCCGGCCTGAGTATGGGGTATATATGGGGCTGGTGATCAGCATTCTGATATTTGCGTATGCGGTGCGCCAGTTTTCCGCCGTACTGGAAAAGTTTTCGCTGATACGGCAGTTTCTGGGCAGCAGCCAGAGCTACCTGTCAATCCTACTCAAAATAACGGGCGTTACATATATTTGTGAGTTCAGCGCCGGGATATGTAAGGATGCGGGATATGGGGCGGTGGCGGAGCAGATCGAGATATTGGGCAAACTGTCGGTGATGTTTGCCGGGCTGCCCATTCTGCTGGCGGTTATGGAACAGATACAGGGATTCATGCGCTGAAACAGGGACGCGCAATGACAGGGGTACGGCCGTAGCTGGCGTTGACAGCTACAGCTACGCGGAAATGGGGAGAGCATGGAAGGACTGGATATAATATGGCAGGAATACGGACTGGACCAGCTGCAGCAGGGGTTGTCCGATCTGTTTCCGGGGAACGCGTTTTCCCTGCGGCAGGTTTTTTCCCAGATTATGCAAGGGGATGTTATGGGAGCCATCCGTGATATCCTGAATGCTATGCTGGGGGATATAGGGGGGCAGCTGGCAGGTATGCGCAATGTGATGCTGTGGCTGGTGATGCTGGGGCTGGTATCGGCGCTGATGAGCCATTTTATGGAAATATTTGACAAACATCAGATTGCGGACATCAGCTTTTATTTTATGTATCTGTTATTGACGGCAGTGCTGTTGACAAGTTTCGGACAAACAGTGCAGGTGGCATCGGATACAATGGAAAATATCCTGGTGTTTATACGTCTGTTGGTGCCCACCTATCTGATGGCGGTGGGGGTGGCAAGCGGAACCGCCACGGCAGGTGCCAGCTATCAGCTGGTACTGCTTTTGATCTATGGAGTGGAGCAGGTGCTGGTGGGCGGGCTGCTGCCCTTCGTATACAGCTATGTTTTGCTGGCGGTGGTAAATGGCGTATGGATCGAGGAGAAATTGTCTCTGCTGATGGAACTGCTGGAAAGGGCCATCAAGGCGGCGCTTAAAGCGATTATTGGCGTAGTCACAGGGATCAGTGTATTTCAATCTATAATAACACCGGTTATTGACACTGCGAAAACCTCTGTGCTGCAAAAGATCGTGTCGGCTATTCCGGGGATTGGCGGGGCGGCGGACAGTATGGCCTCGATGGTGATCGGATCTGCCGTGGTGATCAAGAACAGCATCGGTGTGGTGCTGCTGATCCTGTTGGTGAGCATGTGTTTGGCCCCGCTTCTGAGAATACTGCTGACAGCCTGTTGTCTGAAACTCGCGGCGGCGGTCATGGGTATCGTCAGCGACAAGCGGATTACGGCCTGTGCCAACAAAGTGGGCGAGGGCAGTATGATGTTGCTTAAGGTCACAGGTACGGCGCTGCTGCTGTTTTTGATCAGTATTGCCGTTGTGGCTGTCTCTACCAATCACGGGCTATAAGCAGACAGAGCTTATATATATGGAGGAGAATATGTTGGATGCGCTACTTGCAAGTTTACAACAGATGAGTGTGTTTATGATATGCGCCCAGGCTTTGATCTATTTTAAGCCTAAGGGTTCCTATGAAAAATATCTCAAGCTGCTGGTGAGCGCCATGGTTCTGGTACAGCTTTTGGGACCTGTGCAGGCTCTTCTGTCCGGTGGCGGACAGAGTCTGGAGGAGCGTATCGCGTTTTATACCAGCTCCTTTGAACAGGGGATGGGAGAGGCGGCGCTGGAAGAGTACCGAGTGGAGCAGATACGCAGGCAGCTGCTGACGTCCCAGATCAGCGCGCAGATGGAAACATGGAGTATGGAGACGGAGAGCGGAACAGGGGAGGAGGAGTATGCGGAGCAGGAGAAGGTGGACGAGGTCCGTGTTCAGATCGATCCTGTGATCGTAGAAATCCCGTAAACGGCGATAAGCAGGACTCTGCCAATTGCTGTGCGCAATACCGCCCAGGGTATATCGGCATGTGAGAATGCGGTAAATATAGCCTATGTATGGAGAGGGAAATATGGAGGAGAAGATTAAAAGCCGAATGACCAAATGGCTTAAAAAAGACAATCTGCTGATCCTGTTGCTTGCCGGCGTGCTGCTGGTGGTAATAGCGTTACCCACGGAAAAAAACGGCGGGGGAGGGCAGGATACCGGACAGAGCCGGGAGAACACGGGCGGCGCGGCCCAAGATGTTTCCTCTTCCGTAACGGGTTTTTCCGATACAGAGGAATATGCGGCCTATCTGGAGAGACGGCTGGAAAACACCCTTTCTCAAGTGAGCGGCGTGGGCGAGGTTCAGGTGATGATCACGCTGGAGGCTACTCGGGAGCTTGTGCTGGAGAAGGACAGGGAGGTACAGAGCAACAGTACCACCGAGGAGGACAGCCAGGGGGGAAACCGCTATTCCCAGCAGATCAGCAGAGCGGAGAGCACGGTATATCACAGCTCCGGCAACAACGAGCCGTATGTGGTAAAAACTCTGATGCCCCGGGTGGAGGGAGTGGTAGTGGTGGCTCAAGGGGCCGGAACAGGCAACATCAACAGAAATATAACGGATATGGTGCAGGCACTTTTCGATGTGGAGGCGCATAAGGTAAAGGTGGTGAAAATGGACAGCGATGTGAATATATCTGAATAAGCCCTCATACAATGAACTAGTAAAAGAAGAGAGCATAGAAAAGGGAGAAAAGTGTGAAAAACTTAATCAAAAAGAATCAGCTAATGATTACCGCTCTTGCGATCATGCTGGCCATTGCGGGCTATCTGCAGTTTGCGGGGACCAATCTGGACGAGGAATTTCTGGGAGACAACGGGAAGACGGCAGAGGTTACAAATACGGATGGGGTGATCACGGACAATGTGGTGGCAGGACAGTATGACATAAGCGATATCGACGGCATGCTGGATCTGTCGGAGGCTGATCTGGTGGCATCTTCCGTAACGGAGATCGACAGTCTGGACACGGACGGGGACGTGATCGCCGAGAATTATCTGGATTCGGATATGGTGGTGGGAGAGGCCCAGCCTGCGGAAGGCGAAGTGCCGGGCGAAGCGGTATTTTCCTCCTCCAATGGCGTAGCCATGTTATCTGAAGCCAAGCTGTTAAAAGAACAGGTTAGAGCAAAGAACAAGGAGACACTTATGGAGATCATCAACAGTGACGGTCTCTCCGATGAACAGAAACAGGAGGCGGTGAACACCATGGTACAGATGACCGCCATCGCGGAGAAAGAGGCGGCGGCTGAGATACTTCTGGAGGCCAAAGGGTTCTCGGATGTTGTAGTCAGCATCAATGACGGAGCTGTGGACGTGGTGGTAAACGCTCTGACCCTGACGGACGTACAGAGGGCACAGATCGAGGATATCGTCAAGCGCAAGACGGAGATCGGCGCGGAGAATATCATTATCAGCACGGTGGTACAGGAATAATTTAGTGTACATTACATAAAAATGTGGTATACTGAGAAAAACGCCCTGCGTTTTCTCTTCTGAAAAGAGATGTGCGCAAAAGCGCACGGAAATAAGGTATACTGAGAAAAACGCCCTGCGTTTTCTCTTCTGAAAGGGATGTGCGCAAAGCCATAAGCGGATTTTACGAAAGGTGAGGAAATAATATTGAGCAACAAACGAGTGTTTTTGATCGTGCTGGACAGTTTTGGGATCGGGGAGATGGCGGACGCGCCGCAGTACGGGGATGAAAATGTGAACACCCTGCGCAGCGTGGCAGCCAGCTCCTGTTTCCGTGTACCGAATCTGGAGCGGTTGGGGCTGTTTCAGATCGACGGGGTGGCGGAGGAACCGGCCATACGTAGTCTTGCCACAGTGGATAAGGCCCAGGTGATCGGCAGATATGCCAGAATGGCGGAGCGCTCCCGGGGCAAGGATACCACCATAGGGCACTGGGAGATAGCGGGACTGGTGTCACACCGTCCTCTGCCCACTTATCCCCAGGGATTCCCCAAGGAGGTGCTGGAGGAGTTTAGCCGCCGCACCGGCAGAGGGGTGCTGTGCAATCTGCCCTATTCCGGGACTCAGGTGATACAGGAGTACGGGGATGCCCATATGCGCACGGGAGATCTGATCGTGTATACTTCGGCGGACAGCGTATTTCAGATTGCCGCCCACGAGGAGATCGTCCCGGTGGAGCAGCTGTATGCCTACTGCCGCATGGCCCGGGAGATATTGCAGGGTGAGCATGGCGTGGGCCGGGTGATCGCCAGACCCTTTGTGGGCCCGGCGGGCGGTATGTTTACCAGAACGCCCCGCAGGCACGATTTTTCTCTGGAGCCGCCGGGCGTGACCATGTTGGATCAGCTGTCCCAGGCGGGGAAAAGCGTGATCGCGGTGGGTAAGATACAGGATATATTCGCAGGAAAGGGTATCACTGAGCATGTGTATACCGGAGGCAATGAGGAGGGGATTTCCCGGACTCTGGAGTATTTGGACAGGGATTTTGAAGGGCTTTGTTTTGTAAATCTGGTGGATTACGATATGCTGTACGGACACCGCCGGGATGTGGAGGGCTATGCCCGGGCGCTGAGCGATTTTGATGAAAAGCTGCCTGAGATCATGGAGAAAATGGGACCGGAGGATCTGCTGATGATCACGGCGGACCACGGCTGCGACCCGGCTTACACCAGGACCACCGATCATACCCGGGAGTATACGCCGTTCCTGCTGTATGGCAGGAATGTGATACCCGGTAACATGGGCACCAGAGACACTTTCGCGGATATCGGAGCTACTGTGCTGCAGTATTTTGGTATCCGGCCGGAGATTGACGGGGAAGGGATGTTTCCCCATTAAGCGGCCTGATGTGGATCACTGATTAATGTAGGCTCGCAGGGAATACGCGGAACGGAAGATCAGCGTAACAGAAGTTCTGAGGAAATCTAAGACAGCGTGTTCCCGGAAAG
>ERZ777305.1914-NODE-1914-length-20638-cov-7.126366_pt1 | contig 20638 bp, 13 predicted proteins | sample MGYA00374965_ERZ777305 | MGnify/ENA primary metagenome ERZ777305 (study PRJEB29328, sample SAMD00013331) | mouse gut metagenome | study: EMG produced TPA metagenomics assembly of the Metagenome analysis of fecal microbiota from mouse which was promoted... | reverse complement strand
CCGATGGGGAGGCGTCCGGCCCGCGCGACCCTGCGGGTCGCAGGAACTCGGCCTTTAGGGTAGAGGCTGCCATTTCGGGGTGCCCGAAGGCACCGTTTATTCCGAGAGGCAACGCAACTGACGACCGTTGGCTCGGTAGTATGCGTCGCCGGGATCGAGAGACTGCGGGCCGAACCACAAAATTCGCCCGTAGATACCGTCCGCTGTCGAAGACCAACTGGAACCGTAGTTACCGATACCACCCTGCGCGCCCGTATTGGTATCGCGGTAACCCGGGGCGGGGATTTGATTTCGCGCGTCTTGGGAAATCTTGCTTCAGTCGCCCGCAGGAATTTCATCTCGATTTTGCTCACCGCAAAACGAGTGAAATTCCTCTTTAAGCGAAGCGGGCGACTGTCGAGCCTCGATCCGGACGGAACTGCCCTCGGGCCGGGCAGGCCCCACGTCCCGTGGACGGGAAATGCTTCGCATTTCTGCGGCTGTGTCGGCCCAATCATTCGTTGATTGGGGTAGCCCCAGCCAGTAAAACACCCTGTGGGTGCGTTTATTCCGAAAGGAAACTCAGAGGGCAGCTTTAGTTCGAGCTCTCCTTCGTTGAGGTGTCGGAACCGTTGCCGGAGGAAGAGGAGGGCTCTTGCCGGGCGGCTTGAGAACGGCTGTTGACCACCCGATCCGTGATGTAGACCGTGAAGATCGGAAGCATCATCATGCCGGCGGCAGCCAGAAAAACCGAGAGAATCTTCCCGATCGGCGTGACGGCGACGATGTTCGAGCCGACCGTCGTCAGATCCATCGCCGCCCACCACAACGCATCCTCGTAGGTCTTTATGTCCGGGTTGATCCCGCGCTCGGCGACGAAGAAAATCAGACTCGTGAAGTAGGTCGTCGCCGTCAGAATCGCCAGGTACGAAACCATCAGACTCGTCGCGCTCCGATGGGTGAACCAGCGGGTGATGACGACCAGACCGTAGCCCCCCCGAAGCAGCGGTACGAAGCCCAGCAGGTAGTGAATCTCGTGCGGAATGTTCCACTGGGTGTAGTGGACGATGTTCAGAAACGGAATCGAAAACAGCAGAAACAGCAAATTGTGCCGGACGAAACGGCCTTTGCGCGGGGCGATGATCCAGCGAACCAGAAAGTCGAGGATGAAGATCGAACAGACGACCAGCTGGATCGTGAGCGTCATCGGGCTGTCGGGGCGGTAGCGGCCGACCGTCAGGATGTCGTACGACAGCGAGGCGATGATGGCCAGCGAACCGAGCAGGACGAGGATATTGAGCCAATCGATGATGCGTCTGTCGACCGGGCTGAGACGGAGGTCTTTCATAACGGGGCGACGATGTGTTTACGCTCTCCGCAAGCCGCAAAAACAGTGCCACCGTGCGTTGCGTTGCGGGACGGATGGGGGGGGGCGGGCGGCGGATAATTCGGAAACGAACTGTAATTTTGTCGTTCGATCTCTCTGTGCTCTTATGATTAAAGCCTGTTTTTTCGACATCGACGGCACGCTGGTCAGCTTCCGCGACCATGCGGTGCCGCTCTCGACCCGGCGAGCGCTGGAACAGCTCCGGCAGCGCGGCGTGAAACTTTTTATCGCTTCGGGACGCCATCCTTCGGATATTTTTCCGGTGTGCGATTTCCCGTTCGACGGCTATGTCGCGCTGAACGGCGGATATTGTCTGGCCGGGCGCGACGAGGTGGTTTTCCGGCGGACGATTCCCCGGGAGGATGTCGAACGGTTGATCCGGTGGCAGCAGGGGCCCGGGGCGTTCGCCTGCGTGCTGGCCGGCGAGCGGGAGATGTGTCTGAACTTCGTCGACGAGCGGGTCGAGCGGATCCGGGAGCTGGTCAAGACGTCGCAGCCGGCGCGTCTGGTCTCGCCGGAGGAGTGGAACGAGGCGGCACGGCGAGGGGTCTTGCAGCTGATCGCCTTTTTCGGCCCGGAGGAGGAGCCGCGGCTGATGCGGGAGGTGCTGCCGGGATGCCGGCCGATGCGATGGAATCCGCTCTTCGCCGATGTCGTGCCGGCGGGGGTGGACAAGGCCGAGGGGATCGACCGGCTGCTGGCCCGGTTCGGTATCGGCGCGGACGAGGCGATGGCGTTCGGAGACGGTGGGAACGACATCCCGATGCTGCGGCATGTGGGGACGGGGGTGGCGATGGGCAATGCCGACCGGGCGGTGAAGGAGGCGGCGGACTTTGTGACGGAGTCGGTGGACGAGGAGGGGATTGCCCGGGCGCTGCGGCACTTCGGGCTGATTGACTGAGCGGGCGGATGCCGGTCGGAGGGTAGGTTTACCGGCTGAAATTCGTATCTTTGTCTCTCGGGGGTTCCAGCGGGGGCCTGAAAACGCGAAATATCAACCAAAACCAATACTCTCTTTTATGATCTCCATGCATCGATTGTTGAAGACGACACTGCTCGCCGGTCTCTTTACGGCCTGTGCTTCGGGCGGGGTTCAGCGGGCGGACTATCAGGTTATTCCGCTGCCGCAGCAGATTGCCGACGCGCAGGGGGCCGATTTCCGGCTCGACAAAAACGTGAAGATTCTCTATCCGGCCGATAACGAAGCGTTGAAACGGAACGCCGAATTCCTGGCCGAATACGTCGGTCAGATGACGGGTCTCACGCTGCAGACGGCGCCGGGGACGGCGGCCGAGGCCCAAGGAAATATCGTGCTCGCGACGGGGCTCGCGGCGGAGAATCCGGAGGCGTACCGCCTTCGGGTGACGGCCGACGGGGTGACCATCGAGGGGGCTTCCGAAACGGGGGTCTTCTACGGGATCCAGACGCTGCGCAAGGCGCTGCCGGTGACCGATGGGGCGGCGCTGCTGCCGCAGGTCGAAATCAACGACTGGCCGAGGTTCGGATACCGCGGGGCACATCTCGACGTGAGCCGCCATTTCATCGGGATCGACTCGGTGAAACGGTTCATCGACATGCTGGCGCTCCACAACATGAACCGCTTCCACTGGCACCTGACGGACGACCAGGGGTGGCGGATCGAGATCCGGAAACATCCGCGCCTCACGGAGGTGGGGTCGGTGCGCAAGGCGACGGTCGTGGGACACAACACGGGCGTTTACGACAGCGTGCCGCACTCCGGGTTCTATACGCAGGACGAGGCGCGCGAAATCGTGGCCTATGCGGCTGAACGCCACATCACGGTGATTCCGGAGATCGACCTGCCGGGGCACATGCTGGCGGCGCTGACGGCCTATCCGCAGCTGGGCTGCACGGGCGGGCCGTACGAGGTGTGGGGACACTGGGGCGTGGCCGACGATGTGCTGTGTGCGGGGAACGACTCCACGCTGTTGTTCATCGATGACGTGCTGGCGGAGATTGTCGATATTTTCCCGAGCGAATATATCCATGTCGGCGGGGACGAGTGTCCGAAAGTACGCTGGAAGGCTTGTCCGAAATGCCAGGCGCGCATCAAGGCGCTGGGCATCAGGGGGGATGTGAAACATACGGCCGAGGAGTATTTGCAGAGCTTCGTCATCAACCACGCCGAAAAGTTCCTGAACGCCCGCGGACGGCAGATCATCGGCTGGGACGAGACGCTCGAAGGGGGGCTGGCGCCGAATGCGACGGTGATGAGCTGGCGCGGTGTCGAGGGCGGCATCGAGGCGGCGCGCCAGGGGCATCAGGCGATCATGACGCCGACGACTTACCTCTACTTCGACTACTACCAGAGCAAGGATGTCGACCGGGAACCGATGGCGATCGGGGGGTATGTGCCGGTCGAAATGGTCTACAACTACGAACCGGTCTCGCCGCTGCTGACGCCGGAGGAGGCGAAGTATATCATCGGGGTGCAGGCCAATCTCTGGACGGAGTATATCCCCAATTTCCGGCAGGTGGAATACATGGTGCTGCCGCGGATGGCGGCGCTGGCCGAAATCCAGTGGAGCGATCCGGCGCAGAAGAATTACGAGCTCTTCCTGGCGCGGCTGCCGAAACTGGTGCGGATTTACGACCTGCTGGGGTATAACTACGCGACGCATGTCTTCGACGTGAATGTCTCGTTCCTGCCGAATGCGGCGGAAGGGGTGCTCGACGTGGCGATGTTCGCGATCGACAGCGCGGATATCCACTACACGCTGGACGGCAGCGAACCGACGGCGGCGTCGCCGAAGTACACCGATACGCTGAAAATCGACCGGCCGGGGACGCTCAAGGCGGTGGTGATCCGTCCGACGGGGGCCAGCCGGGTGTTTTCCGAAGAGATCGCGTTCAACAAGGCGAGCATGAAGCCGATCACGATGTTGCTGCCGATCAACAAGCAGTATGAGTATGCGGGTGCGGGGACGCTGGTGGACGGTCTGCGGGGGAACGGCAACTACAAGACGGGACGGTGGATCGCCTTCTGGAAGAACGACATGGAGGCGGTGATCGACCTCCAGCAGCCGACGGAAATCTCGCAGGCGCAGATCGAAACGTGTGTGGTGAAGGGGGACTGGGTCTTCGACGCGCGCTATTTCGGCGTGGAGGTGTCGGACGACGGTGTGACGTACCGGAAGGTGGCCGAGGCGGAGTATCCGGCCTTGGGACAGAAGGATCGGGACGGCATCTACGAACATGAGCTGACGTTCGATCCGGTGACGGCGCGCTATGTGAAGATCGTGGTGAAACCGGAGCACACGATGCCGGAGTGGCATCCGGGCAAGAACAGTCCGGCGTTCGTCTTCATGGACGAGATCAGTCTGAATTAACGCGATTCGTCGCGGGCCTGATAGCAGAGGGGCGCTTCCGAACCGGTTCGGAAGCGCCCCTCGTTGCATATGGAGGTGTTTGGGGTTGGTTGCCGTGGCAGGAGTGTTAATTTGTTCGGGTAGAGGTTGCCGGATATTTAGGGTAGACCCGGCCATTTGTGAGTGCGGCACGCACCGTTTATTCCGAGAGGCAACGCAACTGAAGACCGTGGGCGCGATATTGCGAGCTGCTTGGAGCAAGGTATTCGGTGTAAAAAGCCATGACCCGTGTTGTGATGCTATTCGCTACCAACGCAGATGACCAACTGTATCCGATGTTACCGGCCCCACTGGCTATACCTCCATAGTCCGTCCGACCGAAGTCGCGGTAGCCTGGGGCGGGCCTTTGTGAAGCTTAACAGCCTCGTGCTAAAGCAGGCACAGGGTCATGGCGGCTCCGGCCTGAGCCACTTCGTATTTCAGGGTGAGGAGGTTGTCGCTCAGGGCGTACCACTCGGAAAGGGCCAGCAGGGCGTTGATGGCGCTCAGCTCGCCGCCTTTGACGGCTTTCTCGACGAGCCGGGGGTAGTCGTCCGATGCGTGGGCGGCCAGACGGGCTGTCAGGGTGGAGGAGAGGCGCTGGTAGCGTTCGTACAGTGCGTTCAGACGGGCTTCGGCCTGTGTGGCGACGGCCGTATGCCGGGCTTCGGCCGCCTCCCGGGCTGCGTGGGCGGCCCGGGTACTGCCGATGTTTTGCCACAGGGGAAGCGAGATGCCGGCCAGCAAGGCGTTCGTCCCTTTGCTGCCTTCGACTTCGGCTTTATACCCGACGGTCAGTTTCGGTAGCCAGGCTTGTCGGCTCAGTTTCAGGGAGCGCCGGGCGATCAGGGTGTCGATGGCGGCGGCTTCGAGTTCGTAGTCGGCGGCCAGGGCGGCTTGTACGAACTCTTCGCGCGTGCCGCTGAAGGAGAAGGTCGGGTAGCCCTGGAGGGCGACGGTCGTGCCGCCGTTCAGCTGGGCGAGTGCCAGGGCGGCTTCGGAACGTTCGGCTTCGGCGATCGCGAGGTTGTCTTCGGCTTCGGTCAGCAGCATCCCGGCGTTCCGAAGTTCGAGCAGGGTGGTCCCGCCGTTGGCGATCCCCTGCCGGTAGAGTTCGACGGCTTGGCGCAGGGCGTCGCGCCGCCGGCTGAGGGTCGTGATGCGTTCGGTGGCATAAACCAGACGCAGGTAGTTGTCCGACACGTCGCTCATCACGGCGCGTTGGGCGGAACGGTGCTCCTGTTCGGCTTTCGAGATGCCTAACTTGCTGATTTTGTTGCGCTGGTGATAGACGGTGGGGAAGTCGAACGTCTGCTCGAAGGCGAGTTCGTAACGGGTCTCGCCGACGAAGTAGTATTCCAGGGCGACGGACGGATCGTCGGGGGCCAGGCCGGTGCGAAGCTGTCGTACGGCGGCGGTGTGTTCTTTTTCTGCGGCGGCGAGTTGGGGGCTTCGGGCGGCGACTTCGCGCAAAAAGGCGGCGTAGTCGGCGGTTTGGGCGGCGGCGGTCGTCGTGCCGGCTGCGATGAACCAGAAAAGGAGTGAAACGGAGCGTATTTTTTTCATCGGCTGATGATCGGCTGGTTTGACGTGCAAAGATAATCGGCGGGTTTCAGCTGCGCAAGGGCGTGGCTGCTGTTGGGTAAAGGCTGTGCGTGCGTGTTTGCAGTTTGAGTCCTGCGGTGCTTAGGGGACGCGAACAGGGAATTGGGCTAAGTTGAAAAGTGGAAATGCGTAAGCATTTCCCGTCCACGGGACGTGGGGCCCGGCCGGCCGACGCGTTCGCGTCATGGCGGCCGGCCGTTGTTATTCAGGCAATGAACATTCGCGCGCCACGCCTTAAGAGGAAAATCATTCAAAAGCGTTTCCCGCTTTTGAATAAGATTTTCCAAGGCGCGCGGACGAAGTTCAATTCGCGTGCGGTACAACGCGAACAGTGGCGGAGCGATAGCGGAGCCGCAGTGAGGCGGACACGGGGCGGTGCTTGTGGCAGAGCTTCTGCGACCCGCAGGGTCGCGCAGTCCGGCGCCACCCCCGGCGGCGGACTGCAACTCGTCGGAGCTCGTTGCGCCCTCTGCTGGCGCCGAACTGTGATGGATTTTCGGGTCGGTCGGCTTTTCGAGCCGCAGGGTGTCGGTCTTGGGGTTTTGTTCGCGCGCAAGGGGCGTGTCTCTCCCGACTGGGGATCCGGGCTGTCCGATCGGCGGGGGACTGAATCGACGGACAAGGATGGCCCGGTGCGAACGGTAAAAAATATGTATCTTTGAGTTCCTAAAAAATGCAAGTGAATCATGTTTAGAACAGCTACCTGCGGCGAACTCAGGATCGCCGATGCGGGTAAAACGGTTACCCTGGCGGGATGGGTGCAGAAAGTCCGGAATCTGGGGGCGATGATGTTTATCGACCTGCGCGACCGGTATGGGATTACTCAGGTTACGGTGGACGAACACGCTTCGGCCGGGTTGAAGGCGATCGCAGAGGAGCTCGGACGGGAATATGTGATCCAGGTGACGGGAACCGTGACCGAACGGTCGGCCAAAAACAGCAAAATCCCGACGGGCGAAATCGAAATCGTCGCGACGGAGATCCGGATCCTGAACACCAGCGAGGTGCCCCCCTTTACGATCGAGGAGCAGTCGGACGGGGGAGACGATCTGCGGATGAAATATCGCTATCTCGACCTGCGCCGGGCACCGCTGCAGCGGGCGATGATGCTCCGCCACAGGCTGGCGCAGGAGGTGCGCAGGTATCTGGACGGACAGGGATTTATGGAGATCGAGACGCCGTATCTGATCAAATCCACGCCGGAGGGGGCGCGGGACTTCGTCGTGCCGAGCCGGATGAATCCGGGCGAGTTCTATGCCTTGCCGCAGTCGCCGCAGACCTTCAAACAGCTCCTGATGGTGAGCGGCTACGACCGCTATTTCCAAATCGTGCGCTGCTTCCGCGACGAAGACCTGCGGGCAGATCGGCAGCCGGAGTTCACGCAGGTGGACTGCGAGATGGCGTTCGTGGAGCGCGAGGACGTGCTCACGGTGTTCGAGGGGATGATGCGGACGATGTTCGACAAAACGCTGGGGGTAAAGTTTGCGGAGGCGCAGTTTCCCCGCATGACGTGGCATGAGGCGATGGAGACCTACGGCTCGGACAAACCGGATATCCGTTTCGGGATGAAGTTCAATGACTTGACTGCGCTGGTGAAGGGGCATGATTTCGCGGTGTTCGATGGCTCGGAATACGTGGGAGGGATTTGTGTGCCGGGGTGTGCCTCCTATACGCGGAAACAGCTGGACGGTCTGACGGAGTTCGTCAAACGGCCGCAGGTGGGGGCGAAAGGCTTGGTCTATGTGCGGCGCGAGGCGGACGGCTCGTACAAGTCGAGCGTGGACAAATTCTACGCACAGGAGGAGCTGGCGAAGTGGGGCGAGGCTTGCGGGATGCAGGCGGGGGATTTGCTGCTCATTCTGGCGGGTTCCAAGAAACAGACTTTAGCGGCGCTGTGTGCGTTGCGTCTGGAGATGGGGGATCGGCTGGGGCTCAGGCCGCACGATACCTTCGCGCCGTTGTGGGTGGTCGACTTCCCGCTCCTGGAGTGGGATGACGAGACGCAGCGCTATTATGCCATGCACCACCCGTTCACGTCGCCCAAGACCGAGGATATGGACAAGTTTTTCTCGGCCGATGTGAAGGCGTTGGGGGATGTGCGGGCCGAGGCTTACGACTTCGTGGTGAACGGGGTCGAGGTCGGCGGGGGGTCGATCCGCATCCACGACGGACGGGTGCAGAGCCGGATGTTCGAGGTCTTGGGATTTACGCCGGAGGAGGCGCAGGCGCAGTTCGGATTCCTGCTGGGGGCGTTCAAGTACGGGGCGCCGCCGCACGGGGGGATTGCGTTCGGTTTCGACCGGATGTGCTCGTTGTTCGGGGGCTCGGATTCGATCCGGGATTTCATTGCCTTCCCGAAAAACAACAGCGGACGCGATATGATGATCGATGCGCCGTCGGCGCTGGCGCAGGCGCAGCTGGACGAACTCGGGATCGGGATTGTCGAGGCGGCTGAGTAGGGGGTTCAAGGACACGTTCGCAACTTGAGTTTTGCGGATCGTAAGGCGCGCGGACAGCGAACGGGTGACAGAGTAGGGCCGAGGCTGCCGCAGCGATGCGTGAGCATCGCCCGTCCACGGGACGTGGGGCCCGGCCGGCCTGAGGCCAGTTCCGTCCGGTTCAAAGCTCTCCCGTCGCCTGCCCGCGTAAAAAGGGATTTCGCTCGTTTTGCGGCGAGTAAAATCGAGATGAAATCCCAGTGGGCGACGGTTGAAATGCTCCGCGCGCCCCGCCTAAGAAGGGAAATCGTCAAAACCCGCTTGCGTGTTTTGACAAGATTTCCCAAGGCGCGCGGTTGCGGCGGAGCGATAGCGGAGCCGCAGTGAAGCAGACACGGGGCAGTACTTGTGGCAGAACTTCTGCGACCCTTGGGTCGCCGGCCTCGGCGAGGGCGACGCTTTAGCGGCGCGGGGGATGCGCGCCGAGGACGAACTTCCGAGAATGGGGCGGTAGATGGGCTGCGCTCTTGCGGTTCTTTGAACCGCCGGCCTTGTCGCCCAAGCCGCGTAGCGGCTTCGGGGAGATGGGCGATAGGCCGAATGTAGCGGAGTTGTTGGCTGTGAATTAGGCTAAACCTTGGAGCGGGTCGGAGCCAGCGTGGGCCCAAAAGCAACGTCAGTTGCGGGCCTCCGCCGGGGGGAGAGGCTTCGGCCCGCGCGCCCCTGATGGGGCGCAGGATTTTGGCCGAATCAATAGGGTAGAGGCTGTCAGTTGTGAGTGCGACACGCACCGTTTATTCCGAGAGGCAACGCAACTGAAAACCGTGGGCGCGGTAGTCCGAGTAACTGGTGTGGAGGTACTGCGAACGGGAATACAAGTCCATTCCGTAGATGCCGCTCGTGGCGGAAGACAAACTGTACCCATGGTCGCCGATACTCCTTGCTATGCCTTCCCGGCCCGTACGGCCGAAGTCGCGGTAGCCCGGGGCGGGGATTGTCGGGCCGGAGCCTGCGGGTGCCCCAACGAGCATTGCGAGTTGCGGGCCTCCCGCAGGGGGGAGGCTTCGGCCCGCGCGGTTCTTCGAACCGCAGGATTGCAGTCGTGTTTTTGCGCGCCTTGGGCGATTCATTCTGTTTTGGCTCACCGCCAAAACAGTTGAATCACCTTCTAAAGCGTCGGCGCGCGGGCTTGTCCAAGGCTTGTTGGAGTCGCCCGCGGCAATTCTCGTTGGTTGGCACTTGGCCAACCAACGAGAATATGCCCTTTTACGCGGGCGGGCGACTTTTTACAGGAGGGTACTGTTCTTTCTGTTCACAGAAAGAACCAAAGAAACTTTATGATAGCTACGCTACGCCTCAGGCTCCGCAGGTCTCAACTCTTGGCCGCTGCAGGCCCATACAGGGCCTGCGGCGGGGAGGAAACGCGATGCATTGTTTCGAACCGCGGTTGCCGACCGTCAAAATATAGATACAGAACCCGATGATGAAAAATACCGACGAGCTGTTACAGCGTATCGAAACGGAACTCGAAAGGCTCCCGCTCGAAAATACGGAGCCCAAGGGATTGTACACCCCGATCCGCTACATTCTCGAAGACGGAGGCAAACGGATCCGGCCGTTGTTGTGCTTGCTGAGCGCCGACCTCTGCGGCGGGAGGGTGCGGGAGGCGCTGCCGGCGGCGATCGCAGTCGAAGTCTTTCATAATTTCACCCTGCTGCACGACGATATTATGGATCGTGCTCCCATGCGGCGCGGGAGACCGACCGTCCATCTGAAATGGAGCGAAAACAGCGCGATTCTTTCCGGAGATGCCATGCTGATTCTCGCTTACCAGATACTTGCATCGGGAAATTATGGCGGACTGCTGCCCGAACTGATCGCCGTCTTCAACCGGGCGGCCATGGAGGTCTGTCAGGGACAGCAGTACGACATGGAGTTCGAGGTGAGCGACCGTCCGGTCTCGCGGGAGGAGTATATCGGGATGATTCGCCTCAAGACCTCCGTGCTGCTGGCCGCCGCGCTGGAGATGGGGGCGATCGTGGGGGGCGCTTCTCCGGCCGAGCGACGCGCGTTGTACGACTTCGGCGTGAACCTCGGGCTGGCGTTCCAGATTCAGGACGACCTGCTCGACACCTACGGCGATGCCGCGACCTTCGGGAAGACCATCGGAGGGGATATTGCGGTCGGGAAAAAGACCTTTCTGCATATCACCGCCATGGAGCGGGCGACGGCGGCCCAGCGGGAAGCCGTGCTGGCGCCGGGGGATATGGCCGAAAAGCTGCCGCGGGTGCGGGGGATTTACGACGCCTTAGGCGTGCGCAGCGCGGCGGAGGCGGCAATCGAAGAGTATTTTGCCGGCGCAATGGACGCGTTGCACAAGGCCCATGCCGTGCCGGAACGCTTGGCCGTGCTCGAAAAATATGCTTATTCACTGCTGAAAAGAACGAAATAACTATGTACAGGGAATTGTTCCACGACCCTCAGAACGCGTCGGAAAAGATATATGTAGCCGGTGAACGGTACCCCGATCTGCGGGTCGGCATGCGGCGGCTCAGCCTGACGAACGGCGAGTCCGTGGATTTGTACGACACGACGGGGGTATATACGGAGCGGGGCTACGAAGCGGATACGGAACGGGGGATTCCGCGGCTGCGCGAGCGGTGGATCGAGGAGCGGGCGGCGGCTTTGCCGGAGGGAGAGTTTCATACCCAGCGGTGGTATGCCCGGCACGGGGTGGTGACCCGCGAGATGGAGTATGCGGCGATTCGCGAAAATGCGGGGCTGAGGCCGGGAGACGAGGGGTATGTCACGCCGGAGCAGGTGAGGCGGTCGATTGCGGAGGGACGGGCGATTCTGCCGGCGAACCGGCGGCATCCGGAGACGGAACCGATGGTGATCGGGGCGGAGTATCTGGTCAAAATCAACGCCAATATCGGGAACTCGGCGCTGGGCTCTTCCGTTGCGGAGGAGGTCGAAAAGGCGCTCTGGGCGATCAAGTGGGGGGCGGATACGGTGATGGATCTCTCGACGGGGGCCAATATCCACCAGACGCGCGAGGCGATTCTGCGCAATGTGCCGGTGCCGATCGGTACGGTGCCGCTGTATCAGGCTCTGGAAAAGGTCGGTGGGGTGGTCGAAGATCTGACTTGGGAGGCTTATCGCGATACGCTGATCGAACAGTGCGAGCAGGGGGTGGACTATTTCACGATCCATGCGGGGTTGCTGCGGGCGTATGTGCCGATGGCGCAACGGCGGGTGACGGGGATTGTGTCGCGGGGCGGGTCGATTATGGCGAAGTGGATGGCGCACCACGGCAGGGAGAGCTTCCTGTACGAGCATTTCGACGAGATTTGCGAGATTATGGCACGGTATGATGTGGCGTTGTCTTTGGGCGACGGGCTGCGGCCAGGATCGATCGCGGATGCGAACGACGAGGCGCAGTTCGGGGAACTTAAAACGCTGGGCGAGTTGTGCCGCCGGGCGTGGAAGCAGGATGTACAGGTGATTATCGAGGGGCCGGGGCATGTGCCGATGAACCGGATCCGAGAAAATATGGACCGACAACTCGAATGGTGTGACGGAGCGCCGTTCTACACGCTCGGGCCGCTGGTTTCGGACATCGGGGCGGGGTATGACCACATCACGTCGGCGATCGGGGGGGCGATGATCGGGTGGTTCGGGACGGCGATGCTCTGCTATGTGACGACCAAGGAGCATCTTGCGCTGCCGAACCGCGACGATGTGCGCGAAGGAGTGGTGACTTACAAGCTGGCGGCGCATGCGGCGGATGTCGCCAAAGGGCATCCGGCGGCTCTGGCCCGTGATCTGGCGATGAGCCGGGCGCGGTACGATTTCCGGTGGCTCGACCAGTTCAACCTGTCGCTGGATCCGGAGCGGGCACGGCGCATGCACCGCGAGATGGTGAAGGAAAATGCGGATTTCTGTGCCATGTGCGGCCCTCACTTCTGTGCGATGCGCATCACGAAATCGATCAAATAGGTATCGGTTTCGGGTAAAGAGGCCTGTGGTTGCCGTAGCGATGCCTGAATCCAGCGGAGCGTGAGGCGCGCGGATAGAGAACGGGGCGAGGGAGTTGGGCAGAGGCTGCCGCAGCGAAACGTAGTTTCGCCCGTCCACGGGACGTGGGGCCTGGCCGGCCCGAGGCCAGTCGAAGCTCGACCGCGCGCCATGCCTTAGAAGGGAAATTCTGTTGGTTGGCACCCAGCCAACCAACGAGAATTGCCGCGGGCGACTTAACGCGCGCCACGCCTAAAGAGGCGATTCAACTGTTTCGGTGTGAGCCGAAATAGAATGAATCGCCAGGCGCGCGACAGAGAGCAGGATGCAGCGAACCAGTATAAGCGATACATAGTATCGCTCCGTTCTGCCGGGGCGCCTATCGGGTGTTTTGTTAGGGCTCTCTTTGCCTTATTGGCCGGCCTCCGCCCGCGCGGGCAGTTCCGTCCGGTTCGAAGTTTGACAGTCGCCCGCCCGCCAAAGAGGGCATATTCTGCCGATTGGCAGAGAGCCAATCCGGCAAGAATTGCCGCGGGCGACTCAAAAGCGCGTTAACAAGCCCGCGCGCGACTGCTGGAGAAGGAAATCGTTAGAACCATGGTGAATGGTTCTAACAAGATTTCCGCCAGCGCGCGGACTCGGCGGAGCGACAGCGGAGCCGCAGTGAGGCGGACACGGGGTTATGCTTTGGGCTGAATAATTACGGCCCGTAGGGCCGTGCAGTTCGCCGCCACCCCACGCGGCGGGCTGCAACTTCGCGGAGCTCGTTGCGCCTCCGCTGACGTCGAACTGCGGCGGGCCGAGAACGAGTAGCGCGATGCGCAGAATCGCCGACCTCGGTTTTGGAGTAGAGGCTGTTATTCCGGAGTGCCCGAAGGCACCGGCGCGAGGTGGGCACGCCGAGGACGAATGGGCGGAGAATTGGGCGGTGGGTCGGGCGGTACTGGAGCGGGTCGGCGCCCGGGAGGTGCCGCCATATTCGACGCGGGAGCGGCGTATTGCGGGCCTCCCGAGGGGAGGCGTCCGGCCTGCGCGCCCCTGACGGGGCGCAAACTGGGCATAAAAATCATTGACTGCTTATTCCAAAGCCTTTGCCCGAATGAAAACCCGCGGGGGATTTTCAAGGGGGATGTGAGTTCCCCTTGAATGTGCTTTTTGCCTACTTTCTACCATATAGTAGAAAGTAGGGGCCCCGCGGCCAACGCGTTCGCGTTACGGCGCGGAGCCTTTATTATTTCCCGCGACCGACAGCCGCCCAATGTTAATTCGAAAACATTGAGTTCTGTCCGCGCGCCATGGGAAATCCAGTCAAAACACGCAAGCGAGTTTTGACGATTTCCCTATTAAGGCGTGGCGCGCGGTCAAGCATTGTGCCGGATGGAACTGCCCTGCGCGGGCGGCGTCCGGGTGACCCCGGCGGGACGGGCGATGCTTGCGCATCGCTGCGGCAGTGTCGGCCCAATTGGGTAGAGGTGCCGGTAGTTTAGGGTAGAGGCTGCCCGTTTAAGGCCGAGGCTGGTAGTAAAACACCCTGTGGGTGCGAGCGGCCCCGTTTATTCCGAGAGGCAACGCAACTGAAGACCATGGCCGCGGCCGTTTCCGTCGCTGGGAGCGAGGTACTGTGTGTAAAAACCCAAGTAAACGCTACTGATACTGCTGATGGCAGACGACCAGCTGTACCCGTCCTTGCCGACGGCTATCAGATCGCCCCATATGCTGTAATTACCCGCATCGCGGAAGCCCGGGGCGGCCTGCCCTTCTCCGTCTGGTCCGAAAAAAGAAAAGACTCAGACCCGCGGCTCCCACCGCACCTCGTGTGCTCCCCCCGCATGCCCCAGATATCTTCCCAAAGCATAAAAGTAGTCCGACAGCCGGTTCAGAAACTCACGCACCACCCCCGGCACCTCCGGATAACGCTCAGCCGCGCTCACGACTCGTCGTTCCGCCCGCCGGCACACCGTCCGACAGACGTGCGCATACGACAGCGAAGCCAAACCGCAGGGTAACGTAAAATGCTGCAATTCAGGAAGACCGGCCAGCAGACCGTCGATGTTCCGCTCCAGCCGGGCGATATCCTCGGCATAGACCTGCGGCAGACGCTTCCCCACCTCTCCCTCGGCCGCCAGCAGCGATGCGCAACTCATCAGCCGATCGAGAATCCACTCCAGCCGAGCGCGTTCTTTCGCGAAGGTATCGTTCAGTATATCATGTAGATAACCCGTGTGAGCCATCAGTTCGTCCACCGTGCCGTAAGCCTCGATCCGCGGGTCGTCTTTCGGTGCGCGCGTTCCGCCGATCAGCGAAGTCGTCCCGTCGTCTCCTTTCCGTGTGTAGATTTTCATGTCCGAATGTCGAATTTGAGTTAGAAAAATTCCGGGCGGAAACGGTAGTCTCCCCGCAGCTCTTCGAACCGCTCCGGAGCCGCACGTAAAGCCGTGTCATCGGTCCGGATATCGTAATGTCGTGCCATTCCGGCCGTAATCTCCTCCCAGCTCAGCCCCCTGCGCGGATGCCGTTCCGGAGCCTCCGCCGGATACCAGTCCTCTGCTATCGGAAGCCCCAGAAACGCCGCCACGGCCCGTACCGCCATCGCCGTCCCCATCGCCTTGCCCTGTAGCGAATACCCCGCCACGTGCGGCGTCGCTATCGTCGTCAGGTCTAATAACTCTCTGTCGATCAGCGGCTCATGAGGCCAGACGTCTAATGCGGCCCGCGAGACCCGACCGCTCCTTAAGGCTTGTTTCAGAGCCGTTTCATGGACGACCTCTCCCCGCGAACTGTTCAGAAAGACCACCCCCCGTTTCGCCGCGGCGAAAAACGCTTCCGAGGCCATCTCCCGCGTCGTCTCGTCCAGCGGCACGTGCAACGTCACGACATCGGCCCGTTCGAGCAGCTCTTTCAGCGCAACGAATCGTTCCGTTCCCAGCTCGCCGCGCCGAACCCTCGGCGGGTCGCAGCAGACCACATCGAAACCCGCCGCCACGGCCGCCTCGCGCACCGCCTCGCCGACATGTCCTACGCCCACGATCCCGAGCGTCGTCCCCTCCGGCCGCACCCCGAGCGTCTCCAGCGCGGCGAAGACCCATTGGAGCACTCCGCGCGCATTGCATCCGGCGGCCGTCGCCACCTCGATTCCCGCCCGGCGGCAATACGCCGTGTCGATGTGGTCGTAGCCGATGGTCGCCGTGGCGATCATCCGCACCCGGCTCCCGGCCAGCAACGCTTCGTTGCAGATCGTTCGTGTCCGGATGATCAGCGCGTCGGCCTCGCGCACCGTGTCGGCCGTGAAAGTTCCTCCGGGAGCGTAGACCGTTTCGGCATAGGGCTCGAACACGCCCCGGATAAAGGGGATTTTGTCGTCGATTACGATTTTCATGGGTTTCCCGTAGGGTTGCAGATACAAATATCATAAATATTTTGCCTTTTGTTTTGTGCTGGGACAGGATTTCCCCGGCGCGCGAATGGAGAGTTGGGCCGAGGCTGCCTTAGCGATTCGTAAGCATCGCCCGTCCATGCACCCGTTGGGTGTTTTGTTAGGGTTCTCTTCGCCTTACTAAGTGGGGCCCGCGCGGCCCGAGGCCAGTTCCGTCCGGCACGGAGCTCCACCGCGCGCTACCCCGCCCAGACCCGCGAGCACTCTGGCGCAGAATTTGCTGATCGCCTCTTCAAAAAATCGACCCGAACCATGAACCGACAAGACAGCATCCGGGCGCTCGCAAACCGCGAACGCATCTGGGACATCATCGTGATCGGCGGAGGAGCCACCGGGCTCGGAATCGCCGTAGACGCCGCTACACGCGGTTTCAGCACCCTCCTCGTCGAACAGGAGGACTTCGCCAAAGGAACCTCCAGCCGGAGCACCAAACTCGTCCACGGCGGAGTCCGCTACCTGGCTCAGGGCGACGTCGGACTCGTCCTCGAAGCCCTCAGGGAACGCGGACTCCTCCAACGAAACGCCCCCCACCTGGTCAAAAACGAAGCCTTCGTCATCCCCTGCTACCGGTGGTGGGAGAAACCGTTCTACACCATCGGACTCACCCTCTACGACCTGATGGCCGGGCGGCTGGGACTCGGCAAATCGCTGCCCAAGAAGCGCAAAACCACCCTCGAACTCATCCCCGGACTCCGGGCCGAAGGGCTCCGGGGCGGCGTCCTCTACCACGACGGGCAGTTCGACGACGCGCGGATGGCAGTCAATCTGGCCCAGACCGCCATGGACGCCGGCGGTTTCGTCATGAACTACGCCCGGGTGACGGGGCTGCTCAAAAAACAGGACGGCACGGTCGACGGCGTGCGGGTCGAAGACCGACTGACGGGCGAAACGTACGAAGCGCGGAGCCGGACAGTAATCAATGCGACGGGGGTCTTCGTCGATTCGATCCTGCGGATGGACAACCCGGAAGACCGGCCGATCGTCCGGCCCAGCCAGGGGATACACCTCGTGCTGGACCGCTCGTTCCTCGGCGGAACGGATGCCGTGATGATCCCCCGGACGGACGACGGAAGGGTGCTGTTCGCCGTACCGTGGCACGACCGGGTGATCGTGGGGACGACGGACACGCTCCGCGAACGGCCCGAGCTGGAACCCAGAGCGTTGGAAGAGGAGATCCGCTTCATCCTCGACACGGCGGGACGCTACCTGACGCGCAAACCCACACGGGAGGACGTGCTGTCGGTCTTCGCGGGGCTCCGGCCGCTGGCGGCGCCCAAAGAGGAGGGGAAAAGCACGAAGGAGATCTCGCGAAGTCACAAGATCATCGTCTCGCCGTCGAACCTCATCACCATCACGGGCGGGAAGTGGACGACGTACCGCAAGATGGCGCAGGATACGATCGACCGGGCGATCGCGCTGAATCTCCTGCCGCCGCGGGAGTGCATGACGGCCCACTATCCGATCCACGGCTACCACGAACCGACGGACTTCGACAAACCGCTCTACTTCTACGGTGCGGACGAGCCGAAGGTGCGGGCATTGGCGAACGAACGGCCGGAGCTGGCCGAACGGCTCCACCCGGACTATCCTTACACGGGGGCGGAGGTGGTCTGGGCGGTGCGCGAGGAGATGGCGGTGACGGTGGAGGATGTCCTGGCACGCCGGCTCCGGATGCTGTTGCTGGACGCCCGCGCGGCGATAACGATGGCGCCGGCGGTGGCGGCTCTGATGGCTACGGAGTCGGGCCGCGACGAGCACTGGCAGCAGGAACAGGTCGAGGCGTTCACGGCGCTGGCAAACGGCTACCTGCTGAAATAATTTGATTTCCGTATATCGTTTTGAATGGGAGGGTACTGTTCTTTTTGTGAACAAAAAGAACCAAAAAAACTTCAGAGCGCATCCCTGCGGGATGCTCTGGCCGTGTCTGACCGATTGGTTGGGCTGGATTTTCGGCGGGCGCGCTTAAAGTATTACGTAGCACAATAGCGCGCTTCGCCTGAAAATCACAGCCCAACGAACAAGGCGGAGAAAACCCGTGGTCGTCCCACCGGGACGACCTATGGAAAAGTCTTTTGGGTACCTTTTCTTCAGAAAAGGTACGGTTCCGTCCGGTCAAAAAACAATACGAAACACCGAACTATTATTCATCATGGCAACCGAACTGACACAGAAATACATTCTGGCTTTGGATCAGGGGACGACCTCCTCGCGCGCGATTATCGTCGACCACGGAGGCAACATCGTGGCCTTCGCCCAGAAGCCCTTCGAACAGATCTTTCCGCGTCCCGGATGGGTCGAGCACGACCCGGGCGAGATCTGGTACACCCAGTCCTCCGTGGCCGCCGAAGCCGTTGCCAAAGCCGACCTCACGGGGCTCGACATCGCCTGCATCGGGATCACCAACCAGCGTGAAACGACCATCATCTGGGATCGCGAGACCTCGCTGCCCATCTACAACGCCATCGTGTGGCAGGACAGGCGGACGGCCGACTACTGCGAGCTCCTCAAGCGCGAGGGGCGGGCCGAAACGATTCGGGCCAAGACAGGCCTGATGCTCGACGCCTACTTCTCGGCCACAAAAATCAAGTGGATTCTCGACCACGTCGAGGGGGCCAGAGAACGGGCCGAAAAGGGAAAGCTCTGTTTCGGCACCGTGGACAGCTGGATCGTGTGGAAGTTCACCCGCGGCCGGGTGCACGTCACCGACGTGAGCAACGCCTCGCGGACGATGCTCTTCAACATCCACACGCTGGAGTGGGACCGCGAGCTGCTGGAGCTGTTCGACATCCCGGAATCGCTGCTTCCGGAGGTGTGCGACAGCAGCGAGATCTATTGCGATACGGCCACGACGCTCTTTTCGACCAAGATTCCGATCTCGGGCATCGCGGGCGACCAGCAGGCGGCTCTTTTCGGCCAGCTCTGCACCGAGCCGGGGATGGTCAAAACCACCTACGGCACGGGGTGTTTCATGATGGCGAACACGGGCGACCAGGCGGTGGCGTCGAAGAACCGCCTCCTGACGACCATCGCCTGGCGGATCGGCGGGCGGGTGACCTATGCGCTGGAGGGGAGCGCCTTCGTGGGCGGGGCGGTGATCCAGTGGCTGCGGGATGCGGTGCATGTGGTGAAGTCGTCGGCCGAGACGGAGGAGCTGGCTCAGTCGGTGCCGGACAACGGCGGGGTCTACTTCGTACCGGCTCTGACGGGGCTGGGGGCGCCCTACTGGGATCAGTATGCGCGGGGGACGATCGTGGGGATCACGCGGGGGACGACGTCGGCCTATCTGGCGCGGGCGGCGCTCGAGGGGATCGCCTACGAGGTCTACGACATTCTGGCGGCGATGGAGAGCGATGTGGGAGCGCTGTCCCGCGAGATGCGGGTGGACGGCGGGGCGGTGGCGAACAATTTCCTGATGCAGTTCCAGGCGGATGTCTCGCGGGGGAACATCCTGCGGCCTCTGACGCTGGAGTCTACGGCGATGGGGGCGGCGTTTCTGGCTGGGCTGGCGGTGGGCTACTGGGAGGGGCTCGAAGAGTTGCAGCAGCTCTGGAAACTGGATCGGGCTTTCGCACCGCTCCTGCCGGAGCCGGAGGCGGAACGGCTGTTGACGGACTGGCACCGGGCGGTCGAGCGGGCCAGAGGCTGGGCGAAGGAGAAGTAGGCCGGGAAGGTGACCGGTTGTTTGGAGTAGAGGCTGCTTGGATTGGGGTAGCCCCGGTTTGGGTAGAGGCTACTATTTCGGAGTGCCCGCCGGCACCGGCACGAGGGGGTGCGCCGAGGACGAATGCCGCAGAATGGGGCGGTAGGCCGAAAGGGGCAGAGGATCGGATTGTGGGTTGGGTGAGGTTGTGGCGGGTCGGCGCCCGGGAGGTGCCGCAAATCTCGACGCGGGAGCGGCGTATTGCGGGCCTCCCGAGGGGGAGGCGTCCGGCCCGCGCGCCCCTGCGGGTCGCAAAACACTCATCCCAATTTACGGCCCAATTCTCCGATCTATTCGGCCTGTCGCCCATCCCCCGAGGCGCTTCGTGCCTGGGCGACGAGGCCGGCGACCTTGCAGGCTGCAAAAGTTATGTCCAAATCGTCTGCCGTTTCGGGCTGCGCGCTCCGGGGGTGGGCCTTTGGCCCAGCGCGCAAGCCCGGCGATTCTGCGAATCGCGCTATTCGCTCTCGGCCCCAAGCCCGGGTAATAGCTCCGCCCAGCGCAGCGCGAAAACCGCGTAAGCGATTTTCGCGCTCGAAGAACCGTGTCCGCCTCACTGCGGCTCCGCTGCCGCTCCGCCGCGTTTCGCGCGCCTTACGTGATTCCTTCTATTTTGACGGTAAGTCAAAATAGAGAATCGCTTTTTCAGGCGTGGTGCGCGGTGCCTTCGGGCACTCCGAGATGGCCGCCTCTACCCTAACAGGATAGAAC